>SKEU01000086.1_pt1 | contig 88396 bp, 62 predicted proteins | sample 4819571 | NCBI WGS metagenome assembly SKEU01 (sample SAMN11008801, study PRJNA524170) | human gut metagenome | biome: Human fecal sample; material: Feces; isolation source: fecal sample from pouch patient p8, p16 | host: Homo sapiens | place: Israel: Tel-Aviv | collected 2015-06-23
CGGTGAGTGATCACCGTACCGGTTCGATTCCGGTCCTCGGCATTTCAAATATGCGCCCATAGCTCAACTGGATAGAGTGTTTGACTACGGATCAAAAGGTTAGGGGTTCGACTCCTCTTGGGCGCGTTAATTAAACGGGAAGTAGCTCAGCTTGGTAGAGCACTTGGTTTGGGACCAAGGGGTCGCAGGTTCGAATCCTGTCTTCCCGATAATTATAAATTTAAACACGGGGCCTTAGCTCAGCTGGGAGAGCGCCTGCTTTGCACGCAGGAGGTCAGCGGTTCGATCCCGCTAGGCTCCATTTCATTTAAATAATGAATATCTTTTTCGCGGTGTAGCTCAGCTGGCTAGAGCGTCCGGTTCATACCCGGGAGGTCGGGGGTTCGATCCCCTCCGCCGCGATTTTTAAGAGCCTGGACCTTTAGCTCAGTTGGTTAGAGCAGACGGCTCATAACCGTCCGGTCGTAGGTTCGAGTCCTACAAGGTCCATTGTGGCGTTGTAAGTTTCATATGGAGGATTACCCAAGTCCGGCTGAAGGGAACGGTCTTGAAAACCGTCAGGCGGGTAAAACCGTGCAAGGGTTCGAATCCCTTATCCTCCTTTTTCATATTATCGCGGGATGGAGCAGTCTGGTAGCTCGTCGGGCTCATAACCCGAAGGTCGTAGGTTCAAATCCTGCTCCCGCAATTAAAAACTAAAAACACTGGTTCCGTGGTGTAGGGGTTAACATGCCTGCCTGTCACGCAGGAGATCGCGGGTTCGATTCCCGTCGGAACCGCCATGCGGGTGTAGTTTAGTGGTAAAACCACAGCCTTCCAAGCTGTTGTCGCGAGTTCGATTCTCGTCACCCGCTTTTAGTTTTTTATGGGCCTATAGCTCAGCTGGTTAGAGCGCACGCCTGATAAGCGTGAGGTCGATGGTTCGAGTCCATTTAGGCCCATTAGTACAAAATCTTATTGGTTTTGGGGAAGTACTCAAGTGGCTGAAGAGGCGCCCCTGCTAAGGGTGTAGGTCGGGAAACCGGCGCGAGGGTTCAAATCCCTCCTTCTCCGTTTCAATATTTTGTTTTACCTGGCCCGTTGGTCAAGCGGTTAAGACACCGCCCTTTCACGGCGGTAACACGGGTTCGAATCCCGTACGGGTCATTAATTTAATATAGTTTTACATGGAGGATTACCCAAGTCCGGCTGAAGGGAACGGTCTTGAAAACCGTCAGGCGGGTAAAACCGTGCAAGGGTTCGAATCCCTTATCCTCCTTTTTCATATTATCGCGGGATGGAGCAGTCTGGTAGCTCGTCGGGCTCATAACCCGAAGGTCGTAGGTTCAAATCCTGCTCCCGCAATTAAAAACTAAAAACATTGGTTCCGTGGTGTAGGGGTTAACATGCCTGCCTGTCACGCAGGAGATCGCGGGTTCGATTCCCGTCGGAACCGTTTGGCTCGGTAGCTCAGTTGGTAGAGCAATGGATTGAAGCTCCATGTGTCGGCAGTTCGATTCTGTCCCGCGCCATTATGCGGGTGTAGTTTAGTGGTAAAACCACAGCCTTCCAAGCTGTTGTCGCGAGTTCGATTCTCGTCACCCGCTTTTAGTTTTTATGGGCCTATAGCTCAGCTGGTTAGAGCGCACGCCTGATAAGCGTGAGGTCGATGGTTCGAGTCCATTTAGGCCCATTTATTTTATTGGCCCGTTGGTCAAGCGGTTAAGACACCGCCCTTTCACGGCGGTAACACGGGTTCGAATCCCGTACGGGTCATGGAAGATACTTTTTGAGTATCTTTTTCTTTTTATCTGAAAGAATGATTTTAAAAAGCTTAGCAGAGTTATCTTTATGGATGATTGTGCTAAGCTTTTTTGGACAGTTCTAATGTAAAATATTTTTATATTTTTTAAGCAAAAAAATGAAAAAATACGAGCAGAAAACTGTTTTATCTGCTATACTTGGTTCGTTGCAAGTTCCCGAAAGGATCCGCAGGACGGAGATGCCTTGTAACCGAATTTAACTAGGGGGAATCATTATAATGGTAGAAAGACACTTATTTACATCAGAATCTGTTTCTGAAGGACATCCAGATAAAATTGCTGACCAAATCAGTGATGCAATCTTGGATGCAATTTTAAAACAAGATCCAACAGCACGAGTAGCGTGTGAAACGTCTGTAACAACTGGTCTTGTTTTAGTATTTGGAGAAATATCTACGACGGCATATGTAGATATTCAAAAAGTCGTACGGGAAACAATAAAAGAAATTGGTTATACACGTGCAAAATTCGGATTTGATGGAGATACAGCAGCTGTATTGGTTGCGATTGATGAACAATCTCCTGATATTGCTCAAGGAGTTGATGAAGCACTTGAGATCCGGGATGAAGATAAAAAAGACGTATTAGATGAGATTGGTGCTGGTGACCAAGGTTTAATGTTTGGGTTTGCTGTAGATGAAACACCAGAATTGATGCCTTTACCAATCGCTTTGAGTCATCGTCTGGTACGACGCTTGGCAGATTTGCGTAAATCAAATGAATTAACGTATTTACGTCCAGATGCAAAATCTCAAGTAACGGTTGAATATGATGATCAAGGACAACCGGAACGCGTAGATACAATCGTTATTTCAACACAGCATGATGATGCAGTAGATAATGAAACAATTCGTCATGATGTCATCGAAAAAGTAGTGAAGGAAGTTATTCCAGCTGAATTATTAGATGATCAAACGAAATATTATATCAATCCGACTGGCCGATTTGTCATTGGTGGTCCTCAAGGGGATGCCGGATTAACAGGAAGAAAAATCATTGTTGATACGTATGGCGGTTATGCTCGTCATGGTGGCGGTGCTTTTTCTGGTAAAGATGCGACAAAAGTTGACCGTTCTGCCAGCTATGCTGCACGTTATATTGCTAAAAACATTGTTGCAGCAGGGCTTGCTCGCAAAGCAGAAGTACAGCTAGCTTATGCGATTGGTGTTGCTCAACCTGTTTCGATCTCAATCAATACTTTCGGTACTGGAACGGTTCCGGAAGAAGAACTGATTGCTGCAGTGAGAGAAAACTTCGATCTTCGGCCAGCAGGAATCATCGAGATGCTTGATTTGCGTCGTCCGATTTACAAACAAACAGCTGCTTACGGTCATTTTGGTCGTACAGATGTAGATTTGCCTTGGGAACATACGGACAAAGTAGATGCGTTGAAAGCAAGTTTAGCAAAATAAGTTATATTCAGCTGGAACGATCGCCAAGTGGTGGTTGTTCCAGCTTTTTTTATGGCAGTTAACCTCTTGAAAAAGATAGTAATTATTTATCTATTTTTAGATCCTGTCATAATGAAAGGGAGGAATAAGATGAAAAAAGAAACAAATGTTACTTTGGTCACAGTGAGTATTTTCATTGCAACGTTCATGACGGCTATTGAAGGTACAATCGTAACAACCGCTATGCCAACGATTGTCGGTTCATTACATGGAATGGAAATCATGAACTGGGTATTTTCGATTTATTTGCTGACAAACGCTATGCTTACTCCGATTTACGGAAAACTTGCGGATAAAGTGGGACGGAAACCAATCTTTATTTTTGGGACATTATTGTTTATTATCGGTTCGTTATTTTGCGGTTTATCTCAAAGCATGATTGGGTTGATTGCTGCTCGTGCGATTCAAGGGATGGGTGCTGGGGCAATGATGCCAGTAGCTTTGACGATCATCGGCGATCTTTATTCTATTGAAAAGCGAGCAAAAGTTTTAGGTTTGAATAGTTCAGCCTGGGGGATTGCCAGTGTTTTTGGACCGCTTGCGGGAGGATTCATCGTTGAAACGATCAGCTGGCACTGGATCTTTTTTATCAATGTGCCGATCGGAATTCTATTAATTATTTTGATTTGGCTATATTTAAATGAACCAAAAATCATACATGAGTCTAAACCAATGGATATTTTTGGTAGTTTTAGTTTGATGGCCATGCTTGTCTCATTGCTGTTAGGGTTCCAATTATTAGGAGACGAAGGAATGAGTCCGCTTGTTTCTGCTTTGCTGCTAGGTAGTATCGTAATGTTAGGTATTTTTGTTTTTGCCGAAAAAAGAGCTAAAGATCCTGTCATCATGATGCATTTATTCAAAAATCCACTATTTGTTGTGGTCAACTTGGCTGCAGCATTGGCTAGTGGTTTTTTGATGGGAATCGATGTTTATATCCCTATGTGGATGCAAGGTGTATTAGGGCTGAATGCAGCAATTGGTGGGCTGGTATTAGCACCATTATCACTAGTCTGGATGGTCGGTTCTTTCCTTGCGAGCAAGTGGATGACTCAAATGAAAACTCATTGGGTCTTGAGAATTGGACTACTAATCGCAGCTATTGGGGGCGCTTGGTTGTATCTTATGCCTTTCAGAAGTAACTATTTATGGTTTTTTGCTATATCAACGGTCATCGGTATAGGCTTAGGTGTGACCATGACTACCTCGACTGTCAGTGCACAAAATAGTGTATCTCGTGACCAGCTTGGTGTAGCAACTTCTTTTAATACGTTAGTTCGAACAATTGGTCAAACAGTCATGGTTTCTATTTTTGGTTTATTGATAAATGGGGTAACTAAACGAGAACTTGCAGCAGCAAATTTAACAAATGATGCAGATATCATGAATAAACTGGTGAATCCACAAACGGCTAAATATATTGATGCGGATATTTTGTTACCATTAAGAAAAATTCTTTATGATGGGTTACATTCCGTTTATCTAGTTGGCTTGTTACTCGTGATCATTGCTTTGGTCTTAACGCTTTTCGTTCATGAAAAAAGTGGTAAAATAAAACAGTAGTTTCGGTTAAGATATGTACGTAGCCGAATCATTCAAATTTAAAGTTATTCAAAAATAACTTCTTACTAAGGAAGGCGAAAATATGGCATTTATTCAAGCAAATATTTATTCGAATGTGTTAGAAATGGAAGTCAATCTAAATGTGATACTACCGCAAACAACAAAAAAGGTGATTGGCACCAGTTCAGAGCAAGAGACAACGGATATACCTGTTTTATATTTACTTCATGGAATGGGTGGCAATCATAGTGTATGGGAAAGACGTACGTCGATTGAACGTTATGTAGCAAACTACGGATTAGCTGTCATCATGCCATCTACTGATCTTGGCTGGTACACAGATACAGTTTATGACATGAAGTATTGGACATTCATTGCAGAAGAGCTACCTGAGATTTGTCATGAATTATTCCCGCAATTAACAAGAAAAAGAGAAAAAACATATGCCGCTGGATTATCGATGGGCGGATATGGCGCGTTAAAACTAGGCCTTGCAAAATCAGAAAATTTCGCAGCAGTAATCTCTCTTTCAGGCGCTGTTTCTGTAGGAAATCGAATGGATGATCTTTTGATGGTTCGTAAAGCATCTTTTTGGGAAGGGATCTTTGGACCATTGGATCAAATCGAAGGTTCAAAAAATGATCCGCAATACTTATTGAAAGAACTAGTAAAAAGCGGAAAACCAGTTCCAAGATTTTATATGGCTTGTGGGGAATCTGATTTTCTTTATCAGGCAAATCAGGAAATGGTATCTGCTATGCAGGAACAAGGCTTGGCGGTCACCTTTGAACAAGGACCTGGCGATCATAACTGGATCTTCTGGGACCAATGGATTCAACGTGCATTGGCGTGGCTAATGGAAGAAAAATAAAAAAAGAGTCTTAAAAAGATAGCTCCTATAGAGATCACAAACATAGTGATCTCTATAGGAGCTTTTTTACTGCTCGTTTTCTCTTCTTTTATTTTGTTGGCATAAGCCTTCAATATAGGTTTGTGCACTCGTTAGAAAGAGTGCTTTTTCATTCAATTCTGCATGGGACTGCATACTTTCTTTAAATCCCTCTAATTGATTTTCAACTACATAATTACGCATAAATAGAACTGTTTCTTTCAAAAATTCATTTCCGTCCATAATTTTTTGTCGAAGCTGCTGTTCATGCTGCTGATCCATTAACTGTCCAATCAATAAATTGTGGAGAGAGGCAATGGCCTGATGACTTTGGGTGACTGAAAATCCTTCACGAACAAGTAATTGGATCATTTGCTCCAAATGTTCTAATCGACTCGGAAAAGCGGGCACAGTATTGATTTCTAATTCTGCCCCACAAGGGAAACGTGTATAAAGGTCATAGTAATTTTCCATATACTGCAGCAACTGTTCATTCCAAGGCAAAGTTGGATCTGGAAGCGCTAATTCTTCTTCCATTGTTTCAGCCATTTTTTGCAAGAGCTGTTGTTTGTTTTTGAAATACCAATATAAAGCAGGTGCTTGAACATGAATTCTGTTTGCGATGTTTCGCATGGAAAGCTGCGAAAGAGCTTGTGTTTCAGCCAGGATATCAAAGGCGGCCTGAATGATGATTGCTTGAGAAAGCTTTATTTCCATTTTATCAACCTCGTGTATTGCATTATCTTTTTAAACATGGTAAATTGTTAGTCGGTCTAATTTTACAGTGTTAAATTAGTCCTGTCAATTTAAACAAAGGGGTGTAATCAACGAATGAAATTAATCTTACGACATGCGAAAAAATATAAAGTAGCTGTTTTTATTTCCTTGCTGTCCGTAGCAGTCATGGTTGCAGCAGCATTATGGCAACCTAAGTTACTACAGCAAGTATTGGAAGCTATTATTACAGAAGATAATGATGAAATGAAAACAATTGGTATTTACCTGATCAGTCTGGCTTTGCTAGGATTAGCCGCAGGTGTAACGAACACGATTTTCTCTGCAAAAGTAGCTCAAGGCGTAAGTGCAGATATCCGAGAAGAAGCATTTCGAAAGATCCAGACATTTTCATTTGGAAATATCGAACAGTTCTCTGCTGGAAATCTTGTTGTTCGTCTAACAAATGATATCACGCAAATCCAAAATTTAGTGATGATTTCTTTGCAATCACTTTTTCGAATTCCATTCTTATTTATTGGTGCCTTCATTTTAGCTATGATCACGATGCCGCAATTATGGTGGATCATCGTAGCGCTTATCGTTACGGTATTTCTGATTACGGCACTTTCATTTACAAGGATGGGCAAGCACTTCATGATCATTCAAAAACTGATTGATCGTGTGAATAGCATTGCAAAAGAAAACTTACTAGGGATTCGTGTAGTGAAATCTTTTGTACAAGAAGAAAACCAATTGAAGTCATTCAGCAAAGTAAGTGAGGACTTAACAAAACACAACATCATAGTCGGTACATTATTTTCTGTGATGATCCCGTCCTTCATGCTGGCTGCCAATTTGGCTGTGGTTGGGGCGATCTTTTTTGTGAGCGATCTTGTTAAAGATGATCCTACGTTAATTGGTGGAATTGCTTCATTCATGAACTACTTGATGCAGATTATGATGGCAATCATTATTGGCGGAATGATGATGATGATGACTTCAAGAGCAGCCGTATCGCTGAAGCGGATTGCGGAAATTTTAGATGCTGAACCAGATCTTACTTATTTAGACGTTCCAGAACAAGAGTTGACGGGTTCTGTCACTTTTGACCATGTTTCTTTTCGTTATCCTGGTGAGGATACAGATACGCTTAAAGATATCAGCTTTTCTATCAAACCTGGAGAAATGGTTGGTATCGTCGGGGCGACTGGTGCCGGGAAGTCAACACTAGCACAATTGATCCCTCGTCTATTTGATCCGACAGAAGGCAAAGTTGAAGTAGGTGGTGTAGATCTTCGTCAAGTAAATGAAAAGAGTTTAAGACAAACGGTTTCCTTTGTTTTGCAAAAAGCAATTTTATTCTCAGGAACGATTGCTCAAAACTTGCGCCAAGGGAAAAAGAATGCAACAGAAAAAGAGATGGAACATGCTTCTTCTATTGCTCAAGCAAAAGAATTCATCGAAAAGTTATCTGATCGTTACGAAGCACCAATAGAAGAACGTAGCAGTAACTTTTCTGGTGGTCAAAAGCAACGTTTATCCATTACTCGTGGCGTTATCGGTAATCCAAAGATCTTGATCCTAGATGACAGTACGAGTGCACTGGATGCTCGCTCTGAAAAGCTGGTCCGAGAAGCACTCGATCGAGATTTGAAGGGAACAACGACGATTGTCATCGCACAAAAAATTGCTTCTGTTGTCAAAGCAGACCGCATCTTAGTATTGGATGAAGGCAGATTAGTCGGCGAAGGAACCCATGAGGAATTGGTAGCTGGAAACCGTGTCTATCAGGAAATCTTTGAAACTCAAAAAGGAACGGAGGAGTAAGTATGACTGATCTAATAAAAGCAAGTAAATTTTTCTATCACTATTTGAAGCGGTACAAACTCTCCTTTTTCTTTATCTTTATCACAGTGATCATTGCTACCTATCTACAAGTAAAGGCACCTCAATACATCGGGGAAGCTTTTCAAGAATTAGCTAATTACGTAGGAGGCTTGATGCAAGGCGTAGACGATAAAAGCAAATTTGTTTCTGTAATATGGAAACTCTTGCTGTTTTATGTACTAGCTAGTGCAGCCAACTTTATCTATAGTATTTTGTTCACACAAGTAGTAGGGAAGTCAACGAACCGAATGCGTATCGGTCTATTCAACAAATTGGAAAAATTGACGATCCGTTTCTTTGATTCTCATCAAGACGGTGAAATTTTAAGTCGTTTTACCAGTGACTTAGATAATATTCAAAATAGTTTGAACCAAGCTTTGCTTCAAGTCATCACGAATGCTGTTTTACTTGTCGGGATCTTGATCATGATGTTCCGCCAAAATGTAGAGTTAGCTTGGGCTACAATTGCTTCCACTCCAGTAGCCGTTTTGATAGCTGTCTTGATTATCCGCAAAGCACGGAAATATGTGGATCTTCAGCAAGATGAAGTGGGGAAACTAAATGGTTATATGGATGAAAAAATCAGCGGACAACGTGTCATCATCACAAATGGCTTACAAGAAGAAACGATTGAAGGATTCTTAGAGCATAATCAAAGTGTTCGCGAAGCAACCTTCAAAGGACAAGCTTATTCTGGTCTACTATTTCCGATGATGCAAGGAATGTCACTGGTCAATACAGCGATAGTTATCTTTTTCGGCGGCTGGTTAGCATTAAATGGTGATTTGGAACGTTCGGTGGCATTAGGCTTAGTTGTGACATTCGTCCAATATTCACAACAATATTACCAACCACTGATGCAGATTTCATCTGGATACAGCATGATCCAATTAGCGATTACAGGGGCAAGACGATTGAATGAAATATTTGATGAAAAAGATGAAGTCAAACCAGAAAACGGTAAAGCATTTGATGGTGTTGAAAAAGGTCTTGCGTTGCAGCACGTAGATTTTGGTTATTCTCCAGAAAAACTAGTCTTGAAAGATGTCTCGATCAATGTGGACAAAGGAGAAATGGTTGCTCTTGTTGGTCCAACAGGATCGGGGAAAACGACGATCATGAATCTGCTAAACCGTTTTTACGATGTCAATGATGGTTCAGTAGTCATCGATGGAATAGATATCCGAGATTATGATCTTGATGCATTACGTAGACATGTAGGAATCGTTTTGCAAGAATCTGTATTGTTCTCCGGAACGATCAAAGACAATATCACATTCGGCAAACCGGACGCTTCAGATGAAGAAGTCATCAATGCAGCAAAACAAGCGAATATTCATGACTTCATCATGACGTTAGAAAAAGGTTATGATACAGAGATATCCGAAGAAAATAACTTATTCAGTACAGGTCAAAAGCAGTTGATCAGTATTGCTCGAACGATCATCACAAATCCATCTTTATTGATTTTGGATGAAGCAACAAGTAATGTAGACACGGTAACAGAAGCAAGGATCCAAAAAGCAATGGATGAAGCAATCAAAGGAAGAACCAGCTTTGTGATTGCTCACCGGCTGAAAACAATCTTGAATGCAGATAGAATCGTTGTCTTGCGTGATGGGGAAGTCATTGAAGAAGGCAGTCATCACGAGTTATTAGCAGAAAATGGATTTTATGCGGAACTTTATCATAATCAATTTGTATTTGAATAAAGAGGTTGTGAAAAAGCTGTCCTGCATCAAGTAATAAGAACAGCCAATCAAAAACAGCTTCTCATGTTTTTGATTTGGTTGGACTTATTACCGCAGATATAAGCTTTTGAGCACCGTGAATAAAGAGGTTATGAAATCAACGCTCTAACCTGAGTATTAGAGAAAAAAACGCAAAACATATCATTTATGTTTTGCGTTTTTTATTTATCTTTTTTTCTCAATACAATATAAAATAGGCGGCTGGTTCTTTTGGTTGATAAACCGATAATTCAGCACATTATATGTTTCCTGTGGCAGTTTGGAACAAAAAGAATCAACCATATCCAGTTCTTTTTCTCCACCTTCATGACCATAGTAGACGACAAGGATCAATCGTCCGCGAGGCACAAGTCGTTTCAATATTTCTTCCATAGCTGTGCGTGTAGTCTCTGGCATAGTGATGATTGCTTTATCACTTTTTGGGAGATACCCTAGATTGAAAATCCCTGCTTTGAGATTTTGTTGTTCAGCTATCACTTCTCCTAACGTTTCGTGGCCTTGTAGAAACAATGAGACACGTTCTTCTAACTGACGCTGTTCTAGCCTTTCACGAGTAGCATCGATTGCTTGTTGCTGGATATCAAAACTATAGACATGACCAGTTTTTCCGATGTGTTCTGCTAGAAAAACCGTATCGTGGCCATTGCCCATCGTTGCATCTACGACGTGATCCCCTGGTTGCAAGATTTCTTGCAGTAATGTATGGCTGAAATGCAAAGCAGTTTGCAACATCAGACGCTCACCTTTTTCCGTACATCATATTTTCCTTGGAAGCTATCTCTGCGAAGAAGTTCTTCATCAATTGCATTCAAGACTTCCCATTTTTTCAAGCTCCACATTGGTCCAATCAAGGAATCCCACGGCGCATCCCCTGTCAAACGATGGATGATGATCTCTTTTGGTATCATTTCCAGCTGGTCGCAAATGACATTGACATAGTCAGGACGGCTCATTAATTGAAGGCGACCTTCATGATAGTCCCGCAACATTCTCGTTTTGCGCATCAGATGCATCAAATGGAGCTTGATTCCTTGGATATCTGAATCTAAAATGGTGCGTCTGACATTTTCTTTCATCATTTCTAAACTTTCGCCTGGTAATCCGTTGATCAAATGCGTACAAACACGGATATTATGTTTGCGTAATTTAGCCACGCCATCTAAATAAGTTTGATAATCATGTGCTCGGTTGATCAGTTTTGAAGTTTCTTCAAAAGTTGTTTGCAATCCAAGTTCTACCCATAAATACATCCGCTCGTTCAGTTCAGCAAGGTAATCAACTACTTCATCTGGCAGACAATCCGGTCGTGTACCGACTGATAATCCTACGACACCTGGTAAATTGACTACTTGCTCAAATCGTTTTTTGATTATTTCAACTGGCGCATGGGTGTTTGTAAAATTTTGGAAATAAACGATGTATTGTTGGACATGAGGCCATTTTTGATGCATCATGTCGATTTCTTTCTGGAATTGGATTGGAAGAGGGTCTTCAGGTGCAACGATCATGTCTCCCGAACCAGATACACTGCAAAAAGTACAACCGCCATGGGCAACAGTCCCATCTCGATTCGGACAGTCAAATCCTCCATCGATCGGCACCTTGAAAATTTTCCCGCCAAACTCATTTCGTAAAGCGTAATTCCAAGAATGATATCTTTTATTTCCTTCTGAATAAGGAAAAGTCATTAAAAGTCCTTCTTTCTGTAAGAGTTATCTATTTGTTTTCTTTTTTCTCTATACACTGGATAAGTCAGGCACAGCCAAGAAAGACTGAGTAAGTAGCCGCCGATGATATCAGTAGGAAAATGAACGCCCAGATAAATGCGGCTTATCCCGACACTTACTATAATAAACATCATCAGCAATTGAAGCAATGTGCGTAAGGTTCTTTTTTGAACAAAAGCTGGAAGCAGAAATAGTAAAGAACCGTAAAGAATCATACTGCCTGCTGCATGTCCACTAGGGAAACTGTAACTTGTTTCAACTACTAAGTGCGCCAATGAAGGACGCTCTCGCATGAAAAATAGTTTGATCACCGGGTTGATGATTCCAGCAATTACAATAAATCCAGAAACGAACCAAAATGTTTCTGCCCTTTTTTTCTTATACCACATCCATAAAGCCGCACAAGCAAATAAAATGATGACGGTAAGAGGATTACCGAATTTAGTCATAAAGAGTTGGTAGCTGTTCAGATCAGGATAAGAAGCTCTGACAATGCCTGTAAACCACTGATCGAAACCAGAAAGCCACGACAGATGGAACTTTACGATCCAGCCCAAAATGAAAAACAGGACAAGAAAGAAGCTACCAGCCACCTGAAATGATGTTTTATATTTCATACAATTCCTCCTTTGAAGCAATGACTTATTATAGCATTTTTGGTCCAGCGAAAAAAACGGTAAAGAGATAAAACCAATGTATGATTCCTCTTTGAATAACCAATATTCTTATAAAAAAAATAACTGTAATCGGAAAGACATTTTTTGGTAATGCAAATGAAATGTTAGGGAAATAAAATCAGTGTTTTTCGAAATCCTTTTAAACAAGAACGTAGACGTAGGAAGAACTTGAAAATGAACAGAAGTTGTTCATTACGGTAAATTACAATATGATTACAAAAAACAACAAAGCTCTTAAATAACTTTTAATAAATATTAAGAGAAGTTATAATTATTAATAATAGATAAATTGAAGTTGGAGGATAGAAGATGGAAAACATTGCAAGAAAAGAACGGAGACGTTTAGAACAGACCAAACGTTTTCGAAAAGCAAAACGAGGGGCAGCAATCGTGGGAACTGCGATGGTAGGCTGTTCTGTCGCTGCCCCATTAGTACAGCCGGTTCCTGTTCAAGCGGATGAAACACCTGTTCAGTTCGGCGCAAGAATCAATACAGCGGCATTTATCACAGAAATTGCTACTTATGCTCAACCAATCGCTCAAGCCAACGATCTATATGCATCAGTGATGATCGCACAAGCAGTTGTAGAAAGCGGTTGGGGCAGTAGTGCGTTATCTCAAGCACCTTATTATAATCTTTTTGGGATAAAAGGCAGCTATCAAGGACAAACCGTCTACATGGATACGCTTGAATTTTTAAATAATCAATGGGTAAATAAAAAGGAGCCTTTCCGACAATATCCTTCTTTTGCTGAATCTTTCAATGACAATGCCTATGTACTTAGAAATACTTCATTTGGCAACGGTTATTACTATGCCGGTACTTGGAAGAGCAACACGAAATCCTATACAGATGCGACAGCTTGTTTGACAGGGCGTTATGCGACTGATCCTGGTTACGCAGGCAAATTAAATAATATCATCGCAACTTACGGATTGACCCAATATGATACACCAGCTAGCGGAAACGCAGGCGGTGGAGCGACTACAGGTGGCAATAATACTGGAAGTGCAGGTAGTACTGGCGGTTCAAGCAATTCTGGTAATACAAACTCAGGTTCAGCAACTTCGACCACTTATACTGTCCAATCTGGTGATTCTGTTTGGGGAATCTCAAATAAATTCGGTATCACAATGGATCAATTGATCCAATGGAACAACATCCAAAACAATTTCATTTATCCAGGACAAAAACTGACAATCAAAGGTAGCCAGGAAAATGGCTCTTCGACGAATAATTCCGGTAACAATACCAATTCTTCAGGAAATGCTGGTACATCAAACGGAGGACAAACAACTGGTGCGAAATACACTGTTCAATCTGGTGATTCTGTTTGGAAGATCTCAAATGATCACGGAATTACGATGGCTCAATTGATTGAATGGAACAATATCAAGAACAATTTCGTTTATCCAGGACAACAGCTAATCGTATCAAATGGCGGTTCTTCTAATGCTGGAGCAAATACTGGCTCAAATACTGGGAATACAAGTGGCTCTAGTTCGTCCAGCTCAAGTTCTTCTAATACAGCTTCAGGAACGAAATATACAGTTAAAGCCGGAGACTCTGTTTGGAGCGTCTCAAATAAATACGGAATTACGATGGCTCAGCTAATCCAATGGAACAATATCCAAAATAACTTTATCTACCCAGGACAACAACTGACTGTTTCAAACAGTGGATCAACAAACAGCACGTCAGGTAATACAGGTTCGTCAACCAATACAAATAACAGCAGTTCAGTTAATACTGGCAGCAGTTCGTCTCAAGGCACTTATACCGTGAAAGCAGGTGAATCTGTTTGGAGCGTGGCAAATAAAAACGGCATCACGATGGATCAGTTAATCGAATGGAATAATATCAAAAACAACTTCATTTATCCAGGACAGCAATTGATCGTTAAAGGTGGAACTTCGGCAAATACAAATACAGGTTCAACTACTTCTGCAGCGAAACCAAATACACCGAATACGTCTGCTACGACAAGTACATCATCCACTGGTAATACGATGTATACCGTGAAAGCGGGCGAGTCAGTTTGGAGCGTAGCGAACAAACATCATATCACGATGGATCAGTTAATCGAATGGAATAATATCAAAAATAATTTCATCTATCCAGGACAGCAAGTGATTGTGAAGAAAGGTTCATCTCAATCAACAAACCAACAATCAGTTACTGGTTCGAAAACCTATACTGTGAAATCTGGAGAATCTGTTTGGAGTGTTGCTGACAGTCATGGAATTACAATGGCTCAACTAATCGAATGGAACAATATTAAGAACAACTTTATTTATCCAGGTCAAACGTTGATTGTAGCTAAATAAAATAGCTGTTCGAAGAAATAACGATTGAATTCCACAAAAATATTTGTTACTATAAGGCTACTTAAATATGACAACACTTGAAAAGGAAGTAGTAAAAAGACTGAAGTTTCAGAGAGCGCATGGCTGGTGAGAATGTGCACGGATGCTTTTGAACTCGCCTTTGAGTTGCCCTTGCTGAATACCCGAGTAAGCAAGCGGCGGTGACGGCCGTTACAACGTTCGAGGCCTTTTCACTAAGGTAAAATTAGGTGGTACCGCGTAGATTACGTCCTATAAAAAGAGCAATCTTTTTATAGGATTTTTTTATTTCTTTTGTGAAGTTTGAGAAAACAAAGCAAAAGGAAATAAAAATAAACAGATTCTGCCGGTTTTTTCGTTATATTTATAATAGAAACAAGTGTTTTCAATAGAACAGGAGGACAGCAAATGAGTTACAATCATAAAGAAATTGAGAAAAAATGGCAAAAATACTGGGCAAAAACGAATACTTTCAACACCCATGATGATCCTGAAAAGCCAAAATTTTACGCACTGGATATGTTTCCCTATCCATCCGGTCAAGGGCTACATGTAGGGCATCCTGAAGGTTATACGGCAACGGATATCCTTTCACGTGTGAAAAGAAGTCAAGGATACAACGTGCTGCATCCAATGGGGTGGGATGCATTCGGTCTGCCTGCTGAACAATATGCGCTAGATACAGGAAACGATCCAGCTGAGTTTACCCAAAAAAATATCGAAACATTCCGACGCCAAATCAATTCTTTAGGATTTAGTTATGACTGGAATCGCGAAGTGAATACAACTGATCCGGAGTATTATAAATGGACACAATGGATCTTTACGAAGCTTTATGAAAAAGGTCTAGCTTATGAAGCAGAAGTAGCGGTAAACTGGGTACCTGAATTAGGAACAGTTATTTCAAATGAAGAAGTGATCGATGGGAAAAGTGAACGTGGTGGCTATGATGTAGTCAGAAAACCAATGCGCCAATGGATGCTGAAAATCACTGCTTATGCTGATCGCTTATTGGATGATCTAGAATTAGTTGATTGGCCAGAAAGCATTAAAGAAATGCAAAGAAATTGGATCGGTCGTTCAGTAGGAGCAAATATTGAATTTAAAGTGGCTGGTACGGATAAATCCTATACCGTATTTACGACACGACCAGATACTCTATTCGGTGCAACTTACTCGGTTCTTGCACCTGAACTAGATCTTGTTAGAGAAATTACGACCCCTGAACAAAAAGCTGCTGTAGAAGCTTATATCGAAGAGACAGCTAAAAAATCAGATCTAAAGAGAACGGATCTTGCAAAAGAAAAAACAGGAGTATTTACTGGTGCTTATGCAATCAATCCAGTTAATGGCAAGGAAATCCCAATCTGGATCGCCGATTATGTATTATCTTCATACGGCACAGGAGCCATCATGGCTGTTCCAGCACATGATGAACGTGACTTTGAATTCGCTCAAACTTTCGGACTAGAAATTCTTCCAGTTATCGAAGGTGGAGATGTTGAAAAAGCTGCTTACACAGAAGATGGTACGCACATCAACTCTGAATTTCTAGACGGCATGAACAAACAAGAAGCAATCGATAAAATGAATGAATGGCTAGAAGAAAATGGCGTAGGGAAAAAAGAAGTCAGCTATCGCTTACGTGACTGGCTATTCTCCCGTCAACGTTACTGGGGTGAACCAATCCCAATCATCCATTGGGAGGACGGAACAGTCACAGCTGTCCCAGAAGAAGAGCTACCATTACGGTTGCCTAAGACAAAAAACATCAAGCCAAGCGGTACTGGAGAATCTCCATTAGCAAATATCGAGGAGTGGGTCAATGTCGTTGATCCTGTAACAGGTAAAAAAGGCCGTCGCGAAACGAATACAATGCCACAATGGGCAGGAAGCTCATGGTATTACCTGCGTTATATCGACCCTCATAACAAAAAAGAACTAGCAGATTATGAAAAGTTGAAGCGTTGGCTACCAGTTGACATCTACATTGGTGGAGCAGAACATGCGGTACTTCATTTACTATATGCACGATTCTGGCATAAATTCTTATACGATATCGGTGTTGTTCCTACAAAAGAACCATTCCAAAAACTATACAATCAAGGAATGATCTTAGGCGAAAACAACGAAAAAATGTCAAAATCTCGTGGTAATGTAGTCAATCCTGATGATGTGGTCGAAACTTACGGTGCAGATACACTGCGCATGTACGAAATGTTCATGGGGCCATTAGATGCTTCGATTGCTTGGAGCGAAAATGGCTTAGAAGGAAGCCGTAAATTCTTGGATCGTGTATGGCGTTTGATCGTTGATGAGAACAATAAAATGCGTGACCGTATCACTACATTGAATGATGGCAAGCTTGATAAAGTGTATCATCAAACAGTGAAAAAAGTGACAGAAGACTATGAAAATCTTCATTTCAATACAGCAATCTCCCAATTGATGGTCTTTATCAATGAAGCCTATAAAGTGGACGCTCTGCCTTATGAATATATCGAAGGATTTGTTCAACTACTCGCACCGATTGCTCCTCACATGGGTGAAGAACTATGGGCAATCCTTGGAAATGATGGTGGTATTTCTTACGCACCATGGCCAACATACGATGAAGCAGCACTTGTTGAAGACGAAGTAGAAGTTGTTTTCCAAGTAAACGGTAAAGTTCGTGCGAAAAGCAATGTTCCCCGAGACTTAGGAAAAGATGAGCTAGAAAAAGCAGCATTAGCCAATGAAATAGTGCAAGAATATATTGAAGGCAAAACAGTCAGAAAAGTTATTGCGGTACCAAACAAGTTAGTCAATATCGTTGCTAATTAATTGGCTCTTTGTCAATAAGGACTGATGAGTTGTGCAAAATCAAATCTGGGCCAGAATGAACTTCATTCTGTCTCAGATTTTTTGTTATTTCAAATTGATTAATTGATTGATCAAAAAGGTTTTGATTTTCATGTTCTCAAACACGTTCAATGTCTTTTTCTTCTGAATGGTCTTGTAAGAGATCTCTGTAATCATCAAATTTTTGTCTATTAATCTTAGTATTTTTTGATGTATAAACTACCTGAAATTGAGAGTACATACCAAATTCATAAATTTTTTATTAGTGGGACTAGTGATTGTATGGATTTTGACGCATAATGAATGAAGTATGAGAAAAGGAGAGACAAATGGATCAAGAACTATTTATTATCGAAGTATTATCAGCTAAACAAAAAATTATCGAGAAAGCGAAAAAAAGAGCGAAAAGAATAATGTTCAAGCTTTTAAGCTTAGTATTTTTCTCTGGTTTGCTTTTTTTCGGAGCTGTATCGTTCCTATATCGCCATATGAGTGCAGTAGTCCGTTCAGCTGAAGGGATGCAAAAATTAAATAATTTGTATCACTTTTCGTGGGGAGTTGGCGGAATAACAATTGTTGTGCTTATTGTTTTTCTTCTACTTATTTGGCTCCGTTACCATCAATTGTCGCGTCATTTCGATCAATGGCTTAGTCAAAGAGCACAACAGTTTTTACATAATAAACCAACTTCTCAAGATGATGACTATCTTTATTTTGAGAAGACTTCGACGAGTCAAGCTTTTCGGATACAAAAAAGTGATTGCCAGTTATTGCTGAGATCACTTGATGATTTACCTATCTACTTAGGCGAAAGCAAATCAAAATTCGGAATGAACACATTCCATATTTTTTTACTAGAAAACGAACCCAGATGGGAAAAAAGCCAGTCTTCGCCTGGTGGATACCTGACAACTAAGATGAGTACATTAGTCACTGGTTTTTTCCTCATTCTTTTAGCTGGAACAATCTATTATGGGAGATACACTCAGCCAAAAATGTCTTCTCATATAAATGCTGCTTCTCACATGACAATGAACTCAACTAACGATACGCATATACAAAAGACAAATGAAGGGTTGTTAGCTGATCCTAAGCAAAAGGTAAATTTGACAACACAAAAGATAAATGATCTCAAACTTGATACAGAGACGCACTCTCTCTATATGACAACAGATAGTGGTGCTAATTGGGTATTTGTGCCGATTGATTCGCAATGGTTGCGTTTTGGCGAATACACCCTGACAACGGGGCTGATTCCTGAAGGTTATTGGATGGACAACACATATGATGTTTCCGCCGATTTCTCATGGTTTATCTATTCTTCTGGGGATGATGTACGTCTGCTGACTTCAAGAGATAATGGTAAAACATGGCAAACGTCTATTATCACCCAATCAGTTCAGCCGATACGTTATCGAAAAGCGGTATTTTATGGCAACGATGGTCTATTTATCTGTACATCAGCCAGTGGGATGTCTGCAGAAACTTTGTACATTTACACTACTATGGATGGCGGAATCACTTGGATAAAAAGTGGAAGTACAATGATCAATCAGCCAGTACAAAATGTCAGCTTCGTTACAACTTCTTTAGGTTTTGTTTCGACACGTGAAAGTTTGTTTTATACAAACAACGGAGGACGCTCATTCAAAGAATCAGTTCTGTCGATTCCGGAAAACTATCAGACAGGGGGGATAGATCTTTTTCAATCACCAAATGAAGTTACTCAAATAAGCGCGAATACGTTAGAGACAAAATTTTATTTGTTGAAAAAAGGACCAATCGATGCAGGGAAAATGTTTGCCTGCCTCTTCCGTTCAACTGATAACGGGGAAACATGGCAATTCGTTCAGCAACTATCGCAAGTAGAACAAGGAGATTAAAGAAGAGAGATTGTGAGCCTGACGTTCAGCACCGAGTCACAAGAAACAAATTCAAAAAACAGCTTCTCATATTTGTTGAATAGTGTAACTCGTGATTCGGAGTTGACAAGAGCAACAAGAAGCGATTTTGAAGTATAGCTTCTCGTATTTTACAAGATCGTGTCTTATTGCCGATAGGTTGTCTCTTGAACACCGTTTATTCGTAAAAAGGGATTGTGACAAGTCTTTTGTCACTACTTACCGAACGAAACTGAAGGAGCTATCCAAAAAGTATCATTAGTATTATTCTTTGTGTTTCTAGTGGCACCACTAGTACATTTAAAAAAGCTATCGATCATGGACTAATCATACATGATCGATAGCTTTTTAGATAATGTTTGTTACGCTATCTGAAATTGACTATTATAAAGACTGGCATAAAGCGTTGGTGATTGGAGTAGTTCAGAATGTGTTCCTTTTTCGACGATATCGCCATTCTTCATTACAAGGATCATGTCTGCATTTTCAATCGTTGACAAACGGTGTGCAATCACAAAACTTGTCCTATCTTTTGTCACAGCTTCCATTGCTTGCTGAATCAATGCTTCTGTTCGTGTATCTACGCTAGAAGTTGCTTCATCTAAAATAACGACAGGAGGATTCGCTAGAATGACTCGAGCAATTGTCAATAATTGTTGCTGTCCTTGAGATAACGTGCCGTTTTCGCTAGAAATGATCGTATCATATCCGTCTGGCAGTGTTCGAATAAAGTGATCACATTGTGCGATTTCAGCCGCTTCGATAATTTGTTCTCTTGTGGCATCCATTTTCCCGTAGGCGATATTATCAGCTACCGTTCCTTCAAACAGCCAGGTATTTTGTAAAACCATCCCAAAAGAACGACGTAGTTCTCCACGTGAAAGCTTGGTAATATCAAGACCGTCGAATTCGATCTTTCCTTTATTCAGTTCATAAAAACGCATCAGCAGATTGACTAAAGTCGTTTTTCCTGCACCAGTTGGACCAACGATCGCTACCGTTTGTTTTGGCTTTACTGAAAAATCGACTTGATTCATCAATATTTTATCTGATGTGTAACCAAACTGTACATTTTTGAAAGCTATTTTTCCTTTCGGTTGTTCTAAAAGTCTTGCATCTGGAAGGTCTGGAATTTCATCTGTTTCATCTAATATCTCAAATATCCTATCGATTGCTGCCATTGCGGATTGGATCGAGTTGATCACATAAGAAGCGGTAGAAATTGGTTCAGAAATCTGATTGATGTACTGAAGATAAGCTTGTAAGAAGCCGATCGTCACACCACCTGATAGAACAAGCATAGCACCGAATACCGCACTTATGATGAAGGCGAGTTGATTAATGAAACGAATGGCCGGATAGATAGCAAAGTTCATAAATTGAGCACGTTTAAAAGCGTTGTATTGCTTTTTATTTACTTCGTGTATAGCAGCTTCTGCATGAGCTTGCTGATTGAATGTTTTGACCACTAGATTACCAGCTAAGATTTCTTCCATTCGATTATTTAAAACACCCAGTTCATACTGATTCTGTTCAGAAATCTGTTTGTTTTTGTTCGCAATCTTAGTTGTAACAATTGAACTGCCAACGATCAGCAATAAGACGAGCAAAGTAAGCTTGCTTTCGATATAAAACAGCATCAGACCAGCAGCAGCTATTGTTACGACAGAAGTAAAAAATTGATTGATACCTGTCAATAACACTTGAGAAAGTTGATTGAGACCGGTAGTTGTCCGACTAATGATGTCACCTACTTGATGATTGTCAAAAAACGACATCGGTAATGTTTTGAATTTTTTTGTGATTTCTTTTCGCACCCTCAATGTGATCTTTTCGCTTAACGCTGCCATTGTCCGTTCCTGAATAAATGAAGTGATGCTGCTTAAGACTGAACAGCCGATCAGCAATAAGACAGGGAACAACAATGCTTGTTTGATATCACTGAAAGAAAGCTGTCCAATACCTGTTTTTCTTATTTCTGATAAGAGATCATCGATCCCGATTCCCATGATCAAGGGCATGGCTACGACTAATAGGTTCCCGAATAAACTGCATAGAAACAATCCGTAAAAATATTTATGTTCAGGTTTGATCATTTTCCAAAAACGTATCAAAGCACGCGTGTTCAACGTTTTTTTCTTTTCCATCGTATCCCTTCTTTCTATATTCCTTGTGATTTTGCAAACTCCTGATAAGTTTGGCAATTAGACAGTAGTTCTTCATGAGTACCTTGTCCAACGATTTTTCCTTCATCTAAAACAATGATGTTATCTGCTTGTTGGATTGTACTGAGGCGTTGAGCAACAATCACGAGAGTTTTCTCCGACATGTGTTTATGAAGGGCTGCTCTTAATGCTGCATCTGTTTTATAGTCTAAAGCGGAGAAACTATCATCGAATACATAGATCTCTGCTGGTTTGATCAACGCTCGAGCAATACATATCCGCTGTTTCTGGCCCCCTGAATAATTAGAACCGCCTTGAGCAACAAAGCTGTCCAATCCGTCAGGAAGGGTGTCCACTAGTTCTTCTAATTGAGCGATCTTGATCGCTTTAGACAACTCTTCTGTTGAGGCATATTCATTTCCCATCTGCAAGTTGCTTAAAATTGTCCCGCTGAATAAGAAAGCCTTCTGAGGGACATAACTGATGTGGGAGCGGATCTGTTCTTGAGTCATTTGAGTAAGAGGAATACCACCAAGGGTTACTTTTCCTATCGTAGGGTCACTAAGTCTCAAGAGAAGTTTCGCCAAACTACTTTTTCCAGATCCGGTCCCGCCAACGATCGCTGTTGTTTTTCCTTTAGGTATTGTGAAATCAATATCTTCTAGAACTGGATCAGAGATTTCAGTATATTTAAATGTGACATGTTCAAAAGCAGCTGCATTTGTCTGATCAAAGGTTGGTTCAGCTACTGTTTTGATCGTCTCTTCCTCAATTTCGATCTCTGCTTGCAGTATTTCTTCTATCCGTCGTAATGAGGCAAACGATTTAGGGATAATGACCAATACCATAGCTGCGATCATCAAGTAAGCAAGTGTCAGCATAGAGTATTCGACTACAGCAGTCACGACACCGATTTGTAATGCTCCTTCTGCTACAAGATTTCCGCCAAACCACAAAATAGAAGCATAAACGATTCCCATGAGCAAAAAAGCAATTGGAGTGACCCAAGCAAATATTCGGTTCACTTTGATCATTTGATTAGCATAGTCAGCAAAGCTCTTATTCGTTCGCTTTTCTTCATATGATTGATTATCAAAGGCACGGATCATATTAATCCCAGTAAAGAATTCTCTCAATGTGATGGTGATCCGATCCATTTTTGGCTGGATACTCAAAGATAAAGGTGCCCCTCGTTTCATCAGTCGATAAACAATCCATACATAAAAAACAACAGAGATCAATGTAACCCATGTTAGTAATAGAGAATAACGAAACATCATGAGAATGGTGAAAACGCAAATAACCGGTGCTGGTAAGATCATTTGGCAAAATAAAACAATCATTTGCTGGACATTATCGACATCATTCGTCATTCTTGTCAAAAGAGATCCAGAACTAAAACGACTGATATCCTTCATTGACAGCTGTTGGAATTTACGGAAATATTTCTCCCGCGTTTGGAATCCAAACCTAGCGGAAGCCAATGCTGAAAAGTAACTAGAGGCAACTGCAGCGATTGTTCCTAGAAACGCTACAAGCAGCATTTCAACTCCAATTTTTTTTATAACTGAGGCTTCGCCACTTGCTATACCTGTGTCGATCAGCTTTGCTACTAATTTTGGTACACCTAATGTACCGGCGATTTGTAAACAGATCATCACAAAGGTAAGGAGAGCGAGTCCTTTGTTTTTCTGTAAGAATGTTTTTAAGATAGACATATTATTCCTCCTTTTTTCCTGATACTTTTCGATTCTATACCTTCAAGTAACTTGAAGGTCAATAGAAAAAAGAATAAACTGAAAAAGAGGTGAGAAAAAATGAAAAAAATGTATACGATTGGCCAAGTATCGGAACTATTTGATTTGCCAAAATCAACGATCCGCTATTGGGATGAACAAGGATTAATCCGTTCAAGTAGACAAGAAGAGAATGATTATCGATTGTTTGATATCGATGATATTTTTATGCTTTATGATATCGTTTTTTATAGAAAATTAGATATACCGATCAAACAGATGAAGAATTTATATGGAAAAACATTGACGGAGTTATATGAGACACTTGATGAAACAGAAAGAAGAATCCATAAAGAACTGGTGGTGATGAAACAAAAACAAAAAGAGATAAGGGAGCGAAAAAAACAGTTGAAATTGATGATCGATACAAACGAGGAAGAATTTCCTGTAGAAGAGATCCCTTTTGACTGTATGATCTCAACGGAGTTTGAAGATATTGTGGAAATCAAAAAATTTCTACCTAACTATTCAAGCTTTGGGATGATGAGTATGCCAGCTTCCAGTTCACAGACGATGTATGGATTTTTTATCGACCCTAGTGAAGTACATTTATTTACTCAAGACGTGATTTGGGAGAAAAAAGATACGGCTGTTTATCGTCGATTCTTATTGAAATCCGAGATGAACCATGCGGAACGTAATAATATTTTAGAAATCAGAGAAAGAATGTATGAAAAAGGATGGAAAACAGGAGAAGTGATCGGCCAGTATCTATCGACGAATACGGATGAAAACAATATCAGAACTGAATATTATCATGCATGGATAGAAATGAAAAAATAGGAAATATGTGTTTAAGATAACTCGAAAATGATGGTTGTTTTAGTTATAAAGAAAAATTTTCTGGTTCGATTACGGGTTTAATGTGGGGGATTATTAGTCGTGGATAGATAGAATTTTAGTTTTTTAGAGGAAATATGTCTTTAAAAATGGAATGGTTGCAATTCTTAGCGATATATACGATGTAATTGTCCTCTTAAAAAAGTATGGAAAAATAATTGTATTGGGTGTTATGTATAATTCATGGTGAACTGAGACTAATGAGAAGAAAAATTCATATTGTTATGAGTGAGATTGTATCAGATGAGAATGATAAATTAAATAGGTGCATAAAAGCATTACACTTAAAATACATTGTTGCTTACATTATTACAATATGTTAATAAGGCAAAAATAAATAGATGGATTGAATAAACATATTTTTTAATCAAATAGTCCCTACTGTGACTTTCCTCAGCTATCGGTGATACTACCGATAGCATTTTTTTGCTTATAAAATAATTATAAGTATTTAGAGATTTTTCTTCTAACATTCTTCAAACAAGAAAAATCACAAAGGTTATTGTTATTTTTATATATTCTTTTTAAGAATGATTATTTTTTTATAGAAATTTTAAAAAATAAAACACGTTATTGATGGATAGTTAGTTTGTTATTTGGTAATATTATAGAAGTTGACTGGTAGTGATTTATTTTTCGTTGTTTTATAAAAATGTTATTTTTTGGAAAAATTCACAAATATGTAACGAATGTTTTTCTGGAATTTGCTGTGTTAAAAAGCAGTATGACTAATATAAATACTATTGTCATTTATGCAATTTTTTATGGATAGTAATTTTAGAGGGGAATCAATGAAGGAAGAATAGAAGGGAAAAATAGTTGCAAATACGCCAGTTAGCAAAAATAGCAATACATCTTCAAGCTTTAAAATTCGAGAGAATCATCTTGGTAGTGGAATCAACTACAACAAAAGGATTAAACCAATTAATAGATAGAATTACCAATGGAAAAATAGAAAAGGTAGTTATTCTATACAAAAGTTGTTTAATTCGCTTCGGTTATGAACTTAGTGAAACCCTTTGCAATATATGGTACAGAATATAGAAATTATTGACATTACAGAAAATGATGAAGATTTAATACAGATTGTCACTATTTGTAGATACCTTTTACAAGGAAACCGAGCCAATAAAGCTAAGAAGATGATTAAGGAGTTGATGGAAGACGATACAAGTTAAGAAAGTAAAACTACGCCCAAATAAAGAGCAAAAAGAGTAATTGGACGTGGAAAATGCAAGAAATGAACCATCGATTCGGTGGACAGTTTATTAGTAATGACGGTTTGAGAACATCCATGACGAGAATGAAGGAACATCCTAAATGCGTTTAGTTGAACCAAGTGCCAAATAATATGGCCAAATAAGCGATCAGTTATCGATGAATCCCAAGTATTCTAAACTATATATTCATTTTGATGCTAAGCATTGATATATTTTTTTGGGATTGATGAAGGTTAACCAATACAGGGACTCACTGATGAAATTCTAGAGTCTGACCTTGGTATCAACGATTTAGTGATTGTTTCTAATGGAAAAGTATAAAAGTATATAAGTACATTAACAAAATAACTATTAGGGTTACGCTCCAGCTTGTGCAAGGCACTGGCAGGAGGAATCGTGAAATCATAATTATGGTTAAGCCACACGGACAACTAAAAGTCATACAAAGCTATCGAATCAATCAACAGAAGACAATCGGCAATCATTAGCTTTGTTTACAGCTTACATTGCAACGCTTGAGTTGAACCGAAAATACGAGGGAGGTAACGCAGCCATTTTGAGTTGGGGAATCTTTTTAGAAAATTATCGGGTACCTTGTTGTTTAGTCAAAATTATAAGGGGGAGTAATAGTGAGGAACAAATTTCATAAACTGTTAAGTATGTTTCTAGTTATGCTTATTGTGATCAATCAATTTGGGAACATAACGGTTCTAGCTGAGTCTTTAGCAGAACAGCCAGAGCGTTCGCTGACGATCGAAGTTGATCAAGAGGAGGCTGCTTTGGGTGAGCAGTTCCAGTTGCGAGTCAGAGGAACACCAGACCTGCTAAATGCATTGGTCATTGATAAGAGTGAGGATTTGATTGAAGGGGAAGTGAAGCAACTCAATGATTACGAACGTCTGATTACTTATTCTTCCCAGCATTCAGGTAAATACGAATTGACCGCAAGAAGCGGTGATATTCAATCAAATACGGTCTCAATAGAAATCAGTGTACCAGAAGAAAGCACAAGTGAGTCTTTTAATGTACCAGAAGAAAGCACAAGTGAATCTTTTAATATACCAGAAGAAAGCTTAAGTGAATCTTTTAATGAAGCCAGATCATCTGAGCCATCTATAACGCAGGAATCTCAGATTGAAAGACAAGAGGAGCTCTTGAATTATGACATCGGCATCTCTGCTGAGCGCCCCACTTTGCCGAGCAGGCATACACAAACGTTAAAGGGATACATTCAAGGAGGCGCTGGCGATATTCTTGAAGAATATGGGGAGATGGTCGTACGAGTTCCTAGAGCATCGATTGGCTTAATTGAGTTCATTAGAGTGGAGGTCGCTGATGATTCACCTTTAAAGCCACTGGCATTTTACCAAGAAGGCACAGACGTTGTTTTTCCATTTACCTTTGATTATGAAGGATTAAATGAAGCCGCTCAGTCGTATACATTCAGTATCACGTTTGAAGTTGCTTTCTTTCAATCAGGCGGTACTGAGCCAAATAATGACTTTCAAGTGAGTCTTACTTATGCTGAGCGAGCAGCAAACACGGAATTTTCAATTACGCCTATTCCTTCATCAAGACCCATTTTTTCGAAATTATACTATGGCTCTAGAGAAATCGACAGCCAAGGAAATCTTGGGAATCTGCTGATTGACGGGCAAGACGTGACCAACAGTAATAAATTTATTTTGCAGGTAAATTATGAAGGATCACGAAAAGACGGTGTAGTGGTTACCGATGTACTACCGCAAGGAACAACTTTGGCACCGAATCCGACTACATGGAGTTCCACTGGAAATAGAGAACCTATTTCAGGTGGGGTTCGGATCGCAGAAGTAACGAATCCAGGTGAAGCAAACGTTAGAACTCATTATGTTTCCGAGGAATTTGTGGACAAAGTATCTTTTAATAAGGAAACGAATACACTTGTTGTGGACTTTGGTAATCTAGCAGAGGGTCAATCGTATTTTATTGAATATGCTCTTGAAGTGACCGATGTCGACTTGTTCAATGAAGGAAGACAAGAGGATGGGTTTTCTCGGAATCGAGCGAGTATGACCTACAATAATCAGGTAATGAGCCGAGACTACCGCTTGAGAATCCCTGAAAGTAATCTTCCGGCAATCTCTTTAAGAAAAAGTGTGGACAAAAATGTTATCAATCTCAATGAAAATGAACTAACGTATACTCTGCATGTCTCGATGTTTTCTGGAACAAGCAATACGCTTGTTATTGAAGATGTTTTGGAAGAAGGCATGGAATTTGTGTCATTTCTATCAGATATTCCCTCTTTCATTGATGCCGAAGTCAATAATGGAATAGTTCGTTTCAGTGCGAATAATACGATTGGTGGTCCGACAAGTTTTACCCTCTCTTTTAAGGTCAATGTAGAGGCGTATGCGGTCGGCGATCAAATTTTAAACTTTGCAACGCTTGTGAATAGTGACAATCGATTGAATACGAGTACTGTAAGAACAAGGAAAATCGATGGGCGTATTAAAGTAATTAAAACTGATGAGAATGGCCAAAGGCTGGCAGGAGCAAAATTTGAAATTTTATCAAGCGATTCACAAGTGATACAAGAAGGTATAACGGCAGAAAACGGAGAATTTTTAAGTGAACCGCTTCCTGTAGGTAGCTATCAAGTCCGAGAAACAGAAGCACCGGAAGGGTATCTTTTAGATGCGACGGTACATGATGTTTTTATAAATGAATACTCCATAGAAGAAGTGACGTTAACCATTGAAAACATCCTTGATACGGGTGGTGTTGAACTAATTAAACATGCTGAAGGCAGTGGTGAAGTCCTTCAAGGAGCTGTTTTTGAGTTACAGAACCGAGAAGGAGAAACGCTACAAACCGGTTTAACTACAGGAGAAGATGGAAAACTGGCAATTGACGGTTTAGCACCAGGAGCATATCAGCTGGTAGAAACTCAAGCGCCAATAGGGTATGAATTAGATGCGACACCAATCGAGTTTGAGATCGAAAGAAGTCAGACAGCGGTGGTAGAATTAACGAAAGAAAACCGACTTACACCAGGCGGTGTCGTGTTGACAAAGATCGATGACCAAAGCGGGGAAATCCTGCAAGGAGCTGTTTTTGAGTTACAGAACCGAGAAGGAGAAACGCTACAAACCGGTCTAACTACAGGAGAAGATGGAAAACTGGCAATTGACGGTTTAGCACCAGGAGCATATCAGCTGGTAGAAACTCAAGCGCCAACGGGGTATGAATTAGATGCGACACCGATCGAGTTTGAGATCGAAAGAAGTCAGACAGCGGTGGTAGAATTGACGAAAGCAAACCGACTTACACCAGGCGGTGTCGTGTTGACAAAGATCGATGACCAAAGAGGGGAAGTCCTGCAAGGAGCTGTTTTTGAGTTACAAGATGCCAATGGAACCGTTCTGCAGTCAGGTCTAACCACAGGAGCAGATGGAAAACTGGCGATTGACGGCTTAGCACCAGGAGTGTATCAGCTGGTAGAAACCCAAGCGCCAACGGGGTATGAATTGGATGCGACACCAATCGAGTTTGAGATCGAAAGAAGTCAGACAGCGGTGGTAGAATTGACGAAAGAAAATCGACTTACACCAGGCGGTGTCGTGTTGACAAAGATCGATGACCAAAGCGGAGAAGTCCTGCAAGGAGCTGTTTTTGAGTTACAAGATGCCAATGGAACCGTTCTGCAGTCAGGTCTAACCACAGGAGCAGATGGAAAACTGGCGATAGATGGCTTAGCACCAGGAGCATATCAGCTGGTAGAAACTCAAGCGCCAACGGGGTATGAATTGGATGCGACACCAGTAACTTTCAAGATCGAAAAAGAACAAGAAGTGGCGATCTTTTTAACAAAAGAGAATAGAAAAGTTGCTGATAGCTCAGATATAAGAGGAAACAATCCAACAAGCAGTGGAAATAAGCATCTTCCAAAAACTGGAGAAACCATCATTAGCCAGTTTATATTGTCAATATTGGGTGTGCTACTTGTTTTCATCAGTATAAAATTTAGAAAGAAACGAAATATATGAGCTAAAATAAAAAATTGAATAAGCATAGTTTTTAAAATCAACTAGTACCCATCAATTGAATGGAAACTACCGATTTTAGAAGGGGTATACAAACAAATATTAGTATCGGAGTAGAGAAGGTTGAACCCAACCAGTAAATAAGTAAAGACAATTTTGTGCTGCGTTGAGAAGTGAAAAATAAACCTTTGTAGTAATACTAGTTAATAAAAAATATACAAAAACACTGCGAAAATCATTCTTGAGTTTCGCAGTGTTTTTTGCCTAATGACTCAAGTTTATTGGGTAATACTTTGATTTTCTTTCTACAAATAATCAGCGATCAGTTGTAATTTTTTCTCTAGTTTTAATGGCTCTTTGTCAATAAGGAGAAAAACAAGTCGGGTCTTTTGTCTCGGAAAGCTTCAACCAACTCGTGAATAAAGGTTACGCCTCCTTGAAAGGCGTGGAAAAACCAAGTAATCGATCAATCACCAATTTCGCATTTGGTAGAACATGTTTGGTGAGCTGAAAGTAGGTGGCGTTCATGTCTGTAACTAAGAATTCTATTTCTTTAGGATTAGTGCAGCTAAGGAAATAGTTTGTTAATCGAGGAATTTTTTGTGTAGGTAAATTTTCTCGATTAATTTTTCTGTCTCGCCATCCGCGGAAATAAAACTCAGTTTATCCTCAACGGAAACGTGAGAACGAAATTCACAACCCTCAACACTCAAGACAGAATTCTTTTGGAAGACTTTGGTAAATAGCTTCTCAACTCTTTCAATGTGCGAATAACGGTTGTCAAAGATACCTAACAACTTTTCGAAATAAAAAATAACGACACTTTTTCAGTCAGTAAAGAAGTGGTTTTATGTCTGACATGATTTGAAATCGAGTGCCTTGGACGGATAAAATAACTTTGAGCGTTCCAATGGCTTCGACAGTTTTTACAGGTATAGCGCTGCTTTTTTAGGCGTATAACCATTGGCATATGATTATATTATTCAAAGTGGACAATGGTTTCCTTCTTCTTGTTTTTCACCACCATTAATTTCCTATTTCCATCTACCACAGCAGAACCACAATTTCTACAGACACATGGAGCAGGGAAGAGAACTGCAGCAACGATCAATGTTTTTTTCTTCTGTAAGGTTTCGTAAGAGACCTCTGTAATCATCAAATTTTTGTCTATTGATCTCAGAATTTTTTTGATAGAACCATTCATAAAGCATATCGTTCTCTCAGTTGTTTATTTTGTGGTGATTTAATCATACAAGAAAACGATATGTTTTTTTATAAAAACATGAATAGGAAAAATAGTTGACAAGAAAATGACAACGCCATATGATGTTCCATAGTATTTACAACCTGTCATAGATGACTGTAAAAAATAAAAGTAAAAAGAAAGGACGACAACAGGTGGATTTTTATCAGTCTCTACAACTAGATCCGTTTATTTTAAAACAAAAAATACGAGAAGCAGCTTCTAAAAAAGAAAAGTGCATGTATATTTGTTCATTGTTTTTACGATCATTATTCATCGTATTGTTTGCCATTTGTTTTATCATTATAATTACAACATTATTTGAATCGAAGCATAAACCATACGCTGTGGTTTTATTCTGTATGTTGATGAGTATTCGTTTTGTTGACTTTGGTTATAAGATTTCCCATTCGATCATAGGTTTAGCAATCGTCATGTTCTCACTATTAGTAGCACCGTATGTCCAGCTGATCAAATGGTCAGTTATGGGCATGTTGATTCATTTTATTTTACTAAGCAGCATATTAATGGCAACCGCTAGTGATCCCAAAATGGGGAATGCTTCTTTGTACGGCTTTTCATATCTTTTTATTGTTTATTCGTTACCTAAAGATTCGTTGAACAAGAATTTCTTTACACAAACAAGTAGCTTATTATTTTTGTTTTTTTGTTGGTTTTCAGTTCTCCTTTACAGAAAACATCGAGAAAAGAACAAAGACAAAAGCTTGTTTAAAGAGATTTTTTTGAAAGGCATGTATTCGCAGGAAAAAATTTGGATGCTCATCTATGCATTTGGCATTAGTCTTTTGATCGTTGCAGGAGAGTATGTCCCTTTTCAGCGATTGATGTGGGCAGGGTTTGCATTTTCTTCTATTGTATCTAGCTATGGATTGATGTCGATTGGTTTCAAAGAACGAGCAGTAGACCGAATCATTGGCTCATTGATTGGATGTGTTTTATTTATTGGTATCAGCCAATTTATTCCTTTTAACTGGGTCGGTATATTAGGTGGTCTAGCTTTAGGTGTTTGTTCTACCTATAGATATAAAACAGTTTTTAATTCTTTTGGTGCTTTGGCAATCACTGCCAGTTTATTCGGGGTTCCAGGAGCAGTAACGATCCGCATTTTTGAGAATATCCTTGGGGTATGTTTAGGAATCATGTATATTGGGGTGACTGAAATACTTATCCGAAAAATAAGAGAAAAACACGGTTTGAATCATTAGATGAGATCGAATAAAAAATAAGGAAAAAGTGAAGATACACATGGATGATAAATTGCTATCATTCCATGTGTATCTTTTTACGGTAAATCAGTGAAACGTTCGACTTTCATTTTTAATTTATACTTTTTACGGAGTTCGTTTATTTGAGCCATCATTTCGGATTTGTGATGCTTTTCGATTGCTTCTTCATCTTTCCAACGGTCGATCAGTAAAAGAGATTCTGGATCTTCTAGTGGAAAGTAATAGTCATATTTCTCGTTTCCTTCTTCTGCACGAATCGCTTTGACAATGTTTCTTTCGACCATTTCTTCTGCAAATTTTCTGGCTTGTCCATTTGTACTTGTATACAAAATATTCACTGTGATACTCACTAAATCCCCTCCTGAAAAAATTCTATCACTAGTATATCACGGTGCCAGAAATTATTATTCAAGATATGATACACATTTTTTCCGCAATGCTACGGAAATATATATTTTGAATAGAAAACGCTTACAAGATATGCTTGGTTTATAAAAATAAAAGGAGTGATTGATTTATGAAAAAAGCATTGATTATTTGTGCGGCAGGAATGTCATCCTCGATGATGGCCTCAAAGACAACGGATTTCTTTAAGCAAAAAAGAGAAGAGGTACTCGTAGATGCAGTTTCAGCTACAGAAGGCGATAATATGATTAAGAATAGTGATTTTGATTTATTTCTGATCAGCCCGCAAACGACGATGTTTTTGGATAAATTCAAAAAATTAGGAGAATCTGTTGGAAAGCCTGTTGTTAGTATCCCTTTCCAAGCGTATGTCCCAATCCCTACAGGCATCCAGAAGTTAGCAGAGGTGATCGAAGAGAACATATGATGGAATAGGAGTGGATGATAATGAAACAGAAGGAAAAATTGCTGTTGAGATATTTGATTGATCACAAGAAGGAGTATGTCACCAGTCAACGTTTAGCTTCTGAATTGTTATTATCTGATCGGACAATCCGTAATTACTTGCAGCGGATCAAAGAGTTAGTAGAAAAAAACGGAGGTAAGATCATTGCTAAACCAGGTTATGGCTACCAACTGCATATTTTACAAAGACTGACATTTGACTTGTTTTTGAGTCGGCAAGAAATAGTACCTGGATATGCTAGAGAACCGCAAGGATTTTATGAGTCCGAAGATCGACAAAAGTATATATTGAACCAATTGCTTTTGGAAGATGCCATTCTTTTTATGGATGATTTGGCAGAAGAGCTTTATATCAGTCGTTCCAGTTTGACAAAGGACATGCAAGAAATCAAGGAGCGATTGATTCCATATTCACTAAAAATCGTTTCTAAGCATGGTCAAGGGACATGGATCGAAGGGGAAGAAAGAAATCGACGGCATTTTATCATGGATACTTTTTTTGGAAACCATTATGGAAATTCATTGAAAGAATATTTAGGGCAAAGCCGTTTTTTCCCAGACATCAGTTTTGAAGAGCTAGTCATTATCATTCTCGATGAAACAAGAGAAGCTAAGTTAAAAGTTTCGGATTTTATCATACAGAATCTGACTTTACACTTGGCTTTGGGGATCAAACGGCTCCGAGAAGGGTTTGAAATCAAGGAATTAGGCATCGAACAAGAAGTTTCTAAGCGAGTAGAGTATCAAGTGGCGCAGCGGATCGTTCAACGTATTGAGGTAATCGCAGGTGTATCGTTTCCCGAAGAAGAAATTGCTTATTTGACATTACATCTCATGGCTAAGTCGAATCACAAAGAAAATCAAAATGATCAGGAACTATCAAAGGAATTAGCGAAAGTTCTGAAAAGATTGTCTCAGGAATTTCATTTTTCATTAGTAGAGGATCTCCAGCTTTTCAATGGACTACTCGATCATTTGTCACCGATGATGATTCGATTGAGCCGAGGTATTCGCATTGAGAACCCATTGACTGAGGAGATAAAGAAAGAAAATCCCAAAGTCTTTGACGCAGTAAAAAGGCATTTCAGCAACATGCCGGCTTTGAAAAACTATACCATCAATGAAGATGAATGGGCCTATTTGGCTTTGCATCTCATGGCGGCATTGGAAAAAGAAAGAGCTGCGCATAAACTACATGCATTGATTATCTGTGCAACGGGTTACGGCAGTGCCCAACTATTAAAGAATCGCGTAGTCAGTGAATTCGGTAAAAATATTACAGTGGTAAGTGTAAAAGGCTATTATGAGATCAATGAAACAACTTTAAAAGGAATCGACCTGATTATTTCTTCTATTGATCTTTCGACAATGTTTTTCAAAATTCCAGTTTTACATGTCAGTATTTTTTTGAATGAAGATGATGTTCGTAAAATACGAAAGGTAGTTGGAGAATCTATACCCTATCATTCCTCAGATAGACCGATACCAGCATTTTCTCTACAGCAAAAAAAGCAGATTTACACCGAACAGTTGTCTGAAAAATTTTTCAAGACTTATACGTACGAACCGAAAAAGGAAGAAATTCTTCATGATTTGCTGCAAAAGCTGAGCATAAATGAAGAAGAAGGATATATAAGAGAAATGCGAAAGCAGATCCAGCAACGTGAAAATATGGGACAAATCATATTCAGTGATACAGTGGCAGTCCCACATCCCGCTGTTCCAGTTGGAATCGAAACAAAGGTAGCCGTTGCATTGATTCCTTCTGGGATGCAGTGGGATCAATATCAAGAAATTCATTTTGTTTTTTTAGTTTCGCCTTCTTATGTCGAAAATGAAGGAATTACGGTCGTGACTAAAGCAATCGTTAGGTTAGTTGACCAGCTAAAAGTACAGCAGGAAATCTTAGCTGAACCTATTTTTGAGAATTTCAGCAGTAAATTTATCAAACTGATCGAATAAGGAGGAAAACAGATGGCTGAAAAAATAAACAGTGAAACACTACAAGTGACTTCTTTTGATATCATTTTCCATAGCGGAAATGCACGGACACTGATACATGAAGCATTTCGCTCGATGCGTAAAGAGATGTTTGAAGAAGTAGAAGAGAAGTTGCGACAAGCAAATGAAGAGATTCTTCATGCGCATCAGTCACAAACTCAACTTCTGAAAGAATATGCCAGCGGGACAAAAATAGAAATGGAAATTATCATGGTCCATGCACAAGATCATCTGATGACGACGATGACATTATTGGAAGTTGCACAGGAAATGAATTATTTGTATCAAAAAAATAAATAGAAAGGAAGGATCATTGTGCAGGATACAGTAAAAAGGAAAATCGAATTAGAAAAAAAGCAACTTAGTTTGAAAAACATGTATTTCAATCGTTATCTAATCGTACGTTACCTGACTGCCTTTTTCTTTTTCATGAACATGCAATGGATGATTCTGCTTCTATCAGCTAAAAGTTTAGGAAGTAGTTTACCGATGATTCTGATTTTAGCTATTTTGCCTGCAGTAGGAGAACAAGTAAAGCTTTATCGAAGACACCAAACGAACGTTCCATGGACAAAGTGGTATTTTTTGTTCCAGAGTGTCTTTAATTTATTAGTGATTCCAGTGTTGTTTACCTCAGGATTTACATTCTTGTATCCTTTTATGGCAAATAACAATGGAGGACAGTTATTTGTTTTCATTCTTGTTGTAAGCGGTATTTTTGCCAGTGCATTTATACAGTATCGTTTAAAGAAAATTTCACTCAACCAAGACCAACAGTATATCCGTATTAAACAATATGAAAAAGCGTTATATTTAGGAAAGGAGAATAACTAATGTTTGATTTTTTGCAGAAATACCTGATGGGACCTATGGGGAAAATTGCGCAACTTAAAATCGTTCGGGCTGTCATGGCAGCGGGGATGGCTTCTATTCCTTTCACGATTGTAGGCTCGATGTTTTTGGTTTTAAATATTTTGCCATTACCGTTCCCATTTTTAGAAGGATTTTTTAATGCAACTTTTTTCAAAGTTAGTGACTTGTACATGATCGTCAATACAATGACGATGGGGATTTTATCTATTTACTTTGCCATTGTGTTTGCTTATGAATTAACGTCAATTGAACGAGATGAACAAAAATTAAATGTTAATCCGCTCACGGGGGCATTACTATCTGTTTTTGCATTCTTTATGTGTATCCCTGAATTGATCATGACTGATGGTAAAATCAGCTTGATTGCTTCTATCAATGAGACAGAAACTGTAGTAAATGGTATTAGGATGGGCTCTTTTGTCGAACGTTTAGGAACTTCAGGAATCTTTACAGCTATTATTATGTCGATTATTGCGGTCGAATTGTATTGTATGTGTGTCAAGAGAAATTGGGTCATAAAAATGCCAGATGTTGTTCCGCCAGGAGTTTCTCGTTCTTTCACTGCTCTGATCCCAACATTTGTCATTGCGTTTGTGGTGATGATCATCAATGGATTATTAGTTGCACTAGGAACGGATATCTTCAAAATGATTGCTATCCCATTTGGGTTTGTTACGCAGTTGACGAATACATGGCTTGGTGTCATGGTGATTTATTTCTTGATCCATGCATTGTGGATCGTAGGGATCCATGGAGCGAATATCATCACTTCTTTCTTGACCCCGATCGTATTAGCTAATATGGCAGCTAACGCACAAGGCGCAAATTATCCGTTGGCAGGAGAATTCAACAATTCTTATGTAACCGTTGGTGGATCAGGTGCGACTTTAGGATTGATCATCTTTATTGCATTCCTCGCGAAATCTGATCAGCTGAAAGTGTTAGGAAAAGCCTCACTTGTACCAGGATTATTCAATATCAATGAACCAATCATTTTCGGGATGCCAATCGTCTACAATCCCTATTTAGCGGTTCCGTTTTTCTTAGCTCCGATGGCTTCTGCTACACTCGCTTATTTTGCCATTCGGCTGGAAATCGTCAAACCGATGCTTGCACAGATGCCGTGGCCTTCACCAGTCGGGATCGGAGCATTTGTTGGTAGTGGTGGTGATTGGAAAGCTGCTGTGTTAGCAGTCATTTGTGCAATCATCGCATTCATTATCTGGTTCCCATTTATCAAATTCTATGATAATAAATTATTAAATGAAGAAAGAGAAAAGGCAGCAGAATTAGCTAGTGAAAAGTTAAAATGATTTCTAAGAAAAAAGGAACTGTGACAAAAAATCACAGTCCCTTTTTTTCTTAGAAATGGGAAACCACTAGTATATAAATACCATTATTCTTCAATCAACCGCTTCACGATTGCATAATCCCCTTCATAAGGTTCATCTACACCATTGATTTTTTGATAGGGATCCACGCCTTTTCCCGCAATAACGACTGAATCTTGCGGAGCGCTTTCTGCTAAAGCGCGTCGAATCGCTTCAGGACGATCCATTTCATAATGAACGATCAAATCTGGATTAGTAATTGCTTCATTGATTTCTTCCGCGATTTTTTTCGGATCTTCAAATGCTGGGTCATCTGCCGTCAAAAAGGCGATGTCAGCTGTTTCTGATAGCACTTTTCCAAAATCATGTCGACGGGAGATTGCTTTGTTTCCTGGGCTGCCTAATACAACAATTACACGGCCATCTGGATGTTCATTTTTGGCAAATTCCAGCAATGTTTTCAAGCTTAGATAATTATGTGCATAGTCCACATAGACATGCGCTCCATTGGATTGGATCAATTGATCCATTCGGCCTGGTACACGAGCTTCTTTTAATCCGTCTTGTGCATCTTGACTGGAGGCACCTGTTAGTGCTGCGGCAATGATCGCACTGGCTGCATTTTCTTGGTTGAATCCTCCAGCCAGCAAAATATCATAAGCAGTATCGCAGATAGCTAAGCGATCTTCATGAGAAGATAAAGTAAAACCGTGAGTACCTTTATCTGAACGGATCACTTGATAATTGCTTTCTTCCGAACGACCATAAGTGATCGTTGGAATCTGGAATAGATCGGCTGTTTCCCTAAGTAAATCAAAATAGTCACTTTCATGATTTAAAACAACTGTTTTTGAATTCAAGATCAATTGTCGCTTGCAATAGAAATAGTCATCAAATGTCGGATGTTCGATCGGACTGATATGGTCAGGCGAGATATTCAAGAAGATTCCGACATCTAAAGTCAAGCCGTATACGCGTTGTGTTTTGTAAGCTTGTGAAGAAACTTCCATCACTAGATGAGTCATACCATTTTCAACTGCTTCTGACATCATACGATATAAATCTAATGACTCAGGCGTTGTCAAATGGGATTTGAAATATGTTTTGCCATCTAACGTTGTATTCATAGTAGAAAGCAATGCTGTTTTTTTATTTGTTGTGTGATCCAAGATTGCTTTTGTAAAGTACGCAGCAGTTGTTTTACCTTTTGTTCCAGTGAATCCGATCACTTTCAATTTATTTTGCGGATAGTCGTAAAAAGCCATAGCAAGAAGCGCCATTGCTTTACGGATATCCGTTACGATGATTCCTACTGCTGAATTTTCGTATGGTTGTTCTGATACATAATATTGAATACCCTGTTCGATTGCTGAATCCAAATATTCTTCTTTGAAATTCATTCCTTTACAGAAAAACAAAGTAGAAGCATCAGCTTTTCTTGAATCATAACTTAACTGAAGAAATTCAGCTTTTTCTGGTACATCAAGATGCCAGCCTCTTGTTGAAACAAATTCTTTTAATAGATTTTCTTTTAATAGTAAATGACGGATGTCTTCTAAAGAGAAGCTCATTGATTGATCCCTCGCTTTATTCAATTTCTTGGTTTATTATAGCACACTCTTTTTAATATATCGTTTGTTTCCGCTATGACAAAATCCAGCTTTATTCAAATTTTCTTGACACAGGGGACAAGCGGATGAGTATTTTCATAAACAATGAACTGACTGTAATAGATAGGAGAACGAATAGTGTCTCCAACAATCCAAAAACATAATAATTCAAAAAGACGATAAGACTATTGGTAAGTAAAAGTCCTTGCGGCATTGGAAGCCGAAAAAATTTGTGGAAAATAATCGGCGGTATCGTTATACCGCCATTTGAGGCCCCGACTGTGTACAATGTGTAAAAAACCCCAAGACTGAACAAAAGACTTCCTGAAATCAGTGAAAAGAAATGTGAGGAGATCATTTCCACTTTTGGAACAATCTCTAAAACAACAGGAAAAAGCAGACTTCCCGCTACAGTCTTAAAAAATACTGATTTTCCTAATAGGACAGCGGCTAGAAGCAGCATCATAAGATTGATGCTCCAAACAGTAACTGAGCGTTGGATAGAAAAGGCCGTTTCAACTAAATGTCCGATGGCGCCCACTCCGGCGGAAGCTATATCGTGAGGGAGCAAGAACCAATTCAATCCAACTGTGATAAAGAAAAGACCTAAAAATATAACGGGTAGTTTTTTTATTTCTTGTGTCATTGATATCTCCTATAAATGTTAGCCATAAAAGGCTGTATATTTCTTTACTTTACCAAAAAAACGAAACCGAATTCAAAAAAACAATTGTTCTTATAAAAGTTATATAAAATCGATTGCCAGTTTCTGTTTTACCAATTAAAATGATAGTAATGTTTTGTAGAAAGTTGGAATCTGACCGATGGATAATCAAAGAAAACCAGCATTAGATCAATTAACACCGCAAGAAAAAATGGCACGAGGCTCTGCTTGGATGACCGCCAGTAATATCATTTCAAGATTGCTAGGCGCTGTCTATATCATTCCCTGGTATGCTTGGATGGGCGAAAATGCTAAGGCTGCCAATGGATTATTCAATATGGGATACAATATATATGCATTGTTTCTACTGATCTCTACAGCAGGAATACCTGCTGCGATTGCAAAACAAACTGCACGCTATAATTCATTGAATGAATATGGCACTTCACGACGATTATTTATCCGTGCATTACAGATGATGGGCGGGTTAGGCCTGTTGTTTGCTTTGTTCATGTACATCGCCTCTCCTTGGCTAGCTCATGCTTCTGGTGGCGGAGAAGAACTGATTCCAACGATGCGTTCTTTGAGTATCGCTGTATTGGTTTTTCCTTGTATGAGTGTGATACGAGGGTATTTTCAAGGCAATCAAGAAATGATGCCTTATGCGCTGTCGCAGATTGTAGAACAGGTGGCACGTATTTTTTATATGCTATTGGCTACATTCATCATCATGAAAGTCATGGATGGTGACTATGTGACGGCGGTCACGCAATCAACTTTCGCGGCATTTATCGGTATGCTAGCAAGTATTCTTGTCCTTTTGTATTTTTTGAAGAAACATCAAGCGTATACATCGGCGTTTATTCACTACAGCGAAAACAAAATAAATATTGCAACGAAGGAATTGTTGTTAGATACCGTTAAAGAAGCGATTCCGTTTATTATTGTGGGTTCAGGGGTAACGATCTTCAAATTAGTCGATCAGTTCACTTTTATGAAGATCATGTCTGCATCCACCGAGTATTCCAATGCACAGTTACTGGATCTTTTTTCGATTTTTAGTGCCAATCCAGATAAGTTGACGATGGTAGTTATTGCATTGGCAACATCGATCGCGTCTACTGGGTTACCGTTGATTACAGAAGCTGTTACGTTGAAAGATCGAGTAGGTCTGGCAAAATTGACAAGCGGAAATTTACAGTTGTTTTCATTTTTTATGTTTCCGGCGACATTTGGTGTTATGTTACTTGCCTATCCGCTAAATACATTATTTTATACACCGGATTCTCTAGGAAGTAATGTACTGATCCAAGCAAGTTTTGTAGGACTCTTCCTAGGACTATATATGCTAGTTTCCAACATGCTGCAAGGAATGTTTGAAAACAAGGCGGCAATTAATTATTTGGTTATTGGGTTTCTAGTGAAACTCCTTCTTCAATACCCAGCCATTCGTTTATTTGAAGTATACGGCCCTTTATTGGCGACAATGATCGGATTTGCTGTGTCTTGTACCTTGATCTTAAAGAGAATCCATGAAGTAGCCCGCTTTAAACCAAGTTTTGTCTGGCGCAGGACATTGCTGATCTTTATTCTTACCTTGATTATGCTTTTGGCTTCGTGGATCACAAAGATGATTTTTGGTGCTTTTTTAAACGAAGATAGCAAATTCCAGTCTCTATTGTTGATTCTTGTAGTAGCAGGTATAGGGGCTTTAGTGTATGGTTATTTAGCTTTGAAAATCCGCTTGGCAGAAAGACTACTAGGACCAGGAATAGCGCGTTTACGACATAAATTAAAAATAAAATAAGTGAATCAGAAGAGCTAGATTGATGCTCTTTTGAAATGGGGGAAACGCATGCGTTTAGATAAGTTTTTAGCAGATATGGGACTTGGCAGCCGCAAAGAAGTCAAAGGATTGATCAAAAAAGGAACGATCGAAGTCAATGGACAAGTGGTGAAAAGCGATAAAGCGCAAGTAAATGAATTCGAAGATGCGGTTACTTATTTAGGAGAAATCATTACGTATCAAAAAGATTTTTACTACATTTTGCATAAACCTGCAGGAGTCATTTCTGCTACTCAGGATAATCATGATCAAACCGTAATCGATTTATTGGAAGACCAGGATTATCGGGAAGATCTTTTTCCAGTCGGCCGATTAGATAAAGACACAGAGGGCCTCTTGATTTTAACGAATGACGGGGTGTTTGCCCATCAGTTACTATCACCTAAAAAACATGTGGAGAAAGAATATCTAGCTGAGGTTAGCGGTATAATGACAGAAGAAGATATCCGTTTATTTGCAGAAGGACTGATTATTGATGGCGATGAGCAGACATTGCCGGCAAAACTCCAAATTGATCAAGTAGATCAAGAGACAGAAACTTCAATTATCCGTCTGATTTTGCATGAAGGAAAGTTTCACCAAGTTAAGCGAATGGTCAAAGCAGTAGGAAAAGAAGTCTTATATTTAAAAAGAATCCGTATGGGAAAATTTTGGCTGCCTAAAGATTTGAATAAAGGGCAATATCGACCCATGACCAAAGAAGAGCTAGAACAAGTGAGAGAAAAATAATTGAATGGATAGCTAAAAGAATAAGCAGAGTAGTTGTAGCGCCATCTGAAAAGCAGACTTGTCCGTCTGACTTTCGGATGGCTTTTTTGTGAAATTTCGGCTTATTTCCGTAGAAGCTACTTCTGGAACACCGTTTGTTCGGAATAAGGGACTGTGACAAGACTTTTGTTACAGTCCCCATTGTTCCTTGTGACTCAGAGTTAGATAGTAAGGACACGATCTCCCTAATACTCAGGCCAAAACGCTGAATTCACAACCTCTGATAAACGGTGTTCAATCAGCTGACCCTCGGTATTAGCTCAAAAAACGGCAAAATATGAGGAACTATTTTCCCGTTTTTTTCTCTAATACTCAGGCCAAAACGCTGATTTCACAACCTCTCCTATACTTTGTTTCATTTTCCCTATACTTTGTTTATTTATTCTCATTATTGAAAGCGCTATAATTACGTTGCGAATGAATCGAAAGGGGTTTTTAGATGAAAAAACGAAAGGGGTTCAATCATTTTTTTATGAATCTATGGCGTTATAAAGCACTTGTCCTGATGGCTGTACCGGGTATGCTTTGGATGATTTTTTTCTTTTACATACCTGTAATGGCGAATGTCGTAGCATTCAAAAATTTTCATATTTCAGCAGATGGGTTCTTGGCTAGCTTGAGGGAAAGTCCTTGGGTGGGTTGGGAAAATTTCAAATTTTTATTTTCTTCGGATCAAGCATTTCTCATCACTAAAAATACAATTTTATATAATGTAGCATTTATCCTTTTGAATCTGCTGATCTCAGTCGTATTTGCAATCATTATGAGCGAGTTGAGAAATAAACGACTCGTTAAAGTTTATCAAACGATGTCCTTACTACCTTATTTTCTATCTTGGGTCATTATCAGTTACTTTGTTTACGCTTTTTTAAGTCCTGACAAAGGAATATTCAATCAGTGGATCACTGGACATGGAGGAGAAGCTGTCAATTGGTATAATGAACCGAAATATTGGCCGTTTATCTTGGTGTTCATTGGTACATGGAAAGGGATTGGTTATAACAGCATTATTTACTTTGCATCTGTTATGGGAATCGATCCGACTTATTATGAAGCTGCTATGGTTGATGGAGCTAGCAAATGGCAGCAGATCAAACATGTGACGATACCACAACTTATTCCACTAATGACGATTTTAACGATTTTAGCCGTAGGAAACATTTTCCGAGCTGATTTTGGCCTGTTTTATAACATTCCTAGGAATTCCGGTGCATTATATGATGTGACTCAAGTTTTGGATACGTATATCTACAATGGCCTGACATCCACAGGAGATTTTGGTATGACGGCTGCTGCAGGACTTTACCAATCAGTTGTCGGCTTTGTCTTGTTGATGATCACAAATACGATCGCCCGACGTTTTGATAGCGATTCTGCATTATTCTAAGGAGGAAAAAAATGAAAAAAAAGAAAGTGGAGAGAGTCCAAGTCCGCTCTTTCAATAAGACGGCTAATTTTTTCTCTAATATAATGATTGCACTCTTTGCTATTTCCTGTATTTTGCCATTTATATTTGTTATCGCCATCTCTTTTACCGATGAGTCCATATTGTCGACTCACGGGTACAGTTTTTGGCCAGAAAAGTTCAGTATATTTGGTTATACGTACTTGTTCGACCAGATGCAGGATAAAATTTTCCAAGCGCTTTTCGTCACTGTACTTGTTACTGTTTTAGGTACACTGATCAATAGCACGGCTACTTCTTTATATGCTTATGCGATTTCACGGTCAAACTTTCCATTCCGTCGTTTTTTTACCGTTTTTTGTTTGATTACGATGTTGTTCTCACCAGGGATGGTGGCCAATTATCTTGTTATGACAAATCTTCTTCAGTTAAAAGATACGATTTGGGCATTGATCTTGCCAATGGCTGTCAGTCCCTTCAATATTATTGTGATGCGCACATTCTTTAAACGTTCGGTCTCTGATTCGATTATTGAATCGGCACGGATCGATGGAGCTAGCGAACTGCGAATATTTGTTCAGATCGTTTTACCGTTAGCTGTTCCAGGTATTGCGACAATCAGTTTATTTGCCGCATTGGGTTACTGGAATGACTGGTTCAATGCTTTACTATACATCCAAGATGATAAGCTAGTTCCACTACAGTATCTTTTGATGAAAATCCAAAGTAATATTCAATATCTGACACAAAATTCAGGAGCAGGAAGCCAATTGACAGGCGGATTAGCCTCAGTTCCAGGAGAATCTGCCAGAATGGCGATCGTAGTCATCTCGACGTTGCCTATTGCGATCAGCTATCCATTTTTCCAGAAGCATTTTGTCAAAGGTCTAACAATCGGCGGAGTAAAAGAATAAAGAAACAAAAATATAAATCATAAAATTAGGAGGAAGAAAAATGAAGTTATGGAAGAAACTAGCCTTTACAGGTGTTTCAGCGTTGTTGTTGGGAACATTAGCAGCATGCGGAGGTTCTGGTTCTAAAGACCAGGCAGAAGCTAGCAATTCGGACACTTTGCAGATGTATCAAATCGGAGATAAACCAGATAATTTCGATCAATTGATGGAAGTAGCAAACAAACGAATCGAAAAAGAGATCGGTGTAAAAGTCAATATCAATTACATTGGCTGGGGCGATTACGAAAAGAAAATGAACGTCATCATTTCTTCCGGGGAAAATTATGATATCGCCTTTGCGAACAACTATGTTTCCAATGCCCAAAAAGGAGCCTTTGCTGATTTGACTGAATTAGCGCCTAAGTACGCTGAAAAAGCTTATAATGATTTAGATGAAGCATATATTAAAGGAAATCTGGTCAATGGAAAATTATATGCTTTCCCAGTCAATGGAAATGTCTTTGCTCAACAAGTACTTACTTTTAACAAAGCTTTACTAGATAAATACGATCTTTCAATTGATGGAATCCAATCTTACGCTGATGCAGAAAAAGTCTTGAAGGAATTCCATGAAAAAGAACCAAACACGGCAGCTTTTGCCATTGGACAAGGCTTCAAAGTCCAAGGGAACTTTGATTATCCTTTAGGGAATACGTTACCATTTGCTATTGATCTGGATGGAGATGATTCGAAAATCATCAACCAATACGATAATGAAACGTATATCGGACTGTTACGTACAATGCATAGCTGGTACAAACAAGGACTCATTCCAAGTGACGCTGCAACGAGCAATAAGGATTATCCACTAGAAGGAAATACTTGGCTAATGCGTGGAGAAACACAAGGACCGTATGATTATGGCGATACAATTTTGACAAATGCAGCAAAACAAGAACTTGTCTCAAAGGCAATTACTGTTCCACTAAAATCTACAGCTCAAGCACAAATGGCAAATTTTGTCGTATCAAATACTTCAAAAAATAAAGAAAAATCAGTAGAACTTCTAGGGCTGCTTAACAGTGATCCAGAATTATTGAATGGGCTTGTTTGGGGGATCGAGGGAGAAGCATGGGAAAAAGTCGATGGTTCAGATGATAAAATCAAATTGCTAGATGGTTATCAGCCAAATACACATATGTCTGCTTGGAATACAGGAAACAACAAGATTCTATATACACAAGAGTCTATTACGGATGACATGATTGCCAAACGTGATCAATCGATTGCTGATGCAGAAACTTCACCGATTTTAGGATTCAGCTTCAACACTGACAGTGTCAAAACAGAATTAAGTAATATTTCTAATGTCATGAATCAATATTTAGATGGATTGAATACAGGGACTGTTGATCCAGATGAAACATTACCGAAATTGAAAGACGCTTTGGACAAGGCTGGCTATGATAAGGTATTGAAAGAAATGCAAAAACAATATGATGAGTTCCGACAAGAATAATAATGAATAAAGACAAAGGGGTTGTGACAAAAGACGTGTCACAACCTCTTGTTCCGAATAAACGGTGTTCAAAAGCCAGTTTCTCGGTATTAAGCTAAATATATGTAAAAATGTGGAAAGCCATATTCACAAAATTTTTCTTACTACTCGAAACTAAGCGGCTATTTCACAAACTCTTGGTAAACGGTGTTCAATCAGCTAACCCTCGGTATTCGCTCACAAAACGACAAAATATGAGGAACTATTTTTCCGTTTGTTTCTCTAATAATCAGGTCAAGGTGCTGATTGCCCAACCTTTTTTTGTATAATGAGAAAGTATAAACTTAATGTTTGGAGGAGAAGATATGTTAGGGAAGGTTTTGGAAGAGTTATTTATCCGGATCTGGGTCATTATAAAACTAACCTTGTATTTCTGGATATATACATTTGCCGGCGGGATCATCTTTGGATTAGGTGCGGCATGGAAAACAGTCAATGAACTATTTTATTTGTACGGATTCGAGTATAAAGAAATCACAATAAAAAGAGGCTGGAATATATATAAAAGAAATTTTTTAAGAGGCAATCTGCTATTTAGTTTATTTTTATCTGGTACTGCTTTATTGAGTTACAATTTATATTTATCTGTTCAAATCAAAGGGCTCATTTTTTTAGCTATTGATTTTATTTTACTTTTTGCCTTGCTCTGCCTATTTGCTACTTATCAATACAGTATGATTTTAGATAGTGAATATACGATCTCTGTTCCTAATCTGCTAAAGCTAAGTTTTATTTCGGTTTTTTCCAGCTTTTCGTCTTTTCTAAAAATAATTATTGGTAGCGGTATAATTTTAGGCGTGACTTGGCAATTCAAAGGATTGATCCTGTTTGGTGTCATTGGTCTTTTGACGGTTTGGAATGGTACGATGACAACACATTGGCGTGAAGAATTAGATAAACAGTTGGAAAGTTATGAATAAGTTTCGGATTCTATTTTCAAAAGGAACCTTACTAAATCGTCTATTGCGGAAATACGCGGTTATCATGATCGGTGTAACGATGACTGCTACCGTTATTTTTAGTATCCATACTTGGGAACAAAATCAAAAACAGGCAGAAAACATGACAAGTGATGCCGTTCAAAGCACAAGCAGAATGCTGAATGATAAAACAACCTTGAGTAGGATCATCAAAAACCAGCTTGTAGGGAATTCCGAAAAGATCGAAAATGTGACGACCTACTTAACAAAACCCATAGATCAGTATCTGATGTATGTATACGAACAGCAAAACAGTACCGATGAATTAGTTTCTTTCCCAAATCAAATCAAAGATCTCTACGCAAATTATGAAGAACTAAGTGCGATATATATCGTGTTGAATCAACTACCGGAGTATTATGAATCTTCTAGAGAAAACAAAGGTGGGGAAATAAAAAAGGGGACACCAAAATTACTAGACGCCTTTTATATCAAGTTGCCTATCACACAAGGAGGAGCTGAGTCAGGAAGTATTTTTATTGGTTTTCAAAAGAAAGAACTAGATATGATTTTAGAAAATCTAACGTCATTCAATGGACTCTCTTTATACATGATTTCTGGAACGACAAATCGACTATACACATTCCATGATAATAAAATAGCTAAAGAAACGTTTGAAAGACAAGAAATGATCATCACAGAGAGTCTGAAGAAAAATTCACAATTGCCGATTGACGATCTGGAAAAAAACAATTTTGTTCAACACCAAGAACTGTCTGATGATTATCGTATATTAGCTGTACTAGATAAAAAAAGTGTAAAAATCGAAACGGGAAAAAATCTTGCCCCGCTGATCATTGGTATCATTATTTTAGACAATATACTGCTTATCTTTCTTTATAAAACATTCAAACGATATTCACAGCAAGTATCTATCGTCATGCAGGCCATGGATCAAACAGCAGCAGGGAATTTAGAGACGCGGATCGACATAACAAACACGGAATATGAACTGAAGGAACTTTCAATCGGTATCAACGAAATGTTGGATAGCATCAATCAGTTTGTAGAAGACATCTACAAATTAGAAATCAAACAGCAAGACGCACATATGCGGGCGCTTCAAGCACAGATCAATCCACACTTTTTATATAATACATTAGAATATATCCGAATGTATGCAATCAGCGAAGGAAGTGAAGAATTAGCAGATGTTGTGTATGCGTTTTCCGCTTTGCTTCGAAACAATACGAATCAAGAGAAAACGATCACTTTAAAAGAAGAACTGGACTTTTGCGAAAAATATGTCTATTTGTATCAAATGCGTTATCCTAATCGAGTAGCCTATCATTTTATGATCGATCCTGATTTGGAAAAGATCGAAGTACCTAAATTTGTGATCCAGCCATTAGTTGAAAATTATTTTAAACACGGTATTGATTTTACTCGATTCGATAATGCGCTAAGTGTCAAAGTCTTGCAGGAAGGCAAACGGGTAAGGATCATCATCAAAGATAATGGAAAAGGGATGACTGAAAAACGGCTAAAACAGATTGAAGAAAAACTGTCTCATCCTAAAGTGGAACTTCACGGTTCTATCGGTCTGCAAAACGTGAATGAACGTTTACGTGCCAGCTTCGGCAGCAGTTATTATATGTCGCTTGAGAATAATGAGACAGGTGGACTGACCGTTTCTATTACATTCAAGGAGGGATGAGCGTGTATCAAGTGTTATTGGTAGATGATGAATACATGATTTTGAATGGGTTAAAAAAGATAATTGATTGGCAAAGTTTAGGCTTTCAAATAGTAGCAACAGCAGAGAATGCCAAAGAAGGACTAGCTGTACTTGAACAGCGACAGATTGATTTAGTAGTAACGGATGTGACAATGCCAGAAATAAATGGACTGGAATTTATTGAAGCGGCTCAAAAAGAACGTCATAATTTTGAATTTATGATTTTATCAGGATACCAAGAATTCGATTATTTGAAAGGAGGTATGCAATTAGGCGCCGTGAATTATTTGATGAAACCCGTGAATAAGTTCGAATTGGTTGAAAGCCTCAAGAAAATCAAAACACGGTTAGATCAGCAAAATGAACAAAAAAATCAACAAGAAATCTATCAAGAACTGTTATTCAGTCAATGGTTGAATGAAGAATTGGATGAAATAAGTGAAGAAGAAATAATAGGACAAATAAGTGAGAAGCAGCATAGGATAGTATTGATTCAACTGGCAAGAACTCATGATACTCTTATCAATAGATGGTTGCAAGAACGGCAACAAATCTTTTACTATCAACGAAATTACGGAGACCGTGTATTGATCACGTTGTTGTTGGAGGCAGATGAAGTTGATGGCTTCTGTTGTTTTGTTCAAGAAAACTTTCCTGATCAGGAATGGCTGATCAGTATCGGGGAAGAGACAGATTCTTTGGACAAAATCCCTGAAACATTCCAACAAGCGAAAGACAATCTACAGTTGCATCAATTTTATGGAGATAAAGACGAGCATGTTTTTTACGCAGTACAAGCAGAAACAAAAGATCAAACCATCGATTTTTCAAGTTTCAGACGCGTGCTGCAAAATAAACAATTGGAAGTCGCTCAAAAAATGATCACTGATTTTTTTGAACAGTTTCAATTAGCAGCCATGATGCCGGAAGATATACGATATTCCAGTTTTTTACTGTTTATGGAGATTCAACGGGAATTGATTGATCTGGAAGATGAGGAATATTTACAAGGAATCGAAAAAATCCATCAGGCAAAAACGGTGCAAGAACTTCAGCAGCTACTTCTGTCATTCATCAAAAAGCATCAGAGACAGAAAAAGTACAGTGACAATGTGGAAAAAGTAATCGTAATCCTGCACCAGCATTATCAAGAACCACTTACACTCAAAGAAGTGTCAGAAAACCTGCATTTAAATGTCATGTATCTAGGACAGCTGTTCAAAAAAGAAACGAAAAAAAGTTTTTCAGCTTATTTGAACCATTTACGTATGGAAAAAGCGAAACAACTGCTTTTGCACAGTAATCAAAACATCAATGAGATAGCAAGTGAGATTGGCTACAACAACACCACGTATTTCTCTAAATTATTCAAGAAAATCGTCGGCAGATCCCCTAAAGAGTACCGAGAAAACAGTGGAGAATCATAAAAGAAAAAGCCAATGTAATGAAATAACTTATAAAAAATTGTCTAGAAATCTAATTTTGGGCTGTTCTTATTACTTGAGGCAAGGCAGCTTTTTCATGACCTCTCGATAAACGGAGTTCAAAAGCCAGTTTCTCGGTATTAAGCCAAATTTATGCAAAAATGTGGAAAGCCATTTTCACAAAATTTTTCTTAATACTCGAAACTAAACAGCTTTTTCACGACCTCTCCACTAAACGGTGTTCAATCAGCTGACCCTCGGTATTAGCTCAAAAAATGGCAAAATATGAGGAACTATTTTGCCATTTGTCTCTCTAATACTCAGGTCAGAACGCTGATTTCACAACCTCTCAATAAACGGTGTTCAAAAGCTTGCATCTGCGGTAATAAGACCAACCAAACGAAAAATATGAGGATCTATTTTTGCTTGGCTGTTCTTATTACTTGATGCAGGACAGCTTTTTCACAACCTCTTGTTAATTATAGTTTGATAAGGAAAAAGGCAAATCTTTTGCTTGATATTTCTTAGGGTGAGGGATGATCCCTAATTGGTAAGAGATCGTGCCGCCTTTCAGCAAATCTTGATGGGTAAAATATAATTTCGTATATTCTTTGTCCATCCGTTTGATTTTATGGATAAATTGTTGCTGCGGCCGATTAGGCGTTGCTTCAATCGTCAATTCCTTTCCATTTGACAAAAGCAAAACAGCCTTGTCAATTAATGGCATACCGATAACATATTCACCGGTTCCAGGCGTGACAGGATAAAATCCCAGACTATTGAAGATATACCAAGCGGCCATACTTCCATTGTCCTCATCTCCAGGGTAACCCATTGGAGAATCGTCGAAGGTCTGAGTCATCAACTGTTTAAGCAGTGGCTGTGCCATTTCAGGTTGTCCTATATAACTGAACAAGTAAGGATAGTGAAAACTTGGCTGGTTTGAAATAGCTAATTGTCCAAATTCTATCGCGGCCATCTCACTCATTTCGTGGATCTCAAAACCATATCCTCCTGGGTCAAACGTTGGGGGCTGATTGCACAGCTCAATGAGTTTTTCTTTATATCTCTCACTGCCACCATATTTTCCGATCAGTCCTGAAAAATCGTGATAAACAGCAAAGCTGCTTTGCCAAGCACTTCCTTCTGCATAATCTTGTCCCCAACGATTAGCTGAAAATGGTTCTCTGAACTTGCCATCTTTATCTTTTGAACGCATAAATCCTGACTCATAGTCAAAGATATTTTGATAGTTCAATGATTGCTGCTGATATTTCTTCGTCATTTCCTCTTCTTCTAGTACCTTGGCAACTTGGCTAATACAAAAATCGCTATAAGCATAGTCTAATGTGTGATTGACTGATTCGTGGTAGTGATTAGGAACATAGCCATATGTCAAGTAATCTTCTGTTCCTTGGCGTCCATAATTTGGATGTTTGCTTTGAACCGTAGCACCTTTTTCCATTGCCGTTAGAAATTCAGGCATCAAGTCTCGTCGGATATCTTTTACAGCAGCATCTGCAATGACCGCATCGATCAATGTCCCAGGCATAAGTCCACGTTCATCAGGAGACAGCCATTTTGGCAAATAGCCACTTTCTCTATAGCTGTTCAAAAAACCTTCCAGCATTTCTTCGTATTTTTCTACAGCAATCAAAGAATAAAGAGGATAAACCGTTTTATACGTATCCCAAAACCCATTATTTGTATAGAGAACACCAGGTTTTATAGATCGACTAGTCGTATCATAGTGGATTTTTTGCCCACTAGGATCAATTTCATAAAATGTTTGTGGAAATAAAAACACCCGATATAAATTATGATAAAACGTCCGCAATTGTTGTTGATCATGGTGTGTGAGCTGTATACGATCAAAATAGGACTGCCATTGTTCTTGACTGTGAGCAAGGTAAGTCTCTTTGCTTTGGTTTTGTTCTAGTTCCAGGTTATAAGCTGCTTGTTCCGAGCTGATAAAAGATGTCCCAAATCGGATAGTTTGTTTTTTTGTCTGTTCAAAATACAACGGGATCGAGTCGCTATTTTTGTTGGAAACAGCTAACTCATCAATTGTTAAAGGATATTCAAATCTCAATATAAAATAAAAAGAAAAATCAGGATCTTCTGAACCAGCAAAATGTGTGATTTTTCCTTCCACTGTGTAAGGATCTATAACAAAGAGCTGATGGCGTCCCGGAAAGGATAAAAGTAAACCGCTGTCATTTTTGCTGTAATCAATAGATAAGATTCCGCCATACATGCTAGGTATCAATGTAGAACAGATGCCATAACGTAATTGACAGATCGACAGATGAGTCGGGCAAAATATACTTTCTTCTGGGCGGTAAGAACTTTGAGCATGGAAAAGGGTGTTCTCCTGTAGTTTTCCATTGATCGGCGTAAACAGCATATGACTGAAATCACCCATCCAAGGACTTGGTTGATGGGTAAGACGGTAGCCTTGAAAAACGCGGTCATCAGGATGAAACCACCAGCTGCCGTTTTGATCCGTAGTTTGCGGTGCAAAATAATTCATCCCAAAAGGAACGCCAGTATAAGGCTGGCAGTTCCCATTAGAGAAATTTGGCTGATTCGCTGTTGCATGTCTAGTATCTATTTGACCGATATTCATTTTATTTCTCCTTTGTTGATTGTCTTTTGATGAATGAAACTGGAAATTTACTATCGGATGGTCGATCTTTTGTCTCTAACCAAGTGACCAAAGCATCTCCCGCAAGCTTACCTAACTGTTCAAAATCTTGTGCGATGGTTGTCAGTGGCGGGTCAACAAGAGCTGCTGCTTGGATATCATCAAATCCGATAATTGAAAAATCTTCAGGGATATGATAACCATGCTGTCTCAAGAGATTCATGGTCTGGATAGCGACAACATCGTTTTCACAAACAAAAGCAGTTACTTCATACTTAGTGATATAAGAAAGCAATTCATCTAATGTCGCGCTTTTGTCATCCAGTGAAGTGTGGAAAGTCAAACCAGCTTTGTCCAATGCTTCAAGGTAACCAAGGTAACGCTGTCGAACGGATTGTGGATGAGTCTGCGTACCAAACAAATAAGCGATTTTTGAATGTCCCTGTTCGATCAAATAAGAGGCAGCAAGCGCACCGCCTTGGAAATTATCGGAAAGAACGGTAGGAAAAGGTAACTCATAGATTTTTTTATCTAATATGACGACAGGGAATTCTTTCAATGAAAGCTCAAAAAGTAAGTCAAGATGTTGTTCTGTATCAAGAGCATAATAAATCAATCCGTCAAATTCATTGATTAGCTCTTTTGCTGTTTTATTTTGTAGAAAGTCAAGCGTCGTCATCATGACATCAATCTGTTTATCTTGCATCACAGGGTTCAATCCCTTGCTAAAATCACCAACAGACAAATCAGCGACATATGGAAGAAGAAACAGAATCCGTCGTGTTTTTGTAGGAGAAGCAAGAATCTGTTCCGGAGAAGCGGATTTAACGAAACTGCCTTTCCCGCGAACGCGATAAATAAGTCCTAATTGCTCTAATTCAGTCAATGCACGTTTGGAAGTGATTCTGCTTACTTTATAGGTACGTGAAAGTTCTTTTTCAGTTGGTAGTTGGCTGTCTACAGGTAATTCACCAGTTAAAATAGCCGTTTGCAAATCATTAAATATTGTCTGGTACAATGGTTGATTCATATAAACACCTCTTAATGATATATCATATTCAAATAATACCATAATGGATGAAAAAGTAAATAAAAAGATATTTTTTGAAAGCGTAGACATAATTGGCTGTATGAAGTATAATCTTTAAAGATATATCAAATAGAAAGAAGGTTTTATTAGTGGTTTATAAAGATATACCAAAATCGGTGCAGAAATTTATGGAAGATATCACACAAAAATGTGGGGATATCCATGCGGACTGGACAAAGAATTTTACAGCAGCATTTGCCAATACTCTGTTGACAACAGTCAAAAAGCAAAATGACGGAACCACCTTTTTATTGACGGGAGACATTCCAGCGATGTGGTTAAGAGACTCTACTGCACAAGTTCGTCCTTATTTAGTGATTGCAAAAGAAGATGAGGAATTAGCTGACATGATCAGCGGGTTAGTCAAAAAGCAATTTTTTTATATCAATATCGATCCATATGCGAATGCCTTCAACGAAGAAGCTAACGGTGCTGGCCACCAAACAGATCATACAAAAATGAACGATTGGATCTGGGAAAGAAAATATGAAATTGATTCTTTATGCTACCCAATACAGTTGGCCTATCTTCTTTACAAAAATACAGGAAAAACTGATCAATTCAATCAATCTTTTATTGAAGGTATCAAAAAAATCTTGGACGTGTTCAAAACAGAGCAAGATCATGAACACTCTCCTTATACATTTGTACGAGACACGACAAGAAAAGAAGATACGCTGATCAATGACGGGCGAGGTGCAAAAACAGCTTTTACAGGAATGACATGGTCTGGTTTCCGTCCTAGCGATGATGCTTGCCGTTATGGATATCTGGTACCATCCAATATGTTTGCGGTGGTCGTGTTAGGTTATGTGGAAGAAATTTTTCAAACGATACTCGATGATAAAGAAATTGTACAGCAAACACAGAAATTGAAGAAAGAGATCCAAGAGGGGATTCAGAATCACGGACGAACGGTTAATCAAAAAGGGCAAACGATTTATGCATATGAAGTAGATGGAATGGGAAACGCCACAGTCATGGATGACAGTAATGTGCCCAATCTGATCGCCGCACCTTACTTGGGATATTGTTCTGAACAAGAGGAAGATTATCTGCAAACAAGAAGAACATTGTTGAGTAAAGAAAATCCATATTTCTATGAAGGAAAGTACGCAAAAGGAATTGGATCCTCCCATACGCCAGAAAAATACGTTTGGCCGATTGCATTAGCTATGGAAGGAATGACAACGTCAGACAAATCTGAAAAAGAGCGGATATTGAATTTACTTGTAGCAACTGACGCAGGAACACACCTTATGCACGAAGGATTCGATGTGAACAATCCTGAAAATTATACGAGAGAATGGTTTTCTTGGGCAAATATGATGTTTTGCGAATTAGTCATGGATTACTTTGATATTAGAGTAGAAAAGTAGGAGGTATCGTAAATGAAAAAGAAAGTATATATCATTTCTCATAGCCACTGGGATCGTGAATGGTACATGGCTTACGAACAGCATCACATGCGACTGATTGAATTGATAGACGATCTACTAGAGCTATTTGAAGTTGATCCGTCCTTCAACAGTTTTCATTTGGATGGGCAAACGATTATTTTAGATGACTATCTTCAAGTAAGGCCAGAAAAAAGACAGGCAATCCAACAAGCAATCAATGAAGGAAAATTGAGAATTGGACCATTTTATATCTTGCAAGATGATTTTCTTATCAGCTCGGAATCGAACGTGAGAAATATGCTGATTGGCATGGAAGAAAGCCGTAAATGGGGAACCCCTGTCATGTTAGGCTATTTTCCCGATACATTTGGAAATATGGGACAGACGCCTCAATTAATGAAACAAGCTGGTATTTCAGCAGCAGCGTTTGGCCGTGGTGTAAAACCAATTGGCTTTGATAATCAAGTTTTGGAAGCAGAAAACTATTCTTCCCAATACTCAGAGATGTGGTGGAAAGGACCTGATCAAACAGCAATCTTTGGTCTGCTATTTGCCAATTGGTATAGCAACGGGAATGAGATTCCAGTAGAAAAAGAAGCAGCTCTTGCCTTTTGGAAGCAAAAATTAGCGGATGCAGAACAATATGCCTCTACGAACCACTTATTGATGATGAATGGTGTTGATCATCAACCGGTACAAAAAGATATATCAAAAGCAATCCATCTCGCAAATGAACTGTTTCCAGATTACGAGTTTATTCATTCTAATTTTACTGACTATCTGGAAGCAGTTCAAAAAGATGTGCCAGAAGACTTAGGCTCAGTAGAAGGAGAATTGACAAGTCAAGAAACGGATGGCTGGTATACTTTAGCCAATACAGCATCTGCTCGGGTTTACTTAAAACAATGGAATACCAAGGTCCAGCGACAGCTAGAAAATATTACAGAACCACTTGCGACGATGGCTTATGAAGTTAGTGGAAACTATCCCCATGATCAATTAGATTATGCTTGGAAGACATTAATGCAAAATCATCCTCACGACAGTATTTGCGGTTGTTCAGTCGATTCTGTCCATCGGGAAATGATACCTCGTTTTGAAAAAGCAGATGAAGTTGGAAAGTATCTTGCACAAGATTCCTTAGAACAGCTGACCGCAGCAATCGATACGACCGGATTCCCAAAAGACAGCTTTCCATTTGTCATTGTAAATACTGCAGGAATGGATAAAACTGGTGAAGCAGAAATAACCATCGAATTAGAAAGAAAAAGATTCGCTGAAGGAATACCTGAACAACTATATCAAGAGTTAGAAAATTTGCCTAAACGTAAGTATCATGTAGAAACAAAAAGTGGGGCCACTATACCAGCTATTTTATCTGAAGAAACTGTCCAATTTGGTTATGATTTGCCGAAAGACCGTTTCCGTGTGCCATATATGGCAAGAATGATCAAAGTGACTTTACCATTAGAAAACATGCCAGCATTTTCTTGGGAAACATTCGCGCTTGTAGAAGGGGAAGCGAAAGCAGAAGAAAAGGAAACAATGATTCATCAGAGTGGACGAATCATCGAAAACGGCCCTCTACATTTGACGATTGAAAAAAATGGTACCATTACAATGGAAGATCGCAAAAACAAACGAAAGTTGAATAATCTGCATATTTTTGAAGATATCGGCGATATAGGAAATGAGTATATCTTTAAACAACCTTTCTGTGATCAGCCAATCCTATCCAGTAACAAAGAAAACTCTGAAGTAAAAGTATTAGTAGATACACCGGAAATAGCAAAAATAAGTATTCTACAGGAAATGGAAATCCCTGTTTCTGCAGACGAGCGTTTAGAAAAAGAACAGCAGATGGTTGTGGAATTTCGTTATCGAAAAGCAGAACGATCCAAAGAAAAACGAATCCTTCAAATAAAAACAATCATGACAATCAGAAAAGATAGTAAAAAAATCGACTTTGAAACGACTCTCGACAATCAGATGAAAGATCATCGCTTACGTGTCTTGTTTCCTACAAAGTTACATGTGGAACATCACGAAGCAGATAGTATTTTTGAAGTGGTGAAGCGCCCAAACCATGTGTCTAAAAGTTGGGAAAACCCCACGAATCCGCAACATCAGCAAGCATTTGTCAATATTCATGATGAAGAGTACGGTGTAACAGTCGGAAACTTTGGTTTGAATGAATATGAAGTAACAGAAGACGGACAAATCGCAGTGACGCTACTTCGCAGTGTGGGAGAACTAGGCGATTGGGGATATTTTCCAACACCAGAAGCACAGTGTCTAGGTGAGCATCGGTTCAATTACAGCATTGAACTACATGGACCAGAAGAAAAATTCTCTACTTATTTGCATGCATACGCAGCACAGATTCCTTTTTCCACTCAACAAATCAAACATCATGAAGGAACATTGATTTCAAAACAACAATATTTAACGATAAAAAGTGAAACGTTTGCAATTACAGCTTTGAAACGCAGCAAGTTTAGTGATAAAGTAGTAGTAAGAGGTTTCAATATGTCTAGTCATTTAGAAAAATTGGAAATAACTAAAGACAATGGAAAAACTGTCATATTGAATCTGCTTGAAGAACCAACGAAGCAAGCGGTTGTCCCAATAATCCAACCTTATGAGATTCGGACAATCGGATTCGAGGAGGAAAACGAATGTATGGCGGAATAGAAGCAGGCGGAACAAAATTTGTGTGTGCGGTTTCAGATGGTGGAGAAATTTTAGAAAAATTAAGTATCCCTACCACAACACCAGAAGAAACATTGGATCAGGTATTTGAATTTTTTGATCGTTATGAATTGAAGGGAATCGGGATTGGCTCATTCGGCCCGATTGGTATCGACAAAACAAAAGATAATTACGGATACGTTTTGGCAACTCCCAAAAAAGGGTGGGCACAATTCGATTTTCTTGGCACAATCAAGGAACGCTACAATATTCCTGCTGCTTGGACAACGGATGTCAATGCTGCTGCATATGGGGAATTGAAGCAAGGAGCAGCACAAGGAAAAAATAGTTGTATTTACCTTACCGTGGGAACAGGAATCGGTGCAGGTGTCGTGATCAATGAAGAAATTTTTTCAGGGATCGCACATCCTGAAATGGGACATATTTGGGTGAAACGCCATCCAGATGACCATTATGAAGGTACTTGTCCTTATCATAAAGATTGTTTAGAAGGATTAGCAGCAGGACCGTCTATTGAGGCACGCACAGGGATCAAAGGGCAAGATCTGCCGCAAGATCATCCTGTTTGGGCTATTCAGGCTTATTATATTGCTCAAGCACTGATCAACTATACGTTGACGTTAGCACCTGAAAAGATTATTTTAGGCGGTGGGGTAATGAATCAGGATCATCTCCTTCAAAAAATCCGTCAGCAATTTGTTGAATTGATGGGTGGTTATATGGAAACACCTCAAGTAAGTGAATATATCGTTCGTTGGGGACTGCCGAATGAAAGTGGGATTATCGGTAGTTTGCTGTTAGCAGAACACGAACATCAAAAGTAAGCAGACAAATTACACAAAAAGAACAGAGTCTTATCATTATCTGCTGATAAGACTCTGTTCTTTTTTATTTCTATTCCCATAATCCAGGTAAAGCTTTACCGACTATTTTTTCTTGAGTAAATGGATGGATCATGTGCAGTTCTAATGCATGGAGCATCAGTCGTTCAGCTGTTCTATTTTGGTAGAGAGGGTCTCCAACGATCGGATGTCCCTTATGAGCTAAATGAACTCTGATCTGGTGTGTACGTCCGGTTTCCAAAACACAATAGACTTGTGTTTGTTCAGAAAGTACTTTGTTGACAGTGACATGTGTCAAGGCGCTCTGACCATTTTTATCATCTACGACCCTTTTTCTCCGATCATGGCGATCTCGTCCAATTTTATTGGTGATGGTCATATCTTTGGCAATTTCTCCCCATACGATGGCTTGATATCTCCGATAGATCATTTTTTGTTCCAACATTCTTCCAAGTATCGGCAAGACAAATGGATTTTTTGCAAATAAAACGGCACCGCTTGTTTCTTTGTCCAAGCGGTGGACAACGTAAGGTCGTTGCTGTTTAGTGTCGAGATAAGCAGCTAAATGATTGAGTAAGGTACTGTTTTCTGTCGGTTCATTTGGATGAGTCTTCATTCCTGCAGGCTTATCCACTATAATCAAATGCTCATCTTCATATAAAACACGGATGTGCTTCGCATCTCCTAATTGAACTTCTTGATAATTATAATCTGTTTCTTCGAATAACAATGTGATCTGGTCATTGCCCTTTACTTCATGATGGAACAAAGCAGGTTGTTGATTGATCCAAACGTTTTTACGTATACGCAAAAAGTGTCGAACCTTTCTAGGAACTAACCATTCCTTTTCAAGCAAGTCGCGAATTGTTGTTTCAGGATGGTTCATAGGTAAAGTGATCGTGATTTTCACAAGTGTACTCCTTTCAGTGCAATTGCAGACTAATTGTACCATTTTTAAAACATATTTAAGAAAAAACTTACATTTTTCTGTTCATTCTTATGTTACTCTACTTGCACTAACGTAAAAAAACATATTGAACTACAACTTAAGCAGGAAGAAAACACTCTTTCACTATGGTAAAATAAGACGATTGAATCAAATAGACAGGAGAAGAAGCAAATGGATTTTCAAAGCATTTTAGAAAAGATAAAAGCTGCTTTGATCAGTTTTTGGCGTTGGATCAGACCATATCTCGGACAATTCCATCGATGGCGAAAGCGCATCTGGAAAAAATATCATGTGAACAAATTGATTTTGCTGATTGGTTTGATCTGTGTCTTAGTGACAAGTATCTACCTCTTTATTTTAGCAAAACAAGCAAATGTCGAAACGTTAAAATCAGGATTAAGCCAATCGACAGTCATTTATGATAAGAAAAACGAAGAAGCTGGCACACTGTACGCCCAAAAAGGAACATATGTAGAATTAAACGCGATTTCTCCCTATATCCAAGATGCAGTAATCTCGACAGAAGATAGGAATTTTTACGAGCATCACGGGTTTGATATCAAAGGGATTGCCCGTGCAGCAGTCCGAATGGTCTTGTCTGGCGGAACATCAGGGGGCGGAGGAAGTACGATCACTCAGCAGCTTGCCAAAAATGCGTATCTGACATTAGACCAAACGTTTGATCGAAAAGCGAAGGAATTATTTTTGGCAATCGAGATCGAAAAGAAGTACAGCAAAGAAGAAATCTTGACCATGTATCTTAACAATGCCTATTTTGGCAACGGGGTATGGGGTGTCCAAGACGCTTCCAGAAAGTATTTTGGAGTAGATGCAACGAATGTTACGCTGTCTGAGGCTGCTACTTTGGCAGGAATGCTGAAAGGTCCTGGTATTTATAATCCGATCGATCACCCAAAAAATGCGAATGATCGGAAAAACACAGTACTAAGTGTAATGGAAGAAAACGGAAAAATCACAAAAGAACAAGAACAAGCAGAAAGCCAGACAGATATCAGCGCGTATCTTAATGACACATACGATAATTCAGATTCTGGTTATCGTTATCCTTATTATTTTGATGCAGTGATCGATGAAGCAGTTAACGAGTATGGTCTTGATGAAGAAGATGTCATGAATAAAGGCTATAAAATCTATACAGCTTTAGATCAGGATTATCAAAAGCAATTAGAAGCTACTTATCAAAACAGTGCATTATTCCCAGCAAATGCTTCAGATGGTGCCATGGTCCAATCTGCTTCAGTAGCTTTAGATCCGAATACAGGTGGTGTACAAGCACTAGTAGGACGAAGAGGAGATCATGTCTTTAGAGGATTCAGCTTTGCTACACAGATGCGTCGTTCACCAGGATCAACGATCAAACCATTAAGCGTATATACACCAGCACTGGAAGCTGGATACAAGCCTTCCAGTATCTTGAAAGACGAACCGCAAAGTTATTACGATGCGCATAATTTTGACGGGACATACCAAGGAGAAGTACCGATGTATCAAGCTGTTGCACAAAGTTTGAATTTGCCTGCTGTATGGCTTTTGCATGAGATCGGTTTACAAAAAGGATATGATAAAGCAGAAGAATTCGGCCTGCCTTTAGCAAAATCTGATAAGTATTATGGCTTAGCCCTTGGTGGACTGGAAAAAGGAGTATCTCCATTGATCATGGCGGGTGCTTACAGTGCATTTGCCAATGATGGTCAGATGTATACGCCGCATCTTATCACGAAAATCGTTGATTCGACTGGAGCGGTGATCGTCGATAACACAAACAAAAAACCAAAACAGGTCATATCAAAGGAAACAGCCGATGAAATGACCAGCATGCTTCTTGGTACATTTTCAAATGGAACAGCGGCTGCTGCGAATCCTGCAGGTTATACGATAGCAGGGAAAACAGGAACCACAGAAACTAATTTCGATGCCACAAAAGCAAATGACCAATGGATGATCGGTTACACGCCAGACGTAGTGATTTCGACATGGATGGGTTACGAAGAATCCAGCAAGCTGCACTATTTGGAAGGGACAAGTGGAAATGTTGTCGGGAAAGTCTTCAAATCAGCGGCAGAAGGCATCCTTCCGTATACTTCAAAAACAGGATTTAGTGTAGCAGATGCCTATGCCACAGGAGGACAAGTGGTAGCTGCAGATCAAGTTGGAAACACAGGAAATTCTAATGGAGAGTCTGGAAATTGGCAAGATAACTTGAATCAATATGGTGAACAAGCAAAAGAAGGGCTGAAAAACTTCGGCGATATGGTGAAAGAAGGCGTTCAGGGAATTGGTGAAGCGGCTAAAGACCTCTGGCGGAAATATCAAGGAGAGTAGCCCCTTTGAAAACGAATAACCCCATGTTACAATAGAGAGTAACTACTAAAAGAAAAGAGGGCATAACATGTCAAACATCTACGATAGCGCGAATCAAATCGAACGTGAGATCCGTGAATTACCAGAATTCAAAGCGTTGAAAGAAGCGTACGAGAAAGTACAAGCAAACGAAGAAGCACACAAACTGTTCAAAGACTTCCAAGCGATGCAAATCGAATTACAAGAAAAACAAATGAGTGGACAAGAGTTCAGCGACGAAGATGCAATGAAAGCACAAGAAATGGCTGTGAAAATCCAATCAGAAGAAGTAATCAATGACTTGATGCAAAAAGAGCAAGGCTTCAGTACAATCATCAATGACTTGAACCGTATCATCATGACACCAGTTCGCGACCTTTACAGCGAATAAAACTATTTTATGAAACAACAGAGGGTGTGAAAGAGACGTTCGGCCTTGAGCGATGACAAAATTGCTTCTTATTGCCGATAGGCTGTCTCTTGAACACCATTTACCAAGAGGTCGTGAGCCTACCGTTTAACTCTGAGTTACAAGGAACAATTTCAAAAAACAGCTTCTCATGTTTGATGACTATTGTGACTTGTGACCGAGGAGTTGGCAGGAGAACACCGTTTATTCAGAAATAGGAGCTACGACAAAAGTCTTGTCATAGCTCCTATTTTTTGTCATTCATTTTTCAAGCGGTAGAAATAGCCTTTTTGAGCTAACAGTTTTTCGTAAGTACCTATTTCAACGATTTTTCCTTCATCGATCACAACGATTTTATCTGCCTCTTTGATCGTTGAAAGCCGATGAGCCACAATAAAAGTAGTGGGTGTTTCTGTCAGGTAATTCAGGGCTTGCTGGATTTTTTTCTCTGACTGGTTATCTAAAGCTGAGGTTGCTTCATCTAGCAAAATGATTTTTGGCTGACGTATCAACGCTCGTGCAATGGAGATACGTTGCTTTTGGCCACCAGACAGCTTGTTGCCATGTTCGCCTACTAAGGTATCCAGACCATCAGGAAGCTGGTCAATCAGTGAAGAAAGTTGCGCAGCTTCGATGACTTCATCTAAACGTTCTTTTGATACGTTTTTCAAGCCATAAGTGATGTTCTCTTTGATCGAAGCGGAGAACAACAAAGTGGTTTGAGGAACAACGGCTAAATAATTTCGCACACTTCGCATATCCAGTTCATCCAAAGGCTGATCATCTAGAAAAATTTTTCCTGAAGTCGGCTGGATAAATCCAATCAATAAGTTAAGGAGTGTAGATTTTCCAGAGCCAGATGGCCCAACAAAAGCAATTGTTTCTCCAGCTTTCACCTCTAGAGAAAAATGATCGATAATCGGTTTGAGTGAGTCCGGATAAAGAAAAGAAACATCCTCAAAACGAAAATTTCCATCCAAATGTTGGATTTTTTTCTTACCGTGATAAGTTTCTACATCGCCAGCAATCAACAGTTCGCCAATAGAAGTGATAGATTCCATGCCTTTTGAAATCGTAGGAATCAGCGTGATCATTCCAGAAACGGAATTGACGATCGTCGTGAAATACGTCTGATACATCACGACATCGCCGGGTTGGATGCGCCCTTGCAAAGCTAATATCCCAGTGAAAATCAAACAAATCAGCTGAAATATCTGAAAACTAGCCCAGCTGACTGATCCGAAAACAGATTGCAGGATATCTAAGTGGAATCCTTTTTCATAGATTTGAGTAAAATGCTTATTTAAGCGAGTTGTTTCGTGTTTTTCTAACCCATGAGCTCGAGCAATCGGTGCTAATTCGATCACTTCGATCACTTTTGCAGAAGTCTCTTCCATTTCTTGCCTGAAGTCTGAGTTGGACTGTCTGATCCTTTTACGGAAAAAGAGAGTAACGAATGCGGCGAGAGGAACAGTCAATAAGAAAAACATGAAAACAACAGGACTTTTATAAAGCGTGATACCTAAAGCTACGAATAAATTGACAGCGATATTTAATCCGCTGACAAATACTTGAGAGGACAACGTTTGGATAGCTTCTACATCACGGATGATCTTTGACTGGATTCGTCCAGATTGCAATTCTTTTTGATAAGGAATAGATAGTTCTTGGATTTTCTTGATAAGGGTCGCTCTTAGTCCAGCTTCTACTTGACGGATCGAAGTGCTATGGTATTTTACATGAAAATAATTCGTCAATATATTTTGACCAATCAGACAAGCCATCAAAAAAGCGTTGAAATAAATGGCCTGCAACTGAGAAGAATCTTTCGATGAAGCTGCATTGATTACATTGGCAATAGCGATCGGCATTAACCAAGATGGAAGATGTTTGATAATAAAAAAGAGTCCTGACATGGCAAAACGCCAATAATTTCCCTGATAAAGATGCAGCAATGTCTGAAAAGCATTTGCATGATATTTTTGATAACTTTTCTGTATTCGTTCCTCCATAATCTTCTCCTTAACAATCTTGGTAAATAAACTGCAAGTGTTCTATTGCTTCAGGAACATAAATCTCAGGAGTAGCTTCAAGAGTGGCGTACATTAGAGGACGCTCATATTTGATATAATGCAGTACCGGGCGGAAATCTAAACAGCCCTTGCCAACAGGTACCATGCGGATCTTTCCATTTTCCATGATATAGTCTTTGAGATGAAGCGCTGTAATATAACCATGTAAATTGTCCAAGGCACCTCGGATCACTTTTTCCTGATCAGCATGATTTTCTTTATGCATCAAATTCGCACAATCTAAAATGATTTTTAAATTTGGTGAAGCTACTTCATCGATTAAACGTTTAGCTAACTGATAGTTATAGATTGGATGATTGATCCCTGCTTCAACAGCAACAGTTACGCCAAAATTTTCTGCATGAGCGACTAATTCAATGATAGAATTTCTGGCGATCTGATAAGCTTCTTCAGTAAAATTTTCTTTTGTGTAACCGACAGAGACACTACCGGTTTCCGTAGCAATCATCTTGGCTTGATAGGCAGAGCACAGAGCAATTTGCTGTTTGAAAGTTGCCAATGCTTGTGCACGAACTTCTTGATTTTTGCTGGATAGGTTGATATAGCATCCTAAAATGGAAAGTTCGATATTGTTTTTTTGGAAGTATTCACCAAAATAGGCAGCACTCCCAAGTGTCATGTCAGTTAATTTAAGTTGTTCAGGAAATGCTTTTTGTGGTGCAAATTGGATATGGGACAAGTGAAGCTGTGATACTTTTTGAACGATTTCTTCACGATTTCGAACATCTAAATCGTGGGCACGGATGCCTAAATTTAATGGAAACATCTCAAACTCCTTTTTGTAAATAATTAGCAAGAGGCAGACGGGATTCTTTTATCAATTCAACAATTATTCGGGCAACTTTATCAGCGCCTTCTGGACTAAAGTGGGTATTGTCTTTTAGTCCTTCTGGGTAATTTTTACAAGTATCAGGCATAAGATGCAGGTAGAATTTTTTTGTCTCTTCTTTTGAGAAGGTCTGGAACAATTCTTGTGATCTTGAGAACACATCTAAAAGAGGAATATGGTGTTTCTCAGCAAATGCACGCATCGCTTTTGGATAGTCTCCAAGTATATCTGGATTCAATGTTCCGTTTTCTAAGTAATCTCGTCGCGTCACAGATGTCAGTAAGACCATTTGGACGTTCGCTTTTTTTGCGCATTCAAAAAATATCTGCAGATTTTTTAAATAGCTACCGAAGGGAAGCGTACCTCTTTCTTCTTGGATTTTCTGGTCGTTATGTCCAAATTGTACAAATAAGAAATCATTCGGCTGAAACTGTGAAGCTAGACGGGCTAACCTTCCTTCCTGGATAAATGATTTGGTGCTGCGTCCATTCTTTGCTTGGTTATTGATCTGGATCTCGGGTGAAAAATAAGCAGAGATTTTTTCTCCCCAACCTGTCTCGGGACGCTTGTTTTCATCTTTTTCTGCCGCAGTAGAATCACCGGCAATATGGATAGTAGGCATGTTATCTCTTCTTTCATAAAGGTTTATAGGCAATGAAGCAGAACAGCAAGAGAAGAAGACGGAGCAAATTTGGTCCGTCTTCTTCTCTAAAACGTGGATAAACGGATTCCGTTATTTCACTATCCTGTTTTTGATTCGTTACTGTTACTATTAATCAATTAGGCAAAAAAGCCAAAGTAATTTTTAGCATTTGTATAACTAATCGCTTGAACTAGACTTCCTAAAAGTTGTTCATCTTCAGGTGCTTCTCCTCGCATGACCATTTCGCCTAAAAATTCACAAAGAACACGACGGAAATATTCATGTCTAGTGTAGGACAGGAAACTTCTTGAATCTGTCAGCATGCCGACAAAATTCCCCAAAGCACTACCATCAGCAAATTGTGTCAATTGATCGCGCATACCAGCTCGAGTATCGTTGTACCACCATCCAGAACCTAACTGCAGTTTTCCATTCTGTTCTTTTTGGAAACAGCCCATCAAAGCTAAAATCGCAGGATAGTCATTCGGATTCAATGAATAAAGGATCGTCTTTGGCAACTGATCCGTTTCTTCTGCACGGTTCAATAATTTTTGCAGAGGAATAGTCAAAGAAAGATCATTCATTCCATCATAGCCGGTATCGGGCCCTAATTTTTCCAACATTTGTGTATTACAGTTACGATAAGCATGGATGTGCAGCTGCATCGTCCAATTATGAGAATGATAGAAGTGGGTCAAATGTATCAGTGTTTCTGTACGATAAGCATCGATTTCATCTGAAGATAATAGTTTGTTAGCTCGTGCTTTTTGAAAAATCTCTTCTAATACTGTTTCATCCGCTTCTTTATAGCGTAAGATGTCTAAAGCGTGGTCGGAAACACGACATCCATGTTGATGGAAGTATTCTATCCGCTGCCCTAAGACTTCTATCAGTTCTTGATAGGTGGTGATCGTTTGGTCAGCTGCTTCTTCCAGTAGTGTGACCCATGCATTAAATCCTTCTTTTTCAATATTGAGTGCTTTATCTGGACGGAATGAAGGTAGAACCTTCAAATCTGGTTCTTCATGAGCAAGCAACTGATGATAGTGCAAGTCGTCTGCGGGATCATCTGTTGTACAAATCACTTCTACATTCGATTTTTTTGCGATTTCCCGACGGCGAAAATCAGGAGCTGCCAAAATTTCATTTGCTTGTGTCCAAATTTTCTCTGCATTTTCTTCATTTATCAACAAGTCAATACCGAAGAAACGCTTCAATTCAAGATGTGACCAACTGTAAAGCGGATTTCCGATAATTTTTGGTACGGTTTGACACCAAGCTAAAAATTTTTCAAAATCAGAAGCATTTCCTGTGATTTTTTCTTCAGGCACGCCGCAAGCTCGCATCAAGCGCCATTTGTAATGATCGCCTCCTAACCAAGCTTCTGTCAGATTGCTGAAATTGTTGTTTTCGTAAATTTCTTTTGGATCTAAGTGACAGTGATAATCAATAATGGGCATGTTTTTTGCGTAGGAATGGTAAAGCTTTTTCGCCCAATCGTCTTTTAATAAAAAATCATCAGATAAAAACATAAATCTTCCTTCTTTCTTTTTATACTGTTTTATGAAAATCAAAGTGTTACTCCGTTTTTAAAAATGGCAATTTCTCGAACGTCATTTTGTTCATTTTTCGTTTCTTCTCCACTAGCTACAGCGATGATTTTTTGAACAAACGATTCTAAGATTACTTCCATTGGTTGTTCTAATAAGACGCCTGCATTAAAATCCATCCAATGACCTTTGCGTTCAAAAAGAGTTGTATTCGTAGATACCTTGACCGTTGGGACATATGAGCCAAACGGAGTCCCTCTTCCTGTGGTAAACAAGACCAACTGGCAATCGGATGAAGCAAGAGCAGAGGCAGCTACAAGATCATTCCCGGGAGCTTGCAATAAACTAAGCCCTGGTTTTCTGATTTTTTCGCCATATTGTAGCACATCAACGACAGGAGAGCTTCCTGATTTTTGCGTGCAGCCTAAAGACTTATCTTCTAATGTAGTGATCCCACCTGCTTTATTACCAGGAGATGGGTTTTCGTAAACTGGTTCCCCGTAAGACAAGAAATACTGTTTGAAGTCATTGATCAAGTCAACGATTGAGTCAAAAACTTCTTCATTTTCCGCTCGTGCCATCAATACTTGTTCTGCGCCAAACATTTCTGGCACTTCTGTTAAGATCGTGCTGCCTCCTTGAGCAATCAAGTAGTCAGAAAATGCACCAAGTAAAGGATTAGCAGTTATTCCCGATAGACCATCAGAACCGCCGCATTTCAAACCGACATTCAACTTAGAGAGCGGGACTGATATGCGCTGGTCATTTTCCGCCGCTGTTAAAAGCTCTTCTAATAGAGCCACACCTTGTTCGATCTCATCGTAAACATCTTGAGCCACTAGAAATTTCACTCGTTCTTCATCATATTCACCTAAAATTTTTTTGAATTCAGGAACTGTATTGTTCTCACAACCTAATCCAAATACTAAAACTCCTCCGGCATTGGGATGATTTACTGCGTCCGCTAAAATTTCTCGAGTATTTTGATGATCTTTTCCAAGCTGCGAACAGCCATAAGGATGCTTTAAAATCGTAATATGGTCAAACTGTCCCAGATCTGGATGTTTTTCCTTGAACTGTTTGACGATCAGTTCAGCAATGCCATTCACACACCCAACGGTAGGTACTAAAAACAAATCATTACGAATCCCTACTTTTCCATTTTTTCGCAAGTAACCTTGAAATGTTCGGTTCTCAAAAAGGTAATGACTTGGATGGACATCTTTTTCATATCGATAATCCAATTCACCAGAAAGATTGGTTTTTACATTATGAGTGTGCAGCCATTGACCGGCAGTTACGTCTGTCGTCACATGACCGATTGGATAGCCATATTTGATCACGTTGTCTCCAGCTTTCAAATCACCCAATGCAATCTTATGACCTTGCGGGATATCTTCAAGAGTGGTGATCGTTTGCTGATCAATCGTCAGTTGTGTTTGTTTTGGAATAGGGGTTAATGCGACGACCACACTGTCTCGTCGATTTAATTTCATTGTTGGTTGCAGGGTTTCAAGCATGGACCATCGTTCCTTTCATTTCTTGTAATACTGACCGGACACCTTTTTGATCGATCTTTGCAGCTATTTCTTGAACTGTATCTGTCACATTCGGTATTTGAGACAAATCTTCTCCCCAAAGCGCAGCGTTTTGCAATAATCGAGGAATAGCTGTTCCATTATCAGACCAAGCATCAGTAAATTCGCTTATCGTCTTTTCATCATCATGTGGCTTTACTTGATCGCCTCGATACATAAGAAGTAGCGCAGCTAGTGAAACAGTGATTAACGGTGGTACCTGATTTTGTTCTTCGATATACTTCTTGAACACTGGAAGCAGACGGGTGCTGAACTTTGAAACACTATTTAATGAAATCGCTTCTAATTTGTGATGGGCAAAAGGATTCAAGAAACGTTCTTTGATTTGGTCAGCATAAATGGCTAATTCATCTTTAGGTAAAGAAAGCATAGGAATCAATTCTAGATTGAATAACTGATCAACATATGCGGAGAATAAAGGATCTTTCATTACTTCTTCTACAGTTTCCAATTCCGCCAACAAAGCAAGAGGGACCATCGCTGTATGCGGTCCATTAAGCAAATGCACCTTACGTTCACGATAAGGAGTCATATCATCTGTGATGATGACATTCAAGCCAGCCTGTTTGAATGGTAGTTGATTCTCCAATTCTTTAGGCCCTTCGATCACCCAAAGCATGAATGGTTCTGCTTTGACCATCAATTGATCTTCATAGTTATGCCGTTGATTGAAAACACCTGCATCTTCGCGAGGATAACCTGGGACGATGCGATCAACTAAACTACAACAGAAAACATTTTCTTTTTCTAACCACTCAACAAAAGCAGGTTCTAAATCCCATTTTTCTGCGTAGCGTAAAATGATTTCTTTTAGACGTTCGCCGTTTCTGTCAATCAGTTCGCAAGGAATGATGGTAAAGCCAGCTTTGTTTAATTTGAAACGTCGGTATAAAAAGGCTGTCAGTTTGCCCGGGAAGCTCTGTGGGGGAGTATCTGTTAAATTATCAGTCTCCACGAATTGGATTCCTGCCTCTGTTGTATTGGAGACGATATAGGCCAAGTCGTCATTTTCTGCTAGAGATAGATAAGCATCCCATTCATCATAAGGATTGATCATTTGTTCTACTACGGTGATAATCTCGGAAGTATCAACGATTTCGCCATTGCTGAGTCCTTGTAAAATGACCGTATATAAATTATCTTGCTGGTTCATCATATTTCCAAGACCTTGTTCTAAAGGTTGAATGATTGCAACATTACCTTTAAACAATTGTTGGTTATTCAGCTGCTGAATCTGCCAATCAATAAATCCACGCATAAAATTGCCTTCACCAAACTGAAGAACTTTTACAGGTGCTTCGTTTTTTTTCACTAATTCTTTTGTCAGTTTTTTCATATAAACTTCCTTTCTGTGTTATGCACACGTTAACATTTTTATATAAAATTACTTGTAGTTTACAAGTAATTGATCGACTCACGAAGGATCAACAAGGTGGAGAGCTCAATTTTAGATTGTTCGATCGTCCTGCCTTCGATCAAATCTAGTAAAAGCTTTGTTCCTTCTTGACACATTTCTTTCAAAGGCTTACGTACGGTGGTAAGCGGCGGATTGAGATAGGAGACGACTGGAGAATCATCGAACCCGATCAGAGAAATGTTCTGGGGAACACGGAGGCCAGCTAAATGTACAGCTCTCAATGCACCAATCGCTATGTCGTCGTTGCCGCAAAAAACCAGAGTAGGCAGGTCAGAAAGTGATAATAGGTATTCCATGTTTTGGAGGCCGCTTTCTAAGCTGTAATCTCCTGTTAAAAAATAGGCTGGATTGACAGGGATGCTCGCTTTTTTTAGACTTTTCAATACCCCTTTTTCCCGTTCTTTTGTCGAACGAAAATTTTTCTTTCCGCCAATATAAGCGATCTTCGTATGTCCGCATCCAATACCGTAATCTACTGCCTGCATAACACCGGCCGCATCATCGGCAGTGACGTTGATAACCGCTGGATCATTGATGTGACGATTGACAACAACGAAAGGAAATTCTTTTTCTTTGAGATAGTCGATGAAAGGCTGATCATCATCACTTTGACTCATAACGATCAGTCCATCGTAGCGTTGCAGGTTGATTTCTGTTAAATCAACAACATCGATACTTTCAACAGATAAACTGTAATTTGTGTCTAATACTGAATGGATGCCTGCAATGGAATCTGCTAGGAAATTTGATGAAGTTCCTTTATGCAAACTTGAGAAAAATAGTCCGATTAGATATTTTTTTTGATTCACTAAACCTTTTGCACTATAGTTTGGCGAATAATTCATTTCCTTAGCTAGTTGTCGTATTTTTTGTTTTGTTTCATTTTTTATTAAACTGCTGTTATTCAAAGCACGAGAAACTGTCGTATGAGAAACGCCAGCTGCTTTAGCGATATCTTTGATCGTTACCATTCCATCATTTTCCTTACTTTTTCACTTTTTGTTAACGCATTCATCATATTACGATAACTACGATAAGTCAATAGATCTTTGATATGAAAAGATTGCACACGTTAAAAATTACTTGGATTTTTATTTTTAATTATGCTATTCTTGAAAGCGGGGAATGCTCATTTAATTAGATGAGTATCAATTTTACAGAAAAATGAAAGCCTTTTATTTTAAAAGGAGGAGAGGAAGAAAATGAAGAAAAGTACAGTATTTTATAAAATATTTTTACCGATGTTTTTATTAGGAGCCGTACTTGTCATAGGATTTAGTTTATTCATTTACCAGAATACCTATGAATCGATCGAATCGAGTTATTTAACAGACAAAAAGAATTTGCTCAGGCAAGTTAAAACTAACGTTGAATGGAAAATTAGAACGATTGAATATTCGTTTTCTACGTATGGTTCGACCAAAAATTTCTCGGACATATTCAAGCATCCGCTGACATATACAGATTACTCCACTTATTCTGAAATCAGGAAAGAACTAAATTTTATAGAAACGATTGTTATGGATGATAATAATTATGATTTAGTCAGTTTGGCTGGTAAATGGGGAGTAATCAATGGATCGTTGAGTCAACTGACCGAAGAGGAAGTTGAAAAGTATCAACAGAAGTACATAAATAACAAAAATAATTTATTTTGGCAAAAGAAAAACAAAGGAATCGAAATGGTGATTTCTTTGCCAATGTTTGAAAAAGAAAAATATGCATTGGGAATTGCTACGATAGAGAAACATACAATAGAACAAGTTGTTGGTGAAAGTGGAGAAGACATACTTTCTATTGAAAACGAAGTTGGCAACCTTTTTACTACTCAGACAGTAAAAAATAAAGAGCAACCAACTGTATTAACGGACGTGGATCTAGATTACAATCAGCTGAAAGTGATAAGAGAAAAAGATAAAACGTATATAGTACTGAAATCAGATTATAATAATTGGATTTACAGATTAGAAGTTGACTCTAGTGCAATTGGCGCAATGATCCGCAATCTGAGAATCGGGCTAGTTGCAGTGTCTTTAACACTGGTAGGACTCATTGGTCTTCTTTCCTACTTATTTTCGGACAGATTTGCCCGTCCGATTTCTCAAATACAGGAACGTCTGAATCTTAAATCAAAAGGATTCAGTGGGAAAGAACTAGATTTGGTCGCTCAATCAGTCAGTCGGATCATAGGAGAAAAAGAAGCGTTAAGTGCACACTTAGTTACCCAAAAGCCACAGCTGGAAACGCTATTTGTACTTAGTTTATTTAGAAATCGAGTAGAAAGGCGAGAACTAGATCAGCGGTTGCAGCAATTTGGTTATAGTTCTCAAAATGACTGCTATTATACAGCTTTGGTTCAAATCGATCTGTTAGAAGATAGTCACGGTGGGGAGCGTGATTTGCTACTTTTAGCGATCAACAACATGATCACGGAAATTGTGCCAAAGGAAAATCGAATGCTGCCGATCGTTTTGAATGAAGAAATGCAAGCCACTATTTATCGAATGGATAAAGATGATGCAGAAGCAAGCAAAAAAGTCATGGAGTATTGCCGACTCATTCAAAAACGTGTAAAAGAATACTTGAATTTAACTATCAGTATAGGCATCAGTAACCGGTTCGAAACGCTGAATGAAAGCAAGCAATCGGTTGATCGGGCAAAAGAAGCCCTGTATTATCGTGTAAATACTGGTCCAAGTTCAATTATTTTTTATCAGGAAATCGTTCCTGCTGCTCATGAAAAAACACTTATTAGATATCCGATAGAAGAACAAAATCGATTGTTTGAAGCCATTCGTTCTGGAAATCAGGAAGTGAAGAATTTAGTACATGAATTGATTGATGCATTGTTTGCACAAAATAAAAATCCTTTGAGTCGGGAAGTAGTTTCGGTCCGCTTGATCAATGAACTCGTTCAATTAGGACAGTTATTGGGAGTAGATTCAAAAAACTTTGATAACATGAAACAAATTTATGTAAAAGCACTGAACAATTATCATCCCAAAGAACTAGAAAAACTTGTTTTAGAACAATTAGTTCTGCCAATCACAGAATGCTCTCAAGCAATCACTGATCATGAATTTAAAAATTTGTCGGAGAATATTATGCATATCGTCTACACAGAATATGATCGTGATCTGTCTTTAGATGTGATCGCTGATAGGTTGCATTATAACCCTAACTATTTAAGTAATGTATTTAAAAAGGAAACAGGAGAAAAATTTGGTGATTTTGTTCAAAATCATCGTTTAGAGGTAGCAAAAAAATGGTTGAAAGAGACTAACCTCTCCGTAAAAGAGATTGCAGAAAGATTGCAATATCGAAATCCGCAAAATTTTATTCGTTTCTTTAAAAAGAAGGAATCGATTACGCCGGGAGAATATCGAAAAAAATATTTGTGAATCAAGAGGCTGTTTTTCTTGTGATCTGATTCAAGCAATAAAAGAGGACAGCAAAAAACAGCACTTCATGTTTTGCTGCTGGCTGATTTTATTGCCGCAGAATCAACAAGATAAACGCCGTTTAATCAAGAGGCTGTTTTTCTTGTGGACTGATTCAAGCAATAAAAGAAGTTAGAATAACCCTAGTATTTGTATTTATGGATAGTTAAATTTCAAGGCTAAGCACGCAAAAAGAACTGTGACAAAAGTCTTGTCACAGTTCTTTTTTACGAATAAATGGCGTTCAAGAGACAGGCTATCGACAATAAGGCATAATTTTGTGAAATATGGGAAGCTATTTTTCAAAATCGCTTCTTATTGCTCCTGTGGGTTACTCGTCGCAATGTTTGTGAGAGTTTTTATCATCGCTCAAGGCTGAACGTCTCTTTCACAACCTCTGATACACGGTGTTCCAGGAGTAGATTCTTCGAAAAATAAGCCGAAATTTCACAAAAATTTAAGAAGCAATTTTCGTAAATGCCTTCTTATTTCTTGAAGCTGACCACTTCTGACACAACTACCATTTTGCGTTCAGTACATAATCACCCTTTGACAGAACCTACGAGTGCTCCTTTGACAAAATATTTCTGAACAAAAGGATAAACAATCAGCATAGGCACTGTTGCAATAACGATAACAGCCATTTTAACTGTTTGTGCTGGTGGAATCACATCAACGGCACTACTTTCTGCTTGCATCCCACTTGATACAATGACGATTTGGCGTAAAAGAATCTGTATCGGCCATTTAGATGAATCGTTGATATACAAAATAGCAGTCATATAAGTGTTCCAGTAAGTAACAGCATAAAAAAGCGAGATAGTAGCAATAGACGGTAACGCTAATGGCAGCATAATTTTGAAAAATACACCAAAATCTGTGCAACCATCCATTTTTGCTGATTCTTCCAAACTATCCGGCAAGGCTTGGAAAAAGTTTCTCATAATGATCATATTCATTGCATTAACAGCCACAGGCAGGATCATGGCCCAGTAAGAATTGACCAGCCCTAGAGAACGAACAACTAAGAACGTTGGAATCATCCCCCCGCTGAACAACATAGAAAATACAACAAGAAAGTTGACGAAACCTCGACCAAACAAATACTTTCTGGAAAGACCGTAGGCCATCAGTGAAGTTGCACACATACTGACGATCGTTCCGACACCTGTAACACCAATCGAAACAGCAAGTGCTCTAAAAATGGTCGGCGTAGAAAGAATGTAGCGATACGCGTCTAAAGAAAAGGTAGTAGGAAAAAGGATAAACTTTTTCGCGACGACTTCTTGTGTAGAAGCAAAAGATGTAGCGATGATATTTAAAAAAGGAACGATACAGATCAAAGCTAGCAAAATTAGAAACGTATTGTTGAAAAGTGTAAAACTTCTTTCTCCTATAGAGACTTTCTTTTTCATATAGATAGGCTCCTCCTCAAAATAAATTAAATGTTTCTGTTTCTATATGTTCAATTTATCATCGGTGAAAGATTACGTATATAATCATTTCCTATGCTAAGTGTCAGATAGAAAAAAATAGAAGGTTTGCTATGCGTAGTTTATTTGTGAAAAAATACACTTTATCGTTTTGTATAGCACAAAAATCATTGCTATGTAAGCGTTTTTACTTACGATAAAAATGATTATATACGTAATTCAGATAGTTATCTATCATGAAGTCATAAGCAGCAAACATTCACAAAACTAAGGAGGGGCTTATGGAAAGTGTAAAGAAACAAGAACCATTTCAACTGACGCTATCGAAAAAAGAAGAAAAGCTCAGAAGACGAAAAAAAATAATTGCAGGAATCAAAACGAATAAATTTTTATATGTGATGATTCTGCCGGGAGTCCTTTATTTCTTGATTTTTAGGTATCTTCCTATGGGGGGACTCGTTATTGCTTTTCAAGATTATCAACCATTTTTAGGAATAATGGGAAGTCCTTGGGTCGGTTTCAAACATTTCATTCGTTTGTTTACAGAACCGACATTCTTTACATTATTAAGAAATACGTTGATCTTGTTCGGATTAAATATCTTCGTGTTTTTTCCGATGCCAATCATTTTGTCTTTACTATTAAATGAAGTAACGAACAAACGATTGAAAAACGGGATTCAAACGATCATTTACATCCCTCACTTCATGTCTTGGGTAATCATTGTTTCGATTACTTATGTATTTTTGAATGTTGACGGAGGGGTATTGAATGAATTCCTTGCAACAATGGGATTTGAAAAAATCAGTTTTCTAACATCCCCTGAATGGACACGCACAGTATATATCGGACAAGTGATCTGGAAAGAGTTGGGCTGGTCTACGATCATCTACCTTTCAGCGATAACTGCAGTCGATACACAGTTGTATGAAGCTGCAGAAATGGATGGAGCAGGACGCTTACGCAAAACATGGCATGTTACATTGCCGGCAATTCGTCCAGTAATCATTACCTTGCTGATTCTAAAAATCGGTCAGACATTAGACTTAGGGTTCGAGCATATGTACTTGTTATTGAATTCATTGAATCGAAGCGTTGCAGAAATTTTCGACACCTATATTTATACAGCTGGATTGAAGAATGGACAGTTAAGTTTCAGTACAGCAATGGGATTGTTTAAAGGGGTCGTAGGATTGTTTATGGTAATTTTAGCTAATAAGATTGCCAAAAAGCTAGGAGAAGACGGCGTTTACTAAGATAGAAAGAGAGGGAAAGATATGCTGCAGTCATTAGATAAAATAAACGGAAGGCTAAATCGTATTTTACAGTTGGTTTATTTGAATTTTCTGTGGGGCGGTTTAGTCATCGCAGGTTTGGGAGTTTTTACTTTCGGTCCTGCATCGTATGCGATGGTTGCAGTGATTAGAAAATGGCTGCGCTCAAAAGAAACGTTTCCTTTGACGAAAACGTACTTCACATATTTTAAAGAAAACTATCGTGAAACCTTGCTGATGAGCTGGATATATGGCGCCATCGGGATTGTTTTACTTGTGGATCTTTCTTTCATACACAATTGGTATCTTAGGATCGCTTTGTATATTGCTGCGTTCATATATGTGCTCTCAGCACTCTATATTTTCCCAATCATGGCTCATTATGATTGGAAAGGATATTTTTTCAAAATGAAAATGGCATTTTTATTCGGATTCTCACATCTTCATTACTCATTAGTGTTGATATTAAGTATGGTAGGGATTTATCTGATGATCATCCAAACAATGCCAGGTGTTTTAACCTTTATCGGTGGCAGTCTCTTCTTTTCCGCAGTCACGTGGACAGCAAATTCTATATTTTGCCATTTGGAATGGAAGAACTCATATACAGAAAAAACAGAAGAAAACAAAAATATTATTAAAACAGTGAAGGAGAAAATTTATGAAAAAAGCAACGCTCGTAAAATTAGGTCTTAGTTTTGCAGGAATTCTAGCACTTGCCGCATGCGGCAGCAGTTCAAGTAACAGTTCTTCAGAGACAGAAGATGGAAAAGCTAAAATCACTTGGTTAAATATTTTGCATCATGCTTCACCGCCTACAGACACGATTGTGAACTTGATCGAAGAAAAAACCGATACGGAACTGACATTCAACTGGATTCCTGATGCTTCAAAAGAAGAAAGATTAACAACTGCATTGGCTTCTGATGAACTAGGAGATATCGTTACACTTCAAATTGCGATGTTGAAAAACTCTTCTGTCCGCAATGCGTTAAAATCAGGCGTATTCTGGGATGTATCAGAATATTTAAAAGACTATAAAAATTTAAGTCAAATTTCTGAAGATAGAATCGAAGCTGCGAGTATCGACGGTGCCTTGTACGGCGTACCGATACAAAAAGACTACGCTCGTGCTGGCTTAGTCATTCGAAAAGACTGGTTGGATAATCTAGGACTAGATGTTCCAACTACCATGGATGAGCTTTATGAAGTAGCTAAACAATTTACAGAAAACGATCCTGATGGAAATGGTGTGGACGACACAGTTGGTTTTGGCGATCGTGCGCCTAGTGATATTCGTTATACCAGCTTTAAACTTTTCACTTCTTATTTTGGAGCACCAAATGGCTGGGCTGTAGACGATAATGGCAAATTCACTCCAGAATTTGATACAGAAGAGTATATGAAAGCTTTGAATTTTTCAAGAGATCTATTTGAGAATGGCTATTTGGCACAAGACTTTGCAGTTACCCAAAAGACTGATCAGCAAGAACAATTTGCACAAGGAAGAACTGGAATCTACACTGGAATGGTGGATATCAAGAATCTGAAGACGATGGGTCAAGGTATTCAAGATGATATGGAATTAGTGCCTGTAAACAAGATCTCAGATGGTGAAGGCGGCGGTTATCATGTTTGGTCAGAAGGAAATGGTATTGGCGGCTTGCTAGCATTTCCCAAATCTCAAGTAAAAGACGAAGCACAATTGAAGAAATTACTTCAATTTGTTGATGATCTTTTAGAAGAAGATGTGTATAAATTGATGACTGGCGGTATCGAAGGAACGCATTATGAATTGAATGATGATGGTTCTATCGAATTTATCGATATGGATCTTTGGCAACAAGAGGTGCAACCGTTATCAAGCTCTCGTCCTAGTGAAGTGACGTTCTCTTTCAAAGATACAGACCCTGAAAAAGAATTCTCTAATCAATTGATCAAAGAAAATGAAGAATTTGCTGTAATGGATCCTTCTGTGCCATTGGATTCACCGACGAACAATGAAGTAGGATCAGAAATTGAAAAAATCGTCATTGATGCTACGGTGCAATACATCATGGGACAGCTTGACGAAGATGGATTCAAAAAAGCTGTAGAAGACTGGAAAGCACAAGGAGGCGATCGAATCACACAAGAGTACGAGGAAGCATACAAAGCAGCGGCACAGTAATATAGACGATTGGGACAAATACTTCTTGGTATTTGTCCCAAATCCTATTTTAATTTTTAAAGGAGAGCAAATAATGGAAAACTGGTCAAAGAAATTAGCAAAAAGTATCATGGAAAGAACACCTCGCTTATATGAAGAAAAGTGGTATAAAGGAAAATGGTCTTATGACTATGGCGTCGTACTTAAAGGGTTCCAATTACTTTGGGAACGAACCCAAGAAAAAATTTATTTTGATTTCATAAAAGACAATATCGACTATTTCGTGCAAGAAGATGGAACGATCCGTGGCTACAGCGTTGAAGAATACAATATCGACCATGTAAATACAGGAAAGCTTTTCTTTTTATTGTACAAAGAAACAGGCGAAGAAAAATATAAAAAAGCAGCAGAACTCCTTTCCCAGCAGTTGGCAAACCATCCACGCACATCCGAAGGAGCTTTTTGGCATAAAGAAATTTATCCTTATCAAATTTGGTTGGATGGCTTATATATGGGTTCTCCTTTTTATGCTGAATTTATCCAGAATTTTAGTGAAGAAAAAGATTACCAAGATGTTTTGAGACAGTTTGAAATCAGTTATAAACATCTATTCGATCCAAAAACAAATTTGCTGATTCATGCATGGGATGAAAAGAAGGTCCAACCATGGGCTGATCCAAAAACAGGTCTATCCCATCATTTTTGGAGCCGATCGATTGGCTGGTATTTGATGGCTGCAGCAGATACCTATGAATTACTTCATGAAGAAACAGATTGTTCTTTGCTGAAAGAAATTCTAGAAAAGACACTGGCTGCATTACTTCCATATCAAGAAGAAAACAGCGGGACATGGTATCAAGTAACAACAGAAACAAAACGGAAAGGAAATTATCTGGAAGCTTCCGGCAGTAGTATGTTTGTTTACGCAATGGCTAAAGGAATACGTTTGGGACTGCTGAACAAAGAAGAATGGCTTCCACAAGTGAAGAAATCACATCAAGGATTACTTGATGAATTTGTTCTGGAAACAAAAGAAGGCTGGCTGAACTTGAATAAAAACTGTCAAGTAGCAGGGTTAGGCGGAGCAGATCAGCGAGATGGTTCATATGCTTACTACATCAGTGAACCAATTATTTGTAATGATCAAAAAGGCGTTGGTGCATTCTTGCAAGCATTGATTGAAGTGGAGGCATTATAAATATGTATGATATTTTGACATTTGGCGCATCAATTGATGAATTGAATACTGAAGCAATACAACAAGCCATTGATGCTGCAGCAAGTGACGGAGGCGGGACCGTAGTTGTTCCAGCAGGTGAATTTCTAACAGGAGCTTTATTTTTAAAAAGCAATGTCGAACTTCATTTAAGCGCAGGAGCGGTTCTGAAATTCTCTGACGATCCAAAAGATTATCCTGTTGTTCATTCACGTTGGGAAGGAGTCCATCGAAAAGTTTATGCTTCCTGTATCTATGCTCAAAATGTAGAGAACATCTCTGTCACTGGTTTCGGTACATTAGATGGAAATGGAAAAAAATGGTGGCATACTTTTAGAAATGAACCAGATAATCTCGCTTATCCTCGTCCTAAATTGATGAGTTTCCATAACTGTCATCGAATTACTGTGAAAGATATTAAATTGATCCAGTCACCAAGTTGGACGATCAACCCGATTCTTTGCAGTAATGCAACGTTTGATAACTTGACGATCTTGAACCCAGCGGATTCACCAAATACAGACGGAATTGATCCAGAATCATGCAAAAATGTGCGTATTAGTAATTGCCATATTGACGTGGGAGATGACTGTATTGCAATCAAGGCAGGGACTGAAGATACGTACGAAAGGATCGCTTGCGAAAATATCACGATCACAAATTGCACGATGGTCCATGGACATGGCGGTGTCGTATTAGGAAGTGAAATGAGTGGTAGTATTCGTAATATTACCATTTCAAATTGTATCTTCCAAGAAACTGATCGAGGAATACGATTGAAATCTAGACGAGGTCGAGGCGGGATCGTTGAAGATATTCGAGTATCCAATATAGTCATGGATAATGTGATGTGTCCATTTATACTGAATCTTTATTATTTCTGTGGTCCGCGAGGGAAAGAACCGTATGTATGGGAAAAAAAGGCTTATCCGATAGATGAACGGACACCAGCATTCAGAAGGATCCATTTTTCGAATATCACGGCAAGGAATGTCCATGCTTCTGCAGGTTTTATTTATGGATTAGCGGAACAATTCATACAAGAAATCACATTTGACAATATCGATGTCTCGATGGCCCAAGATGCAGTTCCCGGTGTTCCTGCTATGATGACAGGAATAGAGGAAATGAGCAGACAAGGATTTTATATTGGCTTTGCGGGTAAGGTTTCCTTTAACCAGATGTCGATTGAAAATCACGAGGGACCAGCATTTCTATTAGAAAATACTAAAGAAATCAGTATTGAGAAATTCCAATCAAATCAATCAGAAAATATGGATGAACTGGTTGTTCGTAAAAACTTTGCTTATGCAGTTGAATGATTTTTTAGGTGCTCCATCTAGCAGACATACCCCTAGTGGAAAACGATTATACCGAGAAAAACAAAACGGTTTTATGCTTGAATACTATCAATTGTACTTAAATGAATTGGAAACAGTACCAGCCCTCTATGCTTATCCAGAAAAAGAAGGACCGTTTCCGACGGTCCTTTACCTGCATTCTCACGGCGGAGATTTTTCAGTCGGGAAAAGTGAATTGATCCATGGTGCTCCTTACTTAGCTTCTCCATCTTTTGCAGAAGTACTGACAGGAATGGGATATGCTGTTTGGTCGATTGATGCTTGGGGATTTGAAGAACGCGGAGGTATTTCTGAAAGCGAGTTGTTCAAACAATTTTTATTAACAGGAAAAACGTTATGGGGAATGCGTATTTATGATGTGATCAGCTTGATCGATTATTTGGAGACAAGGGAAGACACAGATACTCAACGGCTCGCAACGATTGGTCTTTCTATGGGAGGCTTATTAAGCTGGTGGGTGACAGCATTGGATTCTCGTGTCAAAGTTTGTATTGATCTAGCGGCACAGGTGGACATCGAAACACTTTTGCTACATCGCCGCCTAGATCATCATGGGTTTTATTACTATGTGCCAAATCTATTGACAGCTTATACAACGTTAGCAATCCAAGAAAAAATCGCTCCGCGCCCTCGTCTTAGCTTAGTTGGAAAAAACGATACGATGTGCTTGGACGAAGGCGTACTGAAGCTGAGAAAAGGGCTGGACAAAAAGTATCAATCAATGGGTAGTCCAGAAAACTTTTCTTCTTTTTCTTTAACAGGCGGTCATATGGAAACACAAGAAATGAGAAATATTTGGAAACAATTCATAAGGGAGCATTTATGAGGATGAAAGACAAACTGATAATTGGAAAGAATGCTATAGATACCCCGACGGATTTTGAAACTATCCAAGAAGGAATCGATTATTTGGCAGGCCTGCCGGATAGCCATCCAAAGGTCTTGATAGTAAAAGAAGGAAGATATGATGAATATATAGAAAGCAGATTATCCAATTTTAAACTTGTGGGAGCAGGAACAGTAGTTATCTCCGGTAATCGTTTTGCAAAACAGGAGTATCTTGACGGTAGCCAGTTAGGGACTTTCCGAAGTGCTACTTTTTTCTTAGAAGGATCGAATGTCGTATTAGAAAATCTTCACATCGAAAATACAGCAGGTCCAGGAGAAAAGGTAGGACAGGCTGTTGCTTTATTCAATTCAGGAGATCGCGTATCTTTAAAAAACTGTCGACTATCTGGTTATCAGGATACCTTATGCACGGGTCCGTTGCCTGATTTGCAAAAAGATGGTACTCCTTTTTGTACACCGGCTTCTGCCAATCCTGAGTATTGTCGTCAGACCTATGAATATTGCTGGATTGAAGGAACGGTGGATTTCATATTTGGTGGGGCAGATGCCGTTTTTCATCAGTGTCATATCCATAGCTTAGCCAGTAAAAATCCTGGATACATCACAGCAGCATCTACGCCGAAAAATCAAAAAACAGGGTATCGTTTTGAAAGCTGTACCTTGACTGCAGAACCTGATACTAGAAACGTCTATTTAGGAAGACCGTGGCGTCCGTATGCAAATGTCTTATTTGAAGCGTGTAAGATAGGTGGGCATGTTCACCCAACTGGTTGGGATAATTGGGATGACAAGAAAAATGAACAGACTGTCAAATTCTCTGAACGTAATAACAATTATGAAACATCGATCAAAAGACCTGAATGGATACATTTAGAAAAGCAGGGGGTTCAGAAATGAAAAGAAAATGGGAACTATTGCTAGGAATGGTCGGTGGCAGTCTATCTTTGATTTTCTTTGGCGGGTTAGCAGTTACTTTAAGTAATATGTCTGCGTCAGAGTTTAAAAAAAGTTATCAGTCGCTTGCTGTAGATCATTCAACTTTGTCTTTAGAAAATACATTTGGATTATTACAGGACATGACTGGTCTGTTTGCCGTTGTGTTGTTTATTTCACTTGCTTTTTTAGCAGTAGCATTGTTTTTGACTGCTAAAGGAAAATACTTAACAACTGCCACTGGTTTGTATTTTATAACAGGATTCATATTGTTGATTGGCACTCAGTTTATTGCGTTTCCTTTTGCATTTTTTTATTTCGCAGCTGGGGCATTCAGTTTATATCGAGTAAGAATGAGAAAAGGAGCCTGAATCATGCAGACTATCAAAGTGAAAAATCCTATTTTAAGAGGATTCAATCCAGATCCTAATATATTAAGAGTGAAAGAGCGGTATTACATTATTGTCTCCTCTTTTGAATGGCTTCCAGGAATCCGAGTATATGAGTCGAAAAATTTAGTCAACTGGTCACATACAACGGATATTTTGACCACTCAAGTATCTTTGCAAGGAAATCCTACAAATGGAAGTATATGGGCGCCACAGATCAGTTATGCTGATGGATTGTTTTATCTTGTTTACACAGATGTCAAAAGTGCAGGCCGTCCGTTTAAAGATGTCCACAATTATTTGATCACTGCATCTGAGATCACAGGTCCTTGGTCCGAACCAATTTATTTAAATAGTAACGGCTTTGATCCTTCTTTGTTCCATGATCTTGAAACGGGAAAAAAATGACTTGTCAATGAACTATGGGATTATCGTCTGGACACACCGAATAAATCCAGCGGTATCGTATTACAAGAATATGATGCAGAGAAGAAGAAGCTTGATGGTCCCATCTATAAAATATTTGCAGGTACAGAATTAGCGAAAACGGAGGCACCACATTTGTATTTTCGTAACGGGTATTATTATTTGATGACGGCAGAAGGCGGTACAGGAAGAGGACATTCAGTTACAGTTTGCCGAGCAAAGAATATTACTGGTCCTTACGAGCTTGATCCTGGTTTTCCTATGCTGACAGCTAGTGACAAACCTGCTTCTACATTGCAATGTACAGGACATGGGAGCTTAGTACAAACCCCGTCAGGAAGATGGTACATGACATATCTTTGTACCAGACCATTAAACGGTGCGGCTATTTTGGGAAGAGAAACCGCTATTCAAGAAGTGTATTGGACGTCCGACGATTGGTTAAGACTTAAAGATAGCCAGACAACTCCGATGGAAGAAATAATGATTGAGACAAATGAAGAGGTACAACAAGAAAAAGATCATCAGTTTATGGATACATTTGAAGGAGAGCTAAAGAAGAACTGGAATGCCAGACGCATTTTGCCAAATGCTGATTGGTGTGATACAAAATGTAGACCAGGTTTTTTACGTCTGATTTCCGGTGAATCTCTTCAATCTACCTTCGAACATCATTTGTTAGCTATTCGGCAAATGGATTTTACTTTTGATGCGGAGACAGCATTTGAATACATGCCTAATAATTTTAATCAGATGGCTGGACTGGTACTGTACTTAAATGAATCCAATTATATTTATTGTTATGTTACTTGGAATGAGGACAAGGGAAAATGCCTACGTATGATAGAATCAGAAAACGGAGTAGCACAAATAGAAGATTGGACGATTCCACTCACAGAAAAGAAGACTTTTTTGAAAGTCACTGTAAAGAAAGAGACAGCACAGTTTCATTTGAAAGACGTATCAACTGAAGAATGGAAGAAAGTAGGTCCGCAAAAAAACATGTGTATACTCTCAGGAGGGTTTACTGGAAATTTTATCGGGATAGCAGTGCATGATCTAAATAAAAAAAGAGGAAGTTATGCTGATTTTGAGTTTTTCAAGTATGATGGAAAAGATCATCTGTAATTTAATTCTTTAATAAATGAGGTTCACTAACTTATTTTCACTAGTTAGTGAATTTTTTTGTTTGTATATATTGTTATGTAAAAAAAGTTATCAATCTTATGCATCAATGTTTTTAGATTATTTTTTGTTTTTTATCTGTCAAGATAATGCAATAAAAAGCCAACATTGTGAATATAAAAACAAGAAAAAAAGAGTTATAATTTTGAAAACGTTTACTAGAAGAGGTAGGAGGAATTCAAATGCTTTCACAAAATGCTGTTACAGCAAATACAGTAAAAAAAGAAAAAAAGGAATTTGGGATTTCCGATAAGATAGGCTACATGTTCGGTGATCTAGGTAACTGTTTTATTTTAGGTTTAGTCAATAGTTTCTTGATGATTTATTATACGAATGTTCTTGGCGTTTCAGGGGCAATCGTAGGTACGTTATTCTTGATTTCGAGAATTTTGGATGCGTTTGCTGATGTGATGGTTGGAAGATTATGTGATGTCTCAGAGTTAACAGAAACTGGCCGATTTATTCCTTGGATCAGAAAAATGAAGTATCCATTTTGCTTAGTGACTGTCATTTTGTTTTTGCCATTCGTCCAACATCTTCCAATGACGGTGAAGATTGCTTATATTTTTGTTTCATACATTGTTTATGGGATTTTTCTCTCAACAATCAATATCCCGTATGGAGCAATGGCAGCAGCAATTAGCTCAAATCCTAATGACCGCACCTCGTTGTCCACGTTCCGAAGCATTGGTTCTGCGATTGGCGGATCAACTACAGGATTCTTCATTCCGATTTTAATGTATACCCATAACAAGAGTGGACAACAAGTCGTTTCAGGGAATCATTTCTTTTGGATTTCAATCGGATGTGCTGCAATAGCATTTGTCGCATATATGTTAACTTGTAAATTGACTACTGAAAGAGTAAGAGTTGTCAAAAACGAAAAAGTATCTGCTTCTCAGTTGGTAAAAGGTTTGTTAGCTAATCGAGCACTGATTATTTTAGTCATTGTTGACATTTTCATTGTGATCAATCAGATTTTAGCTGGGACGAATATGACTTATTTATTCAATGATTACTTCCATAATAAACAAGCAATGTCTATTGCTCTTTTATTTACTTACGGAACAGTAGTAGTTTTAGCACCATTTGCTACAAAGCTGACAAAATTATTTGGTAAAAAGGAAGCAAGCGTATTTGCGTTACTTGCTTCTTCATGTATGTACTTGCTGATGTATTTCCTTCATATAACAAATGCATGGGTATATCTGATTCTTTTATTTATCGCTACTTTAGGATCTGGTTTATTCAATTTGATGGTCTGGGCATTCATTACTGACGTGATTGATTATCATCAATATAAGACAGGCTTAAGAGAAGATGGAACAGTATATGGAGTAAATTCTTTTGCGAGAAAAGTAGGACAAGCATGTGCAGGAGCGGTAGGCGGATTTATGCTGGCACTCATTGGTTACCAATCGTCTACAACAGGTGGAGCCATCCAATCAGTTTTAGTACAAGAAAGGATTTATACGATGGCAAACTTGTTACCAGCATTCTGCTTATTTGTATCCGCAATCATTTTGCTAGTAGGTTACCCACTGAATCGTTCAAAAACTGTATTTATTGGTGAAGAATTGAAAAAAATCAATGAAAGATAGGGAGAAACGTATTGCGGACAAAAAAAGGGATTATCAATGCTTTGAACTTTAAAACAAACGACACTCAACAAGATGATACAATAATACTGCAAAAAGCAATCGATCAAGGTGCGAAAGAACACTTACCTGTATTTATTCCAAAAGGCATTTATTTAGTCGGAGCCCTTTTTTTAAAAGATAAGAGTCATCTTATCTTTGAAGAAGGTGCAGTCCTCAAGGGGAGAACAGATATCGAAGCATTTCCAGAAATCGATACACGAGTAGCCGGCGTAGAAATGAAATGGCCAGCAGCGATTTTGAATGTTCTCTCGGCGAAAGATATTCTTATAGAAGGAAAAGGAATAATCGACGGTCAAGGAGACCATTGGTGGGAGCTGTATTGGGGAAAAGATCAAAAAAGCGGGACAAGAGCTGAATACGATCAAAAGGGACTTCGTTGGATTGCGGATTATGCTATTAAACGTCCACGCGCTTGTTTACTGTATCATGCAGAACATGTTGTTGTTCGTGATTTGATTTTTCAGAAATCAGGTTTTTGGAACTTGCAAATCACTTATTCTAACGATGTATTAGTAGAAAAAGTAATCATCCGCAACAATGATGGACCAAGTACAGATGGGATTGATATTGATTCTTCAACAAATGTGCGTGTCTATGAATGTGATTTGGCCTGTGGTGATGATTGTATTGCTATTAAGTCTGGCAGAGATGGCAATGGTGCAAGAGTCAATCGAAAATCATCAAGAATCGAGGTTGCTAGATGTAAAATCCGTTCAGGATACGGTGTAACTATTGGTAGCGAAGTTAGTGCTGGAGTTAGTGACGTATATATTCACGATATCGATTTTTTTCAGTCAGACTGTGGTATTCGAATGAAATCTTCAAAAGAAAGAGGGGGAGTGATCGAAAATATCAGGGTAGAAAATCTGAATATGATTGATGTACAATTTCCTTTTTCTTGGATAATGGACTGGCATAATGAATACAATAGAAAAAATAGCAATGACCTTGCTCAAATGCCAGAAAGTTGGCAAGCAGTGGCTGAAGAAATACCTGAATCAAAGCAAATGACGAAAGTCAAAGACATACACATCAAAAACGTACAGGCATGCCTTTCTCCAGGTTACTCACTTCCTTCCCGAGCTTTTGATTTAGTAGCATTTCCTGAAAAGCCTATAGAAGATGTCTGCTTTTCTCATTGCCAAATAACTGCAAAAGAATTCGGGCGAATCGAAGCAGTACAAAACTTATGTTTCAAAAGCTGTGATTTATCTATAGAAACTGGCAACACAGCTGCAAACAATACTTTTGACAATCGTTGAAATTATAATAAGGTCAAGCTTAAATAATATTTTAGCTTGACCTTTATTTTTTTTAATGATATATTAAACAACGTTGTCGCGCTTCATTGAAACATTTTATGAAAATTCCAAAAAAGAGTTGACACATGTTTTTAGACGTGATAAGATAACTAAGTCGTTAAAAAGAACCACTTGCGAAGCTTGATTCTATCGAAAAAAACTTCAAAAAAGTTCTTGACAAATAACAAACGATAAGTTATGATAAATGAGTTGCTGAAAGATTTCGAAAAACGAAATCGAAAAAAAC
>SKEU01000088.1_pt1 | contig 87438 bp, 77 predicted proteins | sample 4819571 | NCBI WGS metagenome assembly SKEU01 (sample SAMN11008801, study PRJNA524170) | human gut metagenome | biome: Human fecal sample; material: Feces; isolation source: fecal sample from pouch patient p8, p16 | host: Homo sapiens | place: Israel: Tel-Aviv | collected 2015-06-23
TATATTAAGGAAGAATATTAAATTTTAATTTTTGTAGTTGGCCAACTGTAGATTTTGAGTATATGATAAAAAATAAATAAACGATCGGAAGAGCAGCTAGAGAATTTTGCTCTTCCGATCGTTTATTTATTTTTTATGTAGTGGTAGATAGATTTTTATACTTTTGACACTTACATCATATAATAAACTACAAGGAACAAAAAAGGGGAAAATATGAATATAAGAACCGCAACAATCAAAGATCTAGAAGCAGTAACATCTGTAGAGGCAGAATGCTTTCCACCAGCAGAAGCAGCAACAAGAGAAGAATTAGCAGAACGATTAAAATACTATGCTGATCATTTCTGGCTGATGTTTGATGGAGATAAATTAATTGCGTTTGTAGATGGATTTGTAACGGATGAAGAAGATCTGACAGATGAGATGTATGCAAAAGCTCAGTTACACAATGAAAGTGGAGCGTGGCAGATGATCTTTGGGGTGAATACGATACCTTCCTACAGAAAACATGGGTATGCCGGAGAGTTGATCAAATGTGCGATCGAAGATGCAAGAAAGCAGGAAAGAAAAGGATTAGTGCTTACTTGTAAGGATCATTTGGTGCATTATTATGCGAAATTTGGATTTGAGAATGAGGGAGTATCTGAGTCTGAGCATGGAGGAGTGAAGTGGAATCAGATGAGGCTTAAATTTTGATCATAATGCTGCAAGAGTTGGGATGTTGACACAAACAGTAAAGAACAGTAAAATAGTATAAAAACAGTAAAGAACAGTAAAAGAGATAAGAGGTGATAAGAAATGCAAAATCCTTTTACACTTACATTTGGAAAAAGTCCGTTAGAACCAGTGGAACGTCCAGTACAGACGAAAGAGATCATTGATACATTTACAGCAGAACAGATCAATCAGCAGATGTTTATTATTACAGGAGTGCGTGGATCAGGAAAGACTGTAATGATGACTGAGATTTCACAGAAATTGAGAGAAAATGATCAATGGATCGTAATAGAATTGAATCCAGCAACAGATTTATTGAAAGGACTTTTATCAAAGTTAAATAGCAACAAGGTATGTGCTGGAATCATTAAATCTGCCAAAATTGATTTGTCATTTTTCGGTTTTGGAGTAGCAATTGAAGGAATGTCACCAATTACAGATGAAGAGACAGCGATCATAGCAATTCTGGAAAAGATGAAAAAGAATGGGAAGAGGCTCTTGATCACAATTGATGAAGTCACGAATAATGAATTTATGCAGGTTTTTGCTGGATCTTTTCAGATTTTTGTAAGGCAGGATCTACCAGTATTTTTATTAGCAACGGGTTTATATGAGAACATCGATGAGTTACAGAATGAAAAGAATCTTACATTCTTATATAGAGCACCAAAGATACAATTAAAACCGTTAAATAATCGGGCAATCATGAATAAATATAAAACAATTTTTAAAATTGAATCAGAACAAGCTGCGAAGATGGCAGAACTTACAAAAGGTTATCCATTTGCATTTCAGGTTCTTGGATATTTAACATGGAATCATGAGGGTGATTACGAAGCAGTCATTGATGAATATGAACAGTATTTGAGTGAATTTGTTTATGATAAGATCTGGTCAGAATTATCACAGAAGGATAGGATAGTAGCAAGAGGAATTGCAGAGGTTGATGGTGGGAAGATCAAAGATATCCGGGAACGTTTAGGAATGGAGACAAATGAATTTAATCCATATCGAAAACGTTTGATAAAAAAAGGAATTTTGTCAGGTGAAATGAGAGGATATGTATACTTTACATTACCATTATTTGATGAGTATGTAATTGACAATTCATAGAAATTAATCCAAAGTCAGATTTACGAAGTAGTTGATAAATACAAAAATTATTAACCGATATCATATAACATACACATTGTGTAGTGGTTTGAATAGTCTTCAGTTTTATGTGACAGAAATATTTGTTCTTATCTTATTTCTGTCACATATACTAAAGACTACCTACAGGATTTACTGATTAATCCCTGGCAATATTGTCTTTACATACCGTGAAGCAAACTTCGGACAATTCGCCCTAATATAACTATTATTCACCTGTGCTGGGCTAAGAAAATCAGAATATACTCCATAAACCCCAAGTTTCATAAACTCTTTCGCAAAATAAGCATTATTCACGGAATGTGTATATGAATAAATTCCTTGTTTTGCAAGCAGTTCCATACGATAATCATTGATATCATTCTTAGGAGAAGTGATCGCTTCAATACCATTTTGTTTACAGAACTTTACGACTTTATAAAATGCTGCATCGGGCTGTTTGTAAGTGGTGTATACAAAATGCTTGAATGGATGCACGCTTTTTACAGCCCAGTACATTCTCTGATTGTAGACCTGAACGATCACACGGTCTAAGAGGTCTTCTTTACCGACTTTTTTAGCTGTCTGTACAAGAACATTAAATTCCTTTTTTGCATCTGCAGGCTCTGTGCTTTTTGAGTCTGTCATCAGATAGAAATCAGGATATTTTTCCATGAGATTCAATACATCAAGGAAAGAAGTTGGTGTATATTTCCCATAGATCTTAGTATTTTTGAATTTACGGTAACTGACTGGGTCGCCTTTTTTACTGGTTGGATCAGAAAGTTTCCGACCCCATTGGTGCTTACCAATCGCAACGTTGTCCTTAGTAAGAAGGATGTCCATTTCAAAGACACGATAACCCTTCTGATAAGCAGGGTAAAAGCCATCGATGGAATTCAAATAATCTTTGCCATCAAGCCCGCCCATTGCATGGGCAATGCTGTGGTAAGTATACCAAGGTTTCAGTGTTGTTTTTTCTTTTTGTGCCTTTTTACGAGCAGTGTTAACATCTTTTTCACGCTGGACCTCAGATTGTTTTGCCAGTTGCTTTTGATGCTTTTTATGATATACCGAATAAGCACTAAAAGCTCCGCCAGCAACAATAACAGCAAGGCAAAGTGTTAAGATATGTGGAAGAAATCGTTTTAATCGGTATTTCCAGACTACATATCGGATTTCCTTTGTTTTTATTTTTGAAAGTCTCATTGCTAAACTCCTAGCTTAATAAAAATGTAACATTCGAAACAAATAATTAATATCTATCCATTATAGCATAAACCTGTGTCGAAAAAAAGAACGAAATCCCATACAAAGTAAGCTGCCAATTAAGATTAGTAAGATGATCATAACGGCGCAGTGAAGGAAAAATGCATCTGGAAGGATCATGATCACAGGGTCAGTAGCTTCATCAAAAATCCAATAATCATTTCGAAACATGATCTCATGAAACAAAGTAAAAGCGGCATCCCAGTTGACCGCACATAAAATACCAACAATTACGGGTAATAAAACAGTTATAATAGAAGCTGATCTCAAAAAATCAATATTTCGTGATCTTATTTTTCTCTTTATGAGGAAACAAGATAAGATCAGTGTGATCACGCAAAGGCATTCGATACCGACAAAGATTCGTTTTACTTCTTCAAAATGAATCTTGCCCTCTCTTGACATAGGTAAGGTCAGTTTTAATTTGCTAGAATAAAAGAACTGATTATAATCAATCAAAGCATCATAATTTTCACGAATCACTTTTTTGGAAAAACCGGAAGTTTCTTCTATTTTCAAAGAGGAAATATCATGATAATATAAAGGTCGGAAGTTTAATGTTATCGTTACGGATGCACTGATGATAAATAGTGCAAGACATAAGGATATCAGGATATTTTTCATAGATGTTCTCATCCTTTCTGTAAATTGTAAATGATCATATCTGCTAATGATAACAATCTTAACATAAAGAAATAAAAGAATTCAATGAATTTAAGAGTATAACAGGAAGGACAGACTATGAGGAAAGAACTTCACTGTCCACAGATCATAAAGGACGGTAAAACCATAGGATATGGCGGCGATCAGGAATGGTTTCCAGGAGATTTTCAGCGCCTGGCAGGATGTGGAAGTGTGACAGGCAGCAATATTGCAGCTATTTATGCACTCAGTCGGGAAGATTTTAAAGATTTATATCCGATAAAAGATAGTCAGAAAGCAGCAGACTATGAACAATATTTAAATTTGATGCAGACGATGTATCGCTATATGAAACCTGGATTTATGGGATATCCACTGATTGGGAGATTTGCGAAAGATTTCAAAAGATATGCAAAAGATCATGGAATCACATTAAGTTCAGAACAGCTATTTTTACCCAAAAGTAGAGAACAGGCATTGGATTTTATCTTGCCAGCATTAAAGGAAGACCATCCAGTTGCATTTCTGATCTTAAGACATCCGGCGCATGAATTAAGAGAAGATAACTGGCACTGGGTGACGATCACAGGATTTGATGAGGAAGAAGAGAAATTGATCTGGTCGAATTGTGGAGAGTGCGAAGAAATCGACTGGAATATGCTATTTGATACAGATAAGAAATATTATGTAGGAATCGTAAAATTTAAGGAGGAAGAATGATGTATGATGTGATCTTTAAAAATGGAAATGTCGTTGATGTGAAAAATGAACAGATCCTTCAGGCGGATATTGCAGTGAAAGATGGAAAAATCGCAGGAATTGGTCATTTTTCAGGGGAGAATGTAATAGATTGTACAGGAAAATATATCACACCTGGATTCATTGATGCACATGTACATATTGAATCTAGTATGGCGACACCAATGGAATTTTCCAAAGCAGTTATGCCGCATGGTACAACGACGGTTATCGCAGATCCCCATGAACTTGTCAATGTCAAAGGAAATGAAGCGATGGAATACATTCTGGATGCAGCAGGCGATGCCCCACTTGGAATCTATGTCATGATGCCTTCATCCATTCCAGCGACACCATTTGAGACAAATGGGGCAGATTTTACGGCGGAAGATATGAAGCAGTGGAAGGACCATCCGCTTGTCTTAGGACTTGGAGAAGTGATGTGTTATCCAGCGGTTCTAAGCAAAGAAGAGCAGATCATGAAGAAATTAGAGCTGTGTAAAGGAATGGTCATTGACGGACATGCACCGGGCCTTAGCGGAGAAGACTTAAAGGCATATGTGGAAGCAGGAGTTATGACAGATCATGAATGTACATCTTTTGAAGAAGCCAAAGAAAAATGTCTTGCAGGCATGAAAATCTTAGTTCGTGAAGGAAGTGCAGCAAGGAATGTAGAAAATATAGTTCCGGGACTTGTCAAAGAACCAGAATTTATTGCACATTTTATGTTCTGTACCGATGATAAACATCTTGATACTATTGAAAATGAAGGACATATTAGTTACAATATAAAGAAGAGTATCCAGCTTGGAATGAATCCAATATCAGCGGTAAAGATGGCAACATATAATGCAGCAAAGACATATGGTTTAAATGATATCGGAGTATTAGAAGAGGGAAAAGATGCGGACATCGTGATCCTTGATTCTTTGGAGAGTGTCGAAGTGCATTCTGTATACAAACAAGGAAGAATTGTGAACACAGAATTCTTTACAAAAGAAGCAAAACCAGTGAATGAATCCATGCTTCACACCGTTGTATTAAAGAATATCTCCAAAGATAAGATTCAGGTAAAAGCAGAAGGAAAGATCCCTGTGATCGGAATGATCCCGGGGCAGATTGTCACGAAGTTTTTACAGGAAGAGGTTCCATCAAAGGAGGGGTTATTTACTCCAGATAGTGAATATTCTAAACTATGTGTATTTGAACGTCACCGCGGAACAGGCAATGCAGCTGCGGCACCGATCAAGGGATATGGGATAACCAACGGTGCGATCGCAACATCTGTAGCACATGATTCACATAACATCATTGCGGCAGGAGATAATGACGAAGATATCATCAAAGCTGTACAGACGATAGAGGAGATTCAGGGAGGATACGCACTGGTATCTGAAGGCAGAGTTTTAGGTACTTTACCGCTGACGGTTGCGGGGCTTTTAAGCCAGAAATCGGCGAAAGACATCCAGAAAGGTATCGATGAGCTGTTACAGAAGGCATGGAAACTAGGAATATCCAGAGATATTGATCCATTTATCACATTATCATTTATGGCACTTCCAGTGATTCCATCATTAAGACTGACAGACCTTGGACTTGTGGATGTAGATACATTTCAATTATTAAAATCATAAGGAAAGAAGAAGGGTACAATGGCAAGACGAAGAAAAAGAAGACGCATCAACAAAGGAAGAGTTGCAGCACTATTGATCATTATCCTGGTGATCGCAGCAGGAATATTTTTTGTAACGACAAGATTTGGAAGAACAAGTTATGCATCAGTGAACAAATCCATGGGAGAATACATGGTAAAGGCAAATGATGATCTGCTCGGTAAAGGAACAGACAAAGAATTGAAGAAATCACTCTACGTTCCAAGAAAGATCGATAAGACAAAGAAACTGATCGCATTTACATTTGATGATGGTCCATTAAAAGGAAATACAGAAAGAGTATTAGCAGCATTAGAGAAGAACGATGCAAGAGCAACATTTTTCATGTTAGGACAGAATGCAAATTATTATCCAGAGACAGTCAAGAAAGTCTTAGAGTCAGGTAATGAAGTATCAAGCCACACATGGAATCATACATACCTTCCAAAGTTAAGTGCTGCACAGGTAAGAGCACAGGAAGACAAGACAGCGAATGCAATCTACAAAGCATGTGGAAGTAAACCAGTCAGCGTAAGACCTCCATATGGAGCGATCAATGAGAATGTTAAAAAAGGAATTGATACACCACTGATCCTTTGGAGTGTTGATACCTTAGACTGGAAGACAAAGAACACAGATGCGACTGTTAAAACAATCTTAAAACATGCAAAAGACGGAGATATCGTGTTAATGCATGATATTCATAAGCCAACCGTTGCAGCAGTAGAGAAAGTATTACCGATCCTTAAGAAGAAAGGATATGAAGTTTGTACAGTATCCGAGCTGTTAGAAGCTAAGGGTGTGAAAGCAGGCAAAGGTGATAAAGTCTTCAGTGCAACTGATATTATTAGAAAATAATAAGATTAGGATCAAAGATCCTAAATCATTTAAAAAGAAGCTGTAAACATTTTCACAGAATCTGTTTACAGCTTCTTTTTCAATAAATCGGAAAGAAGTCGGTAAATGATGGAAAATGTATACAACTCCTAAAATACCATATACTATCCTCAAAAAAGAAAAGAGGACAAAAAACCCATGGATCACTTCCACACAAGAACCCATAAACTAAAAGGAAACATCTCCCCAGATATCCAAGAAAACATAAAATACACAACCCAAATTATGCAGGATTGCAACGATCTGGTACAAAAACAATTCAAAATCGGAATCGATCACAAAATCAGCATATATATTGTATACATGGACGGCTTAGTAAATACAGAAATGCTTCAGGAATCCGTCATCAGACCGTTGCTTCAGGATTCTTTTCCGCAGGAAAGAACAGCAATCAGCCAATATGTGATCGAATCCGCAGACTGGAAATGGATCAATACAATGGAAGATGCTATGACAGCGGTTTTATCTGGAAATACGGTTTTATTTCTGGATGGAGAAGCAAGGGCTATCTTATTTTCCAGCAAATCATTCCCGACAAGAGGGGTACAGAATGCGGATCAGGAAGTGGCGATCGTTGGTCCCAAGGATAGTTTTACGGAGAGTCTGAGGATGAATACGGCATTGATCCGTAGAAGGATACGGGATACGAGGTTAAAAGTGATCCAGAAGCAGATCGGAACGAGAAGTAAAACGGATTATGCATTGATGTATATTGAGGATCTGGTACAGAAGGACATTTTAAATAAAATTCAGAAACAGATGGATAAGATTTGTGTCGATGGAATTTTTGATAATGGAATGTTACAGCAATATCTGGAAAAAGACAGTAAAACTCCATTTCCGTTATATCAGCTGACGCAGCGGCCGGATAAGGTTGCGAGTAGTATCATGGAGGGCCGGATTGCAGTTGTTCTTGATAATTCGCCAATGGTTTTATTGTTGCCCGTAACATTCAATGTGTTCTTTCAGGCAAGTGATGATTATTATAATCGTTGGGAAATTACGACATTCGTAAGAATCTTACGGTATGTGGCAGCGATCATTTCCATAGGGCTTCCTGGATTTTATGTGGCAATTGCAGGATTTCATCCGGAGGTGTTGCCAACGCCTTTTTTGCTGGCGTTGATCTCGGCGAGAGAAGGAGTTCCATTTCCGGTGATCGTGGAGGTACTGCTGATGGAATTATCGTTTGAGTTATTAAGAGAAGCAGGGATCAGACTTCCGGGACAGCTCGGAGGAACGATGGGTGTTGTTGGCGGTCTGATTGTTGGACAGGCAGCAGTTGATGCACATCTTGTCAGTACGATCGTAGTGATCGTGGTGGCATTGACTGCGATCGCTACATTTTCGATTCCGAATGAGTTATTCACCAGTGCGTTTCGTCTGATGAAGTTTTTTCTGATCATTCTGTGTGCCTTTTGGGGATTATATGGATTCTTTTTAGGATTCCTTGCGATATTTATCCATTTATTTTATCTGGAAAATTATGGAGTTCCATATGCACATCCAATGGTTGAAGAAAGAGGAAGATTATCCACAGCATTTCAGGATTTTATGGTTCGTTATCCACTAAAGCGGATGAAATACCGTCCAGAATTCACAAAAGAAGGGGCGAGGGTAAGGCAGAAGGAGGACGAGGATGAAAAATAATTCGCAGATGATCACGGCAAGACAGGGGAATCGGATCATGATCCTTGAAATATTTTCGGCAGCTGCAATGTTTCTTCCACAGATCGCACTACAAAAATCATATCATTCAGGAATTGTTGTGGTGGTCATGGCAAGTGTGATGGCAGGAATTTATTTGTGGATCGTAGATCATGCAGCAAGAGGGGTTTCTATTGAAAATGTACTAAAAAGATATCGTTTTGCAGCCATCATTTATTATGTGAGATTTCTGCTGAATGGAGCTTTTTTTTATTTATGTATTTTGTATCTTACAAAAAAATATCTTCTCCCAGACAAATCAACATTTTTTATTGGATTTCCATTGCTTCTTCTGGCTTATCTGATGAATCAGGGAGGTTTAACAAAAAGAGGCAGAGTAATGGAAGGAATTTTTTGGTTTGTATTGCTACCGCTGATCTTCGTACTGATCTTGAGTATGGCAAATCTTTCATGGGATGAGTTAGCAGTCAGGAGTTGGTGTGGCAGAGAGATGCTCAATGGAAGTATTCTTGTATTTGCGCTGATGCATCCGATCGAGTTCGTGTGGTTTTACCGTGGAGATATGAGAGATGGACCGATCAGGATGCGATCATTTGCAGGTTTGATGATACTTTTTCTTGGGGTGTTTGCAAGTACTGTAGGTTCCCTTGGAAAGAAGCTTACGATGGTCGATCCAGAACCTGTGATGTCTATGGCACAGGGAGTGGCAATGCCAGGAGGGATCATGGCAAGACTGGATCTTTTTTTGATCGCATTTTGGATCGTAGGTGTCTTTTGTGTATTCAGCGGTTACTTATTTTATGGAAATGAAAGTATCAAACATGCATTTTCAAAAGGAAGGATCGTGGGATTGAGTTTGTCATATGGTGGAATTTACGTCATAAGTCCATGGATCATGACAACATTTGCAACATGGATCAGACGGTATTTTTTTGTTTTTATCTATGGGAATCTGGTGATCGGATTGTTTTTTCCACTTATTTTATTTCTGATGTGGAGAAAGGAACAGAAAGATGAGAAAATATAGAGGGTATCTTTTGGTGCTGCTAATTGCATTTTGCATACAAGGATGCAGCAAACAACAAGATGTGGAAGATCATAGGTTTGTGTTGGCGATGGGATTTGAACGGCTTAATGAAAAGAAAGTATTGGTTCGTTATTCGTATGCGGATTTCGACAAGGCACAGAGTGATTCTGGAACAAAAATACCATCAAGGTCGGTGACATTTTTGGCAACGTCCTTAAAAGATGCAAATAAGAAATGGAAACAATATAAAAGTCAGCAGCTAAATTTTGGACATCTAAAAGTCGTGCTTTTTGCAAATGGAAAAAAAGATGAAAAGATCATAAAAGAATTAGTAAATGAACCTCAGATCGCGAAGTCTGTTTATGTATTAAAAACAGATCGCAATCTTTCTGATATTTTTAAAAAAGAAGACAAATTGTCGATCTCATTCGGAGAATATCTGTCAAAAAAACTGGAAATAAAGGATAGTAAGAATCTTACTCTTGGAAGGATTTACAGATAAAGGGAAAGAGATAAAAAGTTAACATTGACTTTACCAGATAGCGGTGTTAAACTTGAAAAGCTACACTATCTAGTGTGTAAAAGAAAAACAAAATACTACATCTAGTATACAATATAATGAGTGAAAGATAAGAGAATCTGATAGAGAAGGGAGAATTATGATCAAGGTAATTAAAAAAGACGGAACAAGAGAAGAATTTAATGTACAAAAAGTCGTAGTGGCAGTGAATAAATCAGCATATCGTGCACTGGTAACATTTACAGAGGAAGAACTTGATTTTATCTGCAACTTTGTCACGGAAAAAGTGGAGCAGATGCGCAAGAAGGAAGTTACGATCTCAGATATGCATAATGTGGTCGAAGGTGCATTAGAACAGACAAATCCACTGGTAGCAAAGAGCTACAGAGATTACCGTAACTATAAGCAGGATTTTGTACAGATGTTAGACGAAGTATACAAGAAGAGCCAGTCTATCATGTATATTGGTGATAAGGAAAACAGCAACACAGACAGTGCACTAGTTTCTACCAAACGAAGTCTGATCTTTAATGAATTAAACAAAGAACTCTATCAGAAATTTTTCATGACAACGGAAGAAATACAGGCATGCCGTGACGGATATATTTATATTCACGATATGTCTGCCCGCCGTGATACGATGAACTGCTGTCTGTTTAATGTACAGGAAGTGTTAAAAGGCGGATTTGAGATGGGAAATCTCTGGTACAACGAACCAAAGACATTAGATGTTGCCTTTGATGTGATCGGAGATATCGTATTAAGTGCCGCAAGCCAGCAGTATGGTGGATTTACGGTACCGAATATTGAACTGATCTTAGAACCATATGCCGAGAAATCCTATGAAGCAGGAATCGAACGATACGAAGGACTAGGGTTATCCAGAGAACGCGCAGAAGAAGAAGCGTTGAAAGATGTCAAACGTGAATTTGAACAAGGATTCCAGGGATTAGAGTACAAATTTAACAGTGTATCATCAAGCCGCGGAGATTATCCATTTATCACAATGACAGCAGGAACAGGAACTGGAAGATTTGCCAAGATGGCAACGATCTCCATGTTAGACGTTAGAAGAAGAGGACAGGGAAAAGAAGGACACAAGAAGCCTGTGTTATTCCCAAAACTTGTATTCTTATATGACAAGAATCTTCATGGACCGGGATGCGAGCTGGAAGATGTATTTGAAGCAGGAATCCGCTGTTCCAGACAGACCATGTATCCAGACTGGTTATCTTTAACAGGAGAGGGATATATCGCAAGCATGTACAAGAAATACGGAAAGATCATCAGTCCGATGGGATGCCGTGCTTTCTTATCTCCATGGTATAAAGAAGGCGGTATGAAGCCGGCAGATGAAAAAGATGAGCCGATTTTTGTCGGAAGATTTAACATCGGCGCAGTCAGCCTTCATTTGCCAATGATCTATGCAAAATCAAAACAGGAAGGTAAAGATTTCCATGAAGTATTAGATTATTATTTGAACCTGATCCGTGAATTACATATCAGGACTTATGAATATTTAGGAGAAATGAAAGCCTCTACGAATCCGTTGGCATATTGTGAAGGGGGATTCTTAGGTGGACATTTAGGGATTCATGATAAGATCAAACCAATCTTAAAGAGTGCAACAGCTTCCTTTGGGATCACAGCGTTGAATGAATTACAGCAGTTATACAACCATAAGTCTTTAGCAGAAGATGGTGAGTTTGCATTAGAAACATTGCGCTATATTAATGAACAAGTAGAAGAATTTAAGAAGGAAGACGGAAATCTATATGCGATCTATGGAACACCGGCAGAGAACTTATGTGGACTTCAGGTAAAACAGTTCCGTAAGAAATACGGTGTTATTGAAAATGTATCTGACAGAGAATACGTGAGCAATTCCTTCCACTGCCATGTCACAGAAGACATCACACCGATCGAGAAACAAGATCTTGAAGGACGTTTCTGGGAATTATGCAATGGTGGAAAAATCCAGTATGTAAAATATCCGATCAACTATAACAAAGAAGCAGTGAAGACATTAGTAAGAAGAGCGATGGATAAAGGATTCTATGAAGGAGTCAACCTGTCTTTAGCATACTGTGACGACTGTGGACACGAAGAATTAGAGATGGATGTGTGTCCGGTATGTGGAAGTAAAAATCTCACAAAGATCGACCGTATGAACGGATATCTCTCTTATTCCAGAGTTAAAGGAGATACAAGACTTAACGATGCCAAAATGGCAGAAATTGCGGAAAGGAAATCCATGTAAAATGCGTTACCATAATATTACGAAAGATGATATGCTAAATGGGGACGGTCTGCGAGCCGTCCTATGGGTTGCAGGATGCACCCACAAATGCAAAGGCTGCCACAACCCAGTCACATGGGATATCGAAGGGGGAATTCCATTTGATGAGGCGGCAAAAGAAGAATTATTTGAAGCGATCAAACCAGACTATATCTCAGGTGTCACATTCAGCGGAGGAGATCCACTTCACCCAGCAAACCATGTAGAAGTTGCAGTTCTGGCAAAAGAGATCAAAGAAACATTTCCAAATAAGACAATCTGGCTGTATACAGGATTCTGCTGGGATGAGATCAAGACACTGGATGTTGTGAAATATTGCGATGTGATCGTAGATGGACCTTTTGTACAGGAAGAATTTGATGGAAAACTTCATTGGAAAGGAAGTAAGAATCAGAGAGTCATCGATGTGCAGGAAACATTGAGACGAAAAGAAATAGTGTTGTGTGAATTTTAAATTTGTAAGTTGGCCAACTGTAGATTTCGAGTATATGATAAAAAATAAATAAACGATCGGAAGCGCAGCTAGAGAATTTTCCTCACGTTTTTTACAGATCGCTGATCCGCCGGCTTTCCTTGCGAAACTCGCCTTCAAGGGTATTCAAATCAGATACTCTTAGAGGCTCAAACAACGCACCAAGCCGGCTGCGAATCCGTAAAAAACGTGGCAAAATTCTAATGCTGCTCTTCCGATCGTTTATTTATTTTTTATCATATACCAGAAGTCTAAAGTGTGGACAATTACAAGATTGGAAAACTTAAGTGGGTGTGTATGTTGAGTGTTATCGTTTTTTAATTTTTGTAGTGACAGACAGTGTTTATTATAAATGCCAATACAGTAAAAAATACACACTGTGTAGTGGTTTGAATAGACTTCAGGTGTATGTGACAGAAATAAAAGAAAAACAAATATTTCAAAGAATTCGGTGGCAAACATGAGCACTTTTTGAGTGCGTTTTTTACAAATTCGCAGTGCCTGTGGTTGGATGTTTGACTGTTGCTGCGGGCATTTTGGCTCGCAGCGAGGAAGTTTCCAAAGGAACAGGCACGGATCAGCGATTTGTAAAAAACGCTCTCAAAAATGCGGAGTTGCCACCGGATTCTTTGAAATATTTGTTTTTCTTTTATTTCTGTCACATACATGCAAGCCTACACTTCAAATCGATACTTTTTTTGCCTATAAATTTATGCTATGATTAAAGATAAGTGTATTTTGCAGCCATAAAATATACAGAATAAAGATGGAGGGAAGTTCATGTTTGACATTCAGCAGGAATTAAAGAAGCTTCCGGCAAAGCCTGGAGTTTATTTGATGCATAATAGCAAAGATGAGATCATTTACGTTGGAAAAGCGATCAAGTTATGTAATCGTGTGCGTCAGTATTTTCAAGACAGCCGGAATCTGTCTGTGAAGATTCAGCATATGGTAAAGAATGTTGCTTATTTTGAATATATCATCACGGATTCAGAACTGGAAGCTTTAGTGCTTGAGAACAATCTGATCAAAGAGCATCATCCAAAATATAATACAAAACTGAAAGATGACAAAGGCTATCCTTACATTAAAGTAACGGTCAATGAAGAATTTCCAAGGATCATGCTGGCAAGGAAGATGAAAGCAGATGGAGGAAAGTATTTCGGACCTTATACGAGTGCAGGAGCAGTAAATGATACGATCGAGCTGCTTCGCAAGATCTTTAAGATCCGTACCTGTAACCGAAGACTTCCAAAAGATACAGGGAAGGACAGGCCTTGTTTGTACTATCAGATCAAGCAGTGTGATGCACCATGCCAAGGATATATATCCAAGGAAGAATATGCAAAACAGATTGAAGAAACAATTAAGTTTCTAAATGGAAATTATAAACAGATTGCAAAAATGCTTCAGGGAAAAATGCAAAAAGCATCGGATGAATTGGAATTTGAACAGGCAATGGAATACAGAGATCTGCTCAAGAGTATTGAGCGGATCATGGACCGTCAGAAGATCAATACGTATGCGTTTGAGGATCGTGACATTATTGCAATGGCACAGGATGATAAGGATGTTGTTGTATCTATTTTCTTTATCCGTCAAGGAAAGCTTCTTGGAAGAGAACATTTTCATATGGAAGCAGATGAGGAAAGTTCAAAGGAAGAAGTTTTAGGAGCTTTTGTCAAACAGTTTTACGCGGGGACGCCTTATCTTCCAGGAGAAATCTTTCTGGAACATGATATTTCAGAAAAGGAGATCATTGAAGAATGGTTGTCAAAGAAACGAGGAGCAAAAGTACATTTTAAGATACCAGTGCGTGGGCAAAAACACAAAATGGTAGAGATGGCAAAGGAAAATGCCCAGAATGTATTAAGAATGGATCGTGAAAAGATCAAACGGGAAGAAAGAAGGACGATCGGGGCAGTTCATGAGATTGAAGAATTGCTCGGGATGGAAGGATTGAATCGAATGGAGGCATTTGATATTTCTAATATCAGTGGATTTCAGACCGTAGCATCCATGGTCGTATTTGAAAGAGGAAAAGCAAGAAGAAGAGATTATCGCAAGTTTCGTTTAAGAACTATCGAAGGTCCGGATGACTATGCCAGTATGGAAGAAGTTTTGACCAGAAGATTTCTTCATGGAAAGAAAGAGCTAGAAGAACTGAAAGAACAAGGAAAAGACACTACACTTGGCAGTTTTACAAAATTTCCGGATATTCTGATGATGGATGGAGGAAAAGGACAGGTCAATGTTGCACTTCGTGTGCTAGATCATTTGGGACTTGATATTCCAGTATGTGGAATGGTCAAAGATGATGATCATAGAACGAGAGGCTTGTATTATAACAACGAGGAAATCATATTTGCGCCAAACAGCGAAGCATTTTTACTTGTGACAAGGATACAGGATGAAGCCCATCGTTTTGCAATCGAATATCATAGATCATTGCGTGCAAAAGGGCAAGTACATTCTGTTCTTGATGACATCAAAGGTGTTGGACCAAAGAGACGAAAAGAATTAATGAAGTATTTTAAAGATCTTGGACAGATCAAGACAGCAACAGTTACGGAACTTTTAAATGTTCCTGGCATGAATCAAAGTACTGCAGAGTCTATTTATGGTTTTTTTCACGATTCCAAGCAGTAAGGAAATATGTTAAAATAGAGAAAGAGACAGACAATCAAGGGTGCAGAAAGAGAGAAAGATTATGGATAAAGAGCATAGAGTATCAGTATATGATATGGTTAAGGAATTAAATTTAAAAGAAGTAACACCAGAGATCAATTCAAAAGAAGTTTACATTGAACAGGCAGAGATCAACCGTCCAGCATTACAGTTGGCAGGTTTTTTTGAAAATTTTGCACAGAATCGAGTTCAGATCATCGGAAAAGCAGAACACCTTTTTATTGAAGAGGTAGAAAAAGATGTTGAAAATGCGAAAAATATTTATAAAAGATTTATCGGAGCGGGAATTCCAGTTATCGTATTTTGCAGGAATCTGCATCCAAGTGAGATGATGATAAAAGTTGCGAAAGAGTATGGGGTACCGGTTTTGATATCTCAGGATGCGACATCTGAATTTATGGCAGAAGTGATCCGATGGCTGGGAACTGTATTGGCTCCAAGCATCACGATCCATGGAGTTTTGGTCGATGTATTTGGTGAAGGAATCCTGATCACAGGAGAGAGTGGAATCGGTAAGAGTGAAGCAGCTTTAGAGTTGATTCGAAGAGGACACCGTCTGGTATCTGATGACGTTGTAGAGATCAAGAGGGTCAGCAAGAAGTCATTGATCGGAACATCTCCGGAAGTTACAAGGTTCTTTATCGAACTGCGAGGAATCGGTATTATTGACGTTAAGAATCTGTATGGTGTTGAAAGCGTTAAGATGGAGCAGGAGATCAATCTGGTCATTCAGTTGGAAGACTGGAACAAAGATGCGGATTATGACCGCTTAGGATTAGAAGAGAAATACGTAGAATATCTTGGAAATAAAGTTGCAGCACATACACTGCCAATTCGTCCAGGGCGTAACTTGGCGATCATCGTAGAAGCAGCAGCAATCAATCACAGACAGAAGAAGATGGGATATAATGCAGCCGAAGAACTTTATAAACGTGTTACAGGTCAGATGGAGGATTAAATGATATGAAATATTTATATGGAATTGATATTGGTGGAACAACAGTAAAAATGGGCCTGTTTGGAGAAGATGGAACTTTAAAAGAGAAATGGGAGATCAAGACAAGAACTGAGGAAAATGGAAAGAACATCCTGCCAGATATTGCACAGGCAGTGAATGATCACAGCAAAGCAAATGGTTTTGATAAGGAAGATGTGATCGGACTCGGAGTTGGAGTTCCAGGAGCTGTTCTTGAGTTTTCAAAAGTTAATGAATGTGTGAACCTTGGATGGGGAAGCGTGGATGTGGCAGGAGAATTGTCAAAGCTTACAGGATGTAAGGTAAAGGCAACGAATGATGCCAATGCAGCAGCCTTAGGAGAGATCTGGATGGGAGCAGCAGCAGATTATAACAGCGCGGTGATGATCACTCTTGGAACAGGAGTTGGAGGAGGAATCATTGTTGATGGCAAGATCATCGATGGAAGTCGTGGATATGGTGGAGAGATCGGTCATATGACTGTGGATCCTTTTGATGATCGTGTATGTAATTGTGGAAAGACAGGCTGCCTGGAGCTTTATGCATCTGCAACGGGAATTGTATATGAGACAAAGAAAGCATTAAAGGATTTTAAAGAAGCGACTACACTAAGAGACCTTGATGAAGTAACTGCAAAAGACATTTTTGATGCTGCTAAAGAAGGAGATACATTTGCCAAAGAACGGGTAGATGATCTTGGACAGAAATTAGCACTTGCAGCAGGGAATATCGCATTGATGGTTGACCCAGAAGTGTTTGTTATCGGCGGAGGCGTATCAAGAGCCGGACAGATCCTTTTAGATGCGGTCAATGCACATTTTAAGAAGTATACATTTGGAAAAGCACAGGAGACAGGATTTGTACTTGCGACTCTTGGAAATGATGCTGGAATTTATGGTGCAGCTAGTCTGATGCTTTCATAAGATGAAGAGATTTGGAATCCTGTGATATACAGGATTCCATCTTGCATTAATATTAAGAATGGAGAAATTATGGATACAAAGATTGATCAGTTAAAACAGATCATACCAGAAAAATATATTTTAAGACAGGAACCGATGAAAAATCATACAACATTCCGTATTGGGGGACCCGCTGATATTTTTGTGGCACCAGAGAATATGGAAGAGATCAAAGCGGTCAGTCGTTTTGCAAAAGAAGAGGGAATTCCATTATTTGTTTTAGGAAATGGGAGTAATCTTTTGGTCGCAGATGATGGAATGGACGGAATTGTTCTTCAGATTTACAAAAACTACAGTGGAATCGAAGTCCGTGGTAATGAACTTATCGTCAAAGCAGGAACTTTATTAAGTTCTACATCCAGAGCAGCACTCAATGAAGAATTAACTGGATTTGAGTTTGCAGGTGGAATTCCTGGAACATTTGGCGGAGCTGTCGTTATGAATGCTGGTGCATACGGTGGTGAGATGGTGCAGGTACTAAAAGAAGTGACAGTTCTTACAAAAGAAGGAGAAATCAAAACTCTGAAAGCAGAAGAATTAGAGCTTGGTTACCGTACAAGTAACGTTTTAAAGAATGAATACGTTGTCTTAGAAGGTGTGATCGCACTTAAGAAAGGAAATAAAGAAGAAATCAAAGCCAAAATGGATGAGTACGCATTGGCGAGAAAAACAAAACAGCCATTAGAATATCCAAGTGCCGGAAGTACATTTAAACGTCCAGAAGGATATTTTGCCGGAAAATTGATTCAGGATGCAGGATTAAAGGGATATCAGGTGGGAGATGCACAGGTATCTGAAAAACACAGTGGTTTTGTGATCAACCGTGGAAATGCTACAGCATCCGATGTTATGCAGTTGATCAGTGACGTGAAAGATAAAGTAAAAGAACAGTTTGGAGTTACGATGGAGCCAGAAGTCAAACGTGTTGGAAGGTTCTAAAAAGGAGCAGTACAGATGAGATTTGTAATTGTAACAGGAATGTCAGGAGCAGGAAAAAGCAGTGCATTAAAGACATTAGAAGATGCTGGATATTTTTGTGTTGATAATCTTCCAGTGGCTTTACTTGATAAATTTGCAGACATGTTGTTAGATGAAACTGCCAAGATTGAAAATGTTGCTCTTGGGATTGATATCCGTAATGGAAGAGGAATTGGCGAGTTAGCACACAAATTAAAAGAAATCGAGGCAGCGGGGATCAAGTATGAGATTCTCTATCTGAATGCAAGTAATCGTATTTTATTAAAACGCTATAAAGAGACAAGAAGAAATCATCCTCTGTCAAGAGATGGAAGAGTTGAGGATGGAATTGCAAAAGAGCGGGAGATCATGAAATTTCTGCAAGATCAGGCAACGTATGTGATCGATACTAGCCAGCTTCTGACAAGGGAGTTAAAAGAAGAGATTGATCGTATTTTTGTAGACGGAGAAGAAGGGGAACGATTCCAGATTGCAGTTGTTTCTTTTGGATTTAAACATGGGATTCCTGCGGATGTAGATCTGGTATTTGATGTCAGATTTCTTCCAAATCCATACTATGATCTGAATCTGCGACCATTAACTGGAAATGACAAACCAATTCAGGATTTTGTGATGAAGCATGAAGAATCTGTGGAATTTCTTGATAAGTTAGATGATATGATGAGATTTTTGATCCCAAATTATATTAAAGAAGGCAAGTATAATCTTGTGATCGGAATCGGATGTACTGGAGGAAAGCATCGATCTGTTACGATCACCAATAAATTGGCAGAGCGATTAAAACAACTGCCATATTCTGTCAAAGTAGAGCATAGAGATATTATGAGGTAGGCAATGTCATTTTCAAGTAATATTAAAGAGGAATTATCAAGAAATGAAACCGGTGCCAGACACTGTAAGATTGCGGAGATCGCAGGATTCTTACGTTTTGGAGGGAATATCAGTCTAGAGCCAGAACATTATGAGATTCAGATCCAGACGGAGACGGTATCTGCTGCGAAACGTTTTTATAAACTTATCAAAGATGTGTTTGATATTCATGCGAAGATTGATGTTGGACGAAACGAATTTTTAAAAAGAAGTCGAAATTATACGATAAGTGTTGACAAGCATAAGGATTGTGTTTTAATATTGAAAGCAGTGAAACTTTTAGATTCCAAAGAATTTGGACTTGTTTTACAGAACACATGTTGTAAGCGGGCATATATTCGAGGGGCTTTTCAGGCAGCTGGTTCCATGAGTGATCCAGAGAAGAATTATCATTTTGAAGTTGTATCTACTAATGTACAGACAGCAGAACAATTAAAAGAGGTCTTGAATTTTTTTGATTTAGATGCTAAAATTGTCTTGCGTAAAAAGTACTACGTGGTATACATGAAAGAAGGATCAAAGATTGTAGATGTGTTGAATATTATGGAAGCACACGTCGCATTGATGGAGCTGGAGAATGTAAGAATCCTGAAAGATATGCGTAATAAAGTAAACCGTCGTGTCAATTGCGAGACAGCGAATATTAATAAGACGGTTTCAGCCGCAGTCAAGCAGGTGGAAGACATTGAATATATTGATAAGCACAAAGGCCTCCGTTTTTTAGATCAAGGGTTGCAGGATATTGCAAGATTACGTCTGGAACACCCGGAAGCTACACTGAAAGAACTTGGAGATATGCTAGAACCGCCAGTAGGCAAGTCTGGTGTGAACCACCGGTTAAAGAAGATCGGCCGAATTGCGGAAGAGATAAGATTGGGAGGACAGGAATGATTTCAAAGAACGTCAAAGTGGAAGTAGCCTTAAGAGAAGAAGACAGACCAATAGCTTTTCTTGTACAGATGGCGAGCCAGTTTGAGAGCAAGATTTTATTCGAGACAGGGAATAAGCAAGTCAATGTAAAGAGTATGATGGGAATGATGAGTCTTGGATTAGACTTAGATCGTTTAGAGGATTTAACAGTCGTAGCTGACGGAGTCGATGAAGAAGAAGCAATCAGCAAGATTGAATATTATCTTACAAAAGGAGCATAGATACACATATCTGTGCTTTCATATATGCCGAAATAGCTCAGTTGGTAGAGCACTTCACTCGTAATGAAGGGGTCGCCGGTTCAAGTCCGGTTTTCGGCTTACATAACAAAGGATCAGGCAAATGCCTGATCCTTTGTTTGATTTGTATTAACCACCAAAATAAGAAAAATGCATATAATCTCTGCGGGATCCCCACAATCCACGATTAAAACCATATTTCTCGAGGATTTTAACCAATTTACAGTTCAAAGGAATTGAATAACGATTCTTCTTAGGTTTCCAGAAGGAACCAGCCAATACCTTTTTACCCTGGATCATATAGTTTTCATTGGAGTTAATATCAAAAGCTAATCCCTCACAATGTTCAGAACTGGAATTCTTACCACGCCAGCTGTAGCACCCAATCTCATGGATAGGGAAACGTTCTTTGCTCTTGTAGATTTCCTTAAACATTTCTTTGATAGAAGGTGCAAGCCCTTTGTTTACAGTGATACGGAATTTTCTTGTATATTTTTTCTTACCTTTCTTATCCCATACTTTTACTGTGATCGTTTTTATATGTTTCTTTGCCTGCTTAGCACTCTTATAGTCAGCATAATAAGACTTCCCAAAAGCACGGCGGCAGCGACTTTCATAAGATTCGTCTGCATAAGAATAGTAATCACAGTATTTTAGATAAGGTGTCATTGGACCATACAGTTTACCGCCATTAAAGTTCTTATATGCCTGAATTTTGTAGTAATAAGTAGTTCCGTTTGTTAATTTCGTATGAGTATAAGATAAGTTGTTTCGACTTGTGAAAGTCCTTAATTTTGTGTAATTTCCATCTTCCTTTTTGGAATAATATACGATATACCCATCAGCCTCATCATTTTTTGCCCATGTGATCGTATTGATCTTTTTTTTCTTGGAAGAAGCACTTTTTACTTTTGTACCATTGATCGTAACCTGACAAGAAATATAATTAGAAAAATCTCCATAAAATGTTTCATCAATATATGTAGTGTATGGACGGATCTTGTAATAATATATTTTCCCTAGTTCAAGATTTTTTTGCGTATATGTTTGGAAAGATTCGTCATCATCATCGTACCACCAAGAACTTCTACTTTCATTAGATACAGTTTGGACTAACTCATAATTTCCATCAGGAGAAACACTTCGATAAATTTGATAACCATCACAATCATCGGATGCTTTCCATTTAACAGTAATACTATGTGAATTTCCAGTGCTGGCTTCCAAAGAAGAAGGAGCTGGTAAAGGATTAATAATACATTTGCCTGCATAAGTGGTTGCAGTTTTATATCCTTCATTATCTTCATAAGAAGCTTCTAATTTATAATAATAAGGAACACCTTTTGCAACATAGGTGTTTGTATAGGAATTGCCAGATACGGTATTTTCATAGCGATAAGAACCGTTTGGGGAAGTCGCTGAATAAATATCTACTTTAGAATAAGAAACTCCATCAGGTGACTTCCACTGTATGGTTATATCATTACCATTTAATCCATAATAAGTAATAATTGGTGCAGCATTTTGATTTTCATTGGCAGAAACCTTCTTACCAAAGACAAAAAAACAGCTAAACATTAAAATAAATACCAAAAATCTGCATAGATTCCTAAAAATTTGTTTTTTCAATTTATATTCCCCTTTCTTCGTATATATTCTATACGGTCTCATTATAACATAAAAAAACCACAGTAATGCAAAAATCAATGAAAAATGCATACTGTGGTTTTTAATATTCTATTTTAGCTTACAAGTGTCGATACAGTAAATAGTATCTACTGATCCAGGAAACTAAATCTCAAATAAATCACTATAAGCTTTCAGTGCTCCTTCAGTTTCATGTGCAAGTACACGTTTTGCAAGTACTTTACCAAGCTGAACACCTTCCTGGTCAAAGCTGTTTACATTCCAGATGAATCCCTGGAACATGATCTTGTTCTCGAAATGAGCTAACAGAGATCCAAGTGATTCAGGTGTTAACTGATCTCCGATGATGATACTTGATGGACGTCCACCTTCGAATTTCTTGTTGTTGTTTTCATCATCTTTACCACATGCGAAAGCAACGATCTGAGCTGCAACGTTAGCACATAACTTCTTCTGGCTTGTGCTTCCTTCGATCACAACATCTGTAGCAAGCTGGCTGTCTTTGAATCCAACGAACTGTAAAGGAACGATGTCAGTTCCCTGATGTAATAACTGATAGAAAGAATGCTGTCCATTTGTACCAGGTTCTCCAAAGATGATAGGTCCTGTTACATAATCTACAGGTTCACCAAAACGGTTTACAGATTTACCATTAGATTCCATGTCACACTGCTGTAAATGTGCTGGGAAACGGCTTAATGCCTGAGAATATGGTAAAACAGCTGTTTCAGGATATCCCTGTACATTTCTTTCATAAACACCGATCAGGGCATCTAATAAGTCAGGGTTTGCTTTGATGTCTTTGTTAGTAGCAAGCTTGTCTTCTTCAGCCATACCATCAAGGATTCTTGCAAAGACGTCTGGTCCAAATGCAAGTGAAAGGATCACTCCACCTACAGAAGATACAGAAGAATAACGTCCACCGATAAAGTCATCCATGAAGAATGCAGCAAGATAATCATCACTCTTAGCTAAAGGAGAAGTCTCACTTGTTGCAGTTAACATATGTTTAGAAGGATTTAATCCAGCTTTTACTAAAGCATCTTTAACGAAAGCTTCATTTGTTAATGTCTCTAATGTTGTTCCAGATTTAGATACAACGATAAATAAAGAACGGGAAACATCGATAGAATTTAAAACAGCAGCTGCATCATCAGGGTCTACGTTACTGATGAATTTTGCTTCCATTTTAGCGCATCCGTTTGTCTTAGCCCAGTTTTCAAGAGCGATATATAAAGCACGAGGTCCTAGATCGCTACCACCGATACCGATCTGAACAACTGTAGTGAATGTTTCACCAGCTTCATTTGTGATTTCACCAGCGTGTACTTTGTTTGCAAAGTCAGCTGCTTTTTTCTGTTGTTCAACATAGAAATCACGTTTGTTGACACCATCAACGATAACGTCTTTTCCAAGCTGTCTGCGAGCTAAATGATGAAGAACAAGTCTCTGTTCTCCTGTGTTGATGATCGCTCCGTTGTATAATTCTTCGAATTTGTCAACTAACTGATGTTCATCAGCTAATTCAGCTAATACATCAAGGACTTCATCATCTACCTGTTTTGCAGCGTAGTTAAAGCTTAAACCAGAAGCCATAGGTGCAGAATATTCAGCCACACGTTTCGCGCCGTTTTCACCTGCCATAGCTTCTTTGATGTCTACATGATTTTTAAGATCTTTGAGTTTAGCATAAGATGTTAAAGTATCAAGATTGTTCCATGTTACCATAAATAAATCCTCCTTAAGTCCATATAAATATAAAATGAAAGATATAAGGAAATGCAGATACAAATGGGTATCTGCACACACTAATATCATAGAATAATTATACAAAAAAAACGCTGTAAATGCAATCTGAAATGGGACTAAGTATTAACTCATTTTATGAATTTTTGCTAACAGTAATGATGAGACCAACTGGACGTTTTATGGTTCCATTACCAAGATAGCTGTCAGAAGAAATATCATGAGACAGATCAGTTTCCCAAAGCTGATAGTCATAAGTACGATCTAAAACATAGATATTTAAATCAGCACCGTTTTCTGAGGAAAGTTTAAAAGTTTCATTCATATTTGATCTGTTTGAGACAGAAAAACCATATGCAGATGTTAAACATGATTCTAATGCCGCATTTTTTCCAGATACAGATACGATATTTGAGAAATCATAAGTTGTTGTTACAGATTCTTTGATCGACTGAGCTAAAGAAGTATCAGCAGTGATTGATCTTACATAAGAAACTTGATCTTTGTATCCTTTTTTCTTTACAGAATAGTTCGCAAGTCTTGTATCAACGGGAACTTCATTATTCTGACCATCTGCATCGTTCACAGAATAATTATTGACTGGAATGTATACGATCTTGCTTGTCTTATCAGAATCTTTTAAACCATAAGTGGAAATGATCTTCTTCACATCAGAGGATTTTGTGAATTCTGTATTGGAATGATAATCAGTTAAAGTTGTTGTTTTGGCAGATGCTACGATCTGTGTTGGTTTTTTATAAGTTGTGTTTGAGCTTACTCCAGTTGTACCGACACCAGCTGCGAGAGCAACAGCGATGGCAGCACCCATGATATTTTTTATCATATATATTCTTGATTCCTTTCGTGTGATTGTAAGTATTTATCTTCATTTTTTAAAATTGGCTACATTATAAATACAATATACAATCTAAGTCAAGCAAAATTCGAAGATTCAGCGTTTTGCGTAATAAAACAACATTAAATAGGAAGTCTTTTGTGAAATTGTTTTTTTGGTTTTAAATATTGCCAAGCTATGGTACAATAAACTTTTGTGAGTCAAAATATATAGAAAAGAGGAAAGTAATTTGGAAAATAGAGAAAAATTTTCATCTAGAATTGGATTTCTTTTGATCTCGGCTGGTTGTGCGATCGGCTTGGGAAATGTGTGGAGATTTCCATTTATCACAGGACAATACGGTGGAGCTGCATTTGTATTGATCTATCTGTTCTTCCTGATCATTCTAGGGCTGCCGATCCTTGTTATGGAATATGCAGTCGGAAGAGCCAGTCAGAAGAGTATTGCAAGATCCTTTCAGGTGTTAGAACCGAAAGGAACAAAATGGCATTGGTACAGTTATGTTGGTATGGCTGGAAATTATCTATTGATGATGTTTTACACGACAGTAGCAGGATGGATGATCAGCTATTTCTTTAAGATGTTAAAAGGAGACTTTGTTGGGAAAAATCCAGCACAGGTAGAAAATACTTTTGGAACAATGCTGTCAGATCCAAAGGCACAGATCTTCTGGATGTTAGTAGTTATTGCATTGGGATTTTTAGTATGTTCTCTTGGTCTTCAAAATGGAGTAGAGAAGATCACAACAGTTATGATGTCATGTTTGTTTATCGTAATTCTGGTATTGATCGCAAGGAGTGTAACTTTAGATGGAGCCTCTGCAGGATTAAAATTTTATCTGATCCCAGATTTTGCAGCAGTGAAGAAACAAGGTGTGATGACGGTCGTATCCGCAGCAATGGGACAGGCATTCTTTACACTAAGTCTTGGAATAGGGGCGATCGCAATCTTTGGAAGTTACATTGACAAGAGCCGAAGACTGACAGGAGAAGCAATCAGTGTGGCAATTCTTGATACGTTAGTAGCATTAATGGCAGGACTGGTGATCTTTCCAGCATGTTTTGCATTCGGAGTAAATCCAGGAAGCGGACCAAACTTAGTATTTATCACACTGCCAAATGTATTTAACGAAATGCCAGGAAGCAGGATCTGGGGAGCGATGTTCTTCTTATTTATGAGCTTTGCGGCACTATCAACGATCATTGCAGTATTTCAGAACATCTTGTCATTTGCACAAGACCTATGGGGATGGAGCCTTAAGAAAGCAATCGTATTTAATGCAGTACTCATTATTGTGTTATCCTTGCCATGTGCTTTAGGATTTAACGTATGGAGTTTTATTCAGCCACTAGGAGCAGGAACAACGATTCAGGATTTAGAGGACTTCATCGTAAGCAACAATATCCTTCCAATAGGATCTCTGATCTATCTGTTATTCTGCGTTACAAAATACGGATGGGGATGGGACAACTTTATGAAGGAAGCCAACGAAGGAAAAGGAATCAAATTCCCAAAATGGCCACGTATTTACATTACTTATATATTACCATTGATCGTTTTGTTTATCCTTGTGCAGGGGTACATAGAGAAGTTTTAATTTGTAGAGTTGGCCAACTTTAGATTTCGAGTATATGATAAAAAATAAATAAACGATCGGAAGAGCAGCTAGAGAATTTTCCTCACGTTTTTTACAGATCGCTGATCCGCCGGCTTTCCTTGCGTAACTCGCCTTCAAGGGTATTCAAAACAGAAACTCTTTGAGGCTCAAACAACGCACCAAGCCGGCTGCGAATCCGCAAAAAACGTGGCAAAATTCTAATGCTGCTCTTCCGATCGTTTATTTATTTTTTATCATATACCTGAAGTCTAAAGTGTGGACAATTACAAGATTGGAAAATTTAAGGTGATAGATGTAGGTTAAACGTTATTGGTATTTATAATAAACATCTGTCTACCACTACAAAAATTGAAAACCAATAACGTTCAACATACACACCTTTCTGTTTGGAAATTCTTAATTTTATACGAGAACGTCTTCAGGTATTCATAAAAATATAAAGAAAGATAGAGGTACGAAATGAAATTCGTTTTTCGTACCTCTATCTTTCTTTATATTTTTATGAATACTTAATACATTTCCGTCATACAATTAAAATTTACACAGTTGCATGTGTAGATCTATTATCTGCTCCTTCATGGCTTTTCTGGAACAGTTTCTTAAAGCAGGAAACTGCAACCATAAGTCCAAGTGCCATCAGAAGTAAAGCGACGATCAACTGTAATCCATCGATCATAAATACGAATCCACCTGTTACAAAGATCTTTGTAAAGATTCCAATCACGGCCTGTACAAGGGCTGTAAATGTTACAACTAACATGATGCACATAGGTGCGTATAACATCCATCCTTTTCTTCCTGTTGTTAATAAGAAGACAGATAATGCGATCAATACCAAAGATGCTAATAACTGGTTTGCGGCTCCGAATAATGGCCAGATGTTGTTGTATCCACCTAAGCATAATAAGAATCCGAAGAATAATGTGATAACAGTTGAGAAATATTTGTTTGTAAATAATTTTCTTACCCCTGTAAGATCAGAGCCATCAGCAGCTTCTCCCATGAATAATTCCTGGAATGACATACGTCCGATTCTTGCTACAGAGTCAAGGGATGTTAATGCAAGTGCAGAAACACACATTGTCATAAAGCAAGTAGCTACATGTTTAGGGATTCCAAGTAATGTTAAGAATCCAGCTACATTTCCTGAGAAGATCTGGAATGGTGTTCCTTCAGGCATTTTACCACCGACAGCTGCTGCACCGACAACAACTAAGGCGATAACACCTAATAAAGATTCTACCATCATAGATCCATATCCAACACAAAGCATGTCTTTTTCATTGCTGACTGTCTTAGATGATGTTCCGGAAGATACCAAACTGTGGAATCCTGAAACAGCACCACAGGCGATCGTGATAAATAATGTAGGGAATAAGCTTTTTCCACCAACATTAAATCCACTGAATGCTGGTAAGTTCATTGCTGGATGAGCAACAAATACACCAAGGACAGCACCGATGATCATTCCGACTAATAAGAAGGTACTTAAATAGTCACGAGGCTGCATCATTAGCCACATTGGCATAACAGATGCAAGGAATAAGTAAACCATAACGACTGCGATCCAAGTATTTTTTGTAAAATATAATGGGAAGGCAATACCAACGGCTAACATAACGAGCAGTAATACAAGTCCTGCAACAAATTCTACTTTCTGGTTTGGTTTTACATATTTTGTGAATAATCCGAAAACAACAGCTCCTAAGATAAATAACATAGAGATAGAAGCAGCGGCAGCGTTTGGTGAACTTTTAGCACCAGTTACTGTAAATCCGTTAAAGGTTCCGGCAACCATATCTGTGAAAGCTGCGATTACAAGTAAAGTAAATAACCAGGAGAACAGAAGAAATAATTTTCTTCCTGTTTTACCAATGTATTTCTCAATCAGGACACCCATGGATTTTCCTTCATTCTTTACAGAAGCGTAAAGAGCTGTAAAATCCTGAACGGCTCCGAAGAAGATACCACCGATCAACAGCCAGAGAAGAACTGGCAGCCATCCAAACATTGCGGCGATGATCGGTCCGGTAACAGGACCTGCACCTGCGATGGATGAAAACTGATGGGAAAATACAACGGCTTTTGGTGTCGGGATGTAATCTTCACCATCTTCATGTGTGTAAGCTGGGGTTTTCGCTTTAGGATCAATTCCCCATGTCTTAGCTAACCAGCGTCCGTAAAGGGCATAACCAGCAACTAATACGACGATTGCGATTGCTACGATTGTTAAGCTATTCATTCTTAATCACTCCTCTTAAAATAAACTCTATCATAAAATAAAATGTATTCAAAACACAGGATACAATAAAAATGAGTAAAAAAAATCTCCTGAAATGCTTACTCAGCATTCCAGAAGACGAATATTCTCCGCGGTACCACTTCTTTTTATTACTCAAATCGTAATCCCTTAGTCACATCATTTAATGTGCTCCTTGATAACGGAAGGATCCCGGTCGCACTTACTAATGAATTATCATGTTCAGCTGACTGCTCGCAGGGGATATGGATATAAGTTCTTTATTGCCTCACAGCAACCGGCAACTCTCTGGAAAAGAATTCAAATATCGATGTGTCCTGCTCATTGCATTCTGTATTTCGTTGCACTCATAATAGTCCTATAAAAAAAGAATGTCAAGAGAAAATAATGTTCTATTTTTGATACAATCAAGCCATTAAGGCTTTGCTTACTTCCTTAAGATTCATACCGTTAGAGCCTTTGATCAGTACGACATCGTTCTTCTTTAAGTAAGTTTCAAGGAAAGCGATCAGTTCTCCGTTAGAAGAAAATGCACGGGTATGAAGAGAAGGATTTTCCTTCCATGCTTCCTCAATATAATGTCTGGAAAGTTCACCAGTGATAAAGAGATCTGTCACTTTTGTTGTAGCGATAAAACGTCCCACTTCTTTGTGGTATTCCGGTGAATCTGGTCCAAGTTCTAACATGTCAGATAAGACAGCGATTTTTCTTCCACGTGTCTTAAATTCAGATAAAATACTTAAACTTGCTTTCATGGAATCTGGGCTTGCATTATACGCATCATCGATCAGAATATAGTCGTTAACGTGGATAATATTCTGTCGCTGACCAGAAAATGTGGATAACTGTGCCTTGATCGCACTCATTGGAACATCATAGCGGAGTCCGATCGCAATGGCGGCTAATGCATTGGATACATTATGCTTTCCAAGTACATTTAAAGTGATAGGTTCTTTCATATCACCATAGTGGAATTCAAATAAAGTCTGTCCACCTTTTTCACGGATTTTTTCTGCACGGTAAGTACAATCCTCTGCGAAACCGTAAAATTCATATGGTTTTTTGACATAATCGATATGTTTACGGATCATATCATTATCTCCATTTAAGAATAGGACACCATCTTCAGGCAGACCATTCTGGATATCTAATTTTTCGATACAGATATTGTCTCGGGAACCCATCATCTCAATGTGTGAAACACCAACATTTGTGACAACACCAACGTTTGGATGGATGATATTACCAAGAGTTGTGATCTGTCCCTTTTCACTCATTCCCATCTCAAGAACACCGATCTCATCTTCGGATGTCAGATGATCTAATGTTAATGGAACACCAACCTGACTGTTTTGATTGCCAATCGTTTCAAATACTTTGTATTTGCCCTTTAAAACATGTGCGATCATCTCGCGGGTTGTTGTTTTACCAACACTTCCAGTAACGCCGATGATCGGAAGAGACATTTTATTTCTGTAATAGGCAGCAATCTGCTGCATGGCTGTCAAAGTATCAGGAACTTTGATGTATGGAGCATTTCCTGAAGCTTCTGTATGTTCTTGTGTTAAGCAGGCACCGCCTTCTTTTAATGCATTAGGAATAAAAATATGGGCATCAACACGTTCTCCGATGATCGGTACAAATAAAGTGTTAGGACCGATCTCCATAGAATTCGTACTTAAGTGGTCAATCTTCATGGAAGGATCACCACATAAAAGTGTTCCGTCTGTTGCTTCTAAAATGTCTTGAATTGTTATATTCTCCATAGAAAACCTCGTTTCTTTCACTGTTAGATTTCAGCATAGGTGTGATTGATGATAACGGTTTAAAAAATTTATGCTGTTATCTACAGATTATAGCATAAAATGAAGTTGTATGATAAAATGATAGCCAGAAAATACAAAAAACATATTAGAAAAGAGGGTTCATGAGTTTTACACATTTACATGTCCATACAGAATACAGTCTGCTGGATGGTTCCAGTAAGATCAAGGAGCTAGTTCATCAGGCAAAAGAGCTTGGCATGGACAGCATTGCGATCACCGATCATGGAGCGATGTACGGAGTGATCGATTTTTACAGGGCAGCGAAAGCAGAAGGAATCAAACCGATCATTGGATGCGAGATTTATGTAACAACTGGTTCGAGATTCGATAAAGAAGCCAGTCAGGGAGATAAAAAATACTATCACCTGGTACTTCTTGCCCAAAATGACACGGGTTACCATAACTTGATGAAGATCGTTTCCAGGGGGTTTACCGAAGGATTTTATTACAAGCCACGAGTAGATTATGAAGTTCTGGAAGAATACAAGGAAGGTCTGATCGCATTAAGTGCATGTCTTGCTGGGGAAGTTGCAACTTATATCCGTGAAAATAACTACGAAAAAGCAAAGAATACGGCGTTGAGATTACAGGATCTTTTTGGAAAAGACAATTTCTTCCTGGAATTGCAAGATCACGGAATTCCAGACCAGACAAAAGTAAATACGGCACTGCTTAAGATGTCAAAAGAGACAGGAATTGATCTGGTTGCTACAAATGATATTCATTATACATTTAAAGAAGATGCCGAGGCACACGATATCCTGCTTTGTATCCAGACGGGGAAGAAAGTGCAGGATGAAGACCGTATGCGTTATGAAGGAGGTCAGTATTATTTAAAATCTCCGGAAGAAATGCAGAGATTGTTCCCATATGCAAGAGAAGCGATCGAGAATACAGGCAAGATTGCCAAACGTTGTAATGTTGAAATCGTATTTGGAGAACAGAAAGTGCCAGAATATGATGTGCCAGAAGGATACACTGCAGTTACGTATCTGAACCATTTATGCGAAGAAGGCTTAAAACGTCGTTATCCGAATATTACAAAAGAATTAAGAGAGCGGCTGGATTATGAATTGAAAACTATTGAAAATATGGGATATGTTGATTATTTTCTGATCGTATGGGATTTCATTCATTATGCAAAAGAACATGGGATTGCAGTGGGACCTGGTCGTGGTTCCGCAGCCGGAAGTATCGTTTCTTACTGTTTGGAGATCACAGATATCGATCCGATCCGGTATCAACTGCTGTTTGAACGTTTCTTAAATCCAGAACGTGTATCCATGCCCGATATCGACGTGGATTTCTGTTATGAGAGAAGACAGGAAGTCATTGATTATGTTGTAAAAAAATACGGGAAAGATCAAGTGGTACAGATCATCACTTTTGGAACTATGGCTGCAAGGGCCGTGATCCGTGATGTCGGAAGAGTTTTGGATATTCCATATGCAAAAGTAGATGGAATATCAAAGATGGTTCCAAATGAATTAAATATTACGATCGATAAAGCATTAAAGATCAGCAAGGACTTGAGAAATACTTATGAGCAGGACGAAGAAACACATTATCTGATCAATATGTCGAAGAGACTAGAAGGACTTCCAAGACATGCTTCCATGCATGCAGCTGGAGTCGTGATCGGTAAGACAGCGATTGATGAATATGTGCCATTAGCAACAGGTGCAGATAACGCAGCTGTTACTCAGTTTACGATGACAACGATTGAAGAACTTGGTCTGTTGAAGATGGACTTTTTGGGACTTCGTACATTAACAGTCATTCAGGATGCAGAGAAAATGGTGCGAAGAAAAGTGCCGGATTTTGATATCACGAAAATTGATCCGACAGATAAAGAAGTTTATGAGATGATCGGAAATGGTCATACAGAAGGTGTGTTTCAGTTGGAAAGTTCAGGAATGAAGTCATTTATGAAAGAACTAAAACCACAGAATATGGAAGATATCATTGCTGGAATTTCTTTGTATCGACCGGGACCAATGGACTTTATTCCACGATACATTGAGGGAAAGAATCATCAGGAAAGTATACATTATGAATGTGAACAGATGGAAGAGATTCTGGAGCCAACCTATGGATGTATCGTTTATCAGGAACAGGTTATGCAGATCGTTATGAAACTAGCCGGATATACGCTTGGACGAAGTGACCTTGTACGTCGTGCGATGTCCAAGAAAAAAGGCGATGTCATGATCAAAGAACGACAGAATTTCGTTTATGGAAATGAAGAAGAAGGAATTCCAGGATGTATCAATAACGGTATTGATGAAAAGACAGCGAACCAGATCTGGGATGAGATGTTAGACTTTGCAAAATATGCATTTAACAAATCTCATGCGGCAGCATATGCAGTAGTTGCCTATCGTACAGCCTATTTAAGATGCCATTATCCAGTAGAATTTATGGCAGCCTTGTTAACCTCTGTTCTTGGAAATACAAACAAGATTTCAGAATACAGTTATGCCTGCAAGAAATTAGGAATTAAGATTTTGCCACCAGATATTAACTATGGAGAGGGTGCGTTCTCTGTAGACCATGGAAATATCCGCTATGGACTGACTGCGATCAAGAGTCTGGGACGGCCAGTCATTGAAGCGATCATAAGAGAACGAAATTTAAATGGACCATACAGAGATTTTAAAGATCTCGTGGAACGATTATCAAGCAAAGAGATCAATAAACGAACTGTAGAAAATCTGATCAAATCGGGAGCTTTAGATTGTTTTCATGTAACAAGAAAGCAGCAGATGATCGTCTACGCCAGTGTGATCGATAGTATCCAGAAAGAACGGAAAAATGAGATCGCAGGACAGATGAGTCTGATGGACCTTCTTGGAGAAGAAGACCAGCAGTCTTTTCAGATTTCCTATCCAGATGTTGGGGAATATGAGAAAGAGCAGAAACTTGCCATGGAAAAGGAAGTGCTTGGGATCTACGTCAGTGGACATCCTTTAGAGGATGATATAGAACGCCTTGAACGAAGTGTAACAGCACATACTTCTGATTTTGTGATCGATGAAGAAACAGGAAAGACAAAGATTCACGATCGGGAAAGCTGTATCATTGGCGGTTTGATCAGTGAGATGAGTGTGAAACTTACGAAGAAGAATCAGAATATGGCATTTATCACACTGGAAGACTTAAGAGGAACCGTGGAAGTTGTCGTATTTCCAAGACAGTATGCGACATATCAGTCTCTTTTAAGAGAAGATGCCAAAGTATTTATCAAAGGAACAACACAGATTTCTGAAGAAGAAAGCAAAGTCATATGTAATCAGATCATCAGTTTTGAGGATAGCAGACAGGAATTATGGGTACAATTTGCGGATAAAGAAGCATTTTTTAAAGAAGAGGATGCATTAAAAGGTATTTTAACTTCCTATCCTGGTAAAAATCCAGTGGTGATCTATTGCAAAACAGAACGTGCTGTGAACCGTCTAGGGAGAGATTATATGGTTTCTGGTGACGAGAATTTATTATTTGATCTCGAAAAACGATATGGAAAAGAAAATATTCGGGTTAGATCGTTAGGAATATAACAAAGACTATTGAAAAATTTCTTTAAATGGATTAGAATAAAAGCCAAGTTAAGAATTGTATGGATTAATAATTGGAGGATATTGCAAATGGGAAAACCAAACATTAAAACAATTGGAGTTTTAACAAGTGGTGGAGATGCACCTGCTATGAACGCAGCAGTGCGTGCCGTAGCCAGAATTGGTAAAGAAAGAGGATTAAAAGTCAAGGGAATCCGTAAAGGTTACAATGGACTGTTAAACGAAGACATCATCGATTTAACACCAACAGAAACAGCCGATACGATTTTCCGTGGAGGTACAATCCTTTTCACAGCCAGATGTGAAGAATTTAAGACAGAAGAAGGTCAGAAACGTGGTGCTGAGATCTGTAAAGCACATGGAATCGACGGATTGGTAGTTATTGGTGGAGACGGTTCTTTCCAGGGAGCTAAGAAGTTAGCAGCGCTTGGAATCAACACGATCGCTGTTCCAGGAACGATCGACTTAGATATCGCATGTACAGAATATACGATCGGATTCGATACAGCTGTTAACACAGCGATGGAAGCGATCGACAAGATCCGTGATACATCAACATCTCATGAAAGATGTAGTATCGTAGAGGTTATGGGACGTGGAGCTGGATATATCGCATTATGGTGTGGTATGGCAACAGGAGCAGAAGATATCCTGATCCCAGAAAGCTTTGATGGAAACCTTCCTAAAGTAGAACAGCAGATCATCGAACATTTACTTCGTAACAGAGCAAAAGGTAAGACACATCATATGGTAATCAATGCCGAAGGTGTTGGACATTCTTACAGTATGGCGAAGAGAATCGAATCTGCAACAGGTATTGAAACACGTGCTACGATCCTTGGACATATGCAGCGTGGTGGAAGCCCAACAGCAAAAGACCGTGTATACGCTTCTATGATGGGTGCTTACGCAGTTGACTTATTATGTGCAGGAAAGACAAACCGTGTTGTTGGATACCAGAACGGAAGATTCATGGATATGGACATTGACGAAGGACTCGCAATGACAAAAGATATCGATGAATATCAGCTTCAGATCGCACATTTATTAGGAAAATAAATAAAACATGATCTTAGAGGAATCCTGTTTATCTAGGATTCCTCTATTTCTCTATATAGGAGCATTATTTTATGAAAGAGTTACGACCGGTACAGGTCATATTGCTTGGATTTTTAATTACAATATTTGCAGGATCGATACTGCTTACACTGCCGATCGCAACACAAAGCGGGCAGGCAACGCCTTATATTGATGCATTATTTACAGCAACAACATCTGTGTGTGTGACAGGTTTGATCGTTGAGACAACAATGACACATTGGAGTATATTTGGGCAGGCAGTGATCATATTGCTTGTACAGATCGGAGGACTTGGTGTCATTACGATCACAACCGGAATGTTTTTTATGCTTCGAAAGAGGATCACTCTTGGAAATAGAATGTTGATCCAGGAGTCTATGGGTCTTAATACAATGACAGGTTTAGTTCCATTAGTTAAGAAGATTCTGATCGGGACAGGGATCATAGAAGGAATTGGAGCAGTTCTTTATGCGACTCAGTATGTGCCGGAATTTGGCATTGGATATGGAGTATGGGCAGCAATCTTTAATTCAATCTCGGCATTTTGTAATGCAGGAATGGATATTGTAAGAGACGACAGTCTGCGAAGCTATGTGACGAATCCAGTTATGAATTTTACGACAATGGGGTTGATCATCCTGGGAGGTCTTGGATTTGTTGTATGGAAAGATCTTTGGCAGGGATTCAAAAAGATCGTAAAAGATAAAGTTCCTGTAAAAAGGATGATACAACAATGGAGACTTCAGACTAAGATCGTGTTATCCATTACGTCATTTTTGATCTTGTTTGGTACAATATTGATCTTTCTGTTTGAATATCATAATCCAGCAACTATGGAGAGTCTGTCATTGCCACAGAAGATACAGGCATCACTGTTTCAGTCTGTGACGACACGTACCGCAGGGTTTGAGACGGTAGCACAGGGCGCATTGACGGATGCATCTTCGCTGGTTTCTATGTTTCTGATGATCATCGGAGGATCACCAACTGGTACTGCAGGCGGTGTCAAGACAGTGACATTCGCAATTCTTGTATTTTGTGTGCTCTCTGTGGCAAAACAAGAAGAATCAATTACGTTATTTAAACGAAGAGTTCCACAGAATCTGTTGGCTAAAGCGCTTGCGATCATTGTGATCAACTTAATCGTGCTGATGACATCTGTGTTATTGCTGTTGGTATTTGATCACGGGACTTTTATGGATTCATGCTATGAATGTGTATCAGCACTCGCGACAGTTGGTTTAACCAAAGGATTGACACCGAATTTGACAATCGCAGGGAAAGTGATTATCATCATTACCATGTATTTAGGGCGTGTCGGACCGATCTCTATGGCGATCGGTTTTTCACAGAAGAATAAGAAAAAGATGGTCATGTATCCGGAACAGGATCTGATCTTATAAGTGAAATAGATTCACATTATAACAGGATATCGCAACGGAGGTAACGGAGAAGAATGAAGAAGTCAGTTGCAGTTTTAGGACTTGGAAAGTTTGGAAGCAGTATCGCAAGGTCACTTGCCAAAGGTGGAGCAGAAGTACTAGCAGTTGATAAAGATGAGGATCTTGTAAGAGATATCGCAGATAAAGTAACTTGTGCAGTCTGTGTGGATATATCTGATAAGGAAATGATGAACAACATCGGATTGGAAGGAATGGATGCAGTTGTGATCGCAACTGCAGAGCATTTAGATTCCGGTGTTATGGCATTGATGATTGTCAAAGAGATCGGTGTGCCATATGTTCTTGCGAAGGCAGACGGAACTTTAAAAGGAGAGATATTAAAACGTGTTGGAGCCGATGAGATCGTTTATCCAGAAGAAGAGATGGGAGCAAGGATCGCAAACAATCTGCTTGGAGGAAGTATGACAGATCTGTTTGACCTTTCCGCAGATACAAGTATCGTTAAAGTACCGGCAAGAAAAGAATGGATCAACAAATCATTAGTAGACATTAATTTCCGTGGAAAATATAACGTTAACGTCATCGCGATCGAAGGAGAAGGTGGTGTTGACGGGGCTCCAGATCCAACGAAACCGATCAAAGATGAGGAAAATCTTGTGCTGATCGGTAAGAAAGAAGATCTGGTCAAATTAAGAAAATAATAGATCGGAGGTGGATAAGAATATGATCACAACCACTCAGAATAAGCAGATCAAACAGATCATCAAATTAAAGAAGAGTGCAAGAGAAAGAAGAAAACAAGAATTATTTCTTGTAGAGGGAATTCGTATGTTTACAGAGATTCCAGAAGAATATTTATATAAAGTCTATGCATCTGAAGATTTTTATAACGAACATAGAGTGATTTTTGAACATATGGATGTGGAATTGGTATCACCTCAAGTTATGAAAGAGATTTCCGATACGATGACACCACAGGGAGTTCTTGCACTGGTGAAGATGATGAAATATTCTTTAGAAGATCTTCTAGAACAGGAAAAACCATTATTTCTGGTGCTTGAGAATCTTCAGGATCCGGGGAATCTCGGGACGATCCTTCGAACAGGAGAGGGTGCAGGGATCAATGGTGTTATCATGAGTCATGATACAGTAGATATTTATAATCCAAAGGTTACGCGCTCCACGATGGGATCAATATTTCGTGTGCCATTTGTCTATGTCGATGATCTTTTAGAAGTTGCAGAAACGATGAAACAAAAGAATATCATCACGTATGCAGCACATCTCAATGGAACAGACTATACGAAGGAAGATTATCAAAAAGGAACCGCATTTTTCATTGGCAATGAGGGAAATGGTCTGACAGATAAGTTGACAGACAAAGTACAAAAGAAGATCAAGATTCCAATGTGTGGTAAGGTAGAATCATTAAATGCAGCCATGGCATCAGGCCTTTTAGTTTATGAGGCAAGACGCCAGAGACAGGGGGTGGATTAAATGTATGCAGTTTATTGGCTGATCGCATCCGCGGTATTTTTACTTGTTGAGATCATGACACTTGGACTTACAAGTATCTGGTTTGCAGGTGGAGCCGTTGTTGCAGCGATCGCAGCACTATTTGGTGTTCCATTTTGGGTACAGATGTTGATATTTATCGTGGTAACATGTCTGTTGTTTGCACTGACAAGACCAGTTGCCAAACGATATTTAAACAGCAAGGTGCAAAAAACGAATACCGATGCATTGATCGGACAGACAGCACTTGTCAAAGAAACGATCAATAACATGGAAAGCAAAGGGTTGGTTCAGTTAAATGGCCAGGATTGGACTGCGAGAAGCTTTGAGGCTGGAGAGATCATTCCAGAAGGCAGCGAAGTGATCGTAAAAGAAATCCGAGGCGTGAAACTGATCGTAGAAAGAGAGGTATAAGATTATGTCGATTATTTTATTTATTATCGTTATCGCATTGCTTGCGATGATCATTTCATCCACAGTGCGTATCGTGCCGCAGGCACATGCTTATGTTGTAGAACGACTGGGTGCTTATCAGGGAACATGGTCTGTAGGACTTCATGTCAAAGTCCCATTTATTGATCGTGTTGCAAGAAAAGTCAACTTAAAAGAGCAGGTTGTGGATTTTCCACCACAGCCAGTTATCACAAAAGATAACGTTACGATGCAGATCGATACAGTTGTATATTTTCAGATCACTGATCCAAAATTATACAGTTACGGTGTAGAGAATCCGATCATGGCAATCGAGAATCTGACAGCTACAACACTTCGAAATGTCATCGGTGATCTGGAATTAGATGAGACATTAACTTCCAGAGAGACGATCAATACACAGATGAGAGCAACACTTGACGTTGCGACAGATCCATGGGGAATCAAAGTAAACCGTGTGGAACTTAAGAACATCATTCCACCAGCAGCCATTCAGGATGCCATGGAGAAACAGATGAAAGCAGAACGTGAACGAAGAGAAGCGATTCTGATCGCAGAAGGTGAGAAGAAGTCCGCGATCTTACGTGCAGAAGGACAGAAAGAATCTATGGTCCTTCAGGCAGAGGGAGATAAGGAAGCAGCAATCCTTCGTGCGGAAGCGAAGAAAGAAGCAACGATCCGTGAAGCAGAAGGTCAGGCAGAAGCAATCCGTGCGATTCAGAAAGCGAATGCACAGGGTATTGAATCAATCAAGGCAGCCAAAGCTGACGATGCAGTCATCCAGTTAAAGAGCTTAGAAGCATTTGCTAAAGCAGCTGACGGAAAAGCTACAAAGATCATTATCCCATCTGAGATTCAGGGGATGGCAGGTCTTGTAAAATCAATTACAGAAGTTGCCAAAGACGATGAGAAGAATATTGCAGATCTGATCGAAGAGCAGGTACAAGACACTGTAAAAGAACAGTAAGATCAGAAAATGTTTATGAAAATATGACAACCCTTGGCGGTATGCCGGAGCACTGAAGAGGTGTTCCGGCTTTTGCCATGTTTGATATTGATGGGAGATAAAAGATGAAGACAATCGTTTGTTATGGAGATTCTAATACTTATGGCTATAATCCGGAAAATGGATTCCGTTATGAATATGAAGAACGATGGACAACCATTTTGCAAAAGGAACTGAAAGATTCTGCGATCGTGATTCCGGAAGGATTAAACGGCAGAACAACAAGTTTTGAAGATGAGTTAAGACCAGGAAGAAATGGTGCAACATATTTAGATCCATGTTTACACAGCCACGGACCGATCGATCTGGTAGTGTTAATGCTTGGAACGAATGACCTTAAGATCCGTTTTCAGGCAACACCAACAGATATCGGAAAAGGGATCGACCGTCTGATCAAGATGATCAAATCGATCACTCCACAGAAGAGACAAGATGGACGATCCGCAAAGATCCTTTTAATGGCACCACCGCATCTTGGGGATGATCTGACAGAGATTCCAAGTGGAGAAGAGATGGGATTTGAAAGAGGAATCAGTTATTCCAAGAGATTGGCACCGATTTATGAAGACTGGGCAAAGTTTCATAACATTGAATTTCTGGATGCAGCAAAATATGCAAAAGCTTCCGAAATCGATGCCTGCCACCTGACAAGAGAAAGTCATAGGAAATTAGGTGAAATGGTTGCGAAAAAATGCAAGGAAATCCTTGAAATATAAGGGTTTCGGGTTGTTTTCAAATATGCATTCCTATATAATAACAACTATATGATGTCTGCCAGGGATCAAAGGGCAGAGACATCCAAGATACAACAAAATGGAGGAACAAAAGATGGACGCAAAGACAAGCTTAAAGGGAAGAAGTTTCTTAACATTAAAAGACTTTACACCAGAAGAAATTGGTTATTTTTTAGATTTAGCAGCGAAATTAAAAGCAGATAAGAAAAAAGGGATCACAGGAAACAGTCTAAAAGGGAAAAATATCGCTCTTTTATTTGAAAAACCAAGTACAAGAACAAGATGTTCATTTACGATCGGATGTGTTGATGAGGGTGCACACCCAGAATATCTAGGAAAAGATGATATTCAGTTAGGACACAAAGAATCTGTAGAAGATACAGCAAGAGTTCTTGGAAGAATGTTTGACGGGATCGAATTTCGTGGATTCTTACATGAGAACGTAGAGAAATTAGCAAAATACAGTGGAGTTCCAGTATGGAATGGTTTAACAGATGATTACCATCCAACACAGATCTTAGCGGACTTCTTAACATTAAGAGAACAGTTTGGAGAGATCAAAGGATTAAACTTCGTATTCGCTGGAGACGGAAGAAATAACATGAGCAACTCTTTAATGATCGGATGCAGTAAGATGGGATTGAATTTCACATGCTTAGCACCAAAGAGTTTATGGCCAAATGAAGAACTGGTAAAACAGTGCGAAGAGTATGCGAAAGAATCTGGAGCTAAGATCCGTTTTACAGAAGATGTGAAAGAAGCTGTGGAAGGTGCAGACTGCATTTACACAGACGTATGGGCATCTATGGGTGAAGAAGACAAGGCAGCAGAAAGAATTGCTTTATTAAGACCATATCAGGTAAATAAAGAAATGTTAGAGATGACAGGAAAAGATACTACAGTTGTTATGCATTGCCTGCCAGCAGTTAAAGGACATGAGATCACAGAAGATGTTTTTGAACATTATGCAGATGTGATTTTTGATGAAGCAGAAAACCGTATGCACACGATCAAAGCTGTTATGGTAGCGACTTTAGGAGAATATTAGGAGATAGGATATTCAATGAAAAGTAAGATTCTCAAGGAATTAAAGAATGTAGATGATTATATATCAGGACAGCAGCTTTGTGAGCGGTTGGGAGTTTCAAGGACTGCTGTCTGGAAGCATATCAAAGCATTAAGAGCAGAAGGTTACGAGATTGATTCTGTGACAAATAAAGGCTATAAACTTATGATGGAACCAGATCTTTTGACAAAAGAAGAAGTAGCATCCTGCCTTCATACCAAATGGCTTGGAAAAGATCTTCATTGTTATGAGACAATGGATTCTACAAATCTTGAGATCCGCCGTCTAGCAGAGGCAGGTGCCGGTCACGGAACCGTTGCGATCACAGAAGAACAGACGATGGGAAAAGGAAGAAGAGGACGAAGCTGGTTGGCAGAAGCTGGAGCAGGGATCGCGATGAGCTTTCTTCTAAGACCTCAGATCGAAGCTCAGAATTCTTCTATGCTTACGTTAGTTACTGCATTAGCGGTAAATGAAGCAATCTGTGAGACAACAGGAATTCGGGCAAAGATCAAATGGCCAAACGATATCATTGTGAATGGAAAGAAGATCTGTGGAATCCTAACAGAGATGAGCCTTCAGATGGATGAGATCAATTACATTGTAGTGGGACTTGGTATCAATGTAAATATCGATCATTTTCCAGAAGATTTAAGTGATAAGGCAACTTCACTCCAGATCGAGGGAGGAAGAAAGATCAAGAGAGCTCCATTGGCAGCGAAAGTGTTAGAATGTTTTGAGAAATATTACGATATGTTTTTGAAGACAGAAGATCTTAGCATGTTGCAAGATGAATACAATAAACTTCTGGTACATACAGACCAGAAGATCAAGGTTGTCAGAGGTTCCAAAGAAGAGATATTCTTATCAAGAGGCATCAATCATCGTGGAGAATTACTGGTAGAGGATGAAGATGGAAAGGTATCAGAAGTTTCATCCGGAGAGGTATCAGTAAGAGGTATCTTGGGATACGTATAAGAGATTCCGAGAATATATACAAGAAACAAGGAGAAATACAAAAACATGTATCAGGATAAAGTTACATTATGCGGTTCCAATGCATATGAGAAGAAATATTACTTAAACCCTGATTTTTCTGGATTACCAGAACAGATCAAACAGGAACTGCAGATTGCATGTGTACTATTTACAGCAGAAGTCGGCGGAGTCTTGACATTAGAGTTCGATGAAGAAGGCAAATTAAATTTTGTTACTCATGTGGAAGATAATGATTTCTTTTACGATGAGATCGGAAGTGAACTGATGATCAAGAAACTAAGACAGGAAAAACAGGATTTCTGGGAGTCCTTGGAACTATATTATAAAATATTCCTTTTGGGAGAAGATGAGGTATAAATTATGTTATTAGCACTCGATGTTGGGAATACCAATATAACGATCGGTGTATTCAAAAGAAAAGAGATTATAGAGGTATTTCGAATTACAACAAAGTTACCAAGAACATCCGATGAATTTGGAATTCTGATTTCAAATCTATTAAAGGAAAAAGGATTGGATGAAGGTGAAGTGAAGGCAGCGATCATAGGATCTGTTGTGCCAAATATCATGCATTCACTGAGTAGCGGTTTGATCAAATATTTTGATGTAAAACCGATCATTGTGGGACCTGGGATCAAGACAGGGATCAATCTTGGAAGATTTAATCCAAGAGAAGTTGGAGCAGACAGGATCGTGGATCTGGTTGCAGGATATGAAATATATGGCGGACCAGCACTCGTCATTGACTATGGAACTGCAACAACATACGATATTGTCACAGAGAATGGCGTATTCTTAGCAGGTGTGATCGCACCGGGAATTCGCACTTCAGCAAATGTACTATATAGAGATGCAGCACGTCTGCCAGAGATTGAAATCTTAAAACCAAAGACGATCCTTGCAAACAGCACGATTGACAGTATGCAGGCAGGTTTGTACTATGGAGTTGTTGGTGAGACAAAATATATGGTACAGAAGATGAAAGAAGAGACAGGCTTTGATAACATGAAAGTTATCGCAACCGGAGGCCTTGGAAATATGATCGCACAGACGGTTGATGAGATCGACTATTACGATCCAACATTAACATTGAAGGGATTACAGATCATTTATGAGAAGCAATAAATTAAAACCTCTGGTTATTGGAGATATTACAATTGAACACCCGTTAGCACTTGCACCGATGGCAGGAGTTACAGATCTACCATATCGTTTGTTATGTAAAGAACAGGGTGCTGGAATGATGTGCACTGAGATGGTAAGTGCCAAAGGATTATACTATGGGAACCGTAAATCTGAGCCATTGATGGCAACAGATCCGAAGGAAATTCCAATAGCGATCCAGATTTTTGGATCCGATCCAGAGATCATGGGTCAGATGGCAGCGAAAGTCAATGATGGGCGGTTTCAGATGATCGATATCAACATGGGATGTCCGGTTCCAAAGATCGTGAATAACGGTGATGGATCCGCATTGATGAAGAATCCGGAATTAGCAGGGAAAGTGATCAAAGCAGTTGTAGATGCTGTGGATATCCCAGTTACAGTTAAGATCCGAAAGGGATTTAACGATGAATTGATCAATGCACCAGAGATGGCACAGGTTGCACAGGAGAATGGAGCAGCAGCGATCGCAGTTCATGGAAGAACAAGAGAACAGTACTATTCAGGAACAGCAGACTGGTCGATCATTCGCAAGGTAAAAGAAGCTGTTGATATTCCAGTAATTGGAAATGGTGATATCACATGTGCAAAAGATGTATTACGAATGCAGGAAGAGACAGGCTGTGACGGATTTATGATCGGAAGAAGAGCCAAAGGGAATCCATGGATCTTCAAAGAAATCTTACATTTCTTTGAGACAGGAGAAGAAATGCCAAGACCATCCTTAGAAGAAGTTGTCGCCATGATGTTGAGACATGGACAGATGATGATCGATTTTAAAGGAGAATACATCGGAGTCCGTGAGATGCGGAAACATGTCGCATGGTATACATTCGGTTTTCCAGGGGCAGCAAAACTTCGCGAGAAGGTAAATCATACAGAGACATACGAAGACTTAGAAGAATTACTGCAAAATTATCTCAAAGCCACGAATGGCAGGGATTAGGAATTGACAAAAGAAACTTAGGTAAGATATAATTAATCAGTTAACATTTAGAACGAAAGGAATAGTGTTATGGCAGAGGCAAAGAAGAATATATTAACCCCAGACGGTTTAAAAGCATTAGAAGATGAATTACAAGAATTAAAAGTCGTAAGACGTAAAGAGATCGCACAGAAGATCAAAGAAGCAAGAGAACAGGGTGACTTATCAGAGAACGCGGAATATGATGCAGCCAAAGATGAACAGCGTGACATGGAAGCACGTATCGAAGAGATCGAAAAGATCTTAAAGAACGCCGTTGTTATCGATGAGAAGTTTGAAAAAGGTGTCATCAGCCTTGGATGTCACGTATTATTAGAAGACATCACTCTTGGAAAAGAAGTAACATACCATATCGTAGGTTCTACAGAGGCAGATATCCTTCAGAACAAGATTTCCAATGAAGCACCGATCGGTAGAGCTTTACTTGGAAAGAAAATCGGAGATGTCGTATCCGTAGAAGGAATCAATCAGGTAAACGACTTCAGAGTCATTGATGTACAGAGAAAGTAAGAGGAAGTAAGAAAAGTGGCACAGCAGAATAAAGATACAAACGAACTGATCAAAGTAAGAAGACAGAAACTGGCTGACTTACAGGCAGCTGGGAAGAATCCGTTCGAGATCATGAAATATGATGTAACACATCATTCAAAAGAAATCAAAGATAATTTTGAAGAATTAGAAGGAAAAGAAGTAGCAGTTGCAGGACGTTTAATGTTCAAACGTGTGATGGGTAAAGCATCTTTCTGTAACGTACAGGACCTTCAGGGTGGAATTCAGGCATATGTAGCAAGAGATGAGATCGGTGTAGAATCTTATCAGGATTTCAAGAAGATGGATATTGGAGATATCGTAGGTATCAAAGGTAAAGTCTTTGCTACGAAGACAGGAGAGAAATCTATCCATGCAGAAGAAGTGATTTTATTATCTAAGAGTTTAAAACCACTTCCAGAGAAATTCCACGGATTAACAGATACAGATACAAGATATCGTCAGAGATATGTTGACCTGATCATGAACGAAGAATCCAAAGAAGTATTCATCAAACGTTCTAAAATCATCAGTAAGATCCGTTCTTATCTAGATGGACAGGGATTCATGGAAGTAGAAACTCCGATGTTAGTATCCAATGCAGGTGGAGCATCAGCAAGACCATTTGAGACACATTACAATGCATTAAGTGAAGATGTAAAATTACGTATTTCCCTAGAGTTATACTTAAAGAGACTGATCGTTGGTGGACTTGAGAAAGTTTACGAGATCGGACGTGTATTCCGTAACGAAGGTGTTGACACACGTCATAACCCAGAGTTTACATTAATGGAATTATATCAGGCATACACAGACTATCACGGAATGATGGATCTGACAGAGAACTTATATCGTTACCTTGCAGAAGAAGTATGCGGTGGAACAAAGATTCAGTATAAAGATTTCGAGATCGATCTTGGAAAACCTTTTGAGAGAATCACAATGGTAGATGCAGTTAAGAAATACTCTGGAGTAGACTTTAAAGAGATCAAGACTTTAGAAGAAGCAAGAGCAGCTGCTGAAGAACACCATGTAGAATACGAAGAACGCCACAAACGTGGAGATATCTTAAACTTATTCTTCGAAGAATTCGTAGAAGACAAACTGATCCAGCCAACATTTGTTATGGATCACCCAGTAGAAATCTCTCCATTAACAAAGAGAAAACCAGAAGATCCAGATTATGTAGAACGTTTTGAGTTCTTTATGAATGGATGGGAAATGGCAAATGCATACTCTGAGTTAAATGATCCGATCGATCAGAGAGAACGTTTCAAAGCACAGGAAGAACTTCTTGCACAGGGTGACGAAGAAGCCAACACAACAGATGAGGACTTCTTAAATGCATTAGAGATCGGTATGCCACCTACAGGTGGTATCGGATTCGGTATCGACAGAATGGTAATGTTATTAACAAATTCTACAGCGATCAGAGACGTATTATTATTCCCGACAATGAAGTCACAGGGCGCTGCTAAGAACGAAGCAAACAACGCTGCACAGTCAACTCCGGTAGCTGCAAAAGTAGTTGTTCCAGTAGAAGAAACAGCTGCCCCAGCGAAGGTTGAGATCGATTTCTCTAATGTAGAAGTAGAACCATTGTTTGAAGATATGGTTGACTTCGAGACATTCAGCAAGTCAGATTTCCGTGCTGTAAAGGTTAAAGAATGTGAAGCAGTTCCGAAATCCAAGAAGCTTCTGAAGTTCGTATTAGACGACGGAAGTGGCGTAGATCGTGTGATTTTAAGCGGAATTCATGATTACTATGAGCCAGAATTCTTAGTAGGAAAGACATTGCTTGCAATCACAAACCTTCCACCACGTAAGATGATGGGAATTGATTCTTGTGGTATGATCATCTCCGCTACATATCTTGTAGAAGGAAGAGAAGGACTGAACGTTCTGATCCTTGATGATCACATTCCGGCAGGAGCAAAATTGTACTAAGAGCAAGAAATTTTAAGCTATATTTTAAACAGAAAAACAGGTTACTACACCACATTTACACCAAATTTTTAAAAAGTCTAAGAGAAGGGCTCTGCAAAAGAATGGTGTAAAAGAAAACTAGTAATAAAAGATACAGTTGAGTGTACCAAAAAAGTTGGTACACCCAGCTGTTTTTTGTTTTGTACAAAATATCTAAATATCAAAAATGGAAGTAATCAGCGTTGTAGTTGGTTATTTTTTATTCTATATTGCACATCAACAATTCAAAAATTTTTATATATTTCCCAGAAAACCCTGTAAAAATGCCTCTCAGCATTTCGTTATATAGAAGGATATTTAATAATATCAATCTTTGTACATTGACAATTGAATAGCTTTTGAATATGAGGATACCTGAACTGAATATGCATGCGGCGTGTCTGTTCAGAGCATACAATCCTAAAAGAAGAGGGTTAGGGAACGGAAATATTTGAAAGCGTAATAAAACGATTTATTAACTGCGCAAGAGATAGCTTAATAAAAACTATATGTGTAGGTGATGAAGTGCAAAAAACTATATCTACACTTGATTTTTTTGATACAGAATTGAAAGGAACGATATTTATGACAAGATTAACGAAGTATGAGAAGGAAACTATTATTCTTACAAATGAGGAAGATGATTTTTGGAATGTGTTTACATATAACAAAGGATTGCAACGCAGGTTTATGTCCTTTGCTGAACAATATCCAGAAAATTGTCGATTCAAGAGCCAGAATAATGAAGGGGGAATGACATTTGAGATAGACCAAGGTAGGTTATCGGTTCGTTTGACAGCACCGTATTCAGAGGAAAGAAGGAAGGCATCTAGTGATTATGCTAAGAAGCATGGAATGAATGCTAATAAAAAATAAGCACCAGTTTTTGACAGTAGTTTTTCTATAAAATAATGATATTTAATCTACTGATTTGTTGAAAAAGGTAGTTAAAAGTAGTATAATTAAAAGGTTAATTTATAAAAAAGCGGAGGAATTATAATGGCACGTCCTAAGAAAAATGGAACGTATTTGAATGTTTGTATAGAAAAATCAATATATGAAGAATTAGAAAGTTTCAGTGAAGAAGCCGGTCAAACGAAGACGATTGTAGTAGAGAGAGCTTTATTGGAATACATGAAGGAGTATAAAAAGAAGCAAGAAATGCTTCAGTCTTTGGAGGCTAGTTATGAGAAATAATAAGTTTACTTGTTTAGATTTATTCTCAGGGGCGGGAGGTTTATCCAGAGGCTTTTATGATGCAGGATATGATGTTGTATTGGGAGTTGATTTTGATGCTGCAGCATTACAGACATTTAAAGCCAATCACGGTACGGCAGAAACAATGAAATTAGATTTGTTTGATCATACTAATATTGATGTAATTATTGATTATTTAACTAAAGAGGGAATAAAATTAGATGTTTTAGTTGGTGGTCCACCATGTCAGGGATTTTCAGTAGCAGGACCAAGAGATATGAATGATAAAAGAAATTCACTTTATACAGCTATGGTAAAACTTGCAGATAGAGTGAAACCACAAGCTGTGATTTTAGAAAATGTTCCAGGAATGGTTCAGACTAATGGAGGAATAGGAGCTAAGAGGGTTGTAGAAGATTTCCTAAAAATTGGATATAAGATGGTTCCTAAGTTGTTGTATGCACCAGATTATGGTCTTCCACAGATGAGAAAGAGAGTATTTTTTGTTGGTTTAAGAGATGGAAATGAAGAATTTGTTTTTCCAGAACCAACAGTAAGTAAGGAACACTATGTAACATGTGAAGAAGCTATCGGAGATCTTCCTTCATTGCAAACTGAGGATGGTGAAATTATTTATGGAGAAGAGGAACAAGATTATATTTGTGACATTCAAAATGATTATCAAAGAAAAATGAGGAAAAATTCTCAAAAGGTTTATAATCATATAGGGAGTGTACCTATTGAAAAAACAAAACATATGATTTCATTAGTTCCTGAAGGTAAAAACTATAAGGCTTTACCACCAGAATACCAAGGCATTTACAAATATCATGAAGCATTAACGAGATATCATAGTAAGAAACCATCAAATACTATTAATACGGGACATCGTTCTCACTTCCATTACAAATGGAATAGAATTCCAACAGTAAGGGAAAGTGCAAGACTTCAAAGTTTTCCAGATGATTTTATCTTCTATGGAAACAAGTCTGAGCAATTTAGACAAGTTGGAAATGCTGTTCCACCTATGCTAGGGCAAGTTGTTGCAGAAGCATTATTACCATACCTAAAGAAAGAAGACGAATGAGATGAGAAAATATAAGATGATAGATCTATTTGCAGGATGCGGAGGTCTGGAAGATGGATTTTTGCAGACAGGCAATTATGAGGATATAGCAGCTGTAGAGTGGTTGCGTCCACAGGTCAACACCTTAATTAATAGACTTGAAACAAAATGGGGAATATCAGATGCAAAAGAACGAGTTATGCATTTCGATATACAGCGTGAAAAAGAGCTTTTTGAAGGTTGGAATGATTCAGAATTTGGAAAAAGTAAAGGTCTTGATTATTATGTGAATCAAGTCGGAGGAATAGATATCATTATTGGTGGTCCACCATGTCAAGCATATTCAGTTGCAGGTCGAGTTAGAGATGAAAATGGAATGAAAGATGATTACCGTAATTATTTGTTTGAACATTATTTGAGTGTTGTGGATAGATATAGACCGAAAGTATTTGTATTTGAAAATGTTCCGGGAATACTTAGTGCAGCACCTGATGGAACTCCAATTACCTCTTTAATAACTAAAAGCTTTGAAAAGATAGGATATACTATTATTGAGAATTTGAAGGAAGCTAAAATCAATGCCAGTGACTACTCTGTACCACAAAATAGAGAAAGGATAATAATTGTTGGTATAGATCATCGTAGGATCAAAAATCCCGAAAAATATCTTGATGTGTTTTATAAGGAACTGCTTCCTATGCAAAAAGGTACCCAGAAAATCACCGTTAAAGAAGCAATCGGAGATTTGCCCAAGTGTAAACCATATTTTGATGAAGAACATCATAAAAAAAGAAAATCACATGAAACTCCAGAGTGTTCTTTGACATGGCATAAGCCGAGATATCATAATATGCGAGATATGGATACTTTTAGAATCTTAGCAGAAGATATTGAATCTGGGAGACGAGAATATGATAGCAAAAAAATCAGTGAATTATATGAGAAGAAAGTAGGATCAAAGTCACCGATACATCGTTATCATGTACTTGAATCAAATCTTCCAAGTACAACTATTATTGCGCATTTGTACAAAGATGGGAATAGATTTATTCATTATGATTCTGAACAATGCAGATCTATTACGGTAAGAGAAGCTGCTAGACTACAATCTTTTGAGGATGATTTTGAATTTGTTGGTACACAAGGAAATGCATATCAAATGATTGGAAATGCTGTTCCACCTAATCTTGCAAAAGCCGTAGGTTTTGCAATAGCAAAAATGTTAGAAATGATGGAGGGAGAATAAAATGTACCATTATTTATTTACGAATGATTTACGAATATCAACACTTGATAATTCATTACAAAATGCAGGACATTGTTTTGTTACAGGGACAGTACCGACTGCAACAGAGAACAAAAGTGCAAATAATAATATGAAAACTTTGGGATTTTATTTCAATCTTACAGAAGATAGTATATGTGCAAAACAAGCAAAAGAAGGAAATATAAGAGCTGTTGTGTTTAATTTCATTAAAAAATTTCAGTTTCCCAACCTTAGAACAGTAGAATGTTTAGATAACTGTATTAATGATGGAATTACTTTAGCGCCTATGCGAGTGATAATAAAAGTCTTATATACTATGAATCTTTTTTATGGAAGTGCAACAGCATATTTAACAAGAGATGAAATCAAATATTTTATTTTTTACAATGATGAGGTTGCAAAAACAAGACACATAGACTTTATTAGGCTGATTAATGATATTGTTCAATATAGAAATAATGGACAATATCCTGAATACATTTCAACTAAGGATTCCGAACATGAGTGGAAACAGGAAGATAGACAAATTCGTGAAATGGTAAAAGTTTTGAAATGGTCTGGATGTGTTGTTGAAAGTGAAGAAAAAATTACAATAACCAATGAAGGACTCTCACAAGAAAACAAGGCAGCTATATACGATATTATAAACTATAGTGGTTTTTGGAATGGAAATACTCTTGAAAGTTATCGTCAATATATGGATATGGATGACAACTTAATAGACGAATCTGATGAGCCAGTTGATTCAAATAATGAAGAAGTAGAAAGAATTACTGGTGGAGAGAACATATTGTATTATGGTGTTCCAGGAAGTGGAAAATCTTATGCAATTAGCAAGATTTGTTCTGATGAAAGATACATGGAAAGAGTTGTATTTCATCCTGATTATATATATTCTGATTTTGTTGGACAAATTCTTCCAAGGTTAGATGAGAACAATAAATTAGAGTATATATTTACGGCAGGTCCTTTTACTAGAGTATTACAAAAAGCAAGTGATGATCCGAGTAATATGTATTATCTCATTGTTGAGGAAATAAATAGAGGAAATGCGCCTGCAATTTTTGGAGAGATATTCCAATTATTAGACAGAAATGAAGATGGAGCGAGTGAATACGGAATTTCAAATTATGAAGTGGCAAAAGAAGTATATGGAAATACAAATCACTCTGTAAAAATTCCATCCAACTTAACTGTTCTGGCAACGATGAATACTTCTGATCAAAATGTATTTACTCTTGATACGGCATTTCAGAGAAGATGGAAGATGAAGCATATTCCAAATAGATTTAATAACGAGCATTCAAAAGATATTATTCAAGGAACACAAATAACTTGGGGAGCATTTGCTACGGTTATCAATGAAATGGTGGTTGATATAAATCTGGATGTAGCAAGTTCAGCAGATAAACGATTAGGAGCATATTTTGCAAAAGTTTCAGAATTAAAAGCAGATGTTTTTCCAGAAAAGGTATTAAAATATTTATGGGATGATGCTTTTCGTATGGACAAGGAGAGTATCTTTGATGAAAAATATAAGGCTCTTGAAGATGTGATTGAAGAATATGAGTGTTCAAAAACAGATAAGTTACAATCTGTTTTGAAAGCATCAGTATATAAAAAAATGCTAGATAGAATCGAGAGTGAGAAAAAAAGTGAATTGGAAGACGATGTAGACAATCAGTAAGAAGGTGATATTATGAAAGATTTTAACCTTAGAGATAAGTGTAGCATAAACACCAACTACGACACTGATACATTTGTTGGAATAAAATGTGAAAATGGTGATTATAGCATTTGTTTTCCTTTGGGATTTCAGATGTCTGAGTCAGATCGACAACTTCGAAAAGATATTTTACTTCTGTTAAATTCAATAAAAGAAACAACTATGAAAAAAGAATCAGAAGTATACAATGATTTTAAAGAATATAGTCAGTTAGATTTTCCATTCCAGGCTTATCTTGCGCTAATATATGATTATTATAATCGAGGATATTATCATGAGATAGAAGTGATTTACAATGTTTCCAAAAGAGGTAAAATAGATTGGAATCGAACCATTAAAACGCAAAAACCATCTATTCAAGATGGGCAAGCTTTCTATTTGGATTTTGTAACAAAAAGAAATAGTATAAATGAGGATGAACTGATTACATTAATTCATGAGTATTGTGTTTTTGATAGTTTTGAAAAAATTGGTTGGTTATTTACAGATAAATTACCTTCAAAGCCAAGATTGAAATTTAATTATAAGTTGTTCAAATCAGTAATTAGAGAAAAATTAGGAAGAACTTTTAATGATAAGAATAAAAAGTTGTTTAGAAATATGTTAGCTATTATTGATTATGAAGGTGAAAATAATGAACAGCGAGAATACAAGTACGGAACAAATCGGTTTGAGTATGTATGGGAATCAATGATAGACAGAGTTTTTGGTATTGAGAAAAAAGAACAGTATTTTCCCAAAACTACATGGACATTATCAGAAAGAAAATATGATAATGCGTCATTAGAGCCTGATACAATAATGATTGTTAATAATGATGTATATGTATTAGATGCAAAATATTATAAATATGGTGCCACAAGAAGACCGTGGGATTTACCAGAATCTACATCCATTAACAAGCAGATTACATATGGGGAATATATAGCCGAAGAGATGAAATTTAAAAAAATACATGGAGAAAATTTCAAGACATATAATGCTTTTCTGATGCCCTACAATATGGAAGACTGGAAAGCTACAACTCCTATTAAATCAATCGGAAAAGCAACCAGTAGTTGGAAACATGGTTGTAAAGAATATGAAACTATTATAGGTGTTCTAATTGATGTTAAGCATTTAATGAAAATTAGTAGCAATCGTGAAGATCAAGAAGAGATGTTGGCTTTGGCTAATGTAATTGACAGTAATTTTATAAAAGAATAATGATTAAGCCAAAGGCTCTCAACTGTAAAAAGTTGAGAGCTTTTGTTTTGCTCATTTGCAAAATTTTCATTTATGCATAGATTGGAAAAATAGCTGAAGCCGTTGTGATTGATTAAAGGATAACATCAATTACTTCGGCTTCTGATGTCAAGGAGTTCAGAGGACAGAATGTTCTTTGATGGGGTTAAGGGGCAAAGCCCATTATCAGGTTAAGGGTGAAACGCCTTGCCCAGTTAAGAGACGTTTCGTCACTTAATACTGGGTATTTCCTGACGATAAAGACAGGATTTATGGCAGCTTCGCTGCAGTTCTCTGCGAGAACAGAAAGAAGGAGACGACAAAATGAAACTAACTAGACATAATGGAAGAACTGGAAAGAATGGTGTTTATAATCCCAAGCACAATGATCGACAGTTCGATATTGAAAATAGTGATCATATCGATTTGGAACGAGCCAAGAGAAATGTTTATTGGGATTGTTATAATGGTATCAGATCTGCTTCAGTAACAGGAAAAGAGGATGAGATTGTCGATTCCTTTGAAGAAGTGGAACAACTATTTTATAAGATTCATTATCAAGATTATGTGAAAGGACAGAATGCAAGAAATTTGAAAAATCATCATCCTGAAAGAAACAGAACAACAGATGATATTAGGACTCATAAGAAAACGTGTCCGGAAGAAACCATTTATCAGATTGGAACAAAAGATGATTATGTTGATCCGAATGTGTTGTTGATTATTGTAACAGAATTTATTACAGAACTTAGTGATCGTTTTGGAGAACATTTTCATTTATTGAACTGGTCCTTGCATTTGGATGAGTCCACTCCACACATTCATGAACGCCATGTTTTTGATTGTAAGAATGCTTATGGAGAAATATTTCCCCAACAGGAAAAAGCACTTGAAACATTAGGTTTTGACTTGCCAAATCCGGAAAAGAAGGCTGGTAGATTTAACAATAGGAAAATGGTTTTTGATGCTACTTGCAGAATACTCCTTTTTGATATTTGTAAAAAGCACGGATTAGAGTTAGAAGAAGAACCAAGTTATGGTGGAAGGGAATATCTTGAAAAGCAAGATTATATTCGAATGAAGCAGAAAAAGGATATTGCATCTTTGGAAGAATCAATTCAGAGTCAGATAGAAGTGGTTAATCAGAAAAAATATGAGATCTTTGAACAAGAGGTTCAGCACAAAGAAAACAGCATAAAGATTATTGATCAAGAGAAAAAGCTTAAAGCACAGTCAGTAGAATTTTTTGATAATGCGGAGCGAATTCTTCAGCAAGACGAAACATTGAAACAGCTTGAATTTAAAATTGAAGATGTAGAAAAACTGATAGATGATGTTACGGATGAGGTTTATGAAAAAGCGGTGGAAAGAATTGCAGATGAAATTGAGATTGCTACTAGGAAAGAGGATATTAAAATGGTGGAGGATAGTAAGAAATGGGTTTTAAGCCCAGAGAGAAAGGCATCTAAAAGGGAAAAACAGTATGCTCTTGATCGGTTAGATGGAGTAATTAAAAAGATTGAATATGCAATTACGAAGACGATTTCGAAAATGAAAAACAGATTATTGAAACCGGAAAACAAAAATATCATGGTTCAAGAAATAAAAAAAGAAGTAAAACCATCTATATTAAAAAAATTATCTGAGAAGAAAGCAAGTATAACAAGAAATGGAGAAACTGGAAAATTGAATAAAGAGTCCTCATTAGATAATGAGCGATAAGAGCATTTTGGGAATTCCGTTGGAATAAACAGAGTGCTCTTTTTTGATTGGAGGGATTATGGGATTATTTGATGAAGTGAAAGAAAATGTAACAGTTCGGCAGGCGGCTGAGTTATATGGATTTAAGATAACAAAATCAGGGCTGATTAGTTGTATTTTTCATAATGACAAAACACCAAGCATGAAAGTAGATAGAAGATATTATTGTTTTGGTTGTGGAGTGACTGGTGATGTGATAGATTTCACAGCACAGCTTTTTGGACTTTCCTTAAAAGAGGCTGCATTAAAATTAGCAGATGATTTCGGAATTCAAATATCTAGAGTAGACAGAAGAAAAATAAAAAAACCAAGGAAGATTTTGAAGAGCAAACCAGAAAAAAATTTAGTGAAATCAGAAGAACAAGAGTATATAGAATGTGTTCGTGCGATGTTGGATTACCGTATATTGTTGCAAAAATGGAAAAAAGAATTTGCACCTAAATCGCCGGAAGAAGAGTGGGATGAAAAATTTGTAGAGGCGTTGAAATATCTGACCATTGTTGAATATTACTTAGATCTTTTATTATTCGGAGAAGAGGAAGAAAAAGAGCAAGTTGTTGAAATGATTAAGAAGGAGGTTGAAAAGATTGAGAGAAGATGCAGAAAAAATGGATGAAAATAAAAAGAAGGATACTTTGAAACGGATGGGTGAGATGGCAGATCTAAATGCAATCAGACAAATTAAGGAATGTTTACTGAAAAATGAAAAGGGAGATATCAAAGGAACGGTTCAAAATTATATGATGATTTTTCGAGATGATCCATTGATTAAAGGTTGTCTTCGATATAATCGGTTGTCTGAAAGAGTCGATATATCGAGGAAACTTTGGTGGGATGAAGATTGGGAGATTCTGACCGACAATGCGATTGATCAGTTTTATCTATATTTTGAAGTGTACTATGGATTAGGAAATGAAAAAAATTTGTATAAGGCATTGCAAATTGAAGCTGCAAACAGAGCGTATCACCCGATTTGCGAATACCTAGAAACATTAAAATGGGATGGAGAAGAACGAATACGATATGTGCTGAAAAAATATATGGGGGCAGATGATTCAGACTATGTATATGAAGTATTAAAGCACTTTATGATGGAGGCTTTATTGCGAGTGTTTTATCCGGGAATAAAAGCGGATGAAATGCTTTGTCTTGTGGGACAACAAGGCGCAGGAAAATCCACGTTCTTTCGTTTTTTATCCTTGAAAGATAATTGGTTTTCGGATGATTTAAGAGATTTGGGTGATAAGAAGGTATTTGAATCAATTAGAGGACATTGGATCATAGAAATGTCTGAAATGATTGCTGCTATCAGTGCAAAAAGTAACGAAGAAATAAAATCATTTTTGAGCCGGCAAAAGGATACATATAGAACGGCCTATGCACGTTTTGAAAAAGATCGAAAAAGGCAATGTGTATTCGCTGGATCTACCAATACCTATCAGTTTATTCCGTTTGATAGAACTGGGGCAAGAAGGTTTCTTCCAATCATGATTGATGCTTCAAAAGCAGAGAAACATATTTTAGATGATGAAGAAGAAGCCAGAGCATATTTTGATCAATTGTGGGCAGAAGCAATGATTATTTATCACAATGAAGAAAACAAAGGTAATCTTCTGAAATTCAAAAAAGAAATGCAAAAGGAAATTGATGAGTATCGGAAACAGTTTATGCAAGAGGACACTTTGGCAGGAACAATCCAAGGGTGGCTTGATAATTATAAAGGAAATTATGTATGTTCTATTCAGATTTGGAGTGAGGCTTTTAATCACGGAGATCGTGAGCCTAAGAAGTATGAGACGAATGAAATTTGTCAAATCATGGATACTCAGATTATTGGATGGAAGCGAGGTGGTTATCATAGATTTACCTCAGAAGGGTATGGAAGACAACGCTGTTGGACTCGAAAAAGTGAAGAGATAGAGGGCGGCAACGAAATTGGCGGAGATGGATTTAGAGAACTTTCGGCAACAGAACTAATGGAACTTCCGTTCCATTAGCCCGACAAGAGAGAGGAAATCTTCCTGATAATACAGCTGTTTTATTAAAAAAACGACCTATGTTGCCAGTTTTGATGACATATGAAAATGTTGATTTTACTGGTTATTTGTACTCTTTTCTAAGATGGCAACAAGGAACATTAAAAAATAAAATAAGAAAGAAGATAATGTATTGATTTTCGGTATGAAAGAAACAAAAAGTTTTGAAATAGTTTGTTGCCAGGAGCTTGATGAGATAAAAGCACCTGAAAAACAAGTTCCTCTCTCTGTCGGGGAAATTAGGAAAAATAAGTCTATAAAAAAGGAAGGAGGAAGATGCCTATGGTAAAAGAAGTTCCTATTTGGGAAAAGAGTAATTTAACTCTTGAGGAAGCAGCTGCATATTCTGGTATTGGAATTAACAAGCTCCGTAAAATGACGGATGAGCAGAATTGCCAGTTTGTTTTATGGAATGGAACAAAGCGATTGATTAAACGTAAAAAATTAGATGAATATACGGAAACAGCATATTCTATATAAATTTTGGTGTAAAAAATGAATGATTAGGCGTAGAAAAGGGACTTTGTAAGCGTTATAATAAGTTTGCAGAGTCCTTTTCTTTGTATAGAAAAGGAGAAAAGAATGCAAAAAAGAAAAGATCATAAAGGGAGAGTGTTGAAAGACGGAGAAACCTATCGGAAAAATGATGGACTTTACATGTATCGTTGGACTGGTGGAGATAAAAAAAGACATACGGTATATTGTTCTACATTAGAAGGATTGCGTGAAAAAGAAAAAGAAATTCAGAATGATCTGCGGGATGGGATTCAACAAGGAAGTTCAAATATCACATTGAATGATGTCTATAAAATGTGGAAAAATGATAAGGTGGGATTAAAGCAAACTACTCGCAATAATTATATTTATATGTATGAGCATTTTGTTATGAATGATTTTGGAAACAGAAAGATAAAGGAAATCCGAAAATCGGATGTGAGAAGATACTATAATGGTATTGTGGATTCTAAGAAAATGTCAGTTGCAACATTGGAGAGTATTCATACGGTGCTTCATCAAGTATTTATATTAGCGGTTGAGGATGGTTATATTAGAATAAATCCTAGCGACTTAGTTTTAGGAGATGTGAAACGATCACATAACTTTGAAACACCTAAACGTCATGCTCTTACAATTCCGCAGCAAGAAGCTTTTGTTTCCTATATAAATAAAAGCGAAAAATATAACCATTGGCTTCCATTGTTTACATTCTTCTTGGGAACAGGATGTCGTGTATCAGAGGTAGTTGGGTTACGTTGGGAAGATGTTCATATGGATGAGAATTATATTGAAATTAATCACAATATGGTGTACTACCAGAGAGATAAAGGCAAGTGCTATTTTTCAGTAACATCACCAAAAACTACTGCAGGATACCGAATTATTCCAATGTTGCCAGAAGTAAAACAGGCACTTTTGAATGAGAAAAAATATCAAGAGGAAGTAGGGTTAACTTGTCAGGCATCAATTGATGGATATACAGATTTTATTTTCTTGAACAGAAATGGTTTTGCACATAATCCTCAGACAATCAATAGAACAATCAAACGTATAACTCTGGCATATAATGAAGAAGAAATAGAAAGAGCAGAAAGAGAACGTAGAGCACCAGTTTTACTGCCTAATTTTTCTTGCCATAATTTGCGACATACATTTGCTACAAGGTATTGTGAGAATGAAACAAACCTTAAAGTAATTCAGGAAATTATGGGACATAAAGATATCGCAACAACGATGGAAATTTATGCGGAAGCAACAAAAGAGGCGAAAGTTAAATCATTTGAAGATTTATGCGGTAAGATTAAAATTTCATAATAAGGGACGCACACCAACAACTGCACCACTTTTACACCAAATTGGTGGTAACTTGTAATAAAAGTTGTAGAGTTATATAAAAATGTAGATTATTAGAAGCTTGAAGAATAGAGAAGCGTAGAGGCAAATAGATATATATAAAATCTCGCTGCAAGCTCCCGACAATGAAGAGCATGGGAGCCGCAAAGAATGAAGCTAACAATGCTGCACAGTCTGCTCCGGCAAAATCTGTTGCAACATTTACCGCTACATCTGACATGGCAGAAAAGATTGATTTCTCTAATGTAGAAGTAGAACCATTATTCGAAGACATGGTTGATTTCGATACATTTAGCAAGTCAGATTTCCGTGCTGTAAAGGTAAAAGAATGTGAAGCAGTTCCAAAATCTAAGAAGCTTTTGAAGTTCGTATTAGACGATGGAAGTGGCGTAGAACGTGTGATTTTAAGCGGAATTCACGATTATTATGAGCCGGAAGAACTGGTTGGAAAGACATTGCTTGCAATCACAAACCTTCCACCACGTAAGATGATGGGAATTGATTCTTGCGGTATGATCATCTCCGCTACACACCTTGTAGAAGGAAGAGAAGGATTGAATGTTCTGATCCTGGATGATCACATTCCGGCAGGAGCAAAATTGTACTAAGTGAGTAAAAATACTTCACAATTTGACAACAAAAATTTTCTTTGACAACAATTTGACAACAAATTTGTATTCCAACATGAATCATCATGAAGAATGGTGATTAGTTGTCAGTAATACTACTCCAACAATATAGATTGTTGAGGGCACTTTTTGAAAGAAAAATCTTTCAGAGAGTGCCCTTTTTTTATTCATTAACAATGTCCGTTGTGGTTGAGTAAAAGCTGAAAGGAGAAACAGATTTGAAAACAGAAAATATGTACTATAACCAACAGAAGCGTTCAGAGGTAAAAGAAGAAGCCCGTCGACTTAGAAGAAAATTTCTTCGTTATCAACAAGCAGAAATCGTATATAGCCTGTCACATAAAAAGTTGATGGAACTTGCAAATGATGCGGGTGCGATTTACAGAATGGAAGGAATCGTTTTGATAAACAGAGAAATCTTTGATGAATATCTTGAACAATTTCATGAAAAATAAGATGACAAATCGGAGAAAGGAATTTAGTTGAGATGCATGGAAAGGTATGGATGTTTTCTAATCTTATTGATGATGAAGATATAGAATTTATGCAACATGAATTTATAAGTTATAAACAAGCTATGGATTATTACGAGCTTGGATATAAGCCAATCGTAAGATTATCTCACAAGGCAGGAGCAGTTTATAAGGTTGGAAAAAAAGTTCTAATTAAGCGAAGCACATTTGAAAAATATCTGAGAGAAAATATCAGAAGGGAGAAAGAAGAATGGGAAAGGTTATTTCAGTAGCAAACCAGAAAGGCGGAGTTGCAAAAAGTACAACGACTTTAAATCTTGGGGTAGGATTGGCAAGACAAGGAAAAAAAGTGTTATTGATCGATGCGGATCCACAGGGAAGTTTGACTGCTAGTCTTGGGTATGTAGAACCGGATGATATTGGAACTACACTTGCAACTATTATGATGAATATTATCAATGACGAGGAAATTGCTGAGGACGAAGGCATTTTACATCATGAGGAACAAGTGGATCTCCTACCGGCCAATATTGAGTTATCTGCTCTGGAAGTAACCATGAGTAATGTAATGAGCAGAGAACTGATCATGAAGGAATATATTGATACGATGCGATCACGATACGATTATATTTTGATTGATTGTATGCCGAGTTTAGGCATGATGACCATCAATGCCTTAGTAGCTTCTGATACGGTTCTGATACCTGTACAAGCTGCATATCTGCCGGTTAAAGGACTTCAACAGTTGATCAGGACTATTTCTATGGTAAAGAAGAGATTGAACCGGAAGCTAACGATACATGGAATTCTTTTGACAATGGTGGATTTTCGCACTAATTACGCCAAAGATATTGCTTCCAGAGTGAGAGAAACTTATGGATCTAAGATTTCTATCTTTGAAAATGTCATTCCACTGTCAGTTAAGGTAGCTGAAGCAAGTGCGGAAGGAAAAAGTATTTATTGTCATTGTCCAAATGGAAAAGTATCTATGGCTTATGAAAATTTGACGCAGGAGGTTTTGGAAAATGAAAAATAGAAGCGGAGAAAAAATCAAATTGACAAGCATTGATGAATTGCTGGGAGTAGTCAATGAAGAATCTGCAATGGAAATAGAAATAAATAGAATCCATGCATTTAAAGATCATCCTTTCAAAGTATTGGATGATGAAAAGATGGCAGATTTGATAGAGAGTGTAAAGGGCAACGGGGTACTGACACCAGTTTTATTAAGATCTGATGGTGAAGATGGATATGAAATGATATCCGGTCATCGAAGGATGCATGCGGCAGCTATAGCTGGATTGGAAACTATTCCTGCAATCGTGAGAGAACTGTCAGATGATGATGCAGTGATTGCTATGGTAGATGCGAATATTCAGCGAGAAGAGTTACTTCCGAGTGAAAAGGGATTTGCTTATAAGATGAAACTGGATGCGATAAAGAGACAGGGAAAAAGAGTTGATTTAACTTGTGGTCATAATGGCCACAAGTTGGGTAAGAAATCAAGAGAAGAGCTAGGGGAACAGGTAGGGGAGAGTGCCCGTAATGTTCAGAGATACATTCGCCTTACAGAATTGATTCCAGAATTATTAGATATGGTAGATGCAAAAAAATTGAATTTTACCATTGCCGTTGATATTTCCTACATTGAAAAGGAAATACAGAAATGGATCTACGAGTATATCCGTGATACAGGATTTGTTAAACCAAAGCAGATTACAGCTTTGAGAAAGCAGTTGGAAGAAGGACCGGTGAACCAGGGATTTATGATTTCGATTTTCAATAGCTGCATAGCAGTAAAAGCACCGGAACGAAAAGTGGTGTTATCAGGAAAGAAGCTCACAAAGTATTTTCCGGAAGATTATTCGGAAACGGATATGGAAAAGGTGATTGAGGCATTACTGGAACAATGGAAAAGAGAACAGGAATAAGGGTTGTCAAAATAAGATACCTCAAAGAAAAAAGAGATACAGAAGTTTAAAAAAAGGACTTCTATGAGAGAAAGGAAGGGAGGAAGATACATGGACAAAAAAATGAATTTTAAATATTTTTATGGAACAGAAGCAGACCAGTTTAGTTTTTACAGAATACCAAAAGCGTTATTTACCAATGAGTGTTTTAAGGATCTTTCCAGTGATGCGAAGATCTTATACGGTTTGATGCTGGACAGAATGTCTTTATCCATTAAGAATCAGTGGTTTGATGAAGAAAATCGGGCATATATCTATTTTTCCATTGAAGATATCATGGAATTATTGAATTGTGGCAGAAATAAAGCGGTGAAATCTCTTCAGGAGCTGGATGATGAAAAAGGGATAGGTTTGATCGAAAAGCGCAGACAGGGCTTTGGAAAGGTTACGATCATCTATGTAAAATCATTTATTCAGGAGAAATGTGAGGAACAGAAAAAAGAAAAATCAAAGATGGTGAAGTTTATAAATCAAACTTCTGTAGAGGAAGAAGAGACAGAAGAAGTTTACATTTCAAACTTCAAGAAGTCCCAAAAACAAACTTCAAGAAGTCCCGAAAATAAACTTCAAGAAGTTTACATTTCAAACTCTAATAATACTAATATTAACAATACTAATCTTAGTGAGAATAAATCTAATCATATCGTATCTGCAGATGGGATAGGATCCGAAGAGGATGAGATGGAAACGTTACATGCGTATCAATCTCTGATCAAAGACAATCTGGATTATGATTCTTTGTTAGTGAGTCATCCTCATGACAAAAATCAGATTGATGAAATCGTGGATCTGATCGTAGAGACTGTTATGTGTAAGAGTGATAAAGTACTGATTGCAAGCAACTGGTATTCAGGAGCCTTGGTAAGAGGAAAATTCATGAAGCTGGATTATTCCCATGTAGAGTATGTGCTGCATTGTCTGGAAGGAAATACGAGTAAAATCAAGAATATCAAGAAATATTTACTTGCGGCATTGTTCAATGCACCTTCAACAATCAGTGGATATTACCGGGCAGAAGTAAATCATGATATGCCGTGGCTGGCAAGATAGGAGGACATATATGGGTATTTTAAAAGTGGCAGGAAAAGTGTTGTTGATTCCATTGTGGTTTATCATTTCGATTATAGGTGCTGGAGTGAAGCTGCTAGTACATATGGTGGCAATCGCAAAAAAGATATTGGGATTGGGAATTATGGCGTTGTTCATAGGAACAGTGATCTGTTATCAAGACTGGCTACAGGCAGCTTTTCTGGCTTGTATGGGAGGTGTTCTAATCGTTATTTTATTTGCTGGAGAATTTATAGATGCTGTAGTTGATCTAGTTAGAGAAAAAATCGGTGAATTGATTTTGGGTTAATATTATGAGTAATACGAATTAAGAAAATAGTCTTTTGATGATGAATAATTATCAGTAAAAGTCAGTAAAAGTAAGAATAGAGCCTGTTTAGTATCAGGCTCTGAAAAAAGAAGTGATTTTAAATGAATTTAAGATTTTTTGAATAATGAAATGCTGTTTGTATGGGTAAGTACATAAGCGGTACTTATCCCAAGAATAGCAATGGTACAAGGCCAACCCCGAAGATCAATGTTAATATTTAGATTTTTTTTAAAGTCAGATGTTTGAGGCATAATAGCTTCTGTATTCATTCAAAGACCTCCTTTTACGCAATTGATTTAAATGTATTAACCAAATTTTTTCCATATTTAGAAATCACAAAGCCGAGAGATGCAGAAAAAATTGACACTCCAGCATATCTACAAAAAGTAAGTAAAGTATCACTATTTTTGTCAGAAGATGGAGAACGAAGTTCTTCGACATTTAATAAGTCCTTAGCACTTGTAGCAGTTTTAGAATCTATTTTTTCATTACATTCATATAATGATAAAGTACCTTGGGTTAAGTGATATACACTTACTTTTTTTCCATTACAAGACTGAAATTTATTGATATTTAAAGCATCTTTACTCAGTTTATTATCATTGGTTAAGAGTGCTTGGGAATAAGCAGCCTTATTCAATGTTAAATGTGAAAGAAATTCTGCATCAGCAAATGCCCGTAAAATTTGTTCAGTTGATACATTTGTTTCATCAATATTAAAGATGTTCCGATGAAGACTCAGAACAGTTATAGAATTTATTGCTTTTTTTTGCTTGGTTTTATCATTTCCGTTTATATGTCGCAATAGTTCTGCCCATACGGCTTTTGAAACAAACATTTTTTTCTTAATAGTCATTAAGGGAAGCTCGATACTTTCTACAAAGACTTCAAAATCATTATCCATTATAAAGGAAGTATCGAGCATGATAATATCATTTTTTATTAAAAATTCAGGAATATCTATATTATTGTTCATGTGGTTTCGCCTCCAAAAGTTTTGGTTGATTTTGTTTTACGAGTACATTATAATACATAGAAAATGGAAAATAAATGCCAAAAATAACATAAAAATTATTATAAGTGATAAAAAAATGGACTTTATAGAGGAAAAGGTGGTTGGCAATGAATTATGATAGTGAAGTTATAGGAAAAAAGCTATTGACAGAAAGAAAAAAAAGAGGGTGGACTCGTGCTAAATTATCCGAATTGACCAATATATCTGAAAAGCAAATTTATAAATATGAAAAAGGAAAAGTGTTTCCATCGATAGAAAGTCTGCAGTTGCTTTGTAATGAAAAAATCTTTAATTGTGAGTTGGGATATTTGCTTTGTGAAGAAGAGTATAAGGAAGGGACAAAGCTGGATACAAAAATTGTTGAGAAACTTGGTTTAACTAAAAAATCAATTGAATCAATTGGATATATTACTACTGATAAAAGGGCTTCCAGTTTACGCCAATCGCAATGCAAAAAGAGAAGAGAAATTTTAAATGCATTGGTGTCATCGGAAAATATACGAAATTTAATTGAGTCAATGATTTTTTTAGATGAGAAACTACAGGAGAGGAAAAAAATACATTCTTATATGGAGGATACTTATGGTAAGAAAATAAGCGATCGAGTGAGCGAGATTGTAGCTGGATCTGTAGATTATGAAAATGAAGAATTTGTTTCAGATTTACCAGATGCTGATGTTTATTGTAAAGCAATTCGAGAATGCAAGCAGATTCCAGATAAACTTAAAGATAATTCATATGCTATTAAAGTGGCAAGATATGAGTTGAGGGAGGAATTTGAAAATCTTGTAGATGAATTATATCCAGAGCTGAGAAAATATTAAATAAAATAGAGCAGAGCTATTGATTCAACACACAGGATGTGACAATAGCTCTTTTTTGATGACAAATAACATTATCTCTCAGGAAGATAAAATGCTCTCATTTCTACGGAAGTATCTTTAAAATCCATTTCTACATAATAGTCCCGAATAAAAGTCGCACGGTAGTAATCCTGTAAGGAATAAAGTTCAAGAGTTTTAAAATCGACCAAACACAGCGGGATTGGTTCTTTCTTTTCATTTTCATATTTCCAATATTCTAAGGAAGCTGCAACTTTATCAAGGCAACTTTGGCAGAGATGATCTGTTAGATTCCTTTTGTTCAATTTATAGTTTTCCGGTAACGTGATATCTATCTCAGCCATTCCGCGGGAAACATCTCCATGAGAGGAATACGTAATTTCGCCTGTGTTTCCGAAAAGCATATTTGAACTGGTTTTATTTGGTATTTCATTTCCGTTTTCATCATATGCTTTTAGTTGGAAATCTAAGATGTACCAGTCATTGAGGGAAATCAGTCCAACCGTATCAAATTTTCGATAATAATCCATCATACTATAATCAGAACTTCCACATAAATAGCATGTAGAGATATCTTTCAGGTTTGATTGCAGATCGTCAAAGGTTATTTCTATCTGTTCTTTTGGGGCGTCTGTTTTCAGGGAATGTGTTAGAAAAATACCGTGATGTTGATGTATCGCATAACCGATGAGAAAGGTTACAGCTAATAGGATGGTGCACCAGAATAAATCTTTCCTGATATGATAATATTTTTTTCTTTTTTCATGCATAATTGAATTCCTCCGTGAAAAAATATAGTGTACTTAAAATAAGTCCATTTAAAACATTCTACCATTATTTGTACTTAAAATGAACTTGAAATATGAACTTAATATGTACTTATAGAGATGGAGAGAATAATCATGGAGAAAGAGAAGCATTTAGGATTACGGATTGATGCTGAAACGCATAAAAAACTGAAAAGCCTGGCAGAATTTGAAGGGCGTTCGATCAATGGAGAAGTGTTATATTTAATACGTCAGGCAATCATAGAATTTGAAAATAAGCATGGCGAACTGAAATAAAAGAATCTTTATATATGGATATAAGAAAAGCCCGTTCAGTTGTATGGAACGGGCAAATTTTATTTGGCCAGGAAATTGCTCTGTATTTCCAGTGGCATATTGTAGTTCTGACCGCGCTTGATCAGACTGTATAACTTGAAGCTCATGAGTTCCGGACTGGAATTTAAGCAGCTACAGAGCCCGAAATAGTTCAGATCTTCGTTCTTTGACAGGTCTGCGATTTCTTTATCATCCAGGATAAGATCTGCAGCGAAAAGGTTCGCTTCGTATTCCGTATTATCCCTCATGTTATATAAGACATCATCTTTCATCGGCGCCATTTTGAGCTGAGAGCGATGCAGAATGATGTGACCGAGTTCATGGGCGGCAACGATTTTTTTCTCTTCCTCAGATAGAAAACTGCTTACCATAACATAAATGGTCTGGCAGCTCATGAAACAGTATCCCTTTAATTTTTCATAGCGGTCTGTTTCCCCAACAATCACATTCATTTCTTCTAATATCTCAAAAGGATCCCTGGTCTTGAACTTTTTTACAAGTTTTTCTACTTTGTTGTAAATATATGAATTCCCCAAATATATCACCTCGTGTATGAATCAAATAGAAGCGGGTAATGTTACTTCTGACAATAAAACTATATCCTATAGGCTGTCCCATAATCACCCCATCTATTTGGCATCTAAATATTTCTTTGGTGTAAATTTCTTTGCACGTTTCTTGGAATCCAGATATAAAGACTGGATCTCATCCATAAAGGCCGTTTTGTCTTCGTCAGAAAGTTCCCCGCCGGCGAACATTGCGGCGGCCTGTTCTAAGATCTGCTGAGCCTGTTTTGCTCCACGGTTTCCAAATTGTTCAGATGCTTCTGTGATAAAAGCCTCTTCTTCTGTCATGAGATAGGAGATATCACAGCTTAAAATGTCTGCAAGTTTCTGGTAAAGGTCATGTTTCTTTGGATAACGGCCTTCAATTTCCCATCCCCTAACAGTCCGAAGGGAGACACCGACAGCATCGGCTAACTGGGTTTGGTTGAGTTCTTTGTTCTTTCTTAAATTTTTCACTTTTTCACCGAATGTCATAAAAATACCTACTTTCTAATTGGCGTTTCAGGATCTTTATGTATGATGCTGAAACGGGATAGGAAATAAATTTCCTATAATCAACAAGTTGCCTCTTGACAAGAGGCGAATTATTGCCTATAATGTGAATCACAACAGAACGGCAACTACTTGCCTATAATATAAATGATATTTCCTTTCTTGTCAATGGATTTACTGAAAATTGCCTATTTTGGCACGATCTCTATCGTGTGAAAAAGAGCTGGGAGAGATCTGATTGCTTATGGGAAAGAGAAAGATAGGCAACTTATGGGAGGTGATTGATTTGAAACAGAAGGAAACATTCCTCTGTATTGATCTGAAATCTTTTTATGCTTCTGTTGAGTGTGTGGAAAGAGGACTGGATCCGTTTACTACCAATCTGGTTGTTGCAGATCCGGACCGATCGGTATCCACTATTTGCCTTGCTATCACGCCGGCTATGAAAAAGCTGGGGATCCGTAACCGTTGCAGGATCCATGAGATATCGGATCATATCGAATATATTGTGGCAAAACCGAGGATGCAGCTCTATATGGAGTATTCGGCAAGGATCTATGGGATTTATTTAAACTATGTGGCAAAAGAAGATATCCATGTTTACAGTGTGGATGAGTGCTTTATGGATGTCACAAGATACCTTCCCCTGTATCACTTTACTGCGAAAGAAATGGCACAAAAACTGATGGATGCGGTTATGGAAGAAACCGGAATTACAGCAACAGCAGGAATTGGAACTAACCTGTATCTTGCAAAGATCGCAATGGATATTGTGGCAAAACATATAGAGGATCATATCGGAATGCTGGATGAGATCTCTTACCGGGAACAGTTATGGGGACATAAACCATTGAGTGATTTCTGGCGCATTGGTTCCAGAACAGAGAGAAAATTAGCCGGATATGGAATCCAAACGATGGGAGATATCGCACTTGCCTCTATCCAGTCGGAAGACTGGCTGTATAAAATGTTTGGGATCGATGCAGAACTATTGATCGATCATGCCTGGGGCTGTGAGTCCTGTAAAATGAGTGATATCAAAAATTATCATACAGAAGAGCATAGTCTTTCTAATGGACAGGTATTGATGAGAAATTACACATTTGAAGAAGCTGCTGTTGTTGTAAGAGAAATGACAGATGTACTGGTTCTGGATCTGGTGGAAAAGGGACTGGTAACGAATTCTGTAACCTTGTGGATCGCTTACGATCATCGTTTTGAAAGGGAGCCATCGAAAGGAACCGTAAGGTTTCCGGATCGTACCAATCGTTCCAAGGAAATGATCGATACAGTAGAAGCGCTTTATCGAAAGATCGCAGATCCACATACCGGGATCAGACGGATAGAGATTATTGCAAATAAGATAACACCGGAAGGCTATCAGCAATATACTCTTTTCCAGGATTCCATAAAAGCAGAAAAGGAAAGACATCTGCAGGAAGCAGTATTACAGGTGAAAAAGCGTTATGGAAAAAATGCGATCATGCGGGGATCCAATCTGTTGGAATGTTCTACCTATCGGGAAAGAAATAATCAGGTTGGGGGACATCGTGCGTAGGAGGTGAAAGTATGCTGGCAAAGGCTTATCAGAAATATTTATATATTCCGAGACCGGTTTCCAAAAGATATCCTATGGATGTGCAGCACAGAGCGAAGCAATTTGCCCCTTTTGCAGCACTTCGAGGATTTGAGGAGATCGTTCGGAAACAGGAAATACTTTATGAACAAAGGAAGGTGTTATCCGAAGAACAAAAGTGTGGATTGGATAGGAAGCTTCAGATGGTTTCTGTTGGAATGAAGATACAGGCAACTTATTTTAAAGAAAGCTGGGAAATGAAACCGGCAGGCCAGTATCATACGATTTGCGGAACCGTTGAATTTTTTGATCCATCCATTCATTTACGGATTGATGACACAATCATTTTGATCCCGGATCTTTGTGAGTTATCCGGAGATATATTTGAAGAATTGGAATTACCTTGTTAAATACAATCGGCAGAAATTCTTAGGATCCTGGGTGAGTGGGAATCCGGAGATAATAAGGATGGATGCGCCAGATCAACAAAGCAGGTCTGGGATTTGATGATCATGCTGTTCGTGCAGCTTTGGCACTTACGGAATGGACAACATGATGCTCATAAGGCGGATTTGATTTCCCTTTGATCCGTTGAGTAATAAAATGGACTTTTTTATTATTGCTTAAAGGAGGAAGCCTATGGGATCAGATGCTATCAGATGGCATGTACATTGCTCTGTATGCGGAGCATTTATTGAAAAAAGCGCACATTGCGATTCAGAAGTAGAATGTAAGAAATGTAGAAGCACTTTGGAGATTTTAGTAAAAGATGATATTGTTTCAGTACGGCCTTTGCACATCAAAGACGAAAAACTGAAAGAAAGAATGCGGGTATATTCTCAAAAAGTGATGAATTCCCGAAAGGAAACTAAATAAAATGAGCTATTAGGATAAGCGGTGGATTTGGCTGGAACCATCAAGGCTGCACCTGATAGCAAGAGTTTGTCAAGGAGCTGAACCTGACTGGAATCATGAAGAGCCCGGCAAAACATTTGCAGATACAATGCAGGATGATATTTCATTCTGTGTCTGTGGAAGCATTTGTTTTGCCGGCTTTTTTTGTTTTCTCAAAAATTTAAAAAAAAGTTGAGTTTTTAACCTGTAAAACAGGGCTTTTTCCTTTCTATATATAGAGGGCAAAGTTTCGTGTGCAAAAATCAGAGATGATACGGGATTTTGTATGATATAGCCGAAGGAGGTAATTACATAGGAGCTACGGGCTCCCGTTCAAAAAAAAACGGGTGAGTTCGTGGCTAATTGTGATGAGATTTTTATAGAGTTCATGGATCACCCGTAGCCGTAAGGCAGAAAGGTGGTCCATATGTTGACATTAAAAGAATTGAAGAAAGTAGTAAAAGTGGCAGGTATGACAAAGAGAGTCCCTTCTGAAAAGGCGTTAGAAAAAGAAGAGATTGTAGTAAAGGAAATTTTGAGTGGGGAATGTGATATTACCGTTTACGCAAATGGGTATGTGTTATACAGGGAAAACGGAAAGAAAACCATCTTTCCACTCCATTCCTGTAAAGATTATCAATACATGGATGTGAAGGAAGATCGAAGCATTATGAACGAAGAATTTTTTGACAACGAAAATTGGTACATTCGTTTGTTAATGGAAGCAACGGATCGTATGGAAATAAATCAGACTAAGGTGGCATCAAACCATAGACTCGTTTCGTATAGCGATTATGCGGATGACAGGATCTTACTGCTAGATCCAGCTTCAGATTTTCTCGACCAGTATATTGAAAAAGAGATGGTCCGCGATTTCTTAGGTTGTCTGACTGCCAGACAGAAAGAGATCATCCAGTTATTTTACTTTGAAGAAATGAATCAAGAGAAGATTGCGGACTATCTTGGGATCAGACAGCAGAGTGTTTGTGAAATGATGCAAAGAGCACTTTCTGTCATGAAAAAACATGCAGATGAAGAAGAAAATTAAAAAAAATCAAAAAAATTTAAAAAGCACCCTGTAAAACAGGCCATTTTCCTTTCGTTATATGAAGACGTTTGTAAGAAACACTTCATGTACCTTGAAAAGAGAATAGCCTGCCCGGAGTGATATCTGCCTTGAATGTGCATTGTGCGTGTCCTGACAGAGAAAACGTTTTAGAGATATGGACTCTAAAACAGGAACGGATCCGGGGAAGAGAACAGGAAAACGCTTAAATCTTAAATAAAAAATAATTGTCTGAATCAAAATGAGGATGACAGTAGAAATCATATGGCGGTGTTTGTTTGAAAAGGCAGATACCGCCATATATTTGTGCTGTTATCTCAGCAAAGTGCTGACTGTCCCAAATAGCACAAAACCAGGAAAGGAGGGGATTATTTTCAGGAAAGAATGATGGAAAGCGATGAACAAGTATAACGGATAAATAAGATTCAAAGAAAGGAAGGATTTAAGAACATGAAAGTGAAACAAAAAGCAAAGCGGGTTGTATCCGGATTGCTGACAGCGGTCACTCTTTTATCTACGGTGTTATCACCAATCAGCAGTTATGCTGCGGAGCTTCCGAAAGAAAGAAAACTGCCTCTTTTGGAAGAGGTACAAAGCCAGTTAGATGAAGATGAGATTGTTCTGGCAAAGGATCATCAGGTGGAAGTGGGAACAGGTTTTGATGTGAAAACAGATTTTACAGGGTTAGAGATCAAGGATGCGGCAAAGGTAAAGATTACTTTTGAGGAAGCAAAGAATGAGCAGGGAGAGGATTTTACAACATCCCATGCAGATACTTATAAAACTGTTTATTATGTAGAACCGGTCAATCAGGAGCATCCGAACTATCAGATCAGCAGAAATGTGATTGTAAAGGAAATAGAAAAAGTGAGTGAAAGTCCTTCAGCAGATGCAGAGCAATCTGAAACAAAGGAGCCGGAAGAAGATGAGGCGAATTCGGAGAAGACTACAGAAGTCCGAACAGAGACACCGGATGTATCAGAAGAAAATGCTGCTTTTGATGCATTGGTGGAACAGATGACAGAGCAGGATACCTTTGATGAAGAATCGGGATTAGCATTACATGATGTAATAGAACAGGCTGCAAATCACGGAGTGGATTTTGAGGCTATGGAAACCGGAGAAGTTGCGACTTTTGCAGCTACAGCAAGGGAAGCAGGCGTAGGATCACAGCAGGTAACCATTGAAAAAGGTTCAATATACCGATATGCAGACTATGGGCTTGGAACATATCTTACAGAGCCGTATTATATTTCTTATGGAAGTGTAAGAGCAACGGCTTATTGTATCCAGCCGGCAAAACCAGGACCAGGATCCGGCACTTATACCATTACAAAGCTGGCTGATAATCAGGCTCTTGCAAAGGTATGTTATTACGGTACCGATGCGGCAGGTGCAGAAAGTTATTTTGCGAACAAGCACAGTGATTTTTCAGCAGGAAAGAGATTTATTCTTGTCCATATGGCGGCTGCTTATGCTTATGGCAGTAGTGATGCGTTCTATGGAACCAATGCAACAGGACAGGAATTGGCAATGGATATTTACAATTATTGTGTAAAGAAGCCTGAGATACCGGATGTGTCCATGTCATTTTCCGATGCCAATGTAAAGGCTTATGTAGAAGGAAATACACAGCGTACAAAGGAAATCACATTCCATGCGGTAGGACAGCAGAGTGTGACGATCAGCCTTCCATCTGGAGTACGTTTTCACAACGTGAGTACAGGAAGTACAAGTACACCGGGAGCAAAGGTAACGGTCAAGGGAGGTACAAAGTTTTATCTTTCTGCACCTCTGACACAGGCAGAAGATACCGCAGAAGTATTTGCTACAACCATGGCAGGTGGATTAAAGAAAGATTATTCTGCGTATAAACTGACAACGAATTCCAGTACTCAAGATCTTGCCTTTATTTTTGGAGAAGGTGTGGAAACAACAAATAAAGTAAGTCTGAATGTTACATGGACAAAACAGGCAGAAATTGCGATTGTAAAAAATGATAAAGACACCGGAAACCATCTGGCAGGAGCAATCTATGGTGTTTACCGTGATAAGGAATGCTCAGATTTAATCACACAGATGCCAGCAACAGACAGCAAAGGTGCTTCTAAAGTAACAGTCGAAAAAACACAGGATGTTGTGTATGTAAAAGAGATCCAGCCACCGGCAAATTATCAGGCAGATCCAACTGTTTATTCGGTAGATATCAATATCGGTAAAACAAGTACAAAAAATGTTTTGAATGAACGTACTTATGCAAAGATCCATCTGATCAAAGAAGATGCAGAAACAGGAGCAAATCCACAAGGAGATGCGACTTTAGAAGGTGCGGTGTATGGCCTCTATGCGAGAGAAAACATTGTACATCCAGATGGAACAACAGGAATTGTACATAAAGCCGGTGATCTTGTATCTACCTTAAAAGTAGATCGGAAGGGAGATGCTGTGGTAAAAGACCTGTATCTTGGAAAATATTTTGTAAAAGAGATCCAGGCGCCGGAAGGATATCTGTTAGACGAGACAGAGCATGATGTGGAATGTTCTTATGAAGGTGGCACAGTTCCAACGATAGAACGTACTGTGAAATCAACAGAACTTGTTATGAAACAGCCGTTCCAGATTATAAAAGCTGCGAACAATGGAGAAACGGATGCAGATCTGTTAAAAGGGGCAGGTTTCAGCGCTTACTTAAAGAGCAGCCTGGAGAAAAAAGAAGATGGAAGTTATGATTTCTCCCATGCAGAGCCAGTCATCCTTACAGCAGATGGTAAAACGGAAATGTTCACAGATGAGAAAGGGTATGCGTGCAGTATTCCGCTTCCATACGGAACGTATATTGTACGAGAAACAACCACACCTCATAATTATAAACCGGTAGAGGATTTTGAGATTACCATCCGTGAAAACAATCCGGATAAACCGCAGGTTTGGAAGGTACTGCTGGATAAAGAGTTTTCTGCAAAGTTAAAGATCATCAAAAAAGATGATGAAACAAAGAAACCGGTGTTAGTAGCCGGTACAGAATTTAAAATTTATGATCTGGATCATAAGAAATATGTGGAACAGGTAACAACCTATCCTACGGTCACAGTCCATAAATCTTTCTTTACGGACAGCCAGGGATACCTGATCTTACCGAAACACTTAGAGATCGGGCACTATCGTATTGAAGAAGTGACAGCACCGGATGGATATGTTGTCAACAAAAACTATGTAGAGATCACCGTGGATTCGGATACTGCCTATGAAGTAGATGGAGTAAGTGGAGATGTGATCATTGAAGTTTCCTATGAAGATCAGCCGGTAAAGGGAAATCTTATTGTGTATAAGAAAGGTGAGATGCTTTCTGGTTTTGAGAATGACTTTATCTATGAGGAACAGTATCTTTCCGGAGCAGAATTTGAAGTAAGAGCTGCAGAAGATATCTGTACTCCGGATCATCAGAAAGATGCAGATGGAAACCGTATCGTACTTTATGCAAAAGATACGCTCGTGGCAACGATCACAACGGGAGAGAGTGGAAAAGCTGTAGCAAAGGATCTTCCTCTTGGAAGATACTATGTAGTGGAAACTAAGGCACCGGAAGGATTTGTATTAAATCCAGAACCGGTAACGGTTGCATTAACATATCAGGATCAGGAAACACCAGTCGTTGAAGCAGAAGCAATGGTAGGAAATGACAGACAGAAGGTATCAATTTCCGTAGAAAAACAGGATATAGAAAACGGGCAGGTATTATCCGGAGCTTTGTTTGGCATCTATAACAAGAAAGATATCCAGGCAAATGGAAAAGTTCTTGTGAAAGCAGATACCTTATTACAGGAAATGACATCCGATGAGAACGGTATGGCAACATGCACCCTGGATCTTCCATTTGGAGAATACTATGTAAAAGAATTAAAAGCGCCGGAAGGTTTTGTTTCTTCGGATGAGGTGCTGGAATTTGTTGCAGAGTATCAGGGACAGGAGACAAAGCTTGTTTTCTTACAGACTGTAAAGAAAAATGAACCAACTACAGCAGAATTCACAAAGTCTGATCTGACTACAGGCGTAGAGCTGGAGGGTGCAAGATTGAAGGTCATGGATAAAGATGGAAATGTTATCGATGAATGGACATCTGAAAAGGATAAGCCACATGTGATCAAGCGTCTGGTTGTCGGAGAAACCTATACCCTTCATGAAGAATTTGCTCCATATGGTTATCTGAAAGCAACGGATGTGACATTTACGGTCAAAGATACTGCCGAAGTACAGAAAGTGGAAATGAAGGATGAAGTACCAAAAGGACTTTTGATCATCAACAAAAAGGGAGAATTTTTAGAGAAGATCACCCTTTTGGATAATGTGAAAGGAACGGTAGAACATTTCTTTGAATATATCACAGGAAACTTAAGTGAAGTCACTTTTGAAGTCTATGCTGCAGAAGATATCAAGGCTGCGGATGGTGTAAGCGCAAACCATTATAAGAAAGATGAGCTGGTAGGCACGATCACAACCGATGAAAAGGGAATCGCAAAAATGGAAGACCTTCCGGTAGGAAAATATTATGTGAAGGAAGTGAAAACGGCACATGGTTTTGTACTGGATGGAGAGCCTAGATTTGTGGATCTGACCTATCGCGATCAGGATACGCCAGTGGTTACTTTTGATGAAGAATGGCAGAACAACCGCCAGAAGATAAAAGTAACTGTCCTTAAAAAAGCAAAGGATACAGACCGTATGCTGGAAGGTGCGATCTTCGGGTTATTTACAAAAGAAGAGATCAAAAGCAGAGATGGAAAAGTCCTGATGGAAGCCGGAACGCTGATCGAGCAGAAAACAACGGATGAAAATGGACAGATCCTTTTCAAAGCAGATCTTCCAGTAGATGGAACTTATATCGTAAAAGAAATCTATGCTCCGGATGGTTTTGTGACATCGAAAGAAGAAAAGGAATTCTCTTTTGAGTATGGAAAACCAGAAGAAGCCGAGGTTTCCTATGAGTTTGTTTTTGAAAATGAGCCGACAACGGTAGAACTTACGAAAACAGACCTTACCACAGGAAAAGAACTTCCGGGGGCACATCTGAAGGTGACAGATGAAGACGGAAATGTAATCGATGAGTGGGTATCTACAGAGAAAGCTCATGTGATCAAAGAGCTGACAGTTGGAAAATCCTATACGATGACAGAGACAAAACCGGCAGATGGATATGTAACTGCAGAGAGCATTACCTTTACAGTAGAAAATACTGCAGAAATCCAGAAACAGGAGATGAAAGATGATGTGACAAAGGTATTGATCTCGAAACAGGATATTGCAGGAAAGGAACTTTCAGGTGCAAAACTGACCATCTTGGATGAAGAAGGAAATGTGATTGAAAGTTGGACTTCAACAGAAGAGGCACATTATATAGAGATGCTTCCAATCGGAACATATACGCTCCGAGAAGAGACAGCACCGGAAGGATATCTGATTGCAAAGGATGTGGTATTTGAAGTAAAAGATACCGCCGAAGTGCAGAAGGTTGTTATGGTTGATGAGGAAAAACCAAAGGAAAGCACTCCGGAAGGTGGAAAACCGTCGAAAGATGCACCTAAGACTGGGGATAACTCCAATTTGCTTTTATGGCTGATCGTGCTTGGAATGAGCTTAAGTGGAGTGGTAGTCCTTGGAAGAAAAATAAAGAAGAAATAATGTAAGGGAAAGCGTTCATGGAAACCTGAGGGAATCTGTGAACGCTTTTTTGTAAGGAGGAACATGAGGATGGACAGGAGAAGAGATAAGAACCTGATCGTGGAACCAAATGCAGCAATGCCGGGGAGAAAATACAGTGAAGAAAAACCCTGGTCTTGTAAATATTGTTATTGGTGGGAAGGAAGAAAAAAGGGATGCATTGAGAAGCAGTGCTATTATTTGCTTCCCACAAAGGATCAAGGAAAGAAAGGAAGTGGTTAATTGCAGGATGAAGTGAATGAAAAAATCATAGCTCTGTGTGTCCAGACAACCCGGATGAGTACCGGTGTGTTAAAGGCATCTATGAGAAAATTTCTGGATGGAATGAGCAGACAGAAACAGAAACGGGTACAGGTAAAACAGGCTGTCAAAACAGGAAAAGCACAGGAAAAGGGCAGAGAAAAAGAAAGAAAACGACAGGAGATGAAAAAGCCTCATGGAAAGCAGACGATAAAGCAACTGATCGCACAGGGAGCGCAGCTTACGAATATCCAGATCACAGATCAAAATATCAAGTCTTTTGACCGGGTAGCCCGAAAATATGGGATTGATTATAGTCTGAAAAAGGATTCCCGTGTGGAACCGCCGTTGTATCTGGTATTTTTTAAATCGAAAGATGTGGATGTGATGACGGCTGCTTTTAAAGAATATGCAGGTATAGAGATGGATCAGTCTAAAAAGAAAAAACCTTCTGTCCGAAAGAAACTACAGAAGACAAAGGAGAGAAAAGCAAAACAACGTCAGAGAGTAAAAACAAGACAGAAAGTCAGAGGACAGGAACGATGATCCGGGAAAAGATGCAGAATATCCAGATGAAGAGAGTGGTGATATTAAGCATTCCGTATCTGATCATCTTCTATCTTGCAGATAAATGCTTTTGGCTTTATCGTCATTGTATGGGACGTAGTATGATTGAAAAAATCTGTGTGATGCTGATGAATTTTCCATTGGCATTTGCCAACTGGTTTCCGAGCTTTTATCTACAAGATTTGCTGGGAGGTGTGATCGTAGCACTTATTTTTAGAATCGTCTTGTATTATAAAGCGAAGAATGCAAAGAAGTTCCGGCATGGAGAGGAGTATGGATCAGCCCGGTGGGGAAATCGGAAAGATATCGAACCATTTGAAGATCCGGTATTTGAGAACAATATTATTCTGACCGAAACAGAACGGCTTACGATGAATAGCAGACCGAAAGCTCCTAAATATGCCAGAAACAAGAATGTGATTGTGATCGGAGGATCAGGTTCTGGAAAAACAAGGTTTTATGTAAAGCCTCAACTTATGCAAATGACAGATCATGTATCCTATGTGGTGACAGATCCAAAGGGGACGATCATTGTAGAATGTGGAAAGATGCTAGTAAATGGAGGCTATCGGATCAAGGTGCTGAATACGATCAATTTCAAAAAGTCGATGCACTACAATCCATTCCATTACATCCGTAGTGAAAAAGATATCCTCAAACTTGTGAATACCATTATCGCAAATACGAAGGGGGAAGGAGAAAAATCTACGGAAGATTTCTGGGTGAAAGCGGAACGCCTTCTGTATTCTGCTCTGATCGGTTATATTTGGTATGAAGCGCCGGAAGAAGAACAGAACTTTTCTACTCTTTTGGAATTCATCAATGCCAGTGAAACGAGAGAAGAAGATGAAGAATTTAAGAATGCGGTTGATGAACTGTTTGAAGAATTGGAGGCGGATAATCCGGAACACTTTGCAGTCAGACAATATCGAAAATATAAGCTGGCTGCCGGTGTAGTAAGTTTGAAGAGACTTCTTAATCAATTAATTTTAAAGAGTTGGAGCTCCAAAATGATTAAAAAGTCTCTTGAGGCTTATTTTTTTACCTTAAAGAACAAAATTGTATTTTGTAAAAATTCAAAATATGTCCGTATTTTGTTTCGTCAGTAAAGAGATTGTGTAAGGAACTTTAAAAAGTTGGCACAAAATCAAAAAAATTGCAATAAGAGCCTGTAAAAAGACCTCTGAGCATTTCGATTAGTGTAAGGAACTTTTTTACTTCTTACACGAACCTTGAAAACGAAACAGCCTGCCCATAGTGATACCAGAGTTGAATAGGCATTCAGCATGTCTTTTATGGTTAATACGTCCCGGAAACATCAGAACCCGGTACAGGAACGGATATGGGATGAGAACAGGAAATCAATAAACGAAGGAAGGAGGACATCTGACTATGACAGAGAAACAGGGATTCTTGACAGCGTTGTATGAACGTCTTAGTCGTGATGATGAATTAAACGGAGAATCCAACAGTATTTCAAACCAGAAGAAATTATTAGAACAATATGCAAAAGAACATGGATTTACCAATCTTGTTCATTTTACTGATGATGGTATATCGGGTACCAGATTTGATCGTCCAGGTTTCCTTGCCATGATGAAAGAAGTGGAATCGGGGAAAGTCGGAACGATCCTGATTAAAGATATGAGCCGAATGGGAAGAGATTATCTGAAAGTCGGACAGTATATGGAATTGCTGCGACAGAAGAATGTCCGCCTGATTGCAGTCAACGAGAACGTAGACAGCTTCCGGGAGGACGATGATTTTACTCCATTCCGAAATATCATGAATGAATGGTATGCAAGGGATACCAGTAAAAAGATAAAATCTACTTTCAAGGCTAAAGGAAAATCCGGCAAGCATGTGGCAAGCACAACACCGTATGGATATCTGAAAGACAAGGATGATCCGAATATATGGATTGTTGATGAAGAAGCAGCTGCAGTTGTACGGAGAATCTTTCACATGACAATGGATGGATACGGACCATATCAGATTGCCAGGGCGCTGAAAGAGGATAAGGTTGAGATACCAGCTGTTCATATGGCAAAGAAAGATGCTGGATTATGGAAAGGCAGAGTAGAAGAAATAAAAGATCCTTATGGATGGGGCTCTTCTACCGTCGCAGGTATTCTGAAGAAAAGGGAGTATCTTGGTCATACAGTGAACTTCAAAACCAGAAAGCATTTCAAGGATAAGAAAAGCCATTATGTATCTGAGGATAACTGGACGGTATTTGAAAATACACAGGAAGCAATCATAGATCAGGAAACTTTTGATAATGTTCAGCGAATTCGAAGCAATGTGAAACGATATCCAGATGGAGGGGGAGAAGCCCACCCACTGACAGGTCTGATGTACTGTGCAGATTGTGGTTCCAAAATGTATGTACACCGGGTAAATAATGGCAAGCGAGTACCACAATATACTTGTTCTGCATATTCTAAAGTTCCGGTTGGGACACTCTGCCGGACACAGCACAGAATTAATGCTGATGTGGTTTTAGAACTCATTAAGGAACTGTTAAGGGCTATTGCAGAGTATTCACAATTGAATCGTGAAGAATTTTTGGAAACAGTAAAAAAGGCACAGACTTCACAGCAGTCCAGTGAGATTACGAGATTGAAAAGCAGATTAGCAGAAGCAAAAAAGCGTGTGCAGGAACTGGAAAAACTGATTTGTAGAATTTATGAGGACAATATTCTTGGAAAACTGCCAGATAAACGCTATGCGATTCTTGACGGACAGTATTCTAAAGAACAGAAAGATTTGTCGGCAGAAATTGCAGATATGGAAGCTGAATTATCAGGCTATGAAGAAGGTCGCAGATCGGCGGAGAAGTTTATTGCTCTGGTTGATAAATACCAAAACTTTGATGAATTGACTACTTATATGCTGAACGAATTTGTTGAAAAGATTGTGGTTCATGAGCGTGATCGAAAAGGAAGCATTGAAACAACACAGGAAGTGGAAATCTATTTCAATTTCATTGGAAAATATTTACCTCCACATTTCGGTGAGGTAGAAATGACACTAGAAGAAATTGAAGAAATGAAGAAGCGGGAAGCCAGAAAAGACAGGCTTCATCAGAATTACTTGAAAAGAAAAGCAAATGGCAAGCAGCAAGAATATTATGAACGTACGAAAGCCAAAAAGAAAGCGGCGATGGACGCAAAAAAAGAGGGAATCCGTCAGGAAGATATTGCAAAAGGTGTGTTCGTTCCAGTATCATTGCTTCCACCTACAGAACCAAAGAAAGGAGTTGCATCAGCATGAACAAATTAGAAAGAATCATTCATGATGACAGTAACGGTCTGGATTAGTGCCTTTTGTTTTGCTCATTATTAAAAATGGACTGTATGAGCCAGTCAGAAAAATGAATAAAGACCGATCAGGTCAAAGGATTGAGCCGATGTATTTGGACTTTTGTATGAGGTTGAAATTGCGTCGGCTTTTTTATTTTACAAAATCCGAAATAGAGGATTTTTGAAAAATAGACAGAACGGAGAACATGCCGAAGGGACAGCGGCAGGAGTTTCGTTTTGTCTGCCGGGAGTGCAGAGGGCTGGAAGTCCTTTGTGCCAGGAATGCAAAGGGTGGCAACACCTTGCTGGGGTTAAGGGGCAAAGCCCTTAGCAGGTTAAGGGCGGCAGCCATTGCCCAGTGATATGGCGTTTCGCCATATGGTACTGGGTACTATCTGTAACAGCGACAGAGCCTTTTAGCAGCTTCGCTGCAATCCCTTCGGGAAAACAACTTAAAAGAAAGGAAAAATGTGAAATGAAAGGAACAAGGCATAACGGTAGGTCTGGGAAAAATGGAGTTTATAATCCACTTCACAATGATCGAAGATTTAATCCAGAACACAGTGAGCATATCGACAATGAAAGAGTTCGACAAAATATTTACTGGGACTGTTATCAGGGATATACCACAATGGAAGATCAGAGAAAAGAGGATAATTTTTCTTTTGAACAAATTGAGTTGGCATTCTATGAAGAACATTATGGAAATTACGTTATGAAGCAAAATGAAAGACATGTGAAAGCCAGACACCCCGACAGATGCAAAGAAGTAGAAGATGTTTGGAAAAACAAAAAGACCTGTCCGGAAGAAAGTATCTATCAGCTTGGGACGATAGATGAACACGCTTCTGTGGAACTGCTGGTTTTAGTTTTTGATGAATTTAAGAAAGAGTTCGATGAACGGTTTGGTTCTAATGTGCATATCATCGACTGGTCACTGCATATGGACGAAGCAACGCCTCATATCCATGAGCGTCATGTTTTCGATGCTACAAACCAATATGGAGAGATTGAGCCGAAGCAGGAAGCAGCGTTGAAGGAACTTGGATTTGAACTTCCAAATTCGGAAAAGAAGAGATCAAAGACAAATAACCGCAAGGTTGTTTTTGATTCTGCCTGTCGGACAATGTTTTTAGATATCTGTAAACGGCATGGATTGGAACTTGATGAAGAACCATCATATGGTGGACGGAAATATCTGGAAAAACAAGATTATATCCGCATGAAGCAGAAAGAAGAAATTGCGGATCAGAAGGAAACAATCCTTTTGCAGATTGATAAGGTAAACGAAAATCGTTTGGAGCTTGCAAAACAGTCAAGTCATGTTCGTGCAAACGAAGAAATTATTCGGTCTCAGGAAGAAAAAATAAAACAGCAGGATATAGAATTCGCTAATAATTCCGACCGTATTTTCAAGCAGGGTGATCTGATTGAAGAACAGAGAGAGGAATTGCAACAGCTTACAGTCCGTATTGAAGATGTGGAAACTTTACTTGACGAAGTATCCAGTGGAGCATACGACAAGGCAGTAGAGAAAGTTGCAAAAGAAGCAATGTTGGCTACTAGAAGAGATGATATTCGCCTGGCAGAAGATTCTAAAAAGTGGATTCAGGATCCGAAACACAAGGCTTCCAAAAGAGAAAAGGATTATGCAATAAAAAGACTGGATGGTCTGATAAGAAAAATAGAAACAGCAATGGAGAAAGTGGTCATACGGATCACCAACCAGTTAAAACAGCCAGAGAAGAAAAAAACTGTTGTAGAAGAAATCAAAAAGGAAGTGAAGCCATCTATCAGGGAAAGACTTGCACAGAATGTAGCAAAAATCCAGAGAGAAGAGGCAGAGAGAAGAAAATTGAATAAAGGAGAGTCACGTTCTAGTGATTTAGAGATATAGAGCATTCCGTTGTATTTGTTATTGAATCAATGGGAGTGCTTTTTATTTTCTCGGAAAGGAGCAGGTATGAAATTATTTGAAGCTGTAAAGGAAGCTGTTACTGCAAGAAGTGCTGCAGAATATTATGGAATCAAAGTAGGACGAAATGGAATGGCCGTCTGCCCGTTTCACCCAGACAAGAATCCGAGTATGAAGCTTGATAAAAGATATCATTGTTTTGCCTGTCAGGCAGATGGAGATGTGATTGATTTTGTTGCCAAATATTTCAATCTTTCTGTAAAAGACTCAGCTGAAAAACTGGCAGAAGATTTTTCTGTACCTTATGAAAAATACCAAAGCTATAACAAGACGAAAGATTACCCAAAATCAAAACAAAAGAAACAGACACTGGATCAATTCTTTCACGAACAACAGATTCGTTTTTTTCGAGTATACAGTGACTACTACCATCTTTTAAAGAAATGGAAGGTTGATTATGCTCCCAGAATTGAAGATGATGATTGGCATCCGTTATTTGTTGAAGCAATGGAAAAATACACACTTATTGAATACAAGATGGATGTGCTTCTTAGTGGTTCACTAGAAGATCGTGCAAGATTGATTTTGGACTGTCAGGAGGAGGTGAAGAGCATTGAGCAACGAATTAAGGAAGAATCTTCCAGACGACCTGGTTGCACGTCTGGAAGCATTACAAAAAGTTGAAGAAGTAACCGAAGAGACACAGGTGGAAAAGAATTTATCCAAAATGGAACTGCCAATCTGGTTCGATGGCAAGCATATCAATGAAATCCTTCTGTATCAGACAATTCTACAGCAACATGAAATTAAGTGTATCAATGGAATCTTGTATGATATAGACCGTTCAATTCCAAATGATGAAATGGAGAAAGAGATTCTGGATATTATTGAACATTATTGGACCAGCGGGATTTCATCTAAAGTAACGGCTATTTTAAATGGATTTAAGATGTACACCCGTTCAGATCCGCTTCCCATAAAAGAAGATCGGGTTCATTTTAGGAATGGAACCTATTTTGTAAATCAGAAGTTTATCAATCGGAAAGAATGGACGCAAAACCGATTGACGGTTAATTATAACAAGGATGCATCTAAACCAAAAAAATGGCTAGCATTCCTGGATGGATTGCTCGAAGAGGATGATATTGTCTGCCTGCAGGAGTTTATGGGATATTGTCTCATTCCCAGCAATAGAGGTCAGAAGATGCTGCTGATTATCGGAAAAGGTGGTGAAGGTAAAAGCCGTATTGGCAGAATTTTAAAAAGAATATTTGGTCATAACATGAATTCAGGAAGTCTTCAGAAACTGGAAACCGACAAGTTTGCCAGAGCCGATCAGGAAGGCAAGCTGTTGTATTTGGATGATGATATGAAAACAGAAGCATTACCATCAACTAATGTGATTAAAGCAATTGTTACAGCTGAGGATGAAATGGACTTAGAGAAAAAAAACCAACAAAGCTATCAGGGACTGCTTGTTTGCAGAATACTGGCATTTGGAAATGGTACATTGAAGTCGCTTTTTGACAGGAGTAAAGGTTTTTACAGACGTCAGATTATTCTGGAAACAAAAGATGTACCGCCAGATAGAATCAATGATCCCTATTTGGCAGATAAGATGATGGAGGAAGTGGAAGGCATAGTTTTATGGTGTATTGAGGGATTAGAGAGACTGATTCGTAATGATTATCAGTTTACTATCAGTAATAAATCCCAATTATTGATGGATGAAATGCAGGAGGATGATGACAATATCCTATCGTTCCTGGAATCAACCGGATATATCAGACTGGAAAAAGGCACTCATGCTACGTCAAAAGATTTATATATTGCTTATTGCAGATGGTGCAATGATAACTTGGATGTACCCGTAAGCGAAAGATCCTTTGCAAGGAGATTTAAGGAACGGTCATCTGATTATGGAATGACTTATGACAAGAATATCTCGGTAGGAAATGGTCGTTTTTGCCGAGGATTTCGTGGGATCCATGTCAAGGTGAGGACGAAAGATGTCAATTATTGATCTGGCTGGAAAAGGCATTAGGCACTAGAAAAGCCTAAAATATATTCTGCTTAAATATATGGGTTTTATAAGTATATGTTTTTTTCTTATTAATTTTAAAAATGAAGTGCCTAAGTGCCTAAAGTATGATAAACACTGGAGAAACAGGTATTTTTAAGTGCCTATTTAATGCCTATAAAGGGCCTGAGAATAACCTTTAAGTGCCTACTCCTTGTCGGGCTTCTCAGTATAACAAGATATAAGCATATAAAAAATGCCTTCTATGGTAAAAAAGTGCTGTGATCACAAGGATTTTTGTAAGCATAAAAGAGAAGCCTATATATAGGTAGCCTATGAAACTGCAAGTGCTTATTTTGAGCCGAGTTTAAATAATAATGTCCTGACAGAGACAAATGGAATGGCTCTTCGCCGGGATCCAAAAGGAAAGGAAAAAAATGATTATGGAAAAAATGATGAATACAAAAACAGAGAAAAACATATTTACAAAGAAAATAGGACAGACGGTCTATGTTGTTCGTTATCATTTCAATGAAGATGCAACGGAAACAATGCAGGAGAAAATTAACCGGATGCTAGTTACAGAAGCAAGCCGAATGGCAGTGTATTAAAATTAGGGGGATGTAATTAAAGAAAAAATATGATATCATGCGAGTAACAAATTAGAATTTGACGGAGAGATAGTATGGCTATTATTAAAAACGAAATACCGATTTTGGAGTTTGATACAGAGCAGACAGCAGTTCTTAATCCCACTCATGAAAATCTTGGTTTGAACTTACCCAAGAAATGTGTGTTCGCATTTCTTGGTGCTTACATAGATGAATATGCCAGTAAAAGTGATACCAAACAGGTATCCACTTTTGAGAGTGCAACGAAGCATTATCCCATTTACATCACCAAATACAAGGGTGAGGACATTGTGCTTTGTCAAGCACCCGTTGGTGCGGCAGCAGCCACACAGATACTTGATTGGCTGATTGGTTATGGTGTAAGAGAGGTAATCTCGGCAGGTAGTTGCGGTGCTCTGGAAAAGTTCCCCGAAAGTACATTCCTCGTACCAAACAAGGCTCTGCGTGATGAGGGAACATCTTATCACTATGCGCCCCCTTCTCGATTTGTGGAAATCAGCGAGAAGGCAAGAAAAGCAATTGAAGAAACCATTCTTGAGCATAGTATGAAATATCAGGAGGTTATAACCTGGTCAACGGATGGATTTTTCCGTGAAACCAAAGAAAAGGTGGCTTATCGCAAAAGTGAAGGCTGTGCAGTTGTAGAAATGGAATGTTCTGCTCTGGCGGCCTGTGCTGATTTCAGAGGGGCAACCTGGGGTATGATACTTTATACCGCAGACAGTCTTGCAGATGTTGACAAATACGACGAAAGAAACTGGGGCGGTAATGCATACGAATATGCACTTACGCTCTGCCTTGATGCGGTTATCAAATTATAAGAACAGTTAGAATCAATCTTTTTTTGTGATATAATTTTATTGAGGTGAATGAAATGAGGACTGAAAAAGAAATATACGATTTAGTTTTGAATTTTGCTTTTCAAGATGAGAGAATTAGAATTGTAACTCTTGAGGGGTCTCGCACTAATGTTAATATACCAAAAGACAATCTTCAAGATTATGATATTACTTTTTTTGTTATAGATATGGGAGAATTTTTGAAAAGCGATGACTGGCTTAGTGTTTTTGGTAACAGAATTATGATGCAAAAACCTGAAGATATGGAATTATTTCCTCCAGAAGAAAAAGGATTTTCTTATATAATGCTTTTTGATGATGGTGTAAAGATTGATTTAACTTTGTTACCTGTTTCAATGCTTGAGGAGTATCTTACTCGCGATAAACTTGTAAAAATCATGTTAGATAAAGATAATATGATTAAAACAGAAATAGTTCCCACAGATGAAGATTATTACATTAAGTGTCCAACAGAAAGAAAGTTTGATGACTGTTGTAACGAATTTTGGAATGTTGCAACATATGTATCCAAGGGCTTACTTCGTGGTGAAATACTATTTGCAATAGACCATATGAATGAAGTATTACGTCATGAGCTTCTTAGGATGATTAGTTGGTATGTCGGTACTGAAAAAGGATTTAATTTCAGTTTGGGTAAAAACTATAAATTTTTAGATAAGCATATTTCAAAAGAATTGTGGGATAACTTACTAAATACATATTCAATGAGTTCGTATGAAGAAATGTGGAAATCGTTTGATTTGTGTCTATGTTTGTTCAAAAAAATATCTAAAAAAGTGGCAGATTCACTTGGTTATAATTATCCTGATTATGATGAAAACGTTACAAAATATTTGGAAACACAAAAGAGAATTTCAAATAAATATCTTTATGGTAATAGGTATTGACAAATTCTAATTTGTAGAACTCAATAACAATTATATAATTTTCTACCTTTAAAGTAGTATCATCGAGCAGGAAAGCCATAAAAGG
>SKEU01000092.1_pt1 | contig 86740 bp, 69 predicted proteins | sample 4819571 | NCBI WGS metagenome assembly SKEU01 (sample SAMN11008801, study PRJNA524170) | human gut metagenome | biome: Human fecal sample; material: Feces; isolation source: fecal sample from pouch patient p8, p16 | host: Homo sapiens | place: Israel: Tel-Aviv | collected 2015-06-23
CTCTCCATCTTGAAAAATGACAAGACGACCAAGGGAAGTCTCAACCTGAAAAGATTGAAGGCAGGCTGGGATGAAGAGTACCTGTCAAAACTTTTGGAGGGCAGCGCAATTTAATGCGTCTGCCCTGCGTACAACTATAAACCCTTTAGCTGTACGACTATAACCTCTTTAATCGTACGACTATACACCCTTTGGTTGTACGACTATAACCCCTTTAATCGTACAACTACACACCCTTTAGTTGTACAACTACACAACCATTGATTGTACACCTCGCCTATTTTGCTCTCTATCAAGCTATTGCTGATATATTTTTCTTTTCAAACCTTTACAATTTACACATTTTCGAGGTTTTCTAAGCTTTCTCCGTTATTACCAGCACATGGCTTTCGTCGCTCAATGTGGTGGCAAAAATATAAGTTTCGCCGCCATCCTTCAGCTTCAATCGCTTGCGCAATTCTGCTACGGAAAGAGGGAAGTTGCGGGTAGCGATGTTCGCCTTGGTGATTCCTGACAGATGACGCTTCAACTCCTTTTTATTAAAGGAGGATACGGCGATAATGCGGAAACTTCTGCCCGGGAAGACGGCGATAGGCTCACGGCTCACGAAAAGATGACTGTTCTTGGAAAGCATCCTTGCATCATATCGCTCGGAAAGAACACCGAAACAGCCAGCTTTCATCAACGAGGCATTCGGCTCGTAAAGATACTGCATCTCTTCAAGGGTGGATGGGGCTATCTTCACCTGAGAAGCCTCCACATCCAATTCTTCGCAGACGAAGGATTGCGCATCGTTGATACAATAAATGCGAAGATTCCCGACATGTTTTACTTCTCCATCTGCCGATGAAGCCTCCATTTCGCCCATATTTCGCGCTGACAGCACTAAAAGAAGCTCCTTGCACTCATTGTTCACGGAGATGATATGAACCTCTCTTACGTGGCTTAATTCGCTTATGGCACGGTGCCAGTCGAGCATCGGAGAGAGTTTGATGATAACGTAATCTGCCTTCAAAAGCATCTCTTCCTGCAAAACGGTGACATCGGGTGTGCAATCCTTCAAGGATACCACCTTGTTGCCCGCATCGTCTCTACGGGCGGGATCTATGAAGATTAACTTTAATTCCTTTAACGAATGAAGCACTTCTATTCCATCCTCATTCTTCACGATGGCGTTCTTCAAGCCCAAGCGCTCGAAGTTCTCCTTTGCCGCCTCGCAGAGATGAGCCTGACGCTCCACATACATCGAACTCATTCCCAATCGGGAAGCGATGTAAGAGAAATCTACCCCAAAGCCGCCTGTCAGGTCTACAAACTCTATTTCTTCAGAAAAATCTTCCTGACCAGTTTCGTTTTTTACTTCATTAACATTATCTTCTGATTCCGTTAATATCTGTTTCTTTTCAAAAGTGCCTTCATTTTTGGCGTATTCTGAATCAACCGCCCTTTCGCTCACAAATTCGCAAATTTTAGAAAAGTGAGAATCTGAAGCGTTTCCTGCTGCATTTTCATTTTCTGATGAAGAAACTGGCAAGCCGAGCAGTCTCGCTGCCAATTCAGCCTTATAAAGTGCAGTGGATTCTGAGGAGCATTGCTCCATCGAAATATGAGGGGGATAGATGATGCCATCTATGTTCGCCCAAAGGGGCAACTTGGCACGAGCCATCTTTCGCCCGCGAATCTGGTCGAGGGCGAAAGGCATATCTACTTCCGGATTCTTGCTTCCGAGAAAAGCCAACTGGCGGACATCCTCGTCCTGGTGCTGGCGAATAAAATCTTGTGTTGCCTGGTTCATCATTTCCGTAACTTCACTTTTCTGTAACTTCACTTTTCTGTAACTTCACTTTTCTGTAACTACTATTCAATAATAACCGCAAAATTACGATATTCTGATGAAAATACAAAATAAATAAGGAAATATCTTACCCAAGATCCTGTTTTAAAGCACCACACACCGTTTTTTGCCTCACTATGGCAAAAGATTGCCCTTGCCAGGGCAATAATTTGCCATCCAAAGGCACAAATCAAAAAGAGAACGAACGAAAATCAAAAAGAACAAAGAAAAGTTTAAAAGGGACGAACGAAAAAGCAGAAGCGTATAGAAAGGATTGAGTAAATAGACTACACTCTTCTTCCATAACATCTTGATTATCAACAAATAAAAGGAGTGCAATACTCATCTGCACACTACACTCACACTACACACACACTTCACTCGCTAAAAATTTCAGAAGTGTAGTGTGCCCTTAAAAAGTGAAGAGTGAGTGAAGTGTCAAAGGGCACACTACACTCACTCAACTTCTTATACTTCAACCACTTACCCCCTAAAGAGTGTAGTGTGAAGTAGTTTTGGGAAAATTCTCCCGCACTCAGCAAATCTGCAAGAAAAGCAGAATGAATGCAGGGAGAATATTCAGAATCCTAAATCTATGCGATGGATTAGTCAGCCAACTTAGCCTTCAAGAACTCACGGTTCAAGCGGGCGATGTTAGCGATAGACTCGTTCTTAGGACAAACAGCCTCGCAAGCACGAGTGTTTGTACAGTTACCGAATCCAAGCTCATCCATGCGTGCAATCATCTTCTTAGCACGGGTAGCAGCCTCTACACGACCCTGTGGGAGAAGTGCCAACTGGCTAACCTTTGAGCTGACGAAGAGCATAGCAGAACCATTCTTACATGCTGCAACACAAGCACCGCAACCGATACATGTAGCGCAATCCATTGCCTCGTCTGCATTCTCCTTAGGAATCAGGATAGCGTTGGCATCCTGAGCCTGACCTGTACGGATGCTGGTGTAACCACCTGCCTGGATGATCTTGTCGAATGCCGAACGGTCAACCATACAGTCCTTGATGATAGGGAAACCAGCAGAACGCCAAGGCTCAACGGTGATAACATCACCATCGTTGAAACGACGCATGTAGAGCTGACATGTTGTAGCACCACGCTCAGTCTTACCATGAGGTGTACCATTAATATAGAGAGAGCACATACCGCAGATACCCTCGCGGCAGTCGTGGTCGAAGACGAAAGGCTCCTGACCTGACTCGATGAGCTCCTCGTTCAAGATGTCGAGCATCTCGAGGAATGAAGTATCATCTGGGATGTTCTTCATCTCGTGTGTATCGAAGTGACCCTGTGCTGTAGGACCGTCCTGCTTCCAATACTTAACTGTGAAACTTATATTTCTTGCCATTGTCTTGTTCGCTTTTTAATTCTTGTAATTTCTTGTCTGTACCTTAATTGCCTCATACTCGAGAGGTTCCTTGTTGAGCACTGGAGCAGTTGTATCGTTGCCCTGATACTCCCAGCAGCCTACGTAGAAGAAGTTCTCGTCATCACGCTTAGCCTCGCCTTCCTCTGTCTGGTACTCCTCACGGAAGTGACCACCACAGCTCTCGTTGCGGTGCAATGCATCGTAAGCGATCAACTCGCCCATCAAGATGAAGTCACGCAAGTGGATAGCCTTATCCAACTCTACGTTCAAGCCTTCCTTCTTGCCAGGGATGAAGAGGTTCTTGTTGAATTCCTCGCGCAGAGCCTTCATCTTCTTCAAGCCTTCCTCAAGACCTTCCTTGGTACGACCCATACCTACGTGCTCCCAAAGGATGTGACCCAACTCCTTGTGGATAGAATCTACAGAGCGCTTGCCCTGGATACCCATCAGGCGGTCGATTTCCTTCTGAACACCAGCCTCTGCCTCTGCGAACTCTGGGAGATCGGTAGAGAGCTTTGGCCACAATGCCTGATCAGCCAGGTAGTTCTGGATGGTGTATGGCAATACGAAGTAACCGTCAGCCAAACCCTGCATCAAAGCAGATGCACCAAGACGGTTAGCACCGTGGTCAGAGAAGTTACACTCACCAATAGCGAAGAGACCTGGGATTGTGGTCATCAACTCGTAGTCAACCCAGATACCACCCATTGTATAGTGGATAGCAGGGAAGATCATCATTGGGTTGTAGTACTTCACGCCGTTAATCTCGTTAGCCAACTCACCTGGGTTAACGTCGGTAATCTCCTCATACATATCGAAGAGGTTGCCATAACGCTGAAGGATAACGTCGATACCGAGACGGTTGATAGACTCTGAGAAGTCGAGGAATACGGCAAGACCTGTGTTGTTGACACCGAAGCCCTTGTCGCAACGCTCCTTAGCTGCACGAGAAGCCACGTCACGAGGAACCAGGTTACCGAATGCTGGGTAACGGCGCTCCAAGTAGTAGTCGCGGTCTTCCTCAGGAATATCAGAACCCTTCTTTGTACCAGCCTGCAATGCCTTGGCATCCTCAATCTTCTTAGGAACCCAGATACGACCATCGTTACGGAGTGACTCTGACATCAAAGTCAACTTACTCTGGTTTGTACCGTGAACAGGGATACATGTAGGGTGAATCTGAACGTAAGATGGGTTAGCGAAGTCAGCACCCTTGCGGTAGCACTGGATAGCTGCTGTACAGTTACAACCCATAGCGTTTGTAGAAAGGAAGTAAGCGTTACCATAACCACCAGTAGCGATAACTACGGCGTTGGCAGAGAAACGCTCCAACTTACCTGTGATCAAATTCTTGGCGATGATACCACGAGCGTGACCGTCAACGATAACTACATCCTCCATCTCGTAACGGGTGAAGAGCTTTACCTTACCAGCCTCAACCATGCGGCTCAAAGAAGAGTAAGCACCGAGGAGGAGCTGCTGACCTGTCTGACCCTTAGCATAGAATGTACGAGATACCTGAGCACCACCGAAAGAACGGTTAGCCAGCATACCACCGTACTCACGAGCGAAAGGAACGCCCTGAGCTACGCACTGGTCGATGATGTCGTTGCTCACCTCAGCCAAACGGTAAACGTTAGCCTCACGAGCACGGTAGTCACCACCCTTTACTGTATCGTAGAACAAACGGTAAACAGAGTCACCATCATTCTGATAATTCTTAGCTGCATTGATACCACCCTGTGCTGCGATAGAGTGAGCACGACGTGGAGAGTCCTGGATGCAGAAGTTCAAGATGTTGAAGCCCATCTCGCCAAGAGAAGCAGCTGCAGAAGCACCTGCCAAACCTGTACCTACGACGATAACGTCGAGCTTTAACTTATTCTTAGGGTTAACCAAACGCTGGTGAGCCTTATAGTTGGTCCATTTCTCAGCTACTGGTCCTTCAGGTATTCTAGAATTTAATGTTTTTGCCATAATCTTTTTTAATACTTAAATGATTATACGAATTATGCGCAGCACAAAGATGGAGCGCAACCGAAAGCGAATGCCAATACGACAACGATGAAGAGGAGAAGCAGGATGGTAGAGTAAATCATACCAATAGTCTTCCAACGGCAGAACCAAGTCTTACCGTTCCAACCGAGAGTCTGAATAGCACTCCAGAAACCGTGAGTGAGGTGGAACCAAAGAGCTACCAACCAGATGATGTAGAGAACTACGAACACAGGGTTAGCGAAGGTGTCCTGAATGTAAGCGAAGCCGTCTGCTGGGCTGTGACCGAAGCTTGTACCCAAAAGCTCAGCGAACATCATGTTGTACCAGAAGTTAAAGAGGTGAAGCAACAAACCGAGAACGATGATGATACCGAGCACCAACATGTTCTGGCTAGCCCACTCTACCTTCTCTGGCTTTGAAGTTACCTCGTAACGCTGATTTCCACGAGCACGACGGTTCTGTGCTGTCAGAATGAAAGCGTAAACGATGTGACAAACTGCCAAAGCTGCCAAACCTAATGTTGCAACTACGGCGTACCAGTTAGCACCCAACAACTCGCAGATTGCGTTGTAAGCTTCTCCTGAGAAAAGAGCAACAACATTCATGCAACCGTGGAATGTCAAGAATAGAATAAGTGCGATACCAGTTACTGACATCACTACCTTTCTACCAATAGATGAATTGATTAACCACATAAATGATTGAATTTAAATTATTTAACTGTTTGAAACTATTTAATATTTCCTTCATCAAGTGCCTGCGATACCTACTTTTAAGCATTCTGCAATCCTCATTTTTAGGTATATTTCCGCAAGTCAGCTGCAAAATTACTATATTTTAATGATTTATCAAAGTATTTTTGCTAAAATTTCAATTTAATTTCTTACTTTTGCCGAAAATTAGAAAAAATATAGATTAGATAGAGATTATGAACTTCAATTATGACGTAATCGTTATCGGTGGAGGACACGCCGGATGCGAGGCTGCTGCGGCCGCTGCAAACATGGGCGCCAACACCTGTCTGATAACGATGGACATGAACAAGATTGGTCAGATGAGTTGCAATCCTGCCATAGGAGGAATTGCAAAAGGACAGATTGTACGGGAGATTGACGCACTGGGCGGACAGATGGGTATCGTGACCGACAAGACGGCCATACAGTTTCGTATGCTCAACATCGGAAAGGGTCCTGCCGTATGGAGTCCACGTGCCCAATGCGACCGCGGCAAGTTCATTTGGGAATGGAGAACCATCCTCGACCATACCGACCATCTCGACATCTGGCAAGACCAGGCCGACGAACTGCTCGTTGCCAACGGCGAGGCCATCGGCGTGCGCACCATCTGGGGAGCCGAGTTCTACGCCAAGAGCATCATCATCACTGCCGGCACTTTCCTGAACGGACTGATGCACGTGGGAAGAAAGATGGTGGAAGGTGGAAGATGCGCAGAACCTGCCGTGCACCACTTCACCGAGAGCATCACCCGATGGGGAATTACATCGGCAAGAATGAAAACGGGAACGCCGGTGCGCATCGACAAGCGAAGCGTTCACTTCGAAGACATGGAGGAGCAGCCGGGCGACATCGACTTCCACCAGTTCTCATACATGGGCAACCATCGTGTGCTGAAGCAACTTCCTTGCTGGACTTGCTACACCAATAATAAAGTACACGAGATTCTGAAAAGCGGGCTCGACGATTCACCTTTATATAATGGCCAAATCCAGAGCACCGGTCCCCGCTACTGCCCGAGCATAGAAACCAAACTCGTTACCTTCCCCGACAAGCAGCAGCATCCGCTCTTCCTGGAGCCGGAAGGTGAAGATACGAACGAGATGTACCTGAACGGATTTTCTTCGAGCATGCCGATGGACATCCAGCTGAAGGCACTGCACGAAATCCCGGCATTGAGAGATGCGAAGATTTACCGACCAGGTTACGCCATCGAGTACGATTACTTCGACCCTACCCAACTGAAGCATACGCTGGAGTCGAAAATCATCAAGGGTCTCTTCTTTGCCGGACAGGTGAACGGAACCACAGGTTACGAGGAGGCAGGCGGTCAGGGAACCGTAGCCGGAATCAACGCCGCCCTCCACTGCACGGGCGACAAGACTTTCGAGATGAAACGAGACGAGAGTTACATAGGCGTGCTCATCGATGACCTCACCACAAAGGGCGTGGATGAACCTTACCGAATGTTCACCTCAAGAGCCGAGTATCGCATTCTGCTGAGACAAGACGATGCTGATGCCCGACTCACCGAGAAGGCATACGAACTGGGCTTAGCCAAGCGCGACCGTTACGACTGGTGGTTGGAGAAGAAGGAAGCCATCGAAAGAATCATCGACTTCTGCGCCAACTATCCTATCAAGAAGGAAGAGATCAATCCGAAGCTCGAGGCGCTTGGCACCACTCCGCTGCGTGCCGGCTGCAAGCTCATCGACCTGGTGGCCCGTCCGCATCTGAACCTTCAGAACCTCTCGGAAATCATCCCCGACCTGAAGGCTGCGATGGAAGCGCCAGCCAACCGCAAGGAAGAGATTGCAGAGGCAGCAGAAATCAAGATGAAGTACAAGGGTTACATCGACCGTGAGCGTCTCATCGCCGACAAGATGCACCGCCTGGAGAACATCAAGATTAAGGGTAGATTCAAGTACTCGGAGATTCACGAAATCTCTACCGAGGGACGCCAGAAGCTCGAACGCATCGACCCTGAAACGCTGGCTCAGGCAAGCCGCATTCCGGGCGTTTCGCCAAGCGACATCAACGTATTGCTCGTCCTCATGGGAAGATAAGCCGGAGGCTCCGGCTGTTTCTCCATAAAAGACTTCGAAACAAGGAATGTTCCGCAATGTTCCACGTGAAACCCATAAAACATAAAACATTTGATATTAAAGAACTTAGATTCTTTTGCATCAAGTAAATTGTGGCTAAAGTAAAACTTCAGTGTTTTCGTGGAACAAAAGCGGGAAAAGAAGAAATATAGTATTAATTTTATAGTAAATAAGTAATGAACAATCAGCTATTATTAGACAATCTGCGTTGCATTCCAGATTGGCCTATCAAGGGTGTAAACTTCCGCGACGTGAGTACCCTTTTCAAGAATCCAGCATCTCTCAAGGAGATTTGCGACGAGATGTATGAGATCTACAAAGACAAGGGAATTACCAAGATTGTGGGCATCGAATCTCGCGGTTTCGTGATGTCTTCAGCCCTCGCCATCCGCCTCGGAGCAGGCGTGGTTTTGTGCCGCAAACCAGGTAAGCTTCCATGCAAAACCGTGCAGGCTAGCTACGCCAAAGAGTATGGCATCGACACCATCGAAATCCATGAGGATGCCATCAACGAGAACGACGTAATCCTCCTCCACGACGACCTTCTCGCCACCGGCGGAACCATGAAAGCGGCATGCGATCTGGTGAAGAAATTCCACCCGAAGAAGGTGTATGCCAACTTCATTATCGAGCTCGTAAACGAGAATTTCGAAGGCAGAAAAATCTTCGATGACGACGTAGAAGTATCAACTTTATTGCAGTTGTAATCCCATTTAGCGTTGCGGTTTCACGTGAAACCGCAACGCTATTTTACCCTATTTTTAACCCATAACAAGATGACGAAACAAGAAAATGAGGAGCGATTGGCAAGGCTGAAAAACATAGTTTTGAGCATGCCGGAGAAGCCAGGAAGCTATCAATACTACGACGAAAACCATACGATTATATACGTGGGAAAGGCGAAAAATCTGAAGAGAAGAGTGTCTTCTTACTTCCATAAAGAGGTGGATAGATACAAGACAAAGGTGCTTGTTTCTAAGATTTTCGACATCTCTTATACCGTTGTAAACACCGAGGAAGATGCCCTTTTGCTGGAAAACAGCCTCATTAAAAAGTATAATCCAAGGTATAATGTTTTGCTGAAAGACGGCAAAACCTACCCTTCTATATGCGTCACGAACGAGTATTTTCCCCGCATTTTCAAGACCCGAAACATCAATAAAAAGGTGGGAACTTTCTTCGGTCCTTACCCTCATGTGGGCAGCATGTATGCCGTTCTGGAGGTCATCAAGAAGCTGTATAAACCCCGTACTTGCAGGTTTCCTATCACCAAAGAAGGCGTGGCGGAAGGCAAATACAAGCCCTGTCTGGAGTACCATATTCACAACTGCGGTGCCCCCTGTATCAACAGACAGAGCTACGAGGAGTACCAGGAAAACATGCGCCAGGCGCGTGAAATCCTGAAGGGAAATACCCGCGAAGTGAGCAAATATCTCTATGATCTGATGATGAAAAATGCCGAACTTCTGCGCTTTGAAATAGCCGAAGAATACAAAAAGAAGTACCAGTTGCTGGACGAATTTGAGGCAAAAAGCGAGGTGGTAAGCCATACCATTACCGACGTAGATGTCTTCACCATCGTGAATGATGACGCCATGAAGAATGCCTTCATCAACTATATTCACGTGAAAAACGGCACCATCAACCAGAGCTTCACCTACGAGTATAAGCGCAAGCTGGAGGAGAGCGACGAGGAACTTCTGATTACCGCAATACCGGAAATCAGGGAGCGTTTCCACTCTACTTCGAAAGAGATTATCGTGCCTTTCGAGATGGAATGGAAACTGAAAGATGCCACCTTCTTTGTGCCGCAGAGGGGCGACAAAAAGCACCTTCTGGAGCTCTCGGAAATGAACTGCAAGCAGTATAAATTCGACCGTCTGAAGCAGGCAGAAAAGCTCAATCCGGAGCAGAAACAAACCCGATTGATGAAGGAATTGCAGACGAAACTGAAGCTTCCAAAGATGCCTTACCAGATAGAATGCTTTGATAATTCCAACATATCGGGTACCGATGCCGTGGCTGGCTGCATCGTATATAAAGGTATGAAGCCATCAAGAAAGGACTATAGGAAATACAATATCAAGACGGTGGAAGGACCGGATGACTATGCTTCGATGCAGGAGGTGGTAAGACGAAGATACAGTCGCATGATAGAGGAAGCAACTCCCCTGCCAGACCTTATCATCACCGATGGTGGAAAGGGCCAGATGGAGGTGGTAAGAGAGGTGATAGAAGACGAACTGCACCTGGAAATCCCTATCGCAGGCCTTGCCAAGGACGACCGCCATCGCACCAACGAACTCCTCTACGGTTTTCCGCCACAAACCATCGCTCTACCGCCGGAAAGCGAGCTTTTCAAGGTATTGACGCAGATACAGGACGAAGTACACAGATACGCCATCACCTTCCATCGTGACAAGCGCAGCAAGCACGCCCTGCATTCGGAATTAGACGATATCAAAGGCATCGGTCCTAAGGCAAAAGAGGCGCTTCTGAGCAAGTTTAAGAGCGTGAAAAAGATAAAAGAAGCATCGCAGGAACAGCTTGCCGAGGTATTAGGCCCTCATAAAGCCGAAATTCTTGCGAAATATTTCGCTGAAAAAGGCGAGAATATGAAATAAAAGTCGTATATTTGCAGTTGAAACTATGTAATAATAATAAAATTCAAACAGATGAGAATAGTAATACAGCGTGTAGGCCATGCCTCTGTAACCATTGAAGGAGAAGTGAAATCTGACATCAAGCAGGGCTATCTGATCCTTCTCGGCGTTGAGGAAAGCGACACTTCAGAAGATGTAGATTGGTTGGTTAGAAAGGTCATAGGCCTTCGTGTTTTCGACGACGAGAATCACGTAATGAACCGCTCCATTATGGATGTAAACGGCGAGGTTCTGGTAATTAGCCAGTTTACCCTATTCGCCAGCTACAAGAAGGGAAACCGTCCTAGCTGGCTCAGAGCAGCCAAGCACGAAATCAGTGTCCCACTCTATGAAGAGTTCTGCAAAAAACTGTCCGATGCACTCGGAAAGCCAGTAGGAACAGGCGAATTTGGTGCCGACATGAAGGTAGAATTACTGAATGATGGTCCTGTTACCATCATGATGGACACCCATAATAAGGAGTAAAAACCAAACATTCGAGAACAGATGGAAAAGATTTTAAAATATAAAAGTTGGTTCCTGGCTATAGGAATAATCATAACGTTTACCTTTTCTCAAAGGTTCTTAAACAATCCATGGGCAGAATATGTTGGTGAAACCCTCGTTACCATTAGCTTGAATATGGAGTTCATCAGCGACAAAATGGAGAATGGAAAAATCGGTATCTACAACACCATTGCCGCTATATTCATGACTGGATTATGGCTATGTTTGACTTATTTCATAATTAAAGATCATCTGTTATGACTATAAAAGAAGCACAGGAAGCAGTAGATAAGTGGATTAAGGAATATGGCGTTCGCTATTTCAGCGAGCTTACCAATATGGCTTGTCTTACGGAAGAAGTAGGAGAACTGGCTCGTGTCATCGCCCGAACATACGGCGACCAGAGCTTCAAGAAGGGCGAAAAGCCTAACCTAGGAGAGGAAATGGCTGACGTTCTCTGGGTTCTCATTTGTCTGGCTAACCAAACGGGTATCGATCTTACCGAAGAGCTCCAGAAAAGCATCGACAAGAAGACCCAAAGGGATGCTGAAAGACATAAGAACAATCCGAAATTGAAGGAATAAAACACCAAAATTGAAGGAATAAAACACCGAAATTGAGGAAGTAAAATACCCGAAATTGAGGGAATCATATAAATAACTAAACTTTAATAATAAAAAAAGTAACATTAAGTATGAGCAGTATTAAAGAACAGGTTCTTGCACAGCAGGGACAGTATAGCGAGTCGGACGACAAGTATTTGTCTGTATTGAAACAGTATAATTGCGACCTCAACGACGAGGAAATCGCAGCAGAAGTGCAGAAGATTCTCGATGAGAAGGTAGCAGAGAATGAGACTATGGAGGTGAAGAAGTTCCTCTTCGGTAGCATCGAACTTACATCTCTTCATACAGAGGATACAGAGGAAAGCATCCTGAAGATGATTGAAAAGGTAAACCAGTTTGCCCACGATTATCCTGAGCTTCCTCATGTAGCAACCGTATGCACCTACCCTAACTTCGCTGGTCTTATCAGTCAGAGTCTGGAGGTTGATGGCGTAGAAATCGCCGTTGTAAGCGGTAATTTCCCATCTTCTCAGACATTTATCGAGGTAAAGATTGCCGAGACAGCCATGGCTATCAAGGATGGTGCTACAGAGGTAGATATCGTAATGCCTGTAGGCAAGTTCTTCAGCGAGGATTACGAGGGGCTCTGCGACGATATCCAGGAGTTGAAGGCAACCTGCGGCGAGCATAAGATGAAGTGTATCCTGGAAACAGGCGACTTGAAGAACTGCAGCAACATCATGAAGGCTTCTGTTCTTGCCATGTATGCAGGTTCTGATTACATCAAGACTTCTACAGGTAAGGAGAAGGTTTCAGCTACTCCAGAGGCAGCTTACGTAATGTGCCAGGCCATCAAGGCTTACTACGAGAAGACTGGTATTCAGATTGGTTTCAAGCCTGCCGGCGGCATCAACACCGTTCACGACGCAGTGGTTTACTACACCATCGTGAAGGAAGTTTTGGGCGAAAAGTGGCTTACCAACCAGTGGTTGCGCCTCGGCACATCCCGCCTTACCAACCTTCTATTGAGCGAAATTCTGGGTAAGGAAATCAAGTATTTCTAAAAGAAATAAGTTATAATCAATAGGATACAGAAGCAAAAAGGGTTGATTCTCTCGGAGAATCAACCCTTTTTTATTCATTATGCTTTTCGTTTCGTAATATTACGCTTTTCGTTCTATTACGAAGTCCAAATACGCCTTCAAGGCATTATATACATCCTTATCCTCCACGTATGTATCGAGGAAATTCATCGCCTCGGCATGGAAATCCCACATACGCTTATCAGCATATTCTATGCCGCCATTCTCCTTGGTAAAAGCCACCAACTGAGCGATTTCCTCTGGAGAAATCTCACGGGATTTCACCTTTCTCGCCAGCTTCATCATCTCCTCATCGCCCGTTGATTTGAGCGCATAGATAACAGGAAGAGTCAATTTTCCCTCGGTCATATCGTTGCCCGTTGGCTTACCAATCTCCTTGGAATCATAATAATCGAAGATGTCATCACGAATCTGGAAAATGATGCCAAGATTCTGGCCAAATCGCTTGGCTGCAGTAACCTCTACGGCAGATGCATTGGCCGATAACGCACCAATACCTGCACAAGCCTCGAAGAGAGCGGCAGTTTTCTGATTAATTACTTCATAATAAATCTCTTCTGATATTTCTTCATTGCTGATGCTATTCAACTGGAGAATCTCACCATTCGACAAGGTACGACCCAACTCTGCCAAATAGCGAACAATCTCTTCTGAATGAGAATAAGATACATGAAGAAGAGCGGTTGATAAAATATAGTCGCCCACAAGTACAGCCACCTTATTATTATAGGTAGCATTCACACTCGCCTGCCCACGACGCTCGCCACTCTCATCAACCACATCATCATGAACCAGCGAAGCGGTATGAAGAAGCTCCAAACCTACAGCAGAATGTTGAGTAACGCTTGAAACCTTGCCAAAATTACGTGCCATCAGCAAGATGAGCATAGGGCGCATACGCTTTCCAGCGCGCTGACGAATGTGGTCGAGCACCTGGGAAAGGAGGCCATCACTGTGCATCAAAGACTTGTTGAACAAATCTACGAAATCTGCCAAATCTGCCTCTATCGGTTGTTTGATAAGTGATAAATAGTCCATTATTTTCGTTTAAACCTACTTTATTTCTGAAATTTGATACAAAATTAATCAATTATTCGTGAAATATCGCATTTTTTTAGTAATTTTACACCATAAAAATGAATATTATGGATAAATTGTTCCTTTTAGACGCTTATGCGCTCATTTATAGGTCGTATTACGCCTTTATGAGAGCCCCTCGAATCAATTCAAAGGGTCTCAATACTTCGTGTGTGATGGGGTTCTGCAATACCCTTAATGAAATACTTACCAAGGAGAAGCCTACCCACATTGCGGTGGCTTTCGACCATGGTAAAACCTTCCGCCATGAGGCTTTTCCTGCTTACAAAGCACAGCGAGAAGAGACTCCGGAAGACATCAAACTCTCGGTGCCTATCATCAAAAGCATCCTCGAAGCATACCATATTCCTATCCTCCAGGTAGATGGTTTCGAGGCGGATGATATCATAGGTACCGTTGCCTTGCAAGCTGGAGAAAAGGGTATAGAAACCTATATGCTTACTCCAGACAAGGACTATGCGCAGCTGGTTCGTGACAATGTTTTCATGTTCCGACCTCGCCATGGAGGTGGTTACGAAAAGCTGGGTGTTGAAGAGATTGAAGAAAAATACAGTATCTCTTCCCCACTCCAGGTCATCGATCTTTTAGCTCTCATGGGTGACTCTGCCGATAACTTCCCTGGCTGCCCAGGCGTTGGAGAGAAAACTGCCATCAAACTGATTGGCGAGTTTGGCAGCATAGAAGGCTTGATTGAAAACTCTGCAAAAGTGAAGGGCAAGCTTCGCGAAAAAGTGGAAGGTGCCGTGGAAGATATCAAGATGTCGAAGTTCCTGGCAACCATCAGAACTGATGTTCCTGTGGATGTGAAGATGGATGACTTGAAGTTGACTGAGCCAGACAACGCCAAACTAGACGAAATCTTCACCGAATTGGAGTTCAAGTCGTTCGCCAACCGAGTTCTTAAAAAACCTCAAAAGGTGCAAACAAACCCTACAGGAGAGCTCGATTTATTTGGCGCACAGCCAAGCGATGTACAGGATGAGCAAAAAAACACGAGTTTTGAGACCATTAAAACGGTATCTCATACATACAAACTCATTGAAACAGAAGAAGATGCAAGAAATCTTTATGACTATTTAATTACAAAGCAGATTCTCAGTTTAGATACAGAGACCACTTCTACCTCTGCCATCGACGCAGAATTGGTGGGTTTGAGCTTTGCTGTTGAGGAGAAAGAGGCATTCTACGTAGCAATTCCAGCAAATCGTGAAGAAGCCTTAAAAATCGTAAATATATTCAAACCGCTCTACGAGAACCCGGAAATCCTGAAAGTGGGACAAAACATCAAGTACGATTACGAGGTGTTGATGAACTATGGTGTGGAGATACAGGGAAAGATGTTTGATACAATGCTCGCCCACTACATCATCCAGCCAGAGCTCTATCACAACATGGACTATCTCGCTGAAGTCTTCCTCAACTACCAGACGGTTCACATCGAGGAGCTGATAGGTCCGAAGGGCAAGAACCAGAAGTCGATGCGCGACCTTGCTCCATCTGAAGTTTACGAATATGCATCCGAGGATGCCGACATCACATTGAGATTGAAGAATGTGCTCGAACCGAAGCTCAAGGAGATAGAGTGCGAGGATCTGTTCTGGAATGTAGAGATGCCATTGGTTCCGGTGCTTGCCCACATGGAGATGAACGGTGTGTGCATTGATACAGACACGTTGAAGGAGACTTCCAATAATCTTACCAATCGTCTTGCAGAAATCGAACATCATATCTATGAGTTGGCAGGCGAATCTTTCAACATCTCTTCTCCCCGACAAGTAGGAGAAATTCTCTTCGGAAAGATGAAGATTGTGGAAAAGCCGAAGAAGACAAAGACCGGACAGTATGTAACCAGCGAAGAGGTATTGCAGCAGTTGCGCAGCAAGAGTCCTATCATCGATGAAATATTGAACTACAGAGGATTGAAGAAACTTTTGAGCACCTATATCGATGCTCTTCCAAAGCTTATCAACCCTCGAACCGGACATATTCACGCATCGTTCAACCAAGCCGTCACAGCCACAGGTCGTCTCTCTTCAAGCGATCCGAACCTGCAGAACATCCCAGTTAGAGATGACGATGGAAAGGAGATAAGAAAATGCTTCATCCCGGAGCCAGGATGTCTATTCTTTTCTGCAGATTACTCGCAGATAGAGCTGCGCATCATGGCACATTTGAGTGAAGATGCCAACATGGTAGAGGCTTTCCGCGAAGGTTCAGATATCCACGCTGCCACGGCTGCCAAAATCTGGCACGAAGACATCAAGGACGTGACCGATGCCCAGAGAAAGAAGGCAAAAACCGCCAACTTCGGTATCATCTACGGTATCACCACCTTCGGTCTTGCCCAACGCATGAACATCGAGAACAAGGAAGCGAAGCAAATCATAGAAGATTACTTTCGCACCTTCCCTGGCGTTCAGGCCTATATGGAGAAATCGAAAGAGATGGCAAGAGCCAAGGGATACGCCGAAACCCTCTTCCACCGCCGTCGCTATCTGCCGGATATCAACAGCAAGAACGGTACCGTGAGAGGATTCGCCGAGCGCAATGCCATCAATGCCCCTATCCAGGGTTCAGAGGCAGACATCATCAAGGTGGCGATGGTACGCATCTTCAACCGCTTCAGGAAAGAAGGCATCAGGAGCAAGATGATCATTCAGGTGCACGATGAACTCAACTTCTCCGTCTATCCGGAAGAGAAAGAACAGGTGGAGAAGATTGTGGTAGAAGAAATGCAGAATGCCTACAAGCTCAGCGTGCCACTGGTGGCAGATGCCGGTTGGGGCAAAAACTGGCTTGAAGCACATTAATTTAATATAAAAGAGCATCAAAATGCTGCAAAAGGTACATTTTTTATCCTTTTGCAGCATTTTTTTACGAAAAAGGACTCTCTTTTCTATATTTTTTTGTATTTTTGTCGCAAAATCTATCAAACAGAGGTTTTTAAGAGGAAAAGAACAAAAATGATTGAACCCATTTAACACATTTTCCCAACCTTTGCACAGAGAGAAATATAATGATTTTAAACAGAAAGTAATAATAATAATGATAAAATTCAAGCTCATGAAACATCTATTTTTATCAGTAGGTTTGCTTTGCCTCATGGCAGCACCTATCAGTGTATCGGCTCAATCTCAGAGCACTAAGGACTTGCGTAAGGAACGTAAAGAACTTGTAAAGGCATCAAAGGCCGAGCTTAACGCAAAGGCAACAAAAGCCGCACAGAAAGAGGCAAAGAAATTGAAGAAGGAAGGTTGGCAAACAGCACCAGGTGCCCTCCCATTGGAGAAGCAGCTCGACAAGTCATACCTCATGCAGATGGAATACGATTCATCTATGTATCCTAAGTACTTGATGGGCGAAGCTATGAGCATTGGTGAGAACTATGATGGTGCCAAGATGCAGGCGATGGAATTGGCAAAACAGAATCTTGCAGCACAGGTTCAGACAGAAGTTTCTGCCCTCGTTGATAATTCTGTGGCTACACAGCAGCTCGCTTTGGAAGAAGCAGTCACCGTAACCAAGAGCATCATGGCCAGCAAGAGCCTCATCATGCAGAGCATCGGTAGAACCATCACCGTGGTAGAATGCTTCCGCACCTTGAAGAACAAGAACAAGGAGGTACTTGTACGCATCGCTTACAACGGAGAGATGGCAAAGGCTGCAGCTAAGCAGGCTATCCGCCAGAGCCTCGAAAACGAAAGCGAGGAGTTGCACAAGAAGCTCGACAACGTATTGGGAACCAAGTAAATAAATATACTCGTCCTCTTTGCACAAAACAATTATGAGACATTACATCTTCTTGATGATATGCATCCTCCTGGGTGTGGCTTCATCCGGCTACGCCCAGAAGACCAAAAAGGTGCATGGCGAGTATATCTACCATGCACCAGAAAACGTTTCGCTGGAACAAGCTAAAAAAACGGCATTGAGCCGTGCACAGATTCAAGCGCTAGGCGATGTTTTTGGTACCGTGGTGGCACAGCATAACGCCACCATGTTGAGTAATACCAACGGTTCTACACATACCGATTTCACATCGCTGAGCAGCAGCGATGTGAAGGGTGAATGGCTCGAAACCATTGGCGAACCTAAGTACGATATCAGCTATGAGCAAGGCATGCTGGTGGTAAAATGCTCCGTAAACGGCAAGGCACGAGAAATCGTGGCTAAGCAAAACAACTACGTGGCAAAAATCCTCCGCAACGGCATAGAAGATCGCAACGAAGGAGATAACTTCAAAAACGGTGATGATCTCTATCTTGCCTATCAGAGTGCCACCAAGGGTTATCTGGCGGTATATCTGATAGATGACAACAAGAATGCCTACTGCCTGTTGCCATACCAATCATCAAAAGATGGAAAGGTTGAGGTAGTGGCCAACAAGCGTTATGTATTCTTCAACCAAAAGACGGCTCTGCCGCTCTTTGCCCCAACGGATGTTGATGAATACACCATGACTTGCGATAAGGCTTCAGAAACGAATTACATCTACATTATCAGTTCTCCAAATCCGTTTGTCAAGGCGATAGACAATGCCGCAGAGGGATTGCCAAGAGAATTGAAGTTCGAGGACTTCCAGAAATGGCTCTCCAAGAACCGCACAGCCGACAAGGATATGCAGGTGGAGATTAAGACGATTATCGTAAGAAAATAAGTTGATTTACCGATAAGACTCAGGAATAGGAACATAATAAAAAAGCCCGGGACATTTGCCCCGGGCTTTTTTATTTTATGATTTCAAGTACGATGAATGCATTACAACTTTCTGATTACAGATTCCAACTGCTCACCTAATCCGATGGTATAACCCTGAGAGAGGAATACCACTCTATTGAAGGTATCAGAGATGGTGAAGATAGGCAACAGGTTCTTGTTCTGAAGCTTCATGTTCTCTACCATTTCCTTGCGGCAAGAGCCATCCTTGTCAATACCGAAAATGATGTTCTTTGGCAAGCCAGGGAACTCGGAAATTCTGAATTTCTTGGCAGATGCCTCATCCTCGAACAGGAGAACGATAGGACGATTCCACTTATCAAATACCTGTGCCACCTTGGCGATGTCCTTCAAGGCATGATTGGTTGGCTCCTGACCTACACCAATCAATCCCATCACGAAGTAACCACGACCCGTCTGGCTCAAGAGACTAACCTCCTGGTTGCTTGGTAAAAGGATGAACTTCGACTCAGAATTGAAATTACCCTTTACGGTAATCTCTGTCTCAGAACTACGCAAGTGCATCTCTACCTGGGTGGTTGCCCCCTGCTTTACATGGAACATCTGCATTTCTGCAAGCACGCCACCATTAGCCAATCTGGTGCCTGATACCAGCGCATAGTCGCCTTCATCCAAGTCAACACCATTCTTAAATGTATTGCTCCAAGTGCATCCTTCCTCAGGATATTCCAGAAGAGATGTTGAACCATCGGCATTGATGCGATGGATGGTGAAGTGACTATAGTACTTAGGATCATCCACGGCACCATTATCCGCATATCCCATCACGAACTTACCCTTGGCAGAAGCCTCCTGCGTAGCATTCTCGAAATCTACATCAATCCACTCGCCACCCTTGTGGTTCTTGTATTGAGTCTTCTTGGTCACAGCATCCACCTGAGCCTCGATGCCCAAGCTTCTGGCCACATCCACAAAGAATACCTTGCGGGAACGGTCGTCTGTAAGGCGAGAGCGATATACGCCGATAGGAGTCTGAGCTATCTGCAACGCCTTCTTATCAGGATTAATCTTGATGTTCTTCTTCACCCACTCTACCAGGAGACCAGGATTGTTCTTGAAAGCCACCTGCTTCTTGGCAAATTCCTTCTCGAAGAACTGCTTGAAAGGAGTGATAATCATCTCGTTTTCCACACGTGGTGATAACTCATCGCTCTTGGCATTGAAGTTATCCTCCAGAATAATCATCTGCATATCTCTCAAGTCCTTGGCACTCAAGGTAGAGAGCAAGTTGATAGCTCTATCCAAACGATCCTGATGCTGCACCAGGAAACTGAGGATAACCTTGTGATTTCCACTGGATGCTACCAGGAAATCAATCATCTTCTGAGCCTTGGCTGAAATTTTCCCGTTTGCATCTGATGGGGTAAGTTTCTCTCCCTTGGCTGCCAGGAAAGTTACACCGTTTCTGGTAATATTCTGCTCCTCTATCAATCCGTTTGCCTTCAGAGTAGCCAGCGCACTCTCCTGATTAAAGAAGGTGGCAAGATAAGCATGGCGGATAGAATCCTCGTAGGCAAAACGCTCCAGATTCTTGGCTCTTGCCTCTGGCGAAACCTCTGGAATATTGGCACGCTCTGGAGGAGGAACGATATCGAAAGAATCGCGGAAGAATACTTCCTTCTGCATGGCGCTTGCTCCTACCTCGTGGTTCAAGCGGATAACGATGTTCTTATCCTTGCCGAAGGATGCTTTGGCAAAGCCATACTTGCCGCCCTTGGAAGCCCAGATCATCATGTCGCCCTTACCTGCCGAAAGGAAAGTCTTACCATCTGCCACGGTATATTTGGTTACCACGGTACAGAACTCCGCATAGTTGTATATCTTGAAATCTACTCTTGCACCATCCACAGGGTTGCCTGCTTCATCTTCGATAGAGAAATCGATGCGGGCAGAAGAACCATAGTTGTCGATGAGATTGATCTCGGTATAGTTAGAGGTGCGGAGCATCACTTCCTCAGGACCATTATAGTCGCCGAATGCCTTGGTATGCATCAGCATGGCACGAGAGGCAGGAGCATTAAACCAAGCCAGATTCAACACAGCTTCCGGCTCACAGGCACCCAGGAAATACCAGGTACCATCTGCCCAAGCCTCAACCCAGGCATGGTTGTCGTCGGTATGTGCCCAACGAGGGGTATAAACCTGACGTGCAGGAATACCAATGGCTCGCAAGGCAGCCACGGTGAAAGTACTCTGCTCGCCACATCGTCCGTAAGCCGAACGGATGGTAGAAAGCGGTGCTGAGGTTCTGCCGTCAGATGGCTGATAAGTTACCAGCTCGTGGCACCAGTGGTTCACCTCGAGGATGGCTTCCTTCATTCCCAAACCCTTTACACGCTCCTTCAATTCCTTGAAGAACACCATGCGTGAATTATCCAGGTTCTCGTTGTTGATGCGAACTGGCAGAACGAAATGACGGAAGAGCAGCTCTGGTACCTTATTACCCCAAGCCATCTGGTTGCGTGCCTCGAAACTGGTGCGCACATTCTCCAGGAAGAAGCTGGTAGGATAGTCGGTGACATCAGCCACAGGCATGTAGGCATAGAGGAACTGCAAGGCACCCTGCTCATCAGCAGTAGCTTTCTGCTGCTTGAGCATCTTCTGATCGTAAAACTGCTTACCTACCAGGTTAACCTTCTGCTTAAAGGCCGTTTCCACCTTCGTGCGATAAGCAGCATCGGTAATGAAATGATCATTTGCCGCCATCATTGTCTGCCAAGAGGCAAGAAACACAACAGCGAACATTACTAAAAATTTTCTCATCGTTAGTTAGCTTTTTAATTTCTATTACTATAATCCAGTTAATATATTGATATTTCGATTTAAACTTTCTGCAAAAATAATGTTTTTTTTCGAAATAATGGCTATCACAAAAGAAAAAATGTTATCTTTGCAGAAAAATTCGAGAAATCGAGCAAAAAAGAGAAAAGAATTAGAAAGAAATCAAGTAACTAAATGGAAAGAAGAATTAAAGACTATGAACAGAGACGATTTTAAGTTTGAAATATGCGCCAACAGCGTAGAGAGCTGTCTGGCTGCACAGGAAGGCGGTGCCAACCGTGTGGAACTATGCGCAGGCATACCTGAAGGCGGAACTACCCCTTCGTATGGCGAAATAAAAGTGGCGCGCAAGTTATTGAACGAGACCAAGCTCCATGTCATCATCCGTCCTCGCGGTGGTGATTTCCTCTATACTCCTTTGGAGATAGAACGCATGGAAGAAGATATCCGCCTTTGCCGGGAACTCGGCGTGGATGGTGTTGTCATCGGATGCCTTACAGAAGATGGCGAAGTGGATATGGAGGCGAATCGCCGTCTCGTGGAATTGGCAAAAGGTGATAGCGAATTAAAGCCGATGAGTGTAACCTTCCATCGTGCATTCGACCGTGCAGCCAATCCTCAGAAGGCTTTGGAAGATATCATCTCCCTGGGTTGCGACCGCATCCTTACATCGGGTCAGCAGCCAAAGGCTGTAGAAGGTGTAGCTCTTCTTGCAGAACTCAAGAAGATAGCAGCAGGCCGCATCATCCTCCTTGCCGGTTGTGGTGTGAACGAGGATAACATCCGCACCATCTTCGATGCCACCGATATTCACGAATATCACTTCTCGGCAAGAGTGAATGTACCTAGCAAGATGAAACAACTCAATGCCAATGTTTATATGGGTGCTGAGGGAGCCGATGAAGCCAACTCGCTGGTTACCTCGGCAGAAAGAGTGAAGCAAACCATCGCCAACCTTTTGGACTAAAGTTAGCCAATCTTTTGGGTTAAAGTTTTCCAACCCATAAAAAAGTGTCGCAATCTCTTGAAAACATAGAGATTACGACACTTTTCCAATATGTTATTCACACAAGCTTAGAGTGCGATTTCCACAACCTTATCCATTTCTGTAGGAACCTCACCAAGATTCAAAACCACACCACCTTCGCACTTCTGAATCTTCACAGGTTTCTTGCTGGCAAAATCGAAAGCCTTCTTCACCTTCTGGTTTCCAAGAGGCAAGAAGAGACTCTTATCCTTCAGGTTCAGAATATGAACAAAGAGTCGGTTTCCCTTCTGGGTGGTAACACCCCAATCGTGAGGAGCCACGATGCCGCCACGGGTACCATAGATGGTCTCGCCGTAAGTCTTCATCCACTCTCCCATCTCTGCCAAACGCTCCAAGGCAACAGCAGGAAGCTCACCATCTGGCTGAGGACCGATGTTCATCAGCAGGTTGGCATTCTTGCCAGCTGCATTCACCAGGTAATGTACCAGCGTCTTGGTAGATTTATAATTCTGGTCGGTAATCTTGTAACCCCACATACCATTCATCGTCTCACAAGTTTCGAGAGGCAGACGGCTGATGTCCTGACCCGACAATCCTGCCTTATTCTCTCCAGGAAGATCACGCTCGAAAGCCTGAACATCCTCGCCCTCGAAAGGAGAAGAATGATGGTTGTTGACTATCAAGCAGCCTGGCTGCAGGCGATGAATCAACTCATACTGCTCTGGCAACTGCCAGTCGAAGTTAGGATTCTGATCCTGATCCCACCATCCATCAAACCAGATACATCTCACCTTACCGTAGTTGGTAAGAAGTTCAGTAAGCTGATTGTTCATAAACTGATAATAGCTCTTCCAGTTACCCTCAGGGTTAGGGCGACCAGTGCCTCTACCCGTTCTTCCCCAAACAGCATCCTCGCGATACCAGTCAATATGAGAGTAATAAAGATGCAAAGCGATGCCCTGCTTGTGGCACTCATCCGCCAATTCCTTCACGATGTCGCGACGGAAAGGAGTAGCATCTACAATATTATAATCAGAATACTTGGTCTTGAACATAGAGAAACCCTCGTGATGGCGAGTGGTGAAGCAGATGTACTTGGCACCCGAAGCCTTGATGGCAGCCACCCATTTGGCTGCATCAAACTTAGAAGGATAGAAACCGCCAGCCAACTTGGCATACTCCTTATAGTTCAAATCCTTGTTGGTCATTGTCCATTCGCCGGTGGCGAGCATGCTGTACAATCCCCAATGCAGGAAGATACCGAACTTATCATCCTGGAACTGCTTTCTAGATTCCAAGTTCTCTGGAGAAGGCAGATAATGCTGAGCCTGTGCCTTGTTTTCCTTGGCAGCATCTTTAGTAACGATAGCGTTAGCCGTCAGGCAAGAGCAACCCAAAGTAAGGATTGCAGCACACAATTGTGACTTAAAATTCATTTTAATTCCCATAATTAAATTGTTACAGTTAGTTATTATGGTGCAAATATACAACTTTTTTTTCAGAGCAAAGAGATAAAATCCGAAAAAGTCTATTTTCAGATAAAAAAAACTCCGTAATGATGGCTCTCCTTTGTCCTTGAAGAAGCATTCTATGTTATAAGACTTTAAATTAGATAATAAAATTGTAATTTTTTCAATTTTATTTGGAGATAAGAAAAAATAGTTGTATCTTTGCAGTAGTTATCAGACGAATAGGCAGAAAAGCCTTCTGATAGAGAGTGAAAGAACAAGATTATTAATATCAAAGAAAGAAAGGAACATTATGAAGAAATATATTTGCGACGTATGTGGTTGGATTTATGATCCAGAAGTAGGAGATCCAGAGGGCGGCATCGCTCCAGGTACAGCATTTGAAGATATCCCGGATGATTGGGTTTGCCCTCTTTGCGGAGTAGGCAAGGAAGACTTTAGCCCGGTAGAGGAATAATAAAGCCTCATAGAGGATTCAAGAACTCCTATCAGAAATAGGAGAAACAAAATTATAGGAGGAACAAATATGACTAAGATTAGAGAAATCTACCGCTGCCAGATTTGTGGCAACGTGGTAGAAGTAGTAAACAAGGGAGCCGTGCTCAGCTGCTGCGGTGAGCCGATGAAGCTCATGAAGGAGAACACCAGCGATGGTGCCAGAGAGAAGCATGTACCAGTGATAGAACCTATAGAGGGCGGCTATCGCGTAACAGTAGGAAGCGTGGAGCATCCAATGCTTCCAGAGCATTACATCCAGTGGATAGAGTTGCTCACCCCTACCGATGTGCTTCGTCACGAGTTGAAGCCAGGCGAAAAGCCTGAAGCTATCTTCCTGACAAACGCAGAAGCCAAGGATGTTACGGCTCGAGAATACTGCAACCTTCACGGGTTGTGGAAAGGAGTAATCGAAGGATAAATACCATCATGCACTATCATGAGGGAAAAGTATCGTCATATATAATAAAAGGTCTCGTTTTATTTTCCCAATACAGGGAATATGATACGAGACCTTTTATGTTAGAGAAAGAATTCTGTTTCCTTAAGGAAACACCGAGTTTCACTTAAGGGAACATAAATTTTCCCTTAAGGAAACAAAAAAGGGGTATTAGGGGAATGATAAGAAGAAATTTGAAATCATCAATGATGAGGAGAATATGGAATCATATAACACTGGCATTCTTGCTGCTTACCTTAGCTACAACCATCGGTTTCACTTCCTGCTCACAAGATAAAGCAGAGAAAAGCCTCCGTTCCGTCTACTATTGGAGCACAACATGGCAATTGGACAGTAACAAGATAAACTTCATCCGAAAACACCACATTGAGCGACTCTACGTGAGATACTTCGACGTGGTAAAGGATGCAGAAGGGGAAATCATGCCCAACGCCACCCTGCATTTCAATAACCTTGAAGAAGATGGAAACAGAAACAAGAATGGATCTCTGATACCGGAAGACATAGAAATCATCCCCGTAGTCTATATCGTCAACAGTTGCCTGAAAACTCTCCCTAAAGAAGGATTGGAAAACCTAGCCGATAAAATTCTTCTTCGCATCCTTCAGATGAACAAAGCCAATGACATCGAGAATGTAAAAGAGATTCAGATTGACTGCGACTGGACGGCATCAACCCAAAAGGCTTACTTCAATTTTCTCGAAAAACTAAGAGTGAAAGCCAAAGACAAGCAGATAAAGCTGTCTGCTACCATCCGGTTACACCAGCTCTCTATGACTCCACCCCCTGTGGATAGAGGCATCCTGATGATGTATAATACGGGCGACGTAAAACAGCTTAGTTGCCAAAAGCCGATACTCGATATGAAGGATGTGGCTCCCTATATCCAGCATCTGGCCAGTTATCCGTTGCCGCTTTCTGCCGCTTATCCACTCTTCAGTTGGCGTATCCTCTTCAGAGAAGGAAAATTTGTAGGCATCATGCATGCTGATGATGATTTCCCTGTTTTGCCTGGCGATAGCTTCGTGATAAGAAAGCCCGAAATGAGCGACATCATGGAAGCCGTAAGAAGCATCAATCACCAGGATGAAGACATCAACAACGAGGTTATTCTCTTCGACCTCAATACCGATAATATCAAACGATTTAAATCAGAAGATTATGAAAAGATTTTTAATCATAGGAGTGATGGCAGCAGCATTTAGCACCCACGCCAACGCCTGCGTTGCCGAATACTCTGATCATAACTACTATATGTTCAGCGTGTTCAACCGCGACCAGACTTCGCCAGCATATCTCTACGACATCGCCAGCTACTGGCAGAAATATGCCGGCAATACATCCTCCATCAACTTATCTTTCTACAAATGGAACAAGGAGGATATTAAGAAAGTAGCCCAAAGCAAGAAGGATGCAGGAATGCTTTCTTACCTGAGAAACCTGAATGCCTACCTGGATGCCTGCGAGAAACTGAATCCCAATGCCTGGAATTACGCCTCGAAGCAAGAACGACTACAGATACAGCAATCGCTGACCCGACTCAACAATGCCGCCAAAATTTATAAAGGCACCCAACTCAAGAGCCAGTACGCCCTGCTCCGTATGCGTACCAACATGATGAAGGGATTCCACCAACAGAACATCACCTATTGGAATGCCATCGCCTCCCGACTTCCGAAATCACCATGGCGGGAGGCGATGCGCAACATTTATGCCCGGGCTTTGTGGAAAACGGGACGACACCAGCAGGCACTCGATATCTATGCCGAGCAGGGAGATATGGCAAGCATCAGAGTGCTCGCCCGAAACTATCGCAATCTTGCTGGCATTCAGAGCACTTATCTCAAGAATCCGAACTCGGCAATGCTCACCTATCTGGTGCAGGATTTCGTAAACAACTGTCAGCAGACGATAGACAGCCGCAACCAGAACCCAATAAACAAGGAATGGATTGAGGAGATTGGCGCCAAGGTAATCTACCAGAAAGAAGCCCTCAACTTCATCACCTTTGCCATTAAGGTCATTGCTGAAGGCAAGACGCAGAATCCTTGCCTGTGGCGTTCTGCCACTGCCATGCTCCATTATCTCTATGGATATCAGCAGGAAGCATGGAAGGAGATTAGTGAAGCAGTAGCCCTGGATGGAACACAACGAATGAAGGATAATGCAAGAGCCATCCACCTTCTGGTTTCTACCCGAAATACACAGGTAGATAACGATTATCCGCAATATCTGGTCGGCGAATTCAAATGGCTCAACGAAATGGCAAAGGGAGGAAGCCTGAAAAAAGGTGATTTCATCAATCCCGACATTCACTATGTAGAGGTGAAGGAGCGTGTGGCTTACCGCGCCCTGTACAACCGGTTCAAGACGATGGCAGATAAGGCGAAAAAGGAAAACCGGCAGGAAGCCGGCAGAGATTACGAAAGCATGGCCACGGCGATGTATGGCATGATGGATGCCTACATGCGAACCTTCTACAAGGAGCAACAGAATGAAGAATACATCAGCCGCTATCTTTATTCATCAGAATACGCCATTCGTCTCGATTCGCTCTCTGCGCAGCAGCTGGCTGATTACTATCGCTTCATCACATCTTCTCATCAGGATGCCTTCGAGCAATACGTATGCCAGTCGCTCTATCGCAATGCCGATTTCTTCAAGGATATGATAGGCACCAAGTATCTTGCCGAGGGTAACTTTGGCGAAGCTGCTCGCTGGCAGAAGGATGTTTCTTTGGATTTCATCAACAACCAGGCCATCAGTTTCTACGCCGAAAAGCGCAGCTACGCTGTGCCTTACTGGTTCAACCACCAGAAAGTGAATGATTCGGATATGTGGAGTATCCAGGGCAGTTATGCCCACCTGAAGGAGAACCCGAAGTGGAAATTCAGCCAGGAGATGAACCAGCTCATCAGCCAATACAATGTAGCTCGCGAGGGCGAAGTCAGAGAGAAACTTGCCTATGAGCTTGCCACCCGCTATTATCAGGCATCCTGCTATGGCGACTGCTGGTATCTTACCCATTATGGCAAGAGTGTAGCCGATAGTGCCCGCACAGGCGAAGCCGATTTCGCAGCTATCGCTCAAGACTATCTCAAGGTAAGCAAGCAAAGCAGCAATCTCACGCTTCGCTATCATTCGCTCTATGCCCTCTCATCCATCGGCATCGACCCATGGTTTAAGATTACCTATGATGCCAACTGGAAAGAGCAGAAGCTTCTACAACCACAATCCGCTCAATATCAGGCTATGATGGAATGGAGCAAATTCAGTCATCAGCATCCGGAAATCGTGGATCAATACACCACCCGATGCGATGTATTAAAGCAATTCGAAAAGAATCTCTAAAAAATGCTATCATAAAGGCATCCACGGGGGCTGTGGATGCCTTTTTTAGTTAATTTTCCACGATTTCTTTGTATCTTTCATTTATAATGTGTACCTTTGCACCAAATATTTAAACGTTTAAAGATAAAATGGCATTAAAATGTGGTATTGTAGGCCTCCCAAACGTGGGTAAGTCTACACTGTTCAACTGTCTGTCTAGTGCAAAGGCACAGGCAGCTAACTTCCCTTTCTGTACTATCGAACCAAACTTGGGCGTCATCACCGTACCTGATGAGCGACTCAACAAGTTGGCAGAGATTGTTCACCCAGGACGCATCGTCCCAGCTACTTGCGAAATCGTAGATATCGCAGGTCTCGTAAAGGGTGCCAGCAAGGGCGAAGGTCTTGGTAATAAATTCTTGGGAAATATCCGTGAGTGCGATGCAATCATCCACGTAATCCGCTGCTTCGACGATGACAACATCGTGCGCGAAGGTGGCGCCAAGGTTGACCCATTGGAGGATAAGAGCGTCATCGATACAGAGTTGCAGCTCAAGGACCTGGAAACCATCGAATCTCAGCTCGCCAAGCAGCAGAAGACTGCAGCTGCCGGCAACAAGGATGCCAAGCTGATGGTTACCGTGCTCGAGGCTTACAAGGCTGTTCTGGAGCAGGGAAAGAACGCCCGTGGCGTTACTTTCGAAACCAAGGAAGAGCAGAAAGTGGCTCACGACCTCTTCCTCCTCACTACCAAGCCAGTGCTCTACGTAGCCAATGTAGATGAAGCTTCTGCCAAGACCGGCAACGAGTATAGCAAGAAGGTAGAGGAAATCGCCAAGGAAGAAGGTGCTGAGTGCATGGTCATCGCAGCCAAGACAGAGGAAGACATCGCTTCTCTCGAAACCTACGAGGATAAACTGATGTTCCTCGAAGAGCTCGGCCTGGAAGAGAGCGGCGTAAACCGACTCATCAAGAAGGCATACGCCCTGCTGAACCTCGAGACATTCATCACCGCCGGTGAGATGGAGGTAAAGGCATGGACCTATCACAAGGGCTGGAAGGCTTCTCAGTGTGCCGGCGTCATCCACACCGACTTCGAGAAGGGATTCATCCGTGCAGAGGTTATCAAGTATGATGACTACATCAAGTATGGCTCTGAAGCAGCAGTACGCGAGGCTGGTAAGCTCGGCATCGAGGGCAAGGAGTACATCGTGCAGGATGGCGACATCATGCACTTCCGTTTCAACGTATAAACGATTATGACAGCAAATTTGCTAAACTATATCGTATGGGACCCAGACCCAATCCTGGCTCACCTGGGTCCTATCTCCATCCGATACTACGCCACCTGCTGGATGGTGGGGCTGTTATTGGGTTATTTGCTCATGCACCGTCTCTACAAGGAGCAGAAGTTGGGCGAGGATAAGTTTGAACCGCTCTTCATCTACCTCTTCGTAGGCATCCTGGCAGGTGCCCGCCTGGGACACTGCATCTTCTATCAGCCGGAGTATTTCCTCACCCAGTGGGATCACATCATCGAGATGTTCATCCCGATGCACCACATGGCAGATGGCAGCTGGAAATTCACGGGTTACGAAGGATTGGCAAGTCATGGAGGCGTTCTGGGACTGTTCGTTGCCATCTGGCTCTACTGCCGCAAGACCAAGGTGGGCGGCTGGACTTTGCTCGACAACATGGGCATCGTATCAGGCATCACCGCCTGCTTCATCCGCCTGGGCAACCTGATGAACTCCGAAATCATCGGCAAGGTAACTAATGTGCCTTGGGCATTCATCTTCGTCAAGGAAGATCAGTACCCACGCCATCCCGGTCAGCTCTACGAGGCGATAGCCTATCTCTGCTTCTTCCTCCTCATCTTCTTCATCTACAAGAAGAAAGGACCCAAGAGTGTGGGTAGCGGACTTTATTTCGGCCTTTGCCTTACCCTCATCTTCGTCTTCCGCTTCTTCATCGAATACACGAAGGAGATTCAGGTGGCTTTCGAGGCAGGATTGCCTGTAGATATGGGACAGATTCTGAGCCTTCCACTCATCGCCCTTGGCGTATGGAGCATCGCTACCAGCGGCAAGAGAGCGAAGAAGACGGAAAGCAAAGCATAAGATTATCATAAGAATACAGATAGCCCAGGAGAGGAATCTCCTAGGCTATGCCAAGGAAAAGTTCCGCTCCGTGAAACGGAACGGAACTTTTTTCAGTTACAAGCAATCATTCATCCTAGTAATAACCAACATATATAATATAATGTATGAATAGAAATATCATTATAAGCCTTCTCGCCACACTTCTCCTAGCAAGTTGCGGATACCAGAAGAAGCCGGAAGCTGCTTCCCCTTCCCGCCAGGGAGCGGGCAAGGACAACCTGCCCCTGAACGCACAGATTATCGGCTCCACCCCTGTCAAGAACCAGGGAAAGAGCGAACTCTGCTGGGCATACGGCATGCTTGCTACCATCGAGAGCGAGCATATCATGAAGGGCGACTCCGTAAACCTATCCGTGGCTTACGTTGCACGAATGATGCTTCAGGAGAAAGCCCTGGAATATTATTTCGCACAAGGCAAGAAACCCATCAGCATGCGAGGCATGGCTTCGATGCTCATACATTATATAGACAAGTATGGCGCACAACCATACGACAGCTATGAAGATCCAAAGGATGTGAACTATAAGATTCTCTGCCGAAAGGTGGAGAAACTCTGCGATGGAGCCATTGCCCAGAAGTCGGGCATCGAGAAACTGAAAGATGAACTCAACAATCTCTTCGATAAGGAAATCGGCTACATGCCTGCCAAGCAGGTACACATGCTCGGTGCCGAATACACCCCATTGGAGTTTGCCCACAGCGTATGCTATCCCGAGGAGTACGTATCACTCACCAGTTTTACCCATCACCCTTACCGCGAGTACTTCGCCCTGGAAGTGCCGGATAATGCGATGCACGATCAGTTTCTCAATCTCCCGCTCGACGAGCTGATGCTCCACATTCAGAAAGCCGTAGAGAACGGCCATCCGGTTTGCTGGGAAGGCGACATCAGCGAAGAGGGCTTTACCCATGCCCAGGACAACTATGTGGAGGTTCAGAAGATGGAACTCCCCGTAACCCCAACTTCCCGCCAGAGAGAGTTTGAACAGCTCCGCACCACCGACGACCACGTGATGGAAATCATCGGCACCTTTCTGAAAGACAAGAAGCGCTACTACGTATGCCGCAATTCCTGGGGCAGGAACTGGGCAAACCAGGGCAGAATCTATCTTTCAGAAGACTATCTGCGCCTCAAAACCATCGCCGTGTTCATGAGTGAGGCAGCTTTCCTCTACGACCAAAGCCCCAAGCCAGCCCCTCAAAAACCTTATATATAAGGTATAGAAGAGGCAGAAACTGGCTAGGAAACCTGGAAGAGCCAAAAATGGTTGATATAGGTCAAATATGTGCTTCATAACACTTGTGTGCGCACACATATAGTTGATTTATGTCAAAAATAAGGGCTTTTTTGCGATTTTTCCCTCTAAAGATTTGGTTAGTTGCGGAAATCGTCGTACCTTTGCATCGTCATTAAGACAAAAGGTTATTAGGTTTTTAGGTTAAGATTGTTAGTTGTTTAAAAGGTTATTAGTTTAAAGGTAAAAAAAGATTGTTTATTCAAGGACGACAAAAAGAAATTTGTTTAGGTTATTAGGTTTTTAGGTTTAAGATTGTTAGTTGTTTAGTTAGGTTATTAGTTAGTAAGGTAATTTTAAAAAGATTGTTTATTCAAGGACAATAGGATAATGATTCATTAGGTTAAGCGTAACTTAAGGTAAAAAAGACAAATGTATCGGATAACAAAAAGATGACGCCTGAGCAGGACAATGACTGCTTCGGGCACTGCAACGGAGGGAAAAAGCTTGTGAAAGCCATCCTCCATTGAGTTATGAAACATTTGGGAATAAAGTATTAAAAGTGCGCAATTTCGAGTGACTCGAAGTTGCGCACTTCTTTTATATACAGAATCTTAAGCCCCATAAACACTTTTACACGCCGCTTTTCAAGCCCAATATGCACTTTTATGGATAGCTTTATAATAATATACACTAAATTATTTTGTTTTACCAACTAAAAATTGTAATTTTGCAGAAGATTATAAGATTAAAAAGAATATGGCAAAACATCCTCTTTGGAACGACGATTACTGGCTCTTGCTTCTCCAACTCTATCAGAAGAAGCCAATGGGCGTAAAGCCACTATACTCTAAGGGTATAGTAGATTTAAGCCTGGAGCTACACATACAACCTGAGTATTTGCACGAGCAAATGTTCAAGTTGCAACGAGTTACGCCTCGTATCAAACGACTTTGGGATAAGTATGCCGACAATCCTCGACTACTTTCCCACGACATCAGCATCCTGCGCAAGATGAACGGATGCGGAAATGCAAAGGATTTCTTTGCAGGAGTAGAAGTGCGCGAATCGTTTGAGAAAGATTGGGAACCGCTGGCTGAAGAGCCATCGCTCACACCTATCAAACTCATCATCATTCTCGACCTCTACTTCCAGCTCACCCCTATCACCATGGTGCCGGAAACTCCCGAAATCATTGATCTGGGAAAACTGATGAAGATTTCGCCCAAACTGATTGCGGAAGTCATGACTGACTATCAGTACTGTGACCCTTACCTCAACAGGCAGAAAGCGCCAGACAGCAAGGTACTTCAGGCATGCAAGGCTATCTGGCACAGATATGGAAACGGAAATCCGGATAAATTGAATCAGCTTGCCATCAAACTGCAAGAATACTTTAAATAAATAGATATGGCTCAAAAACTCATTCAGACACAGGCACAGAAGCTGCAACAGCTGCAAAGACTCTCCGCCCAGCAAATGCTGCAGGTGAAGCTCTTGGAGATGCCCCTCACCGAACTGGAGGATAGCATCAATGCCGAACTGGACGACAATCCTGCCCTGGAAAGTGAGAACCCTGACGATATGCTCAACGAAAGCTACGACGGAGACTCGCCTTTGGAGCATGATGCAGAAAACAGTAATGACGACAACGAAATGAACGACGATGATGCCTACGAGGCACAGTCGGAGAAAGAAGAGAGAAAAGATGAACTCGACCAGGCGCTGGAAAGCATCGGACAGGATGACCAGATGCCTGATTATAACACGGATAGATACAACAACCAGGACAACGCCGACTATGAGGAAATGGTCTACGGCGACACCACCTCCTTCTACGACAAGCTGAAGGAGCAGATGGACATGCAGAACCTTACCGACAAGGAGAAGGAAATCATGGAATACCTCATCGGTTCGCTCGATGACGACGGCCTGCTGCGCAAAGACCTGGACGGCATCTGCGATGAGCTTGCCATCTATCACAACATGGACGTATCGGAGAAGGAACTGGAACACGTGCTCCACATTCTCCAGACCTTCGACCCTGCGGGCGTAGGCGGCAGAAGTCTTCAGGAATGCCTTCTGCTGCAGGCAAAGCGCCTGCCACGAGGCGTGCTCCGCAAGACGATGGAAGAAGTGTTCAGCGACTACTTCGAGGAGTTCACCAAGAAGCATTGGGACAAGATCAAGACTGGATTGGAACTCAACGATACCCAGCTTGCCACCCTGCAAGAGGAAATCAAGAAGCTGAACCCGAAGCCAGGCGCATCGATGGGCGAAACCGAGGGCAGAAACATGCAGCAGATTACCCCGGATTTCATCGTAGATACCAACGACGACGGCTCCATCACCTTCAGCCTCAACCGAGGCAACATCCCTGAGCTAACCGTGTCGCCATCGTTCACCGACATGATCGACACCTACAGGAAACATAAGGACAATATGAGCCGCTCTGACAAGGAAGCCCTGCTCTATGCCAAGGAAAAGGTGGATAAGGCGCAGGGATTCATAGAAGCCATCAAGCAGCGCCGCCACACACTCATCGTCACGATGAAAGCCATCATCGACATACAGCGACAGTTCTTCCTGGATGGAGACGAAGCCGACCTGAAGCCGATGATTCTCAAGGATGTGGCAGACAGAACGGGCTTGGATATCAGTACCATATCAAGAGTGAGCAACGTGAAGTATGCACAAACCAAGTGGGGCATGTTCCCGCTGAAGTTCTTCTTCACGGATGGCTACACCACCGAGGACGGCGAGGAGATGTCAACCCGCAAGATCAAGATAGCCCTGCAAGAGCTCATCAATCAGGAAGACAAGAAGAAACCGCTGAGCGACGAAGCATTGGCCAAGGCACTGAAGGAGAAGGGATTCCCTATCGCCCGCCGCACCGTGGCAAAATATCGCGAACAATTCAATATCCCAGTTGCACGATTAAGAAAATAAACTCCAGAAAGAGATTCCCGTAAGAAAGAACTCTTCTGAGAAAGAGAGAAAGAATACAGATTACGTTAGATTTATGAAAGAGAAGAATATCATATTGACTGCGCGAATCATGAGCATGGTCTTCACCCCCTTCTATCTGCCGATAGTGGGACTCATAGCCCTGTTCATCTTCAGCTATATGTCGTTGCTGCCGATGACATACAAGTTGGTGATGCTTGCCATGGTTTATTTGCTTACCGTGGTGGCACCCTCGCTGCTTATCCACCTCTACAGACTCTGTCAGGGCTGGACCTCCCACGAGTTGGGAAAGAAGGAGCGCCGCATCGTGCCCTACATCATCTCCATCCTGTGCTATTTCATCTGCTTCTTCTGGATGGAGTATCGCAACACGCCGCGCGTCATCAGCATCATCGTAGTGGTAGCACTCGCCATCCAGATGGCCTGTGCCTTCATCAACGTATGGTGGAAAATCAGCACCCACACGGCAGCCATCGGCGGTGTGGCAGGTTCGCTGGTTTCCTACGCCATCGCCTTCTCTTTCAATCCCCTGTGGTGGCTCTGCCTGGTATTGCTATTGGCAGGCGCCGTGGGAACCTCTCGCATGATCTTGCGACAGCATTCGCTATCCCAGGTGGTCACGGGATTCCTTATAGGCGTATCCTGCGCCATCCTGGTAATATAGCAACCTGAAGGTAATATAAGGCATCATATAAAAAAATTATAATTATAATATAAGAAGAAATGAAACCATTAGTAAGCATTATCATGGGCAGTACAAGCGATCTGCCTGTTATGGAAAAAGCATGTAAGTGGTTGAACGACAACCAGATTCCTTTCGAGGTGAATGCCCTCTCTGCTCATCGCACTCCAGATGCAGTAGAATCATTCGCCAAGGGAGCTAAGGAGCGTGGCGTAAAGGTAATCATCGCCGCTGCCGGTATGGCTGCCGCCCTTCCTGGTGTTATCGCAGCATCTACCCCACTGCCAGTTATCGGTGTACCTATCAAGGGTATGCTCGATGGTCTTGATGCCATGCTCAGCATCATCCAGATGCCTCCTGGCATTCCTGTGGCTACTGTTGGTGTGAATGCGGCTCAGAACGCTGCCATCCTCGCTGCCGAGATGATTGCCCTTGCCGATGAGGAAGTGGCTCAGAAGGTAGAAGCTTGGAAGGCGGGTCTCGGTGCCAAGATAGAGAAGGCCAACAAGGATTTAGCTGAGGTGAAATACGACTTCAAGTGTAATTAATCTAATATGTGATATGCCCCATCCTTTGGGGCATATTCTATTCTTATACATTATGGTAGATTTATTCAATTATACCCGCCGTGCCTCTTCTGTGGCACATATCGGAGCTATCGACCTGGGTGGCGATAATCCTATCCGCATCCAGTCGATGACCACCACCAACACCAATGATACCGAGGCTTGCGTTCGCCAGGCAGAGGAAATCATCATGGCTGGTGGCGAGCTGGTGCGCTTCACCACTCAGGGTTCCCGCGAGGCAGAGAACATGAAAAACATCAATGCCGGCATCCGTGCCGACGGCTATCAGACTCCGCTCGTAGCCGATGTTCACTTCAATCCTAACGTTGCCGACGTGGCTGCTCTCTATTGTGAGAAAGTACGCGTAAATCCAGGCAACTACGTGGATCCTGCCCGCAAGTTCATCAAGCAGGAATACACTGATGAAGAGTATGCTCACGAACTCAAGAAGATTGAGGAACGCTTCGTGCCTTTCCTCAACATCTGCAAGGAGAACCATACTGCCATCCGCATCGGCGTGAACCACGGTTCCCTCTCCGACCGCATCCGCAACCGCTACGGCGATACGCCAGAGGGCATCGTAGAGAGCTGCCTTGAATTCCTGCGCATCTGCAAGAAGGAGAACTTCCACGATGTGGTTATCAGCATCAAGTCATCCAATACCGTTGTGATGGTCCGCTCCATGCGCCTCCTGGTAGAAGAAATGGAGAAGGAAGGCATGAACTACCCACTCCACCTCGGCGTAACCGAAGCTGGCGAAGGCGAGGATGGCAGAATCAAGAGTGCCGTAGGTATCGGTGCCCTGCTGGCTGACGGCATCGGCGATACAGTCCGTGTAAGCCTCAGCGAGGAGCCTGCTGCAGAGATTCCGGTGGCTCGCCATCTGGTGGATTACATCGGCAAGAAGAAGGGACATCTTCTGATTCCTGCCGCAGCTTGTCCTAGCTTCGACTGGCTGCGCCCTACCCGCCGCGAAACCGTGGCCGTAGGCAATATCGGCGGCAACAACGTTCCGGTGGTTATCAGCAACCGAATCAAAGGCGAGAGCACCATTTGTGAGAACAAGGATGCTACGCCTGATTATATCTATATAGGCGGCAAGATGCCTAAGCAGTTTGTGCCTGGTCAGAGCTACATCGTAGATTACAATGTTTACGAGACGCTGAACAGCAAGCCTGAGACTACTGGTGCCAAGCTCTACCCTATCTTCCCTGCCATGGCAATGCCGCTCATCGCCAGCATCAAGGCAGACGTCAAGTTCCTCACCCTGCAGTTTGGTACTCCTGCCGAGGAATACATCGCCTGCCTGAAGGCTCATCCAGAGGTGGTGGTTATCTGTGTAAGCAATCATCAGAACCGCCTGGGTGACCAGCGTGCATTGGTTCACGAGATGATGAATGCCGGGTTGAAGAACCCTGTGGTTTTCGCCGAGATGTACCAGCACAGTAAGGAGGAGAAGAGCGACTTCCAGCTGGAGGCTGCTGCCGATATGGGTGCCTTGATGATTGATGGTCTTACCGATGGTATCTGGCTGATGAACGATGGTGACATCCCTGCCCAGACAGTAGATGAAACCGCTTTCGGCATTCTTCAGGCAGCCCGTCTGCGCACCAGCAAGACCGAGTATATCAGTTGTCCTGGTTGCGGCAGAACCCTCTACGATCTTCGTGAAACCATCGCCAAGATTAAGGAGGCAACCAAGCACTTGAAGGGCTTGAAGATTGGTATCATGGGCTGCATCGTGAATGGTCCAGGCGAAATGGCGGATGCCGATTACGGCTACGTAGGTGCCGGTCCTAACCGTGTAAGCCTCTACCGCAAGCAGGTTTGCGTAGAAAAGAACATTCCGCAGGAGGTGGCAGTAGAGCATCTGCTCGCCCTCATCGACTCGGATAAGCAATAAAACCGGAAGAAACAAAAACCGGATAAAAAACAAAGCCGGATAAAAAAACTAGCCCCACACGCTCTTTTCTCAGCGTGTGGGGCTTTTTGATATGATACTATCCCAGAAAAGAGTAGCCCCAGATGCTTTTCATCATCTTGCGGCAAAGCAAAGAGAAGTCTGGCAGAGTTTAGGCGACCACTTCGTCATGCCATAGAGTTGTTTCTTCTCCAGAAACATTTCCTCGTCCACATCAACTTCAACAACAAGTTTGATACCGAGATGGCACTCACCCACAACCTTTTTGTAAATGTTGATGAGTTTGCCAACATGGGACCTTCGCAGCAGGGCAGGCTGAAAGCCTGCTTCCGTACACCCAAGAATCAGGAAGAAGGAAGATGGATGACCATAGCCGAAATCTTCAAGGTTTTGCAGGAGCAGTATCCAATGCTCATTGCGGACCACAGAACCAAGATCCGTATCGGACAGGCCATGAAATTCCTGAATTGCGAGAGAAAGCGAACCAACAAGGGACCTGCTTATTATCTCTGTTCAAAAATGGCGAAAACATGCTGAAAAGTATGTGGAAAACCTTTATAAAAAGGGTCTTGTCGCAGCAAAGCGTGTAGTGTGGTGTAGTGTGAGTGTAGTGTCAACGCCCACACTATACACTACAAAACTGATTAATAATCAATAATTTAAGTATCACGAAGTGTAGTGTGCAATAGAAATCGACAATTGGTTATCCACGATGTGGAAAACAGTTGTTTATAATTTTGTCGCACCATGCGTCGTTTTGTGCCTGGCGATGGCAAAAAGTTGCCCTAGTAGAAGGCAATATTGTGCCGTAACTAGGCAATAAATGAAGAGTCACCTCACTACAAATGATGCATCCTTTTATTCAAAAAGAAACGTCACCTTATTCAAAAAAGAAATATGAGTAAATTCATTCCTCACCACATCGTATGCCCCATGGCATCATGTACCCGTAGCAACACATGTGTTTATCTGGAGAAATAGCGGCTTAGCCTATTAAGAGCATTTTATTTCAATACCTATATCATTATCCGAATATTACAGATACAGAATATAAAGGATAATTGGCAAGTCAATACTGCTCTCTATAAGGTGACATGGATGAATTGTTTGTTTAAAGAAATAAAAAACTTGCATTTTATTTTGTTATGTGCTAAAATAAATGTAATTTTGCAGCATGAATGGGGTTACACCTTATTAAAATAAAGAAAATATTTCTAAAACGACAAGGATGCAAACCCTCTATCAAGAAGAAAAAAAAATAAAATAATAATATAAAAACAATGGAATACAACTTCAGAGAAATCGAGAAGAAATGGCACCAGAAATGGGTCGAGAACAAGACCTATAAGGTTGTCGAGGATGAAAACAAGAAGAAATTCTATGTGCTCAACATGTTCCCTTATCCATCAGGAGCAGGTTTGCACGTAGGTCACCCACTTGGTTATATCGCGAGCGATATCTATGCACGCTACAAGCGTTTGAACGGATTCAACGTATTGGACCCTATGGGTTACGATGCTTACGGATTGCCTGCTGAGCAGTATGCTATCCAGACAGGTCAGCACCCAGAGGTTACTACCGTGGCTAACATCAACCGCTATCGCGAGCAGCTCGACAAGATTGGCTTCTGCTTCGATTGGGACCGCGAGGTCCGTACCTGCGACCCTAAGTATTACCATTGGACTCAGTGGGCTTTCCAGAAGATGTTCAACTCATTCTTCTGCAACAGCTGCCAGAAGGCTCAGCCTATCGAAAAGCTCATCAAGCGCTTCGAGGAGAAGGGTTCTGCTGACTTGAACGTAGCTCAGAACGAGCAGATTGACTTCACAGCCGAGGAGTGGAACAGCTTCGATGACGTGAAGAAGCAGCAGATTCTGATGAACTACCGCATCGCTTACCTCGGTGAAACGATGGTAAACTGGTGCCCAGGTCTGGGTACTGTACTTGCCAACGACGAGGTAGTAAACGGCGTAAGTGAGCGTGGCGGTTATCCTGTCATCCAGAAGAAGATGCAGCAGTGGTGTTTGAGAACATCTGCTTACTCTCAGCGTCTGCTCGACGGTTTGGAGACCATTCAGTGGAGCGACAGTATCAAGGAAACCCAGAAGAACTGGATTGGCCGTTCTGAGGGTACAGAGGTAGTATTCTCTGTAAAGGACAGCGACGTGAAGTTCACCATCTTCACTACCCGTGCCGATACCATGTTTGGCGTAACCTTCATGGTTCTGGCTCCAGAGAGCGAGTATGTTCAGCAGGTAACTACTGCCGAGCAGAAGGAAGAGGTAGAGAAGTATCTGGACTACGTGAAGAAGCGCACCGAGCTGGACCGTATGGCTAACCACAGCGTAACCGGTGTATTCTCAGGAAGCTACGCCATCAACCCATTCACCGGCGAGGCAATCCCAGTATGGATTTCAGAATATGTATTGGCAGGATATGGTACAGGTGCCATCATGGCTGTGCCAGCTCACGATAGCCGTGACTACGCCTTCGCTAAGCACTTCAACCTGCCTATCATTCCTCTTATCGAGGGTGCTGATGTTTCAGAGGAGAGCTTCGATGCCAAAGAAGGCATCGTAACCAACTCACCTGTAGCAGGCAAGAGCAGCATGGATGGCTTCTCTCTGAACGGACTCACCGTGAAGGAGGCTATCGCAGCTACCAAGAAGTTTGTTACCGAGAAGGGCGTCGGCCGAGTAAAGGTAAACTATCGTCTCCGTGACGCCATCTTCTCACGTCAGCGCTACTGGGGTGAGCCATTCCCTGTATATTACAAGGATGGAATGCCACAGATGGTTCCAGAGGAGTGCCTGCCACTCGAATTGCCAGAGATTGAGACCTACAAGCCAACAGAAACTGGCGAGCCACCATTGGGCAGAGCCAAGAAGTGGGCTTGGGATACTGAGAAGAAAGAGGTGGTTGACAAGAGCCTCGTAGATAACAAGACCGTATTCCCACTGGAGCTCAACACCATGCCAGGTTTCGCAGGTTCTTCTGCTTACTATCTGCGCTACATGGATCCTCACAACGACGAGGCACTCGTAGGCAAGAAGGCTGATGAGTACTGGCAGAATGTGGACCTCTACGTAGGTGGTTGCGAGCATGCTACCGGTCACTTGATTTACTCCCGTTTCTGGAACAAGTTCCTCTTCGACCTCGGCGTAAGCTGCAAGGAAGAGCCATTCCAGAAGCTGGTGAACCAGGGTATGATTCAGGGCCGTTCAAACTTCGTTTATCGCATCAACAGCGATGATCACGACAAGGCTCCTGTATTCGTAAGCTTGAACCTGAAGAAGGATTACGACGTAACTCCTATCCACGTAGATGTAAACATCGTAAGCAACGATGTATTGGATATCGAGGCATTCAAGGCTTGGCGCCCTGAGTATCAGAACGCTGAGTTCATTCTGGAGGATGGCAAGTACATCTGCGGATGGGCTATCGAGAAGATGTCTAAGAGTATGTTCAACGTGGTGAATCCAGATATGATTGTCGAGAAGTATGGTGCTGATACCCTGCGTCTCTACGAAATGTTCCTGGGTCCTGTAGAGGCAAGCAAGCCTTGGGATACCAACGGTATCGACGGTTGCCACCGATTCCTGAAGAAGTTCTGGGGCTTGTTCTATGAGAATCGCTCTGACAACTTCCTTCCATCAGCCGACGAGGCAGCGAAGCCAGAGAGCCTGAAGAGCGTTCACAAGCTCATCAAGAAGGTAAGCGAGGACATTGAGAAGTTCTCTTACAACACTTCTATCTCAGCCTTCATGATTGCCGTGAACGAACTCGGTCAGCAGAAGTGCCACAACAAGGAACTCCTGAAGGATCTCGTCATCCTCATCGCTCCATTCGCTCCACACATCGCAGAAGAGTTGTGGGCAGCACTTGGCGAGCAGGGCAGCGTTTGCGATGCAGCATGGCCTAAGTATGATGAGCAGTATCTGAAGGAGAACGACATGCAGCTCACCATTTCCTTCAACGGTAAAGCTCGTTTCCAGATGACTTTCCCTGTGGATACTCCTAACGAGGAAATCCAGAAGCAGGTATTGGCAGACGAGAAGAGCCAGAAGTACTTGGAGGGATTCAACGTATTGAAGGTAATCATCGTACCAAAGAAGATTGTCAATGTAGTGTTGAAAAAGTAATTTATTGATAACAAGAAGTTAAGGAGTTAAGGAGTAAAAGGAGTTAAGACAATTGTATATCCTGTCAATAGAAGATATACGAAAACAAAAACTGTTGTCTTAACTTCTTGACTCCCTTTAACTCCTTAACTACTTTTAAAATACGAGGAAAATATTATGCAAATAGCAATCAGTCAATCAATTAAGAATGAGTGCAAGGATTATTTCTACATTACCCTTGGACTCTTGCTTTACACATTTGGATGGACCATCTTTCTGCTTCCATACCAGATAGTAACAGGTGGCGTAACGGGTATCGCAGCCGTGATTTACTACGGCACGGGGATACCTATCTATTTGTCATATTTTCTCATCAATGCCGCCTTGCTGCTTGCCGCACTGAAGATACTGGGATTCAAGTTCATGGTGAAAACCATCTACGCCATCATCATGCTATCCGTGTTCCTGGCTGTGGCGCAAGACTGGATGATAGGTGAAGATGGAAAGATGATACAGGTGCTGGGCGTGGGACAGGACTTCATGTCGCTCATCATCGGCTGTCTGTTTACGGGATTATCGCTCGCCGTCGTCTTCCTGCACAATGGAAGTACGGGTGGAACGGATATCATCGCCGCCATCGTGAACAAATATCACAACATCTCGCTGGGCCGGGTGCTCATCTTCGTAGATCTCCTCATCGTGGGCAGTTCGTTCTTCGTCTTCAATGCGAAGCCCGACTTTACTACGATAGACGCCGTTAGAAAGGTGGTATTCGGTCTCTGTACGATGGTGATAGAGAACCTGGTACTCGACTATGTAATGAATGCCAAACGAGAAAGTGTGCAGTTCATGATATTCAGCAAGAAATATCAGGAGATAGCCAACGCCATCGGTACGCAGATGGACCATGGTGTAACCATTCTTGACGGTCATGGCTGGTACACGGGCGACGAGATGAAGGTGCTCTGTATCCTGGCAAAGAAGAACGAGAGCGTTACCATCTTCCGCATCGTCAAGATTATCGACCCAAATGCCTTTGTAAGTCAAAGTGCCGTTATCGGTGTGTATGGCGAGGGATTTGATGAGATGAAAGTGAAAATCAAGGAAAAAGACATTAAAATAATTAAAAGTTAAAAGTTTATAGCGGCTTCGCCGTATAGCAAGAAGCACTATTGCAAGAATGCCCTATAAACTATTAACTATAAATTATAAACTTATGAAAAGGATAGTATTTGCAACAAACAACCAGCATAAGCTCCAGGAGATTCGCGACATCCTGGGCAGCGACTACGAGGTAGTATCGCTGAAGGAAATAGGATGCGACGTAGATATTCCGGAAACGGGTAATACATTGGAAGAGAATGCCTTACAGAAGGCACAGTATGTTTATGACCATTACCACGTAAGTTGCTTTGCCGATGATACCGGTCTGGAGGTAGAGGCACTGGATGGTGCCCCTGGCGTTCACAGTGCCCGCTATGCCGAGGGAACCGACCACGACAGCGAGGCAAACATGGCTAAACTGCTGAGAGAACTAGATGGAAAAGAGAATAGAAAAGCCCGTTTCCGCACCGTCATCTGCTACATCGAAAAGCAGGATGTATGTCCTTGCGGCTGCACCAGCATCAAGAAGATTCATCAGTTTGACGGCATCGTGAATGGTCACATCGCTACCGAGAAGCACGGCACCGAAGGCTTCGGCTACGACCCAATCTTCGTACCCGAAGGCTATGATAAGAGCTTTGCCGAGCTGGGTGAGGAAATCAAGAACGGCATCAGCCACAGAGCCAGAGCCGTGGTCAAACTGGCAGAATACTTGAGAAAGAAGTAAGGAAGTAAAGAAAAAGAAGTAGATATAGAAATAGATATGAAACGGCTATATTGTCTATTTATCATCATATTATACCTTGCCATAAGCATCCCATCCTATGCCCAGTTTACGATCAACGGAAAGCATATCATCTATGATAAGCAAAACGACACGTATATGGCTTGCATCCCGGAGGATGCTTTTGGTAAGGATTATGAAGCAATCATCCTGTTGGATATTGCCTCAGATTGGAGCGACCTCAGCATTGATGGCACCCAGATAGCTTACAGCTATACTTTCAAGCAAGTGGAAGGCAACAAGCTTTACTCCATTCATGCCCGAAAAGGTAATAAGGAAATCAATACCAAGATTACCTTCACCTTCTTGCCTCTGCTGGTGCTGCAAGGCTCATTCGGCTATGATTACGCCCAAGGAAGCATGTCATTGTATTCTCCTGATGCCACAGAGCCGACTATCTCTTTGATCAAAGCCAAATGGAGAGGAGGTTCCACCAATACGGCGGATAAGCACAAGAGAAACTACAAGATAAAATCTATCAACTTCAAAGGCAAGAGCCAGGACATCTCGCTCCTGGGGATGAGAGAAGACAATAACTGGATTATGGATGCAGGACAAATAGACTTGTTCCGCCTGAGAAACCGCATTGCCACAGAGATTTGGAACGACTTTGCCACCAAGCCATACTATGCCTCGAAGGAGCCTAAGGCCAAGAGTGGCGTAACGGGAAAAGTGGTAGAGGTTATCCTCAACAACGAATATCGCGGCATCTATTCGCTGACCGAAGCCATGGATAGAAAGGAGTTGAAACTCAAGAAATACGATGATAAGAATCAGGAGTTTCACGGACATCTATGGAAGGTAAGTTCATGGGATAAGGCACAGTTCTGGGAAATCAATAAAGATTACGATAACACCCAGGAAACCTGGCATGCATTCGAGACCAAATATCCTGATATAGAGGATGTGAACCCTACTGATTACAGTCCGCTTTATGAAGCCATCGACTTTGTGGTTAACAGCAACGACGAGACTTTCAAGAAAGAAGTGGGCGATTACTTCGATATTCCTGTACTCATTGACTATCAGTTGTTCCAGGAAACTCTGAAGCCTGTGGATAATAATGGCAAAAACATGTATTGGGGAATCTATGATGTGGCAGAAAGCAAGAAGCTAACCCTTGCCATCTGGGACTTAGATGCCAGCGTAGGACAAGATTGGCATTGCTCCACCCCACTTCATCCAGATTATGTATTGCCAAATACAGACTTGGGAGTGAAGGATGGTTTCAACCTATATCATAGGCTCAGCTCCTTGAATGTAGATAACTATAATGAAAAGGTGGCTAGCAGATATCAGGAATTAAGAAAGACTTATTTCAGCGAGGAAAATCTCATATCCAGATATCAGGGCTATTATGATATGCTGGTGAAAAGTGGTGCGGCCAGCAGAGAAGAGTGCAAATGGTCGAAAGACTCAGATATTGGCGGCTATCCTCTGAACTTCAAGTCAGAAATAGAATACATCAAGAATTGGATTATCAATAGATTGAACTATCTGGATTCCAACCAATTCCCGGTTTCAACCAATATCTCAGAAATCCATCAAAAGGAATCCCTATCCACAAAAACAACCTATAACATGCTGGGACAAAAGGTAGGAACTTCCTATCAGGGACTTAAGATTAAGAATGGAAAGAAGTTCTATACAACTAAATAAAAAATAATAAGTAAAGAATAAAGATATGATTAATACCCTTTCGATATTAATCCCTACATATAATAATGTATGCATTGAGCTTGTAAGGAGTTTACAAGCTCAAGCATCATTATTGTCATCTCCATCAGATTTCAAATACGAAATTCTTGTTGCCGACGATGGTTCTACCGATAAGGCAACCATAGAGGGCAACCGCCTCATCAACACCCTTCCCCATTGTCGCTACATAGAAAGAGAAAAGAACGTAGGCAGAGCCGCCATCCGCAACTTCCTGGCAAAGGAGGCACAATATCCCTGGCTGCTGTTTATCGACAGCAACATGAATGTCATCAATGATGAATATCTCTCCAATTATCAGAAAGAAGAAGAAAGCGACGTAATCTATGGTGGTTATCAGATAAAAAGGGATGCTGATACGCAAGAACGTCTGAAATATAATCTGCGCTATATCTTTGAACTGGCAGGTGTCCAGAATGGAGATTACCGCCTGCGTCAAATGAATCCATACGGAGATTTCCATACCTCCAACTTTATTGCCAAGCGCAGCATCATGCTGAAATATCCCTTCGACGAACGCTTTTTCCACTATGGATACGAAGACGTTCTTTGGGGTAAAACACTAAAAGACAATGAGATATCCATCCATCATGTGGATAATCCACTAGGTTATGAACATTTCATTGGAAACATGTCGTTTATCAACAAAACAGAAGAAAGCCTGCATACCCTCTACCAGTTTAGAAAAGAGCTGCAGGGATACTCAAAAATCATCAGTTATGCCAACAAGGTAAAAGGCTGGCATCTCTATGCCCCCTGCCAACGACTCTTCCCATTACTCAGTTTACCAATAAAAGCAAGGCTTACAGGCAATAAACCAAGCATTTTCTTGTTTAATATATATAAGTTGTTATATTATATACATTTAGATACATGAGTAAGAAAATATTAATACTCCTCTCGTTCCTGCTCCTGCAGGTTACATCATACAGAGCAATCGCTGCCATCGGCGACTGGAAAGCCTACATGGCATATAGTGAAGTGCAAGAGATAGAACAAGCCGGAAACCTGATATTTGTTCAGGCTTCCAACAATCTCTATGTCTATAACCAAAATGACCAGAGCATCCAAACATTCAGTAAGATGGATTATCTAAGCGATTGTGGCATTCAGCACATTGCTTATAACAAGGCAGCAAAACGCTTACTTATCTTCTATAACAATGCCAACATGGACTTGATGAACATCAGCAACTATGATGTTCAGAATCTCTCTGATTATTATTCAGCCTCTACCACAGGTGAAAAAACTGTAAACGACATCTACATGTATGGCAAATATGCCTACATGAGTAATGGTTTCGGCATTATAAAAGTAAATGTTGCAGATGGCGAAATCAGCGATACTTATAATCTCGGATTCAAGGTAAACTGGTGCGAGATTAAAGATAGTCATATCAATGCATATAGTCAAACAAACGGACAATATCGTGCCTTGCTTACCAGCAATTTACTAGATAAGAATAATTGGAGCAAAGTGGGAGGCTATGTTGCCAAGAAGCAGGAAGATAAAAGCGCTTTGAAGCAGATTATTAGCACATTACAGCCAGGAGGCCCGAAATACAACAACTTCTATGGAATGCGCTTTGTTAATAATTTACTTTATACTTGCGGAGGACTTTGGGGACATTTAATTGACGCTGGCCGCCCTGGTACTATACAAGTATTAGATAAGGACAACTGGACAATTTATGATGATAGTATAGCAGCAAAAACAGGAATAAAATATGTTGATGTCAATTCTGTCGACGTAGATCCATTAGACCCTAATCATGTTTTCGCAGGTGCCAAAAGTGGACTTTATGAATTTCAGAACGGCAAATTCATCAAGCATTATAATTCAGAAAACAGCTTGATTACTTCATTTAATAACACAAGCAAGAATTACCAGCTTATCACGAGTGTAAAATTTGATACCGACGGAAATCTATGGATGTTAAACAGTCAATCTCCATCCAATCAATCACTTATAGAATATACAAAAGATGGAAAGTGGGTTTCTCACCATAAACCAGAATTATATAATTTAGGTTCTTTAGAATGCCTCATGCAGGATAGCCGTGGATTATTGTGGTTTGTGAACAACTACCATGACTTACCTTCAATATATTGTTATCAGGCATCAACCGACCAGCTCAACATATATTCATCTTTTGTAAACGAAGATGGCACAACACTTACCCCTAATTATGTAAGATATGTAACAGAAGATAAGAATCACGACATGTGGATAGGAACCAATATTGGTCCCCTACTTCTATACAAAAAAGATATTACATCAGATACACCTATATTCACCCAAGTGAAAGTTCCACGTAATGATGGAACCAATTATGCCGATTATCTTCTTAGCGGAGTGGATATTTCATGTATAGCTATTGATGGTAGCAACAGAAAATGGTTTGGAACAAATGGCAATGGCATCTATGTAATCAGCAATGATTGCTTGACTCAAATTTACCATTTTACGACCAATAACAGTAACTTACTGTCTAATAATATAGAGGCTATTGCCATAAATGAGCAGACAGGAGAAGTCTTCGCCGGAACCGATAAGGGACTCTGTTCTTACATGAGTGATGCCAGCTCCCCAAATAACGAAATGACGAAAGATAATGTCTGGGCTTATCCTAATCCAGTAAAGCCAGATTACACGGGTCTTATCACCATCACCGGCCTATCTTTCGATGCAGATATAAAAATAGTTACAACCAATGGCATCCTTGTAAACCAGGGCAGAAGTAATGGCGGTACCTACACTTGGAACGGCAAGGACCTGAAAGGTCAAAAGGTAGCAAGTGGCATCTATATGGTAGAAACAGCTACTAGCGACGGCAGCAAAGGTACTGTCTGCAAAATAGCAATCGTCAAATAAAACAAGAAAAGTGCATCCATGACTCGACAAAGAAAACATTGGATAGACTTACTGCGAGGCATTTGCATGCTTGCAATCCTCCTCGACCATACAGAGATTTACTACACAGGCATTAATATCATTGATTACAATGCCTATGTAGTAAACGCTCTCACCATTTTCTTTATGCTTTCAGGCTATCTAATGTATAAGGAAAATGGTTTTGATATCAGAAAAAAGATGAAATCTATCGCCCAAACGTTATTGCTCCCCTATTTCATCTTTTCTGCCCTCATCTCGCTTCCCAAGAACCTTGTACATGGCAACGAAATCAACATCATGAATATCTGCGAGCAAATCATTCTTGGGCAGGCTTCCTGGTTTATTGCAGCCCTCTGCCTATCCGAAGTAATCTTTGCCGCAACAATATGGATAGCTAGAGGAAAAGACCTGGCTTTGTTCTTCGTCGGAATCATGGGATTTGGCTTCTCCATCTACTTATCCCAAGGAAAACAACCTTATCCTTGGCAGCTAGACAACAGCATGCAAGCCTTGCTATTTCTCTGGATAGGATACACTTATCACAAATATGAAAAAGCAGCCAATATCATCAATCGCACAGCATACATACCGATATTCACCCTTCTTCTTATCTGCATCAAAGTATATGAATACATGAATGATATCAATATGCTAGTATGGCCGATATCCATCAACAACTATCCGATATTCTTACTGGATATGCTCTTATGCAGTGTACTGATGATACAAATCTTTAAAAGACTTCCACCTTGCAAATGGCTGGAATGGACAGGTTCGCATTCCCTGGTTTACTATTTTCTATGTGGAGGCGTGCCACTCATTATAAGCAGAATATTCGAAAAGATAGGACTAAGCTATCCTGGCAACTATCTATACGTAATAGCAGCATTCATCACCGTATATATAATAACAACCATCCTAACATGGTTCATTTACAGATATTTACCTTTTACAATAGGAAAGAAATATGAAAATAGCTCCTATAGTTAAACTCCCTGGCCCTTTTATGCCTTTCATTTTTATGATGGCAGCTGTAGCCATATCTGCTATCAAATTAAATAAAAAGGTCTGATTGCTTTGATATTTCATTATATTTTTGTACTTTTGTAGGCATGAAACTAAGCATTATCATACCAGTCTATCGCACCCAGGATACACTCTCCAGATGCTTGGAAAGTATCTTGTGCCAATCATTCACCGACTACGAGATGATTCTCGTTGACGATGGATCGCCCGACGAGTGCCCCCGCCTCTGCGATGAATATGCAGCAAGAAACAAGAATATCCTCGTTATTCACAAAGAAAATGGAGGATTGAGTGATGCTCGCAACAGGGGTATAAAACAAGCACAAGGAGATTACATCACCTTTGTGGATAGCGATGATACGATTGCGGATAATACCTTGGAAAAACTGATGAAAGAACTGCAGGAACATCCACACGTAGATATTCTGGAATATCCTGTTTTGGAAAGATATGGCAACAAGGACAGGCAAACGGAACTGAACTTCACGCCACGTGAATATACCCATCCCCTGGAATACTGGCTAGAAGAAAAAGGATATCACCATACCTATGCCGTGAACAAAATCTATAAGCGCCATCTCTTTGACCATATAGAATTTCCTAAAGGCAGAACCTTCGAGGATGTATGGACCACCCCATTACTGATAGGATTAGTTCGCAAAACCGAGGACAATGTTCCTTGCCAACAGGAAACGAACAAAGCCAATGATTATCCCATCATCAGAATGACAAATGTGGGAAAATACATCTATCATTGGAATAACCAAGGTATTACCGCCAAGGCAAAATACAAGGATCTGAAATCATTATATGATGGACATATCCGAGTATGGAATAGCATGATGAAGAGTATCAGGGAAAATACCAGATTTCAGGAAAAATACGATCAGCAGATTCTGGAATATATGGCACAAATACTCAACATCATGCTCGATCTCTACGAAACCTCGGGGAAATATGAATCCAACCCACCACTCGTAGAATATCTGAAAATCATTCATAATAAACATAAAAGAAGCAAGAAACATCGGGAAAACAGATATACTCCAAACACGGGGAATACTATTGCTATCCCTTTGAAACTCAAGCTTCTCAACATATTAGGTTATCAGCAATTATGCAAACTCAACAAATTCATACATCAAATAATCTGTTTGAGCAAAACGCTCAAGCTCCATTGGTAAGCTTCATCATCACAACTTACAACTTGCCCTCGGAGTATCTGGAACTTTGCTTAAAAAGTATTCTGAAACTCTCGCTCAACCCAAAGGAGAGAGAAATCATCATGATTGATGACGGTAGCGAACTGTCACCTATCCAGGACTTGATGGATTACCAAGACGACATCATCTATTTGCGCCAGCGCAACCAGGGGCTGTCTATGGCAAGAAACAAAGGCATACAGATAGCCACCGGCAAATACATCCAGTTTATAGATGGTGATGATTATCTGCTTCAAACGGCATACGAACACTGTCTGGATCTCGTAAGATACCACAACCCAGACATTGTATATTTCGAACTCACAGACCAAGAGGTAAAGGCCGTACCATATTCATATACAGAGCCCGTAAGCGGAAGCACCTTCTTACACAACAACAACTTACGAGGCTCTGCCTGCAGCTATATCTTTAAGCAGAATATCCTGCATGAGCAGCGCTTTACACCAGGCATTCTGCATGAGGACGAAGAGTTCACCCCACTCTTGTTTTTAAAGGCTGAGAGAATCATCACCACCGATGCCAAGGCTTACTTCTATCGCACCAGGAAAGACTCCATCATGCATCAGAGAGAAAACAAACGTCACAGTTTGAAAAGACTTGCCGATACAGAACTGGTCATCTTCCACTTGCAGGAGAAAGCAGCCTTGCTATCTGATACAGAAAGAGTGGCTCTGAATAGAAGAATAGCCCAACTGACTATGGACTACCTCTATAATACAATCCTGTTGACACGCAGTACCCGGCATTTGGAAGATGCCATCAAGCGACTGCACGACAAGGGACTCTATCCACTGCCAGACAAAAAATATACCAAGAAATATCAGTTGTTCTGTAAAGCCATCAGAAGCAAGGTAGGCAGAAGACTCATGGTGATGACTTTGCCACAAATCAAGGCATAGCCATTATGCTTTTCTTGCAATTTATTATACAAATATCCTGATAAAGATATGAAGATACTACTCATGGGAGAATACAGTAACGTGCATGCCACACTTGCCGAAGGACTTCGCAAGCTGGGGCATCACGTTACCGTGCTCTCCAACGGCGACTTTTGGAAGAATTATCCACGAGATATTGACCTGGTAAGGAAGCCTGGAAAACTGGGCGGAATCATGTATATGATGAAGTTATACACAATTGTGCATAAGTTGAGAGGATACGACATCGTACAACTCATCAACCCGATGTTTCTGGAGCTGAAGGCAGAGTGCATCTTCCCTATTTACCAATATCTGAGAAAGCATAACAAGAAGGTAATTCTGGGTGGATTCGGAATGGATTACTATTGGGTAAGCGTTTGCTGCAAAGATAAACCTTTGAGATACAGCGATTTCAATATAGGAGACAAATTAAGAACCAATACCGATGCCTTGAAGGAAAGAAAGGATTGGCTGGGAACAGAAAAAGGAAGACTCAACCAGATGATTGCCGAAGATTGCGACGGCATCATAACGGGACTTTATGAATACTGGGCATGTTATCAACCAAGTTTTCCACAGAAAACAACCTTTATCCCCTTCCCTATCAAACCGCAGTTGATAACTCCTGGAAACAGCAACTCACATACCTATGTGGAAAACCATCAGGTTATCCCATTAGATATCCCCAAGAAGGTAAAGCTCTTTATCGGAATCAACAAAAGCAGAAGCGAATACAAGGGTACCGATATCATGCTGAAGGCAGCACAAGCCATAGCTAAGAAATATCCAGACAAGACGGAACTCCGGATAGCCGAAAACATCCCTTTTGCTGAATATGTAAAAATGATGAATGGAAGCGATGCCATACTCGATCAGCTCTACAGTTATACGCCATCCATGAATCCGCTGGAGGCGATGGCGAGAGGAATCATCTGCATAGGTGGCGGCGAACCCGAGAATTACGAGATCATACACGAGGATAAGCTACGCCCTATCATCAACGTGCTTCCTAACTACGAAAGTGTTTACCAGGAACTGGAGCACCTCGTATTGCATCCTGAGCTTGTTCCTTTGCTCAAGCAGCAAAGCATAGAATACATCAGCAAGCATCACGACTACATCAAGGTTGCTGAAAGATATGAAGCTTTCTATCAAAAACTGCTTATCTGATAAAGGAAATACTACACCATTAAAGGAAAATAGCGACATCATCAAGGGAAAATGTTGATACTATTAACTAAAATATCCGTTCAATAGTTTTGAACGTACATTCAAAACAACTGAACGTACATTCAAAACAACTGAACGCACATTCAAAACTATTGAACGGAGATTCAAAAGTACTGAACGAAGAATCGAAAGTACTGAACATAAACTTTCATAAAGGTTATAACCTTTTTATCACCTTTATCACTTTTATCACCTTATGAAAGCGAAAGCATCTTCTCGATAGGCTTCACAGCATCCTTGGCAATATCCTCTGCCACTTCCACTGTAGGCCAACCGAACTTCAAGCTATTATAAATCTTCTTCAAAGAGTTCATCTTCATGTACTCGCACTCATTGCAGCTGCAGCCTACTCCACCCTCGCTTACCTCTGGTGGCACAGGATAGAAGATGACATCAGGGCAATTGCGCTCCAACTCATGCAGGATACCAGCCTCTGTGGCGATGATATACTCCTTGATTTCCGGATGCTCCTGGGCATAATGCAGCATGGTGGCTGTAGAACCCTTCACGTCGGCTACGGCAAGCACAGGTGCCTTGCACTCCAAGTGAGCCATCACAACAGCCTCAGGATGCTCCTGCTTCAACTTAACGATGGCCTCTACAGAGAATTTCTCGTGTACATGGCAGCCACCGTTCCAGAGCAGCATATTTCTGCCCGTTACGCTGTTGATATAGTTGCCGAGGTTGTAATCAGGACCAAAGATAATCTTCTCGTCCTGTGGGAAGCTGTCAATCACCTTTTTGGCATTACCGCTGGTCACTACGCAATCGGTAAGCGCCTTCACGGCAGCCGTAGTATTCACATAGCTCACCACCTTGTAACCAGGATGCTCCTCCTTATATTTCTTCAAATCCTCAGCCTTGCAGCTGTCGGCGAGCGAGCAGCCGGCATTCAGGTCTGGGCAGAGCACGGTTTTGTCAGGGCTCAGGAGCTTGCAAGTCTCAGCCATGAAGTGCACACCGCACATAACCATTACCTTGGCATCGGTTTCGGCAGCCTTGCGAGCCAGTGCCAAAGAATCCCCCACAAAGTCGGCAATATCCTGAATCTCACCAACCGTGTAGTAGTGGGCGAGGATAATCGCATCTTTCTCCTTGCAAAGCTTTCTGATTTCAGCCTTCAAGTCCAAGGTCTCGTCGATAGGTTCATCCACGTAACCTTTCTTTATCCAATCGTTTTTCACCATAACATTAATATTATATTTCTTTATTTCTTATTTTTTAAAAAAGAATATAAGGATGATGATATGACGTGGAAAAGTGGATAAAAAACATCGTAAATATTTGCTTTTTTCATTATCCAAGTCTTGTCTCAGGTTATCAGCATAGGGCTTGGAAATCTTTTTCTTGGCTCTTAATGCTTTAACCTTTTTATCAACATTTCCCCAATTCGCTGCAAAGTTAATAAGTTTATATCTTTTTTCAGTCAAAAACTGCGAAAAAGTTTCTAAAAACTTATTAATAACTCTGTGGATATCCATAATCATGGGTGTTGGGATAGGGGGATGTGGATATTCCGCAAGTTATTAAAAAGTTATTAAGAGGGTTTTCCGTACACTTATCCACGTTTTTGTGGATAATCTGAAATGATACTGTTTTTTAAAAGATAATCAGCTGATAATCAATAGGATTCCTGTAAGTATCAACTGTGAATCCATAGTGAAGAAACAAAAAAGCAGATTCCCCGTGGCTGATAGGCCTCAGGAAATCTGCTTTTTTGTTTATCATTGTTATCTCTTCTTTAAGATTCTATCTAGTTTTTCCACCACCATTTCTGGCGATATGTTCTTCATGCAGGCAAAGTCGCCTCGCATACATGGTTTGTTGCCGTAAATGCTGCAAGGACGACAAGGCATGTCGAGCTGTACGGCATTTTCTGGGCTTTGGTGCCATCCCATAAAGCCTGCGTAAGGGTGGGTGGCACCCCAGATGCTCACCACTGGCGTGTTGACAAGTGATGCCAGATGCATATTGCCGCTATCCATGCTCAGCATAACGCGGAGATGACTCATGAGAATCAGCTCGTCTGAGATGCCATGGAGCTTGGCAGATGCATTCACCACCTGCGGGAACTTCTCAGCCCAGGCATCCATCACAGGAGTTTCATCCTTACCGCCGCCAAAAAGGAAGATGTGGCTATGTGGATAATGGCTGATAAGTTGCTGGATAACTTTTTCCATCAGAGGTTGTGGATAAATTTTCCCGGCATGTGCCGCAAAAGGAGCTATACCTATCCAAGGAGCTTCTAAGTTGTTGTCATCCAGAGATATAAGATTTCCTCCTTCTGCTTGGAAAACTTCTTGTGGAAGCGTGGATAAGTCGCCTTTTCCCTCACCAAACATGCTTTGGAAATCCAGTTTTACCGGATAACCCAACTGTTCAAAAACATCGGCATAGTTTTGGAAAGATGATGGCTGCTTTACCAGTTTCTTGTTGGTGCTTGCCACGAGCATGCGTTTTCCCTTGCGATGCTTGTCAATGTGTGCCACATTGAAGTTGTCCAGGTTGAAGCGCATGCGAAGATAGCTGGAGCGGAGCACGCTGTGAAGATCGGCTATCGCCGTAAACTGCTTGGCGATGAGTCTGCGATAGAGGGCATTCAGTCCTTTTACACCTTTATACTCACCCTTGAGGTCAGCTTCCATGAATCCGACGTTAGGGGAGAGGTTTTCGAAGAAAGGACGGGCGAATGGACGGCTCAGCACGGTGATTCTCACATGAGGATATTGCTTTGCCAGGGAATATACCACGGGCACAGTCATGGCAACGTCGCCCATGGCTGAGAATCTTATTACGAGAATATGCTCTGTCTTCATACGTCAATTTCTTCTTTATATATATAATAAGGTGTATTTACTTCTGATTGTAGAGTACAGGATTGGTTGATGGATCGTTGTACATCTTCATCTGTCGATACACCTTCATGTACTTTCTTCCTGCCTCGATGTCTTCCAGGAGCTGGTCGATGGCTGTAGAGAGGTCTACCTGCTGTTCGAGCAGCACGTTGAGCTTAGCCTGGCATTTTGCCTTGTGCTCTGCTGATGCCTCAGGGCGATTCACCTGTTCCTTCATGTGATAAATCTTGAGGGCGAGGATGCTCAGGCGGTCTACTGCCCATGCCGGACTCTCGGTGTTGATGCGTGCATCATCCTGCACCTTCACGTCTTTGTAAACCTCACGGAAATAAGAGTCAATCTGCTCCACGAGGTCTGTGCGATCTTGATTACTCTTGTCGATTCGGCGTTTCAATACGAGTGCTTCGGCAGGGTCAATCTGCGGATCACGGATGATATCCTCGAAGTGCCACTGCACGGTATCAATCCAACATTTGAGGTAGAGACGATTCTCGATGGTACCCTCAGCGAAAGGATTATTGATAGGAGTATCAATGTTGTCTTTGATATGATAATCGGCTATCGCCTGATTAAATATCTTATTCGCGTTTTCTGTAAATGTCATGCTGTTTATTATGTTTGATTAAATACAGTTTATTACGTTTGATTAAATACAGTACAAAAGTAACAAAATAATCTCAAATTACCAACAAAAAAGGCAAAAAAGGCAAAAAGTATGCACAACTTAGGGGTATTTGTGCACAGAAAAGTACTTTTTTTGCTAAAATATTTGTTTATATCAAAAAAAAAGTGTTCCTTTGCACCCAGATTTTTAATTAGAAATTGATTTATAAACATTTTAAAAGTTACAATTATGTCAGAAATTGAAAGCAAAGTAAAGGCAATTATCGTTGATAAGCTCGGTGTTGATGAGGCAGAAGTTAAGCCAGAGGCAAGCTTCACAAACGACCTCGGTGCAGACTCTTTGGATACTGTAGAGTTGATTATGGAGTTCGAGAAGGAGTTCTCTATCTCTATCCCAGACGATAAGGCTGAGAAGATTGCTACTGTAGGTGACGCTATCGCTTACATCGAGGAGAACGCTAAGTAATTTAGCAACTAAAATTTTATAAATGGAATTAAAGAGAGTTGTAGTAACAGGTCTTGGTGCTGTAACTCCAGTAGGTAATACTCCTGAGGAAACTTGGGAGAACCTCCTCGCTGGAAAGAGTGGTGCTGCGCCTATTACTCATTTCGATACAACTAATTTCAAGACAAAGTTCGCTTGCGAGGTGAAAGACCTGAACATCAATGAATGGATTGACCGTAAGGAGGCTCGCAAGCTCGACCGTTATACCCAGTTGGCTATGATTGCCGCTATGCAGGGTGTAAAGGATGCGAACATTGATCTTGAAACAGAAGATTTGAACAACGTTGGTGTTGTATTCGGTGTAGGTATCGGTGGTATCAAGACATTCGAGGATGAAGTGTCGTATTTCGCTACTCACGAGGAGAACGGTCCTAAGTTCAACCCATTCTTCATCCCTAAGATGATTGCTGATATCGCATCTGGTCAGATTTCAATCCATTTCGGATTCCACGGACCAAACTTTACCACAACATCTGCCTGCGCATCTTCAAGCAATGCATTGGCTGATGCCTTCAACCTGATTCGCTTGGGCAAGGCAAACATCATTGTTAGCGGTGGTGCCGAGGCTGCTATCTGCGCTTGTGGCGTAGGTGGCTTCAATGCCATGCATGCGTTGTCAACACGTAATGATGATCCTGAGCATGCTTCACGTCCATTCAGCGCTAGCCGCGATGGATTTATCATGGGCGAGGGTGCTGGCTGCTTGATTCTCGAGGAGCTGGAGCACGCTAAGGCTCGTGGTGCGAAGATTTATGCTGAGATGGTAGGTGAGGGCGAGAGTGCCGACGCTTATCATATCACAGCTTCTCATCCAGAAGGTCTCGGTGCCAAGCTCGTCATGGAGCGCGCACTTGCTGATGCCAATCTGAAGCCAGAGGACATTGACTACATCAATGTTCACGGTACATCTACTCACGTGGGTGATATCTCTGAGGCTAAGGCTATCAAGGCAGTCTTCGGTGATGCAGCTTACAAGCTCAACATCAGTTCTACCAAGTCAATGACTGGTCACCTCCTCGGTGCTGCTGGTGCAGTAGAGGCTATGGCCTGTGTTCTTAGTGTGAAGAACGACATCGTTCCTCCTACTATCAACCACGAAGAGGGTGACAACGATCCAGAGCTCGATTACAACCTGAACTTCACATTCAACAAAGCTCAGAAGCGTGAGGTTCGTGCAGCATTGAGCAATACTTTCGGATTCGGTGGTCACAACTGCTGTGTAGTATTCAAGAAGTATGCTGAATAATTTTATAGATAGAATAAAGCTCTCTTTCCGCAAGGATAAAGAGCTTTATTTTTCTTTGTACGAAATCCTAGGTTTTTATCCCCACGACATCAGTTATTACAAGATGGCGCTGATGCACAAGAGCATCATGCACCGCAACGCCAAGGGCAAGCCCGTAAACAACGAGCGCCTGGAGTTCTTGGGTGATGCTGTTCTGGATGCCGTGGTGGGCGACATCGTGTACCAGCACTTCCCTGGCAAGCGTGAGGGATTCCTGACCAATACCCGAAGCAAGCTAGTGCAGCGTGACACGCTCAACAAGTTGGCCCAGGAGATGGGCATCAACCAACTCGTATTATCCAATGGTCACAGTTCTTCTCATAACAGTTACATGGGAGGAAATGCTTTCGAGGCGTTGGTTGGAGCTATCTATCTGGACCGCGGTTACGATGCCTGCATGCAATTCATGCAGAAGCGCATCCTGGCAAAAATGATAAACATCGACAAGGTGGCTTACAAGGAGGTTAACTTCAAGAGCAAACTCATCGAATGGAGCCAGAAGAACCGTGTGAAGTTGGACTTCGTGATGCTGGGACAGGAGAAGGATAAGAACGGCAGCCCTGTGTTCACCTATCAGGTGGTGATGGAAGGTGTGAAGGGTGGAGAAGGCAAGGGTTACTCCAAGAAGGAGAGCCAGCAGCTTGCATCTAAGCTCACCCTGGAGCGCTTGCGCAAGGAACCGCAGTATATTGAATCTGTGTTTACTGCCAAGGCCAACCGTACGAAGATGGAAGAGGAACCTGTGGAAGGTGTGCCTTCTACCGAGGTGAAGGAAGATTTCATCATCTCGCAGGAGGCAGAGAAGCAGGAGCCTGAAGTGAAGCACGTGAATGTTTTCAAGGAAGAGGTTTATTCCGAAAAGTCTTCTGCCGTTACAGAGAAGGCCGAGGAGATTGCTATCTCTGAAGAGCAGGTTGCTGTTCAGCAAACAGCCGGTGGAAACGACGAGTTTGACTTGAGCGACATCACGGCAGAACCAAAGGAGATGACCCGAGAGGACATCATCGCTGCTGCCGAGGCAGCAGCGTTTGGAGAAGAACATGAATAAGCAGGATAGTCGGTAGCTTATCGGCTGGGGCTTATATTGGGCTTACATAATTAAAATACTCCCATGAGAAGGCATCATTGATGCGGCTCATGGGAGTATTTTTTCTTATTTGTATTAAAAAACAGTAAAAACTTTCTCTATATCAAAAGATTGAATTACTTTTGCATCTACTTTAAAGGTATATATATCTAGATATGAGTTTAACAACGATAGTAAGTAATGTTTTCAAGCCTCGCCAGAAGAGCTTGGAGAAGTATGTACATGATGCAGAGGCATTGCAGCATGATGTACTGATGCGCCTTTTGGCATCGGGAAAAAACACCGATTATGGTGTGAAGCATTTGCTCAATACAACAAACAGTTACGAGAAGTTTGCCCAGAATGTGCCGGTCAACACCTACGAGGAATTGAAGGGGGATATCGACCGTATGCGACATGGTGAAAAGGATATCCTTTGGCCGGGACAGGTGAAGTGGTTTGCCAAATCTTCGGGTACCACCAACGACAAGAGTAAGTTTATTCCTGTTTCGCAGGATGGATTGCAGAACATCCATTACAAAGGTGGCTTTGATGCCGTGGCATATTATCTGCGCAATAATCCTAAGAGCAAGATTTTCGATGGCAAGAGCCTGATTCTCGGCGGTAGCCATTCGCCTAATTATAATGTGTCGGGTAGTCTGGTGGGCGACTTGAGCGCCATCCTCATCGAGAACATTAATCCGCTTGCCAACATGGTGCGCGTGCCAAAGAAGGAGACGGCTCTGCTCAGCGACTTCGAGGTGAAGCGCGACCGCATTGCCCATGAAACCCTGAACAAGAACGTGACCAATATCTCGGGTGTTCCTAGCTGGATGCTCAGTGTGTTGGTGCGTGTGATGGAGCTTTCCGGCAAGAAGCATCTGGAGGAAGTGTGGCCAAACCTGGAGGTGTTCTTCCATGGCGGCATCGCCTTCACGCCTTACCGCAAGCAGTATGAGCAGCTCATTACTTCTCCTAACATGCATTATATGGAGACCTACAATGCCAGCGAGGGCTTCTTCGGCTTGCAGGACGACCCTACAGACCCTGCCATGTCGCTCATGATAGATTACGACGTGTTCTACGAGTTCATCCCGATGGATGAGTTTGGTAGCGATAATCCTACCGTTGTTCCGCTCTGGGGTGTAGAAGTGGGCAAGAACTATGCCATGGTCATCACCACATCCTGCGGTTTGTGGCGCTATATGATAGGCGATACGGTGCAGTTTACCAGCGTGAACCCATATAAGTTTGTCATCACGGGCCGTACCAAGTACTTCATCAATGCCTTTGGCGAGGAATTGATCATGGATAATGCCGAAAAGGGATTGGCTTATGCCTGCGAAAAGACGGGAGCCCAGGTGGCAGAATATACCGCCGCTCCGGTTTATATGGACAGCAATGCCAAGTGCCGCCACCAGTGGCTCATCGAGTTCTCTCAGGAACCAGCCAGCCTGGATGAGTTCGCCCAATTGCTCGACCAGAAGTTGCAGGAAATCAACAGCGATTACGAGGCGAAGCGATTCCACGACGTCACCCTGCAGCATCTGGAGATAGTCAAGGCTAAGCCGGGACTCTTCAACGAGTGGCTCAAGAGCAAGGGCAAGCTGGGTGGCCAGCACAAGATTCCTCGCCTGAGCAACAGTCGCAAGAACATAGATGAGATGCTCATCATGAACCAGTAATACCTTTCTCTTCTTTCTGGCAGCAGATAGGAGAGGGGGGATACCTTAGAAATACAGATAATAATGATGAATAAGAACGCTATAAAGAACCTGTTGGTGCATCGGATGAAGGCAAACTCCCTGTTTTTGCCCTTCTATCTGCTGGTCCTCCTGCTGTTGGCTTCCTGTGCCAAGATGGGACAGCCCGATGGCGGATGGTTTGACGAGACTCCTCCCAAGGTGGTAGGAGCCACGCCGGGCGATGGTGCCACGAAAGTGAATCAGAAGAAAATCAATATCTACTTCGATGAGTTCATCAAGCTGGATAATCCTTCTGAGAAGGTAGTGGTGTCGCCTCCGCAGCTGGAAGTGCCTGAAATCAAGGGAGGCGGAAAGCGAATCTCCATTTCGCTCGTCGATTCCCTCAAGCCCAACACCACCTACACCATCGACTTCTCGGATGCCATCAGCGATAACAACGAGGGCAATCCGATGGGAAACTATACCTACAGTTTCTCCACGGGCGAGGTGATTGATACCATGGAGGTGTCGGGATGTGTGCTCGAAGCCGAGAATCTGGAGCCTATCAAGGGCATCCTGGTAGGTTTGTATGCCGACCATGCCGACTCTGCCTTCCGCACCAAACCGATGCTTCGAGTGAGCCGCACCGACAGCCGTGGCCGCTTCGTCATCAAGGGTGTGGCACCGGGTTCTTATCGCATCTATGCCCTGCAGGATATGGATGGCAACTATATGTTCAATCAGAAGAGTGAGAAGATTGCTTTCTCACACGACATTATCGTGCCATCCAGCAAACCGGATGTAAGGCAGGATACCACCTGGATAGATTCACTCCACATCAAGTCGATTGACCCTGTGAAATATACCCACTTCCTGCCAGACAACATCGTGCTGAAGGCTTTCACAGAGCCGCTTACAGACAGATATTTCCTGAAGGCAGAGCGGCAGAAAGCTAACTGTTTCTCGCTGTTCTTCAGTTATGGAGATTCCATCCTGCCACAGATCAAGGGACTTAACTTCGATACCCAGGATGCTTTCCTGATAGAAGCATCCGAGAAGAAGGATACGATAACCTATTGGCTCAAGGATACGGCATTGGTGAACCTGGATACATTGCTCATGGACATCACCTATCGCATGACCGACAGTACGGGAGTGCTGGTCAACAAGACCGATTCCACCCAGGAAATCCTTTCAAAGGAACCATACGCCAAGCGAATGAAGGCTTTGGAAAAGGAGTTGGCTGCATGGACCAAGAAGCAGGAGAAAAAGAAGAAGAAGGGCGAACCATACGATTCGGTGATGCAGGTAAAGCCGCTCGATGTACAGGTGAGCGTGTCATCGCAGCTGGACCCCGACAGGAACATCTTCTTCACCTTCCCGACTCCTCTGGCAAAGGCAGATACTGCCGCCATCCATCTTTATGCCAAGCATGATACCCTCTGGTATCGGGCACCGATGGAATTCCTGCCGGCAGGAAACAGAAGATATGAACTGCGGGGCGAGTGGCGCCCGGATATAGAATACAGTCTGGAGGTGGATTCTGCTGCCTTTGAGGATATCTATGGATTGGCTTCCAAGCCTGTCAAGCAGGGCTTCAAGGTCAACTCGCTGGATACCTACGGCACCCTGCTGGTCAACATCACTTCGCTCCACGATCAGCCACTCCTGGTGCAACTTCTTGATTCCCAGGATAAGATAGTGAAGCAGGTGAAGGCGGTGAATGGCGTGGCGGAGTTCTATTATCTGAAACCGCAGAAGTATTACATGCGTCTCATCGTAGATAGAAATGACAATGGCGTGTGGGATACGGGCGATTACGATAAGGACCAGCAAGCCGAAGAGGTGTATTACTATCCGGAAGAGATAGAATGCAAGGCGAAGTGGGACCTTACCGAAAGCTGGGATCCTACGGCTCGTGAACTCTCCCGACAGAAGCCGGGAGCCATCACCAAGCAGAAGCCAGACAAAGAGAAGAAAGTTAAAAACCAGAATGCACAGCGTGCCGCCAAACTCGGCATCCAGTACATTCCTAAAATGTAAGAGGATATGAAGTTACTTAAGTCATTTATAGTAGCCATGTTGCTACTTTTGGTCAATACTTCTGTATCGGCCCAGTGTACTTTCCGTAATACGGCTTTTAAGTCGGGAGAATTCCTGACTTACAATCTCTATTACAACTGGAAGTTTGTATGGGTAAAGGCGGGCACAGCCAGCATGTCGGTGGTGCAGACCACCCACAAGGGCAAGCCAGCCTATCGCGGTTCGCTTGTAACCCGTGGTAATAAGAAGGTGGACGATTTCTTCGTTCTCCGCGATACGTTGCTCTGCTATACAGGCACCGATATGGCTCCTATGTATTTCCGCAAGGGTGCCCGCGAAGGCAAGCGATATACGGTGGATGAGGTTTTCTACAACTATGCGGGCGGCAAGTGCAATGTAAATTTGCATTATCAGAACAAGCACGGCGAGCATAAGCACAAGAAGGCTTCTTACGACGACTGCGTATTCGACATGATGAACATCTTCCTGCGTGCCCGCAGCTTCGATCCAGCCAACTGGAAGAAGGGACACAGCGTAAGATTCCCTATCTGTGATGGTAACGGACGCACTCCTGCGCAGTTGAAGTTTGGCGGCAAGGTAACCGTGAAGGCGGATAATGGCATCAAGTATCGCTGCCTGCGCCTGGAATATATGGAACTGAAGGACGAGAAATGGAAGAAGATAGTTGATTTCTACATCACCGATGATGAGAACCATGTGCCAGTACGTCTCGACATGTTCCTGAAGTTCGGTAGTGCCAAGGCATTCCTGGTGGGTGCCAAGGGAACCCGCAATCCGTTCAGTTCTATCGTGAAGTAAAAATCTCGAAGGTAAATGAAAAGAAATCAGATTTATACAGGTATCATCGTCTTCGTTTGCTGCGTTCTCGTGGCAATAGGAGTTACCTTGCGTCTTCTCAAACATGCGGATAAGCTTCCTGTCAAGGTGCCCGTGCTGGTGAACAGGCAGAAGCCGCAGGTGGCTGATACGCTGAAGAAGAAGCCTGTAGCAAAGCCTGATTTCAGAATATCAGGTACCTTGAAAGATACCGAGGGAAGGGGAGTGGCTGGAGTCATCGTGAGCGATGGATTCAACTGCGTAAAGACCGATTCCCACGGAAGATATAAGATGAAGCGAGACAGTTTGGCTCGCTTCATCTATTATTCCGTGCCTGCCGATTGCGAGGTACCTACCCATTCGGCAACCGACCGCACGGCTTATTTCTACCAAACTGTATCCAAGAAGAAGAAAATCTATAATTTTACGCTGCGCAGATTGCCTGGCGGCAAGGAGACGAGTTATAAGATGATAGTCATCGGCGACCCGCAGGTTACCAATGCCTACAGCCCTTATTATACTTCTCCGAATGATAATCCCATCAAGAAGAGCGATGTAGAGCGATTTACTACCCAGACGATGGCAGATATCAAACAGACCATCCAGAGTCTTCCTGCCGGAACTCCCGTATATGGATTGAGCATGGGTGATGATGTGCAGTATTATGGCGGCTACAACGCAAAACTGGAGCGTCAGATACGGCAGGCATTGGGTTCTTCCGAGATGCGTCTTTTCTCTGTTATCGGCAATCACGACCAGGATGGCAAGGCACTCTACCGCCGCAAATGGGAAGAGAATTTCGGTCCTACCGATTTTTCCTTCAATCGTGGCGATGTGCATTACGTCTGTATCAACAACTGCTTTTTCCATCACGGAATGGCCTATTATTCGCCGGGCGAACTGCGTGAACGCCAGGTAAAATGGCTGAAGCAGGATTTGGCCCTCACGCCAAAGGATATGAAGGTGGTGCTCTGCTATCATATCCCGTTCACCTTCGGCAATGCGCCTTTCAGCAAGGCGAAGCCGCTGACCAATGCCAATGAGCAGGGGCATTATTCCTCTTCCCGTCTCTCGCTCCTGCTCTCTCTGCTGAAGCCATTTAAGGGAGGATATGAACTCTTCTGCGGCCATACTCATTTTGCCTGCAACCACGAGATCAATTATCAGGGCGAGGATGTGATGGAGCATTGTCATGCTGCTGCCTGTGGCAATATCTGGCAGTCGAACATCAACATCTGCGGTACCCCGAACGGATATTATGTCTATAGCTTTGTGGGTACCAGCATCAGCAACTGCTATTACAAGGGAACCTTCTGGGATAAGAGCAAGCAGATGACCCTGTTCCGTGCACAGACAGATTTCAATGGCGAGAAATATGCCAAGGACTGGCAGTTGGCAAACAACAGGAATATCCTGGTAGCCAATGTCTTTAATGCCACCAGTCATTGGCGTGTGGTAGCCGTAGAAGATGGCAAGGAATATCTGATGCGCCGCATCAGCAGCAAGGGTCAGGACGCCTTTGCAGCCGGCTATCATCATAAGTACAGCAAGAGTGTATCCTATCGGTTCGTGAGCAAGGGGAATGGTTATCTCATCATGAACCACCTATATTATTATACTCCTAGGAATCCGAATGCCAAGATCATCATCAAAGCATCCGATCCATACGGAAATACCTATACGGCATCGAGCGACGAGGCGATAACCGAGCCTTTCGCCAACTATGCCCACTATTACGAAAAAGAGTATAAGGAGTATAAGAATAAGAAAGACAAGATGTTGCGGGATTCTATATCTGGCAGACAGAAAGATTCACTTGCTGCAAAGAAGAAAAATTCTGCAGCAGCACAAAAATAAAAGGCTTGGGAGTTATTGCAACTTCCAAGCCTTTTCTCATTTTATATCATACATTTTTTACTTGTTCAGTTTCCAGGTTACACCATCCTTGGTGTCCTTTACCTCGAATCCGGCTTCAGCCAGGGCATCGCGAATTTGGTCGCTGGTAGCCCAGTCCTTGGCCGCCTTTGCCTTGGCACGCAGGTCGAGAACCATATCTACTACTTTGCCATAAGCCTCTTCGCGGGCATCATTGTTGGCTCCCTTCTCACTCTTCAGGCCGAGCAGGTCGAAGGTGAAGAGCTGCATGGTGTCTGAAAGTTCCTTCAGGTCTTCGGCAGAGATGTTTGCCTTGTGGTCGAGGGCTGTGTTGATTACGTGGCAAGCCTCGAAGAGATAGCTGATGACAAGCTGAGTCTGGAAGTCATCGTTCATCGCATCGTAGCAGCGCTGGCGCAACTCGCTTACAAACTTCTTCACCTGCTCATCGCTCTGCTTAGCCACAGGTACACGCTCCAGGTCGTTCAAACCATTCATCAGGCGCTCCAATCCCTTCTGGCTGGCCTTCAATGCATCGTTAGAGAAATCTACGGTGCTGCGATAGTGAGCAGAGAGGATGAAGAAACGGATGGTCATTGGCGAATAAGCCTGCTCCAGACTGTCGTGATTGCCAGTGAAGAACTGCTCCAGGGTGATGAAGTTGCCAAGACTCTTACCCATCTTCTGACCGTTGATGGTAATCATATTATTGTGCATCCAGTAACGAACCATCTGGTCGCCCTGAGAAGCCACAGCCTGTGCAATCTCGCACTCGTGGTGAGGGAAAATCAAATCCATGCCGCCACCATGAATATCGAAGTGGCTACCCAAGTACTTTCTGCCCATCGCTGTACACTCGCAGTGCCAGCCAGGGAATCCATCGCTCCAAGGACTAGGCCAGCGCATGATGTGCTCAGGTGAAGCCTTCTTCCAGAGGGCGAAGTCAGCCTGGTTCTTCTTCTCGCCGATACCAGCCAGCTCGCGGCTCTCGTTGATTACGTTCTCCAGGTTACGTCCGGAGAGGATACCGTACTTATGATCCTTGTTATACTTCTCGATGTCGAAGTAGATAGAGCCGTTACTCTCGTAGGCATAGCCATTGTCCAGAATTTCCTGAACCAGTTTCTCCTGTTCGATGATATGGCCTGTGGCATGAGGCTCAATGCTAGGAGGAAGCACGTTCAGCGCCTCCATGGCATCGTGGTAGCGGTTGGTGTAGTACTGCGCAATCTCCATTGGCTCCAACTGCTCCAGGCGAGCCTTCTTCTCAATCTTGTCGTCGCCCTCATCAGCATCGTGCTCCAAATGTCCCACGTCGGTAATGTTTCTAACGTAGCGAACCTTATAGCCCAGGTGCTTGAGATAGCGGAAGAGTATATCGAATGTAATGGCTGGTCGTGCATGACCGAGATGCGGATCGCCATACACGGTAGGGCCACAAACATACATGCCCACGTTAGGAGCGTGGAGCGGAGTGAATCTCTCTTTCGTACGAGTGAGAGTGTTATAGATCAATAATTTCTGTTCCATTTTGTATGAACCTTATTTTTATATTATTTATATTTTGAGTGCAAAGTTAACTCATTTTTCTGATATATCCGACAAATCATTCGCAAAATGTTATTAAATACCTCGAAAATATCAATGGAACAGATTTTCCATGGTCAATTCTCTCTGCATGATGCTGCTATATTTGGCTGCAAATATACAAAAAATACCACTTAAAGCCAAACGAATGGGTAAGAAAGTGGCTCTAAGTAGTAATTTTAACATACTTACAGCCAAAAAGGTATTGCAAGAGTACAACTTTTTTCGAAAGCTTGCGCCGTCTCTTTCTGACGACAAAGATACGGCGAATAGTTGAGAGTACCAAACTTTCGGCTATCTTTTTGCATAAAGTAAGCAGTTTCTGCACATCTATTCACTATTTGTAAGTTTTTTGCCTTGTATTTGCATAAAATTATCAAATTATTAGCGTATATCGAAAATAATGTGTAACTTTGCAACCGCAAACAGTTATCAATTATTTAGCATGCGGCTATCAGTTCCGCTAATGAATATTAAAAGTAAGTTAGAAAATGGCATATACAAGATTGAGTGCTGCCGAAGCGGCAGCGATGATTAACGATCAAGATACAATCGGATTGAGTGGTTTCACACCAAACGGCGTGCCTAAGGCAACCTTCCGCGAACTCTCCAAGAGAGCCGTGGCTGAGCACGAGGCAGGCAGACCATTCCAGGTGGGCATCCTCACGGGTGCTTCTACCTCGCAGAGTATCGAAGGTGACATGGCAGCAGCCCATGCCATCAAGTTCCGTGCGCCATTTTCTACCAACAAGGATTTCCGCACCCATACTAATCTCGGTGAAATCGACTACGAGGATATGCACCTCGGTCACATGGCTGAGCGCCTGCGCCGCGGTTTCTATGGCGAGATAGACCTTGCCATCATCGAAGTATCTGATTTGGAAGAAGGCGAAACCACCTGCAAGGCATTCCTTACCTCTGCCGGCGGCATCGTTCCTACCATCGTCCGCCTTGCCAAGAAGGTGCTCATTGAGAAGAATACCTTCCACAGTCCTGCTTCCCGCTATCTGCACGATGTATATGAGATAGCAGAATGCCCATTCCGCACACCTATTCCTATATTGAATGTGGGCGATAGAATAGGTAAGGAGTATGTGGAGATTGATGCACATAAGATTGTGGGTGTGGTGGAATGCAATATCCCGGAGGAGGCGCGTGCCTTCAAGCCTCTCGACCCTGTGACCGAACAGATGGGACATAATGTGGCTGATTTCCTGGTCAGCGACTTGAAGAAGGGGCATATTCCTCCTCAGTTCCTGCCTTTGCAGAGCGGAGTGGGCGTAACTTCCAATGCCGTTCTTGAAGCATTGGGACAGAATCCTAATGTGCCAGTGTTCAGCGTCTATACTGAGGTGGTTCAGGATGCCGTGGTGAAATACATGCGCGAGGGAAGAATCAAGGATGCATCCTGCTCTTCGCTCACCGTAACCAACGATACATTGAAAGAGGTGTATGATGATATTGATTACTTCAAGAAGCATCTCACCATCCGCCAGAGCGAGATTTCAAACTCTCCTGAGGTCATCCGCCGACTGGGTGTCATCGCCATGAACACCGCTATCGAATGCGATATCTATGGCAATGAGAACTCCAGCCACATCTGCGGCAGCAAGCTGATGAATGGTATCGGCGGTTCGTGCGATTACGAGCGCAATGGCTACATCTCTATCTTCACCACGCAGAGTACCACCAAGAACGGTTGCATCTCTGCCATCGTTCCGATGTGCAGCCATGTGGACAGCACCGAGCACGATGTGGATGTTATCGTTACCGAACAGGGAGTAGCCGATCTTCGTGGCAAGGGTCCGTTGCGCCGTGCCAAAGAGATTATCGAAAACTGTGCGCATCCGGATTATCGCCCTATGCTCCGTGAGTATCTGAAGTTTGCCGAGAAGGGACACGAGCCACAGAGCATGCGTGCCGCCCTCGCCATGCACGATACCTTCCTGAAGAAGGGTGATATGAGATTGACTGATTTCGGAGAATATCTGAAATAAGAGCTAAAAATATTTGCTTATATCCAAGTAAAATTGTATCTTTGCCGTGTTGAAAGTTATGTTCATAAGCTTTGAACTTAAGTTCAGAGCCTTTGAACTTATATTCAAAGCCTTTGAACATAGGTTCAAGGCTTATGAACGAAGTTTTCTTCTAGGATTAGAAACAATTATCAATCGTAATAACATCAATTACTACTAGGAGAGGAAACAATATGGCAAAGTACAAGTTTTATTGCTATCTTTGCCATGTCTGTCGTTGGATTTTCTTGTTTTCTTTTTGCAACACTAAGATAAGTGAATTCTTCGACATGGCAAAATTCTGGACAACTTTTTGTAGCTCAGGATATTAAAAAACAATATAAACTATAGTGTTGCGGGATTAAAGATATATATAATCATGGATACTTGTTTAAATCTTATAGCTCTTCAATATACCTGCATGATTGTGATGGGCATGCTTATGTTTTTTGTGTTTGTTTCGCGCTGCTATATAACTTGCCGTAACATGCAGTTTGAGCAGTCGCGTTGGATGATTATTGTGGCATTACTATTGTTTGTCGTACACTACGTGTGTCAGATGCGGTTTGGTTGGCGACAACGGGGAGACGATGTGGGCGTTCTGTTCAATCTGCTGTTTTATTCGCCTTCGGCTATATTGTTGTCGTGGTCGCAGCTCAATATTCTGCGCGCTGGGCATGGACGTTGGTGTTTTATGCGCTATGGTGTTGCAGGGTATGCTCTTATGGTGTTGTGCATAGTAGCGGGTGTTATCTCAAATGGCAGTCTGCATATTGGTACTATGCTATATGTTGCTGATGCTATTTTTTTCTTTACTTTGTTTTATTATATATGGGCATCGTTTAAGGTTCTTGGTTATGTTCAACATCGGCTCGATAGTGAACTTGGTAATCCTGTAGATGCTTACTTGAGCACTATGCGCATTGGGCTTTTTATGGTGTGTGCTTTTGCTATAATTTCGCCTCTATATATATTGTCGCGACCGTTACTCTTTGTCTTTGGACCTTTGGGACTGATTTCGCTTTCGCTGTTTATTGTTAGTTTTACGGCACTTGGATTCAGTATGTCCGAGGGGGTAACAGAGATTGTTGCCGAGACTAACGAGGAGATGGCTGCTGCTAAAGTCTTTAGTGAGATAGTGCCTGAGCGTGTTGCCGAAATAGATATGGCAGTAAGCAAATGGCGAAGCGAGGGTGGTTTTAGGGATAGTGACTTGACGTTATCCTCGTTTGCTCGTCGCATAAAGGTTAATCGTGCCGATGTAGTCTCGTATCTAACTTCCATATATGGTAAGAGTTTCCGTACATGGCTTTCGGGTATTCGTGTGGAGGAGGCAAAGGCACTCATTGTAGCACACCCCGAATATAGTAACGAGGTTGTTTCTATGGAGTGCGGTTTCTCATCGCGTGTGTATTTTCAGCGTCTGTTCAAGGAAAGGACAGGTTTGACTCCTGCCGAGTGGCGTCGCCAACGATAATGTGTTGGTTATGTGTATGTTTGCTACTGAGGGTAAGATGTAACTTTTGTACAAAGGTTACATAATGGGCTATGTGTAACCTTTCTTATAGTTACGTCTCTTTTCTACAAGAGTGACACATAAGTGATGTCTTTTGAGGTTTTGATGGTTGATATTTTTATATCTTTGCATAAGGAATTTCAAACATAAACTTTCAAAAACAATTCACAATGAAAAAATCTTATCTTTATTTAATGGCGTGTGCCATGGGTGCTATGTCTTTGACTTCGTGTTCTGAAGATTCTACTCCTGCCGGTGGCGGTAGCGATAGCACAATAGAAGTGCCTTTGGCACAAGTTTCAAAACCTAAGCCTAACCCTTGGCTTGCACAGGAAGAGTATAGTATTACGCACTTCAATTCGGCTCAGACGGATGCCTTCTCGTATGAAGTCAAGGATGGAACTTTCAATATCGATCTTTCCAAGTGTCAGATGACATGGAGCGGTCCCGTGAATTTGATGACACTTGCTTCTACTTCGCCCAAGTATATGTGGGGCATGAGTAGCGATCGCGTGTCGTATCTTGATATCAGCGACGGCAAGCTTGAAAGGGTTGCAGAGGCTGGCTTGCCAGGGATTACAATGAAGACTCAGGAGCAGCTTACAAATATGACTGCTGACTATGCTACTTACGACGAACTTTCTAAGACGATTACCGATATATTGGGCCCAGCGCCACAAATGTCTATGGCTAACGGTAATTATGTCTTGTGCGACAAGGATAACTATGCTTACACCAATGCAGGTCAGGTAATGGTACGTTATCGCCTTGCCAATCCTAATAATCCCAAGGAAGGTATCGTGCTGGATCATCAAATTAGACTTACCGACTTTACCTTCAACTCTTTTACTCTCGTAGGTGCTACTATGACCTATGACGGCCACCTTGTCGTGGCTGCACAGAACGGAATTCTTGTGCTGAATCGTGCTCTTACTACCATCGAGGATTCATACGCTCTTCCATCAGACCAGATTCTCACCAATTCTATCTGTATCGACGAAAATGGCGGTCTTTATGTAGCAAGTAACAGTCGCACACCTGGCGGAAAAGGCCTTATGCAGAAACTTATCTGCAAGGACGGAAAATTCTCTACATCTCCGGCTGATGGTGCATGGCAAGCCTATTACGATGGTGGCCCGAAGGCTCCATGTATCAAACTCGGATATGGCACAGGTTCAACGCCTACACTTATGGGCTTTGGTCAAGACGAGGACAAGTTGGTAGTTATTACCGATGGCTCTAAGCGTATGAAACTGGTGGCTTTCTGGCGTGACGAAATCCCTTCAGGCGCACAGCAAGTGGCAGGGTACGACAAGCGTATAGCCGGAGTGCATGAGGTTACGTGCGGTCTGCCTGCATCAACAGAGTGGATACAGTCTGAGCAGTCAGTTGTAGTAGGTGGCTATGATGCCTTTGTTGTAAACAACATCAATGTTACTGATCAGGAAATAAACGACAAGATTATTGGTGTAATTGCTATTGGTCCTATTGTTAAAGGTCCTCAAGGTACCGAGTGTGTACGTTGGAATACAAAGGAGAACAAGTGGGAGAGTAAGTGGGCGCGCAGCGATGTAAGTTCTGTAAGTATGATTCCTGCCGTAAGTACCAAGTCGGAGATGGTATTTGTATGTGGCTGGAACGATGCTTCGGGCTGGGAAGTTACAGGACTTGACTGGAAGAGTGGTGCCACACGTCATCGCACCATCTTGGGCAAGAGCAATCGGGCCAATGGTGCCTACGCCATCATTCAGTATCTTGCTAATGGCGACCTTTTATTCAACTCTGTTGCCGGACCAATCCGCGTAAAATATTGAGAAAATTTAATCATCATATAACTTTAAGGTTTATTGATATACAAAAATCCCCAGCCTGCTTGAGAAAAGTAGGTTGGGGATTAACGTTTAACCAACAAAGTTCGTTATGAACAGGTGCTACAACTTCAGCAGTTTGGCAAACTCCCAAACCACAATGCCGGCTGTTACGCTGACATTCAGGGAATGCTTGGTACCAAACTGTGGGATTTCCAAGCAACCATCACTCATATCCACAATGTTCTGCTTTACGCCCTTCACCTCGTTGCCGAAGATAACAGCATAACCATTTGGTGTAGAAGCGTCTTGAGAGAAAAGCTTGGCATGCGCCTCCGGCAGGTTCTGAAGCTTGGTAGAACCTTCTACCTGCTCAATGCTATACACAAAGTAGCCTTTCTGCTTCAGTTTCTCCACAGCCTCTTCGGTGGTCTTGAAGTACTCCCAATCTACGCTGTCTTCGCCGCCCAGAGCCGTCTTGTGGATTTCGGCATTGGGAGGAGTGGCGGTGATACCGCAAAGATACACCGCCTCTACACGGAAGGCATCGCATGAGCGGAACACACTTCCTACATTATATAATGAACGCACATCATCCAGGACTACTATCAGGGGCAGCTTCTCGGCTTTCTTGAATTCCTCCAGGGTGAGGCGGTTCATCTCTATCGTTCTTAATTTACGCATTATAATATACCTTATTATATATCATGTGACCAGAGGCGGTTAAGCCTCTGCCTCCTTGGTCTTGTAAGCCAGGGCGTACATGCGAATCTGCTTGATCATCGCCAGCAGGCCATTGCTGCGGGTAGGACTCAAGTGATCCTTCAAGCCAATCTTCTCTACGAAATAGAGGTCGGCATCCATAATCTCTGTTGGAGTATGACCGCTCAATACACGAATCAGGAGGGCGATGATTCCCTTTACGATGAGGGCATCGCTATCGGCTGTAAACATGAGCTTGCCATCCTCGTAGTCGCACTGCAACCATACGCGGCTCTGGCAGCCGTCGATGAGGTTCTGCTCGTTCTTGTATTTCTCGTCGAGAGGAGCCAACTCGTTGCCCAAGTCGATGAGCATCTGATACTTATCCATCCAGTCGGAGAAGTCCTGGAACTCCTCTACCACTTCATCCTGCAATTCATTAATTGTTGCCATTATTTTATTTCTTTAATTTCGTTTACTGTAATCAACTTATAGAGCTTATCGTTAGGGCGCACCTTATCCGGCACAGGGATAGAAACTCTCCAGCCCTGCTGCGCTGTTTCTACAGGCTTCAGGTCGTAGCGGATTTCATCGGCATTGAGATACATTACGCCGGTGGTGTTACCCGTAATCAGAAGTTTCTCGCCTTTATCGAAGGTAGAAGCCTCTACGGCAACCTCTGCCACGCCCAGCTTGGAGAAGTATTTCATCACCTTGCCCACGAGTACCTTCTTCTCGGTAGCTACGGAACCGTAATGCTTGTTCCATTCACCGAGAGTCTGCCCCTGGTAGTAACCATCCCAGAAACCGCGGTTGAATACGGTGGCGAGTCTCTCGTCCCAGGCATCCTTCTTCTCTTCGGTGAAGGTTCCGTCCAGCACGGCGGCTATCGCCTCCTTGTAGCATTTTACTACGGTATATACGTATTCTGGTCCACGGGCACGACCCTCAATCTTGAAGACGCGAACGCCGGCATCCATCATGCGGTCGATGAAGCGGATGGTCTTCAAGTCCTTCGGACTCATTACATACTTGTTGTCTATTTCCAGCTGGTTGCCGGTTTCGTTATCCGTAACGGTATAGCTGCGGCGGCAAATCTGAACGCATTCGCCACGATTGGCAGAGCGGTTGGCATTGGCGAGGCTCATGTAGCACTTGCCCGATACCGCCATGCACAGGGCACCATGGCAGAACATCTCGATGCGGATCTGCTTGCCCATAGGGCCGCAGATGTTCTGCTGCTCTATCTGTTCGTGGATGTGCTTCACCTGGTCCATGTTTAATTCACGTGCCAGAACAGAAACATCCGCAAAGCGTGCATAAAACTTCAAAGCCTCTGTGTTTGAGATATTTAACTGTGTGGATAAGTGAACCTCTTCACCCACTTCGTTGCAATAGCTCATTACAGCCACATCGCTGGCGATGACGGCAGAGATGCCCGCCTCCTTGGCAGCATCAATGATTTCCTTCATCGTAGGGATGTCGTTGTCGTAAATCACTGTATTGACGGTGAGGTAAGTCTTGATGCCATGCTCGTTGCAGGTGGCAGCAATCTCACGCAGGTCGTCGATAGTAAAATGATTGGCAGAATGTGAACGCATGTTCAACTTGCCGATTCCGAAATATACGGAGTCGGCACCAGCCTGGATAGCGGCAGCCAAAGACTCGCGCGAGCCCACAGGTGCCATCACCTCAAATTCGTTTATCTTTGTATTCATGAATGCAAATTTCTATTTTGGGTGCAAAGGTACACATTTTCAGCGAGAAAACACCATGATGCAATCATTATTTTTAGAATGCCTTGGCATGAATGCATTTCATGTTCTTTTCCAACTGGGCAGTAGAGCTGGCACCTACCAGCACGCTGGTTACGCCTTTCTGGTGGAGAATCCACGCCAGTGCCATCTCGGCGAGGGTTTCGCCTCGTTCGCCGGCTTCTGCATTCCATTGCTTCAACTGCTCCAGGAGTTCTGGAGTCAGGGCACTGTGCTTCAGGAAGTGTTCCTTTGCCATGCGGCTATCGGCTGGGATGCCGTTGAGATAGCGGTCGGTGAGGAGACCTTGTGCCAAAGGAGAGAAAGAGATGAATCCGATGCCGTTTTCGTGGCAGTAGTCGAGGGTTCCGTTTTCTTGTGGCGCACGGTCGAGCATGTTGAGTCTATCCTGGAAGATGAGCAGCGGACAGTCGCGCTCCTTCAGGTATTGATCTGCGAACTTCAATGCCTCCAGTGGCCATCGGCTGATGCCGAGATAGAGAGCCTTGCCCTGCTTCACGATATCTACCATAGCCTGGAGGGTTTCCTCCAGCGGCGTATTCGGGTCGTAGCGATGGCTGTAGAAGAGGTCCACATAGTCCAGATTCATGCGCTTGAGACTCTGGTCGAGGCTCGCCATCAGATACTTGCGAGAGCCCCAGTTGCCGTAAGGGCCTTCCCACATATCGTATCCCGCCTTGGTAGAGATGAAGAGTTCGTCGCGATAAGGCAGGAAGTCATCCTTCATCAGTCTGCCCATGGTTTCCTCAGCGCTTCCGTAAGGAGGACCATAGTTGTTGGCAAGGTCGAAGTGAGTGATTCCGTGGTCGAAGGCATAGTGGGTGATGGCACGGCTTCGCTCGTAAGGATCCACTCCTCCGAAGTTGTGCCAGAATCCCAGACTAATCTTAGGCAGCAAGACTCCGCTCTTGCCGCATCTCTTGTAAAGCGCCTCTGCATCGCCATAGCGATTGGCATCGGCTGTGTAGATTCCTTTTAAGTCCATCTTTATTCCTATTTATTTATGTATGAATATCTTATTCTGCAGCAAAGGTATTGCTTTTTTTAAGAAATGGGTGGAAAGTTGCTCTTAAAAATCTGTAAAACTTCATAATGTAAACCGTCATTTATATAAATGGCGGTTTACATTTGTGCAGCTTTTATATTTTTCCCCAAAAAACTTGCGGGTTTCAAATATAATATGTATCTTTGCATCCGGAGATTATGAAATCTTCGTTACGTAAAATTCATAATTCAGTAAATGCTTATGGTACAGACCAATCCGTTTCTCATAGAAGGATATTTATCACCAGATTTCTTCTGCGACAGAGTAGAAGAAACCGCTCTGCTTACACGGCATCTAACCAACCGATGCAATGTGGCATTGATAGCACCACGACGATTGGGAAAGTCGGGGTTGATTTATCATTGTTTCTATCAGAAGGAAATCCGGGAGCAGTATCATTGCATCTATATTGATATTTACGATACCAAGAATCTCGGGGAGTTTGTTTATGCTCTGGGCAAAGGGATTCTTGCTGCATTGAAACCCAAGGGCAGAAAGGTGTGGGAGTTCTTCCTGAATATGCTTCAGTCGTTGAAATCTACCATTTCTTTCGATATCAATGGAAATCCGGAATGGAGCGTGGGCATCGGAGATATTCAGTCGCCTGATATTACGCTGGATGAGATCTTTGCCTATCTTTCCCAGGCAGATAAACCTTGCCTGATTGCTATTGATGAATTCCAGACTATTGCCGGTTATCCAGAGAAAACGGTGGAGGCTACTTTGCGCAAGCGTATCCAGAACTGTCATAACGCTAACTTCATCTTCTCTGGTTCCAAGCGCCACATGATGGCACTGATGTTTACTTCCAGGTCACGTCCTTTCTATCACAGTTCGAGCATCATGGGATTGGAGGCTATCAACGAACAGACTTATCTGGAGTTTGCCAACCATCATCTGTCTAAAATCGACAAGGAGATTTCTGCGGAAGCGTTCTCCTATCTTTATCATCGTTTTGATGGTATTACCTGGTATATTCAGTATGTGCTCAACATGCTCTATACTTCGATTTCAGATTCCAGGGTTCTGGGAAAGGAGGATGTGGAATATTGCATAGAGAGCATTCTTTCGCAGCATCGCTTTGCCTATCAGGCTCTGCTGTTCCAGCTTACCAGCAAGCAGAAGCAGGTGCTCATCGCCATAGCCAGGGAGGGAAGTCCTTCCTCGCTGATGTCGCAGGAGTTCCTGCATAAATATCGTCTGGGTGCCAGCACCGTGCAGGGGGCAGTGAAGACCTTGCTCGAAAGGGATTTTATCACGCAGGATGAGGGGGTATATCAGCTATGCGATAAGTTCCTGGAATTAAGTTTAAAGGAAGAGATATAGAGTATTTAGTAACAGATCGCCTTCTTGGCACCCATGGCCGCCGTGCAAACCAGGGGCGACATCAGGGCGATAGTCATATAAGTTTTGTTCATTTCGATAATCGTTAGTTGTTTTTTAAAACATTCATAATGTTGGCAGGTGGACGCTGGGCGAGGAGTTCCCGCTTCATGAAGTCCATGTAGGGAGCCACATGCGAATAATACTGGTAATATCCCTGGCAGAGATAGTTCAGGCCCGGCTCTCCATACTTATCCTTCTCGAACCGGTTCTTGGGGCATTCGCCATGGCAGGCAAACTCCATGTCGCACTCCTTGCACTGGCGAGGCAGCGAAGTATGCTTCAACCGGCTGAAAGCCTGCTGCTTTTCTCCATAAAGCATGTCGATGAGCGACTGGTTCCTGATGTTTCCCAGCTTGTATTCAGGAAATACAAAGTGGTCGCAGGAATATACATCGCCATTGTGTTCCATCACGCCTGCATGACCGCACTCCTTGGAGTAGGCGCAGATGCCTGGCAGCACCCCCATCCAATTGGCAAGTGTGCAGTCGAAGATTTCTACAAAGGTCTTACCCACATCGTGGCGCACCCAGTCGTCGAAGATGGTGCAGAGGAAGTTGCCCCACTGTTGCGGGGTAACGGAAGCATCCGCAAGCGGAATCTCCCTGTTGTCTGCAAGACTTGCCAGGATACGGCCGTCTTCGTGCTCTGTCAGTCGCTCCACGATGGGGGTAAACTGCAAGTACTGGCAACCGTTGTCTCTGAAGAAATGATAGAACTCCAGCGGATGTTCAGCGTTATAGGCGTTGACCACCGCCATAGCATTCCATTCCACATGATGCTTCTTCAGGAGCTGGATGCCCTGCATCACCTTTTCCCACGATGGCTTTCCGGCAGGAGTTACGCGATAGTGGTCGTGATATTCCTGGGGACCGTCGATGGAAATGCCTACCAGCCAATGGTTCTTGGCAAAGAACTCGCACCATTCGTCGGTGAGGAGTGTGCCGTTGGTCTGGATGACGTTATCTATCTGTTTGCCGTGGGCGTACTTCTTCTGAAGCGCCAGCGCCTTCTTGTAGAAGTCGATGGAGCGCATCAGCGGCTCACCTCCGTGCCAGGTGAAAAGCACCTGCGGCATGGTTTGTGCCTCGATGTACTCTCGGGTGAATTGCTCCAGCATCTCATCGCTCATCAGATGGCGGTGGGAGTTCTGGTAAAGATTGTTCTTTTCCAGATAATAACAGTATTTGCAAGCCAGGTTGCAATGGGCACCTGCCGGCTTCAGCATCACATACAGTGGCTTGGCAAATGGGGTTGCTATGTTGTCGTTCATCATATTTTTTCTTTTTAAAACTCTGGCAGCGTTATCTTGAAGTCCTTGCTGTCTCTGTGCTCCTTCTGGATGGCAGCCAGCAGATCTTTCACGATTTCAGGATGTTCTGCCGCCACATCGTGGTCTTCGTGAATATCCGAAGCCAGGTTGTAGAGGTGAGGCTTGCCTTTTACTACTACCATCTTCCAGTCGCCCTTTCTCACACCAATCTGGTCGGTCTCGTGGAACTCCCAGTAGAGGTAGTCGTGGTGCTTCTGCTCGGCATCCTTGCCCAGAAGGGTAGGAGCGATGGAAATACCGTCGAAGCCGTCGCCAGCCAACTTCTTGTTGGTGTAGCGCTTGGCAAAGTTCTTGATTCCGGCAAGGTCGCAGAAGGTTGGCATCAGGTCGTAGAAGGCAAACTGGGTATCGTTTACGCTGCCTGCCTTGATGTGCTCTGGCCACCAGGCGATGAACGGGATGCGGATTCCGCCCTCGTAGCACTGGCGCTTCAAGCCCTTCAGCTTGCCGTCGCGACCGAAGAACTTTGGATCGGCGCCGCCCTCCTCGTGAGGACCATTGTCCGAGGTAAAGATCACCACGGTGTTCTTGTCGAGGCCCTTCTCCTTCAGCTTGGCAAAGATTTCGCCCACATACTGGTCGAGTCGGGTAATCATTCCGGCAAACTGGGCGTGGGTATGAACTGCGGCGTTGTAACGGGAATCTTCCCATCCGCCCCAGGTCTTGTCCTCGAAGAATTTCTTCTGATAATTCTCCAGGATAGAATCCTCTGGCTGAGCCAGTTCGGCATGAGGTAGGGTATAGGTGAGGAATCCCACGAAAGGATGCTGGATATCCTGCTTGTCAATCCACTCCAAAGCCTTATCGTGGATGATGCGGGCAGAATACTGCTTGCGCTTGAAATAGTCCTTTCCGAACATCGGGTACTGGATATTCTGCTCCATGATTTCTCTTACCACAGCCGTATCTCCCTGTGACTTGCTGTAACGGTTCAGGAAGTTGGGATAATAAAGATGTGCCTGGAACTGACAGATGTAGCCGTAGAATTCATCTATGCCACGCTTGTCGGGAGTAGAGGCAGAACCTTCGTATCCGCCTGCCCATTTTCCGAAGACACCGGTACGATAGCCTTTGTCCTTGAGCATTTCCGGAAGAATCTTATGCTGCGGGTCGTAAGGTTCCTGACCCACCACAGAAAAGTCCTCATTTACTCCATACTTCACCATCGGTACGTTTCTCCAGTATTCTTTGTTGCCTCTTACGTGGGTATGACCGGAATGCTGACCGGTCATGATGGTAGCACGCGAAGGGGCTGAAACCGGCGAACCGGCGTATGCCTGGGTAAAGCGCATTCCCTCTCTTGCCATCTGGTCGATGTTGGGTGTATGGATGTATGGCTGACCATAGCAAGCCAAATCACCATATCCCATATCATCGCAGAGGATAAAGAGGATATTGGGCTGCTGCACGTTCTGCTTAGCCCATACAAGGGTAGGCAGGCAAATGATGCCTACCCCTGTGAGCCATATTGTTTTGTTTGTCTTCATAAAAAAAACTTTTTTGGGGCTTTCTGCCCGTTCTTTAGCCACTTGTTGAAGCTAATTACTCATCTACCTTCAAGTCCTTGCGGTAGTTGGCGAGAAGCTTCTTCAGTTCTTTCTCAATCTTCTGGGTGCCTGGCTTGCCGTAGATGTTGTTCAACTCGTTAGGGTCTGCCTGGATGTCGTACAACTCCCAGTAGTCGATGTCTGCATCATTAGTGAAGTAGTTGATAGACTTCAGGGCTTTGAAGCAGTTGTTCTCTCTTGTGCCTGGCTGTCCCTGATACTTGTTTTCTACCACGGCTCTCTCGCCACCCTTGCCGTAGAAATGAATCAGCTTGTAGCGCTCGGTGCGCACACCGTCGTGCTTGCGTACAAGGTGATAGGTTGGGTAGTCGTAGTAGTGATAGTACAGGCTCTTGCGCCACTTCTTCACTGGCTGACCGGCAAACAGCGGCTGGAGCGATGTTCCAGGCATGTACTTAGGTTTCTGCAAACCAGCCAGGTCGAGGAAGGTAGGTGCGAAGTCGATGTTCTGAACCATCTGGTTGCATTCGCTCTTTGGCTGGATGTGCTTAGGATAGCTGATGATGAGTGGAGTGTGGAATGACTCCTCGTACATGAATCGCTTGTCGAACCATCCGTGCTCGCCCATGTAGAATCCCTGGTCGGATGTATAGACGATGATGGTGTTGTCTGAGAGATTGTTCTTGTCGAGGTAATCCAGCAGTCTGCCCACGCTCTCATCTACCGATGCGATAACAGCCATGTAGTCGCGGATATAGTTCTGGTATTTCCATTCTACCAACGCCTTGCCTGTCAGGTTCTTGCTCAGGAACTCACGGTTTCTAGGCATGTAGTAAGCATCGATGGCTGCACGCTGCTGTGGAGTCATGCGGTTCATCTCGCCCATCAAGCCGTTATAAGAGTCTCTGCCTTCTGGAGTAGAAGGGTCGTACATCTCTGGAACCTTCAGGTCGCGTACCATCTCCATGTATTTGTCGATGGACATTTTCTGGGTAGATGCAGCAGAACCACGGGTCTCGTAATCATCCCAGAAGGTTTCCGGCAATGGGAAGTTCACGTTGCCATATTTGCCTACATACTTGGTGTTAGGCATCCAGAGGCGATGAGGTGCCTTGTGGTGAACCAGCAGGCAGAATGGCTTGTTCTTGTCGCGGTTGTTCAGGTACTCGATGGCATGGTCGGTAATCAGGTCGGTGGCGTAACCCATCTCCTGCTTGAAGTTGCCATATTGTCCGGTAGAAGCGAAGGTTGGGTTGTAATACTGACCCTGGTCGTCCAATACACGGTAGTAATCGAAGCCCTTAGGACTGCATGACATGTGCCACTTACCTACCACGGCAGTAGAATATCCGGCACCCTGCAGCAGTTCTGAGAAGAAGGTCTTGGTAGAGTCAATACCCTCAGCCAGCTGTCGCTGTCCGTTCTGGTGGCTATAGAGACCTGTCATCAGGCAGGCACGGCTAGGGGTAGAGAGCGAGTTCTCTACGAAAGCCTGGTTAAACTTCATTCCTCTTTCAGCTAGGCGGTCGATGTTTGGAGTTGGAGCCAATTTGGAGATTGGGCTACCGTATGCGCTGATGGCCTGTATGGCGTGGTCATCGCACATGATGTACAAGATGTTAGGTCGGTCTCCTGCATTCTGAGCGAAGATCGACAGCGGCATTGCCTGCAAGGCTGCCATAGCCAGCAGGGAACGGTTGATTGGGTTACTTTTACTGTTCATCATAATTTTTTGGTTGAATGAATAGTTATTTATATGAATTAATTAAAGGACAAAATTTTGTATAAAAAACATATACTTAATAATACGCCAAAAAGAGGGGTGCCGTAAGTGGCACACCCTCTTTGAGTTGTCATTGAACATGACTATCTCAGATTTGAAACAGTCTTGTTGGTTAAATTAATAATTGACTAGGTAGTTATCTCTTCAAGTTCGGGTTCTTCTCAACGTCTGTTGTTGGGTAAGGACAGTAAATTCTATCCTCTGTCCAAGAACCAGAAACTGTGACACTTTCCTTAGCTGTAATGTCCTTACCGTTCTCTACTGCTACTACGAGAGGAGCATTAGCAACGCGGTAGTCGAAGTTCTTCTTCAACTCGTTCATACGAAGCTCGTCAGAACGACGTGTAACCATTGATACCCAGTTACCAGCAACTTCCCATCCGTGCTCGATGTAGCAAGCCTCAGCAAGCTGCTCTGCATTCATATCAGCAATCTTTACGGTAGTACCATTGCTCAAAGTAACGTTCTCAACATCGTTTACGGCACGGCTGCGAACCTGGCGGAGGCAATCCTTAGCCTTGCCCAAGTCGCCACCAGAGCGAGCTGCGCTCTCAGCATACCAAAGAAGAATCTCAGAGTAACGGATCAGGTTGTGACGACGGTCGTTAACCATACCACCCCAGTTAGGAGCCAGGTAATCATAAGCCTGACGGAGCATGTTGCCGTTCTCGTCTGAGTTAACGGTGAAGATACAGAACATTGGGTGGTAAGCATCTACTACAGGGTCGCCAACTTTCTTGACAACTTCACCCTTGTCATTCTTTTTCTCTTCTGTGCATAAATCCCACCAGTTGCAAACTTCAGTAATCTTATTTCCTTCCTGGAATGTAATCTTAGGAGCATAGATAGCATCCTTACGAGCACCCTCTGGGAATCTCTTCCAGAATGCGATTTCACCCCAAGCATCACCCCAGCCACCATCGCCGAGACCCTCGAAACGGCAGCAGGAAGAAAGCTGAGAATCATGATCCCACCAGCCTTTGGCATCGTTGTTGATTCCAAGCACGGTCTCCATGTTGTAGTTGTTACCCATAGAATAGACATCCTTCCACTCTGGGTTCAGGATGAAGCCGTAAGAACCGTTGCCGTCGATGACTGCCTTAGCCTGCTCTGCAGCGAGCTTGTAGTATTCTGTACCCTTGTTGAGTGGGTAACCAGCCATAGACATATAAACTGCTGACAAGGTAGCCTGTGCAGCCTGCTTGGTTGTCCAGACATCCACACCGAACAAGCGGCTAGGCTCCTTCTCGTACTTGGTAGGAAGCTCGTTAACAGCTGCCTTCAAGTCGGAAACGATCAAATCATATACGCTCTCTACACTTGATGGAGCAACGTCCAACTGAGAAACGTCAGTACCTGTAATCAATGGCACAGGACCGAATACACGTACCAGATAGTAGTAAGCGTATGCACGCCAGAAGTGTGCATTACCCAAAGCCACGTTGATCTTCTCCTGAGCTACAGGTGCATTGCCTGCACTCTCAGTAATTAGGTTAGCAGCTTTGATTACTGAATAGTGCTGGTTCCAAGCGTCAGTAACACCCTTGTTGGCACCGTCAGATGCAAAAGCATCAAGCGCAGCACAAGCCTGCTTGTTAGAACCAGGGTTAGCTGTAATATCATCGCCCTGCCACTGTGGGTACATAGGGTTGGTCCAGCTCTGGGTCTGGTTGATTCTGTCATACAGTGCGTTAACACTTGCAGTCAGGTCATCTTCGCTATTGAAGAAGTTGTTTGGGGTCAACTGTCCCTTAGGTTCCTCATCCAGGAAGTCTCCACAAGAAGAGAAAGTGAGCAAGGATGCTGCCATGAGACAACCCATATATAATAATTTTTTAGTTCTCATAATTATTCCAGTTTTTAGATGATTGAAGTTAGAAGTTTACACGAACGCCCATTGTGATGGTACGAGGATTAGGGTAAGCACCCATATCCAAACCGTTATCACGGTCAACACCATTATCACTGAATGATGCACCAGCTGGGTCGATACCCTTATAGCCAGTGATGGTGAAGAGGTTCTGAGCTGAGAGAGAGAGACGGATGTCTGCAATCTTAGTCACGCTGCGTGGGAATGTATAAGCGATGCTGATATTCTCGCAACGGAGGTAATCTGCATTCTCCAACCACTTGTCTGAGTTACCGTATGTCTTGTTCTCTGCGCCTACTGTTGGCATGGTGATTCCGATGTTAGAGAAGTAGTCCTTATCTGTTACGAACATAGAGGCACCTACCATTGAGTTCATGGCGTAACGTACCATGTTCAAGCGCTTAGCACCGAAGGCTGCGTTGAAGAATACGTTGAGATCCCAATTCTTATAGGTTACGGTGTTGTTCCATCCCAAAGTAACGTCTGGGTTTGAACGACCCAATACGAAGCGATCCTTTGATGCATCAGGATTAGCGGTCTTGGTGCCGTCTGCTGCATAATACATATCAACATACTGTCCCTTGTCGTTCTTCTCTACACCTGCCCACTTGAAGCCGTAGAATGTACCGATAGCCTCACCTTCCTTGATGATGGTACATGGGTCAACAGTACCTGGAGAAGGGCTGGTACCATAGAGAATAGGAGAATCTGCTGTCAGCTTGGTAACCTCGTTCTTGATGTAGCTGGCATTCAGGCTAGATGACCATGACCAGTCCTTGGTCTGGATAATCTGTGCATTGATGGTTGCATCAAAACCCTTGTTGCTTACCTCACCGGCATTTACCCAGTAAGATGTGCCACCCAGGTAACCTGGAGCTGATGTGGTCAGGAGGGCATCCTTGGTCTTCTTGTTGAAGTAGTCTAAGCTTACGTTCAAACGATTGCCGAAGAAACCGAAGTCAACACCGAGGTCAAACTGGTGAACCTTCTCCCATGTCAAATCTGGAGTAGCAAGACCATTTGCCCAATAACCTGTGTAAGACTGGGTTGTACCATATGTGAAACCTGTAGTACCCAATGAACCAAGAGTTGAATATGGAGAGATATCCTGGTTACCGATGATACCGTAGCTGGCACGGATCTTCATGTATTCTACTGCATCCTTGATAGGCTCCCAGAACTTCTCGTTAGAGATGGTCCAGGCTGCAGCTGCAGATGGGAAGTAACCCCACTTCTTGTTGGTAAAGCGGCTAGAACCATCCGCACGGAAGGTACCAGTCAACATATAACGGTCTGCATAGTTGTACATAACGCGAGCTACACCAGAGAGCATGGTCCACTTGCTGTAGCCGTTGCTAGGACTCTTGGAAGCTGCATCTGCTACGTTCCAGTAACCCAACTGCTCGTGAGCAATACCTGTACCTGACATACCCATGCGGCGAACCTCGTTAGAGGTAACTTCCCATACACCTGTTGCTGTCAAGCCGTGCTCACCCCACTTGTTGCTGTAGGTCAAGTTGTTGGTTGACTGCAAAGCGGTAACGGTAGCATCGTTGTTGCCCATTGAATTACCAGACTGGTTCACTTTGGTAGAAGTGAAGTTATACCACTTGTAATCGTTGTAGTCGATACCATTGGTAGTGGTGAATGTCAAGCCCTTGAGAAGGTTGAACTTCAAGTCAACGTGACCGGTTACCATCGTACGCTTGCGGTCGTTTTCACCGCCATGGAGGATACCGTAAGGGTTGTTCTGGATATTATTGTATGGGTCTTTATTATATTTACCGTTTGCATCCATCATCTCCATGGTAGGAGAGTAGTTCAAACCTACCCAGATAGGGTTAGACTGGTTCTGAGCGAAGCCAGCACCAGAGTTGTCTGTCTGAGCAAGGTGAGGTCGGCTGTCAACTCCAACCAATCGAATACCTTATTGTGAATGTTTGCCTTGATAGCGTAACGTCTAGACTTGGTGTCAACGATTACACCCTTCTGGTCCATTACGTTGGCAGAGAAATAAGTCTGAGTCTTCTCGTTACCCTGTGAAAAGGCAACCTTATAGTTCTGAGTAACACCTGTCTGGAGCAACTGATCCATCCAGTCGATACCTGGCTTGGTTCCGTTCAGATAATCCTGTACTGCGCTCTGAGCTACACCCTTATGGTCAACCAAAGCCTGTGCGTACTCCTTGGTTCCCATTACCTCTGGCATATTGTAAGCGTTAGAGAAACCGAAGCTACCGTCGAAAGTAACCTGGGTAACACCAGCCTTACCGCTCTTGGTCTGTACCATCACAACACCATTGGCACCGCGGGCACCATAGATAGCGGTAGAAGAAGCATCCTTCAAAACCTGGATGCTCTGAATATCTTCAGGGCTGATACCTTCGAGACCAGTCTCGCGAACAATACCATCTACTACGTAGAGAGGGTCGTTGCTCTTGTTTACAGAGCTGGCACCACGTACACGAATCTTCATAGAACCGCCAGGAACGCCACTTGACATTACCTGCACACCAGACATACGGCCGTTGAGGGCATCCTCAACACGTGCTACTGGCTGGTCCTTGAAGCTCTTGTTGTCCATTACGGCAACAGAACCTGCCAAGTCGGCCTTCTTTACCGTACCATAACCGATGACTACGGTCTCTTCGAGCATGTTGGAATCATCCTGCAGGGTGATGTTCAATGGAGCACCACTCCATGTGATGGTCTGAGACTTGTAGCCTACATAAGTAATAGTGAGTTTAGCACCTTTAGCAATGAGCCCACTTTAAAAAGGGGCATATTTTGAATCCAGTCTGACCAGTGTGGTCATTCTGAGTGAAACATAGCAATCGGCTCCGCTGGTGAATATCTT
>SKEU01000094.1_pt1 | contig 85088 bp, 76 predicted proteins | sample 4819571 | NCBI WGS metagenome assembly SKEU01 (sample SAMN11008801, study PRJNA524170) | human gut metagenome | biome: Human fecal sample; material: Feces; isolation source: fecal sample from pouch patient p8, p16 | host: Homo sapiens | place: Israel: Tel-Aviv | collected 2015-06-23
GCATGGTTTCGAAAAACTAGTTTTCTAATACTAAAAACCTATATCTAAAACCCTGATATTCATTTCCTTTACCTTTAATAACACGCTGTATATACAAAGTTCGGAAGCATAGGGTTCACATCACAGGCAAAAACAGGGGTACCCAATCAACACCCCAACCCATAAAAAACCAGTTTTTCACGAAAAAAAGCCGCTTTTCCTTGTAGGTTTCACAAAATAATCGTATATTTGCAGCGGTTTTTAAAACGAAGAGAATTATGATTTCAGAAAAAGAACTAAATAGCTATCGCTTGACAAGCATGGAAGAGCCAACAGACGAGATGCTGGCCCAGATTATGCATGAGGCTGCGGACTTATATCGAAAAGAAAACGAAGACGCAAGCAGAAGAGTAATCGACATGATCAAAGAAGCTTCCAACGAAGCAATAACACAATATCAAACCCGATATGGCAGACAACATGCATAAACCCGTCCTAATACAGCATGATTTTCGAGACAGAATTGCGGAATAGCATCGCAATACGCCGACCGCACCTACGTCTACGATAATTCTACAGACGGCGTAGAGGCCCAGCTCCTCTTCCGAATGACCGACGGCAAGGTGTTCAAAGAGTACGTAACAGAAATACCGGAATGGGCACAGGGCATCTCTGGCAAGTAAATACCCCCTCGTTATCGTGCACAGCAAGTCAACATGGTGGCAATCAGCACAAAACTTGGAGAATTAAGCTTATTTAACGCAGAAAATTGACTAGTTTTGGAATATTTACATTAAATTTGCATCCGATAAGAGCAGGTATGAGTAAAATAGCGTAGCAACTAAATACACTATCAAGCCCATAATCTACTGGGTGTTAAACCAAAAACAAGTTACTGAACGTAAAAGATAATAAATTCGTAAGTACAATTTAAACTTATAATAGATATGAAAGTAATCAATTCCAAGCTTGCTGCCATCGGTTTGGCAGCATTCGTATTCGCATCATGTAGCGACAGCAACAGCGATCCAACCAATTCTGGTTCTACACCAGCCAAGGTTGACGCGACTACTATTGACCTCACCAGCAATAGCGGCGAGTCATTGATGTCTAACGTCATCAACTACAAGAACACTACTGCTAATGCACGTAAGTTCTTTGGTACTAGAGCAGCTAATGACGCAAATTTCGCAACTACATTCAACATGCCTGTGCAGAAGAATACCGATACCCAGGTTTATGGCAAGTGCAACCTGGATGGCGGCAGATACTATCTGAAGAGATCTGCAGGCGAATGTGACTTTACTAAGAACACCATCAAGAATGCAACTATCTTTGTAAATGGAGATGCCAAATTGCACTACTCTGCTACAACTTTCGAGAACACAACAATCGTTGTTGAGCAGGGCGGTTCTTTGATTTTTGAAGGCGAAGGCTCTATGATTAAGCCAGGCGTTACCGTCTATAACGAATTGGGTTATATCAAGACTAAAGAATCAACACAAGACATCGTCATCGAGGGTAACCTCTATTCTTCTTGGAGAGGTTTAAAAACCGGAAAAGACGAGAATGGCAACGATGTAACTATCAAGGAACTCAAATCTGGTTTAGGACAGCTCAAAACAGACAAGACGGCTCCTACACAGAAGATTACCTTCAAGAACGGATCTAACGTCTGCATCATCGGTTCTATTCGTGGTACAGAAGTAAACGTTGAGGAAGGTGCCAATGTATATGCATCAGCTCACGTTTGGAACGCTACTGATGTCAACATCAACGGTAACTTGCAGATAGGTGGTTTCCTGACAGCAGCAACCCTCAACCTCAACAACAAGGGTTACTTGCAGTGTGGCGACAACAGTACCATCAAGGTTACCAAGGCTCTGACTATGAATGCAGGTTCTCAGATTGATGCCGACTACATCAATGTAACCAACAACAAGAAAGATGAGAACAAAAATGTTATCGAGGGAGGTGAAGGTGAAGCTCAGCTCAGCCTTAATGGTGCCTGCAAGATCAACCTCGACAACAAGGGCGTTATCAATGTGAACAAGCTGGTTACCGACAATGCAGCATTGGGACAGATTTCTCTGAACAAGACTAATGGTGTGGCTGTCATCAAGGCAGACGAGTTCCATTACAGCGGTGATGAGGCTATCCAGGCATTCGCTACTCCAGGTGAAGGTGCTACATTCCTCTTCCAGTTCACCAAGTGCTTCCAGGGTACAACCCAGCTTAATTCTGCCGAAGATCTTGACATCTCTGCTTCATACCTCGACTACGACAAGGCTACCACTGGTGATTTAGTTAAGCTGAAAGATGCCAAAAACGAGCAGTATGGTTATGAGTTGACAGTAAAGGCTGAAGACTTGATTAAAAAGCCAAAGCTCGATTTGTTCTCTGCTACAGGTGTTAAGCAGAACACCCTCTCTGCCACATCTATCCAGGCAGCCAACGACAAGTTGTATGTTACATACCACACCCAGGGCAATGATAAGAGTCATATGGGAGGCGGATTGGAAGTTGCTCATATCGACGGCAAGAAGCTTATTCTCGACCAGGCTATTTCAGCTCAGGGAGGATTGGATGTAAACTATGGCATGATTGACGGCAACCGCTTCTATGTTGCTGCTACATCTTACAAGGAAGGTGCTTTCCTGGGTTATGCCAATCTGTCAAATGGTCAGTTGAGCGACACCAAGCTTGTTACCTACCCTATCGACAAGACAAATCCAGACAATAAGATTGATGCTAACTGCGTAGCTAAGTATAACGACAATTTCGTTTTGGCAACTAACAAGGGTTATCAGGTTTACAACTCTACATTCACCCAGCGTACTCCACACCTCACAGCAAACGACGTAAAGTTCGTTGCCGTTGGCGGTGACAAGCTCTATGGCTTGGAGGCAAATGGTACAACTACTGGTACAGTCAACATCTTCGACAACACAAGCCTGGATGCTCCTCAGAGCTATACCACTGTAGGCAAGGTGGGGGTTCCTGACGGAAAGAACACCATCGCTGTAGATGGTTCTGACTTGTATGTATGCCAGGGTGACGGCGGTCTTGTACGTTACGATGCACAGGGTAACGGTACCGTTCTGTTCGATGCTCCAGTAGGCGAAAAGAACAAGATTATCGGTCGCGTTAATGGTGTTGCAGTAGATAATAACTATATCTATGTAGCATGTGGCGGTTACGGCCTCGTTGTATTGGACAAGACCTTGGCTAAGGGTAAAAATGTAGTTGCTCGTCGCCGTGCCTTCTATGATGGCAAGGAGAGCTACAACTCAGCTAACTACGTAACCTTGTATAAGGATTACATCTGCGTAGCTTACGGTCGCAGCCGTGTTCAGATCTTCAAGTTGGTAAAGACGACAAAGTAATCAACTAAATATTCTTTTCTCCCACACTCCCCAAAAAGAGTGTGGGAGAATAAATCTTTAAGAGCTAGAAATATAGCCCGAAAAGATTCAACCAAATTATACACAAAACGATAAAAGAAAGATTAACATGAAACATTATTTTTCAAGACTTGTTACTTTCTCTTTCGCAGCAATGCTTCTGGCATCTTGTAGCGATTCAAATGACACACCAATTAATCCGAATCCCGGTGAAGTCATAAAAAATGTGGTAGGTGAAGAAGTAATTTCCATCACAGACCCTCAGGAATTGGCTGGTAGCGTTATCAACTACAAGGCGAAAGCAGCAACAAGAGCTGCCGGCGCAACAGAGGCTAATCTGAGCGACGTCTACGGAATGCCTAGCCTGCCTAGCCATGACGGAGCTATCGAAATCAAGAATGACAACGGATGTAAGGGACTGGATGGTTCCAAAACCTACATCATCAAGAAAGGCACAAAAATAAGCAGTGAGCTCAATATGAACGGAGCCACTCTGTTTATCGAAGGCGAACTGACTACAAAAAATATATGGGGATGTTCAGCCTGGATAAACAATGCCGCACAAAAAGGAAAAATCTACATCCTCGAAGGAGGAACATTACATATAGACAATAATAACACTGCACTTTTCCAAAATTCAGGAATATATTGCTACAATTATGGTGGAACTCTGAAAAAAGAGGGCAACAACATGTATCTGGAAAGTAATGATGCCTACTTTACTACCGGAAACATTGAAGTAAAAAATGAACTGAAAGTTCAAGGATTGCTTTATGTGGGCGGCGATGCCAACGTAGGCAAGCTGTCAACTGAGTCTAATGCCAAGATCAATATTCAAGGCAATCTTCTTGGTACAGAAAATCAGGATTTGTCTGTAGATGGATGTATCCTGAACATCAACGGAAAAGCAAAAGTCAACAAGCTGACAATTCAAGGTTCTGGTCCAAAACTTTATGCTTGTTCATTTGAAGTGACAGACAAGACAGTTCTCAATTCAAATGGCGCTGAAGCGCACATCAACAATCTGAAGACAGGATCTATCTACCAGTGTGCAGGAAGTACCATTTATCTGGTTAACAACAGTGTCATTGACTGTAAGGGAACTTACACGAATGAGAACAATGGCAACAATCAATATTATCATGCCTCCGACAGTAGAGTCATTCTTCAAGGAGACAACGCGAATGCCATCTTCAGAGCAGCAGAGGTGAAATACAACGGAAATAATGATGCCGGCAATGTTCTTATTGCTCCGGGAACCTACGCATATTTCTCAACCTGCTATATCTTCCGAGCTAGCGGAAAGGGAGGTGTTATCTATATGGACTGCGACAAGTTTACCAACAATGGTCATTCGGCAACTTATACTTATGCTCCAGGTCTTTCAGACAACACTAAGAGATATGATATGTATAATGACCCAGTTGTCCCAACATCATGTAACGGCACGACACCAGCCCCTACTCCAACCCCAGAACCAGGTAAGAAGATTGATGTGATTTCCGTGATTGATTATACAAATCATACACACGATATCTCTGCCACATGTATTCAGCCATATAATGACAAACTATACATGTCGTACCACACCAACGAAGAGAACCAGGCAGATCCAGACAAGAAGACGGGTGGTTGTATCGAAGTGTTTGAAACAAAGAACGACCAGACAACCATGTTGCAGTATCTGCAGGACAAGAAAGAAATCTACGACTTCAACCACCTCATGGTGGACGGCAAGGATGCAACGAAGTACGTATATATAGCAGGTCACTCAACCAATGGCGGTATGATGGGTAGAATTGCATTGAATAGCAACGGACTTCTTGACACAGACATCAAGGATATCGATGATTCTACAAAAATGAACCCTCTCACCATCGTAGATTGGGAACATACAGGTTTGGCAAAATCAGACGAGAACTGCATCGTAAGAGACGGAAACAAACTGATGGTGGCAACTACCAGAGGATACGGAGTATATGATGCCAACACGCTGGATTTAATCGGCAAGAAAGAAACTCCAGGCAAGGCTAAGCACATCGCCCTGGACAACCGACATATCGTTACTCTCCACTACAACAAAAAGGTAGAAAGCGATAAAGAGGCAGTAAGCGGCACAATTCAAGTATTCCCATTAGGTGCAGACATTCTTACAGCCACACCAGCAAAGACCATCAACGTAAGCAGCATTGCTCCTAACGATGGTAAGAATACAATAGCTATCGACGGCAATCATATCTACGTTTGCCGAAGTGCTAAGGGATTGTCTTGCTACGACCTTACCACTGGCGAAGAGGTATGGAACTGGGGAGCTCCGCTCACTGCCAACACCAAAGTACCACAGGGATATGCAAATGGTGTAGCTTTCGATGACAACTACATCTATCTGGCTTGTGGAAGCTACGGACTGGTAGTTCTCGACAAGAACAAGATGGAAGACGGCAAACCTGTAAAGGTTGTGAAGAAAAGAGCAGAAGGCGGCATGTCTGCCAACTATGTTACACTGGATGGAGGCTACATCTATGTGGCATACGGCAAGAGCCGACTCCGCGTAATGAAACTCATTGATGGAGCCAACTAATGCCTATCTGCAATTAAGAAAACTCCATAGAAAACATAGAATTCTAAAGACACTAGATGAATGCAGCTGCAACAGCTTGCAGCTGCATTCATAGTGTTTAAATCAAAAAGCAATGAAGCATAATCTGATGAAATATACGATGGCAGCCCTCATGATTACACTCGGAGGACAAAGCACTATGGCTCAGGCTCAAAGGCAGCAACAGCTGAAGAAAAAGAGCTTTAGCCCTAAAATGCTCGTATATGAAAATCTGAAAAACAACAACGTGCTCAGACACTTCAAACAACGCTTCGCACAACTCGACACCCTACTCAATAACCCAATATGGGTAAAATCACCGGTCATTGACCTGGGACTCAACAAACAACATACAGCGGACATCAAAAAAACTGATTCCCTGTACTGGGCGAAGACGGCACACGAACAACTCGCCGTCAACCGACACAACGGACTGGAAGTAACCGGACAGGTTTATGCCCGGCCAGACGCCTACTTTGACTCAGAAAACGACGACGCCGAACAGGTATCAAAATATAAGGCTAAGGTTCAAGCCGAACTGGGATGGAACATCATCAACAGCAAATTCTACCAGGGAAAAGAAAAAAGAACCAAGGTGGCACTTGCCAACGAACTCTCAAGACTGCAAGGAAAGAAGAGACAGACGGCTGACATCTACGAAAAGGCTGCCGATGACCTCACCGAACAGTATAACTTCTACATCGGCACAGTGATAGCCCACCGGCTGGACAACCTCGACATCATGAACGAGGCATACCAGTACATGCTGGAGAAAGACCGAATCAGCAACGACAAGATGCTGAAGGTGATGAACGAAAAACTGGAAGCAGAATACGACATCTCTATCCTCTGCTCCGACCGTGACATCTCCAACAAGCCTATCTACAGAATGAAGCCATCAAAAGTACTCGTAGATACGGCGGCTCTCTGGCGACACATAGACGAGGAAAGCATCGACGCACGAATCGTGATGGTGAAGGAACAGATAGCCGACAACGACAGCAAGCTCTCGAACTATCTGGGTACAACAAGAATCACACCCTTCGCCAGATGGTCAAGCTACTGGCAAAGCAACAACAAGATAAGCAACAACGGCGACGTGGGCGTAAGATTCACCTTCCCTATCTACAACGAGAATCCACGAAAGCGCAAGGCTCTGGAAACGGAGAAGGAAATCATCAGAAGCAGCCGGAACACCGACGTGAAGGAAATCAAGCAGTCGGTAAACATCCTGCTCAAGAGAATAGAAAACCTGAACCAGGCCATCGCCACCGAAGCTTACCACATCAACCAGACCAGCAAATACATCGACATGCGAAGATTTGCCTACAAGAACCAGAAGCAGGGGTACAACTACCTGATGCGAATGGATGAATATACGGGACTCCTGGAAAGCATGGAGAGAATGTATAAGCTGATGTTAAACCGCGGACTCGCCATCATCAACATTGAGAAGGCAGTAAGCATCTACGACAACAACAATATATTCAAGGAAATAGAACTATGAATGAGTTTCAATATAATAATACGCCACAAGAACAGGCTATGGCCGACTTGCTGAAGTCGCAGAGCCACCGACTGGCCAGGCAGCAGATTATCTTTGCACTGATATTCCTGCTGGTCATCGTTCTGGCGGCATATTATATCATCACCCGAATGATATGGGTTATCTACGACGGATACATCACCCTGGATGAAAATCCGATATCTGCCGTAGATGACATCTACATATTGAAGGTGAACAAGGAAATAGGCGAGGTGGTACACAAGGGAGACACACTCTACTCCTACGTGCTGCTGGGAAACATCGTAAACCAGTATGACCCCAACATCCTGCCTACTGCTGTGAAGGAAACCCACGACATGGAGGTGCAGGCACAGCTGGCTAGAGAAGAAATTCCCGTGCTCAGAACCCGACTCGCCGAACTGAAGAAGCAGAAAGCTTCAGAAACATCGGATATCTACTACGGCCTGACCGACAACAGCAAGCGAAACGCCCTGGATGCGGAGATAGCCGAAGTGGAAGAAGAGCTGAGAAAACAGGCTAACAAGGTGGAAATCTACGCACGCGCCAAGAACACCACCTATAACTTCATGGCAAGAAGAGGTGCCGACATGCAGAATGCCTCGATGCCTTACTCAAACACAAGCCTCTACAGCCAGGGACTGATACACTACTGCTGCGCTCCAGCCGACGCCTACATCACCAAGATTAACGTGAGCGACAAGACGCTGGTGTTCAAGAGCGAGGAGGTGATGAGCATCCAGCACACCGACTATGCGGCGTGCCACCTGGGCGTAATTACCTACGTACCCAACTCGAAGGTGAAGTACATGGAGAGTCCTGACGATGCAGACATCATCATCAACAACGACCTGGAACTGAAGGCGAAGCTGCAGATGGTGGGTCTGAGAGTAGAGGAAATTCCGAAGCACCTGCAGAGCAATTTCTCGCACGATGCCAACGCCGTGGTAGCCATGTTCACCTTCCGCCCCAACCAGCGAGTTCCGGCATGGGTGATGAGCAACAAATTGCCTGTGAGAGTGAGAATCAACAAGTTGAGCGCCATGCTCGACCCGAGACCGCTGCCGATGTACACCATCCCAGTGGATAGAAACCAGAACGTAGTGAGAAGCTCTAAACTGATTACTACGGAAAAGAATAAAGAATCAGACAACACAGAGAAGAAATGATTGGACTCAGAAGAAACAAGCGTGGAGACATGGTGCTGACCATCGACAGCTTCATAGATGTTGACTCAACACCAGATATCCAGTCCGACTACTTCGATTGCATATACATCAATACGACGAGTGAGCGTGCGTTCCATGCAATCATGTTTGGAGCCAGCCCTATCCTATCGTATAAATGCAGCTACAAACCGTTATTTGCCAACATGGCGGTATCGGGAAAGGAACAGATGATTGACTACATCGTGGATGCTTACGTGAGCGACATGAGCAACGAGAAGGTGTACGAGATTATCGACAAGATTAAGAAAGCCAAGGAGAAATATGGCATCAAGCAAGAGATAGCACGACCTACTCAGCCCAACCAGCTGTTCTCCAACATCCTGAGATACCTGCTATCCAGAGACCTGAGAGTGCTGGGCCACCGGCTGATGGAGAAATCGTCGCTGGGTTACATCAACCCTATCTTCGAGCACTACCACAGCATGAGTCTCTTTCATCTTGCAGAAATGTTTACCTTCAAGAATAGTATGGTGGAATGCGGTGCACTGCGCAAGAGTCACTACCTCATCAAGGAGCACCTCTGCCCGAAGTGCAACCACAGCCATCTGCTCTACACGGAGTGCTGCCCCAACTGCGGCAGCTCTAACCTGAAGATTCAGAACATCATCCACCACTTCTCCTGCGCCAACGTGGCTCCGGAGAGTGCCTACAACGTGGGTGGTATGCTCATCTGCCCGAAGTGTCACAAGAAGCTGCGCCACATTGGTGTGGACTACGACCGTCCGGCGGTGATTTACTCCTGCAACGACTGCGAGAATTCGTTCACCACCCCACTGACCAAAGCCACCTGCTGCTACTGCCAGAGCACCTATCCGGTGAATGCACTGGTGCCGCGAGATGTGGTAGACTATGAGATAACGGAAGAAGGAATCCGTATGCTGACAAAAACTGGACTCATGTTCAGCAACATGTCGAACACATACGATAACTATATGGAATACTCGCTGCTGATCAGCCGCCTGCGCCGCCAGTTGCTGGAGACATACCGCAAGGACGAGCTGACCGTGATGGTGGGTAAGATATGGATACTCGACAAGAACCAGGAGACGGTGAGAATCAAGGAGTCTATCCAGGCTCAGTTCTGCCGCATCTTCAACAGTCACAAGGTATCCTACAACAACAACATCTTCTACGTCACCTTCATGGCGTTCGACGACATGAGCGTGGAAGCGGCACAGCAACAGCTGAGCAAGGAGATGTCGAAGGCCATCCGCAAGATAGCTACCGACATAGAACCGGAACAGATAGTATGCTGCGTGCTGAGCACGAAGAGAGCACTGACCAGCGGACAATATGAAGACTTCTTCAACCAGATGAGCTTCATAGAGCTGACGCCGGATGACTACTGCGGCTACGCAGAATCGCCAATATCGGAAGAAGAGGAAGTGAAACCACAGGAAACTCTCGACCTCACTCCGAAGGAAGACGACAAGATCATGAAGCGCGTGAAACTCTACAAGCAGCTGGTAGCCGTGCTCATCCTCATCGCCGGCGTACTGATACTGCTTTCCATCCTGACGCTCACCGTGCTGAGATAAGTAAACAGAAGAAAGGGAACTACGCCTATGTTTAACATTGCAGAAAACTTGAACCACTTCTGGGACTGGATATCGACACTCTCGCTGTCGAGCATCGTGAGCACCTACTGGTTTCTCTTCTACATCGAGATGCCTAGATACTACATCCTGGAATACCTGGTAATCTTCTGGCGACTGATGGACAGGAACAAGAGAGAAAAGGAAAATGAGATTGCCAAGTTCTATCTCTACCGAGAAAATCCCCTCATCAGCATCCTGGTGCCGGGTAAGAACGAAGGCAAGAACATCTATAAGATGGTGAAGTCGCTGAACGAGCAGACCTACCGGAACTACGAAATCATCGTGGTGGACGACGGTAGCGACGACGACACCAAACTGATATGCACCGACCTGTATCGTGCGAAACTCATTACGCACTATCTGCGACTGGAAACCCGTGGCGGAAAGGCAGCAGCCAGCAACTACGGAGCCTACATGGCAAGGGGCAAATACATCGTGAGCCTCGACGCCGACTCCTCGCTCGACCGCGATGCCCTGGAGAAAGTGCTCATCCCATTCTATCTGGATGGAGAGGTGAAAGCCGTGGGTGGATGCATAGAGGTGAGAAACTACAAGGCTACCATCTGCTCGTCGCTGCAGGCTTTTGAATACCTGAAGCGAATACAGGTGGGACGCATCGTGACCAGCGAACTGGGCATCTACCATATCATTTCGGGAGCCTTCGGCGCTTTCGAGACGCAGACGCTCAAGGAGGTGGGATACTGGGATATAGGACCGGGACTCGACGGCGACCTGACGCAGAAGATAAGAAAGGCAGGCTACAAGGTGAAATTCGTGGAGGATGCCATCTGCATGACCAACGTGCCTACCAAATGGTACAAGCTCTATCACCAGAGAATAAGATGGTCGCGATCGCTCGTGAGATTCCGCCTGCGCAAGCACATCGACATCCTGCTGCCTACCAAGAACTGGAGCATCCTGAACTGGATATCCAACATGGAGAGCGTGATGTTCGACTGCTTCCTCAACTTCCTGTGGCTGTGGTATATCATCAACCTGGCGATTACCTTCAACACACACATCGTGGAGGTGCTGGCACTGGGCTACTTTATCCGAGTATGCTTCTCGCAGTTTGCCTTCCTGCTGGTGCTTCTGGTAACGGAAAGAAAGAAGACGGCACTGTTCCTCTACAGGTTCACGCCGCTGATGTCGCCATACACAGGTTACTTCCTGCGCTTTGCCCGACTCTCGGCACATCTGCAGGAGCTGTTCTTCAGAACATCCTACAAGGATGCCTGGAATCCGAAAAAGACCTCCCGCTATGCTCAGCTGGAAGGTATCTAAGGTTTACTGACCTGGGAAACGGATGACAGGGAAACAGACGCCTGGGAAATGAAAATCAAAATAGAAATTAAACAATTAATAAAACGATATTATATGATAAACAAATCTTTTGAGTTTAAGATAGGAGTAATAGGATTGGGTTATGTGGGTACCCCCCTTGCCTGCTTATTCTCAAAGAAATATGAGACATGGGGTTACGACATCAATGCAGCCAAGGTGGATAAACTCGCCAACAGGCAAATGTCTGACAACAAGCAACTGTCGAAGGCTTTGGCTCACGGGCTGAAGTTGACGAGCGATATAGAAAACCTCAGAACCTGCAATGTGTATATCATCGCAGTGCCAACGCCCGTCAACAAGTCGAACAAGCCAGACATCAGCTGCGTAAGAAATGCCACACGCTCCGTGGGCAGCATTCTGAAGGAAGGCGACATCGTGGTATACGAATCAACCGTATATCCGGGACTCACCGAAGAAGTATGCGCCCCACTGCTTGAGGCAACCTCAGGACTAAAACTTAACCAGAGTTTCTACGTTGGTTTCTCACCAGAGCGCATCAATCCGGGCGACACGGTGCACACCATCGAGAACATTGTGAAGGTAACCAGCGGTTCTACCCCTGAGGCAGCCGCGATTATCGACAGTCTCTATGCTTCGGTACTTACCCACGGCACCCACAAGGCGCCAAGTATCAGGGTGGCAGAGGCCTGCAAACTGATGGAAAACTGCCAGCGCGACGTGCAGATAGCATTCTTCAACGAGATGGAGAAAATCTTCGACAAGATGGGCATCAGCATTGAGGACGTAACGGAAGCGGCAAAGACCAAATGGAACTTCGTTCCTGCCACACCGGGACTGGTGGGCGGCCATTGCATCGCCGTGGATCCTTACTACCTCATCAACAAGGCACAGGAGGTGGATGTGGTTCCGTCACTCCTCTCTACGGCACGCGAGGTGAATGAGCAGATGGCGGTTTGGATGGCGGGTAAGATCAAGAGTGCCTGCGAGAACAGAAAGTTCGTGGCTCCCGAGACCAACGTGCTGATTCTGGGCTTCTCTTTCAAGCCCGACAGCGACGACATCCGCAACACCAAGGTGGCTGACCTCTACATCAACCTGGTGGGAGCCGGCTACAAGACGACCCTCTACGACCCATTGGTAGACAGAGACGAAGTAAAAGAAGAATACGGAATTAAAGTAACCGGCGACGAGACGGTGCTCAACAAGCAGTATCAGATCGTTGTAATCGGAACGAACCATAAGATATTTAATAACATAGACATGAGTAAGATTCTCACTGACAAGGGTTTCATTTGCGATATCTATGGAATTCATAAAGCGAGAACTTAGGCATGCCCTAAAAAACGAGAACAAAGTAGTATGAGTAAGTGCAGAGTTTTAATAGTAGATGATATTGCTGAAAACATAGCACAAATGGTGAATATGCTCAGCAATCTGGACATCGAAATCAAGAAAGCCTACGGTGGCAAGGAAGCCATCCAGCTGGTAGAAACCTTCAGACCTAACATCATCTTGCTCGACTTGATGATGCCAGAAGTTAATGGTTGGGATGTAATTGAGCATGTAAGAGCTCGTTACGACAAGAATGAAATGATTATCATCATCACCTCCCTGCTCAGCAACAAGGACAACATTGATGAGTGTTACGAAATGGGTGTGAACGACTATGTGTCCAAGCCTATCATTCCGGGCCGCATCATCAGCTCGGTAGAAACACAAATGCGAAATGTGAAGTATGCGGAATATGAGCCTAAGGCTGAGCAGCATCAGCTGAACACGACGAAGCCTGCATCAGTAGTAGAAATGGATTCAGTCAAGCATATTGGCTGAATCCATTGAAATTATTTTTGAAGTATCGCATTAGCATGATCAATGCGATCTTTTGAAGGAGACTCTATCCCTTGCAAAGGGTAAGGGATACCGAGTTTCTCGTACTTATATACACCCAGTGTATGATAAGGCAGGATATCTATGCGCTCGATGTTGGTGAGCGTATCTAGAAAACTGCGCAGCTGCTGCAGATATTCATCCTTATCCGTGATGCCTGGAATCAGGACATGACGTATCCATACCGGCTTGTGTATATCGCTGAGATAGCGGGCACAATCGAGTATGTTCTTATTGCTATGAAGCGTCAGCTTGCGATGCTCTTCATCATTGATATGCTTGATATCAAGAAGAACGGTATCGGTAACGGCCATCAGACGCTCGAATTTCTCAAACATCTCCCCTTCTTTCCTAAAGGGTTGAGCCGAGGTATCAAGACAGGTGTTGATGCCACGCTGATGGGCTTTCTCGAACAGTTCGATGAGAAAGTCTATCTGCATCAGGGCTTCTCCGCCGCTCACGGTGATGCCGCCCTTGTCTCCCCAATAACTCTTGAATCGCTCTGCCTTATCCAGCAGGTCATCGGCACTCCACTCTTCTCCTACCCCCGTCTTCCAGGAATCCGGGTTGTGGCAGAACTGGCAGCGCATAGGACAACCTTGCAGAAAGATCAAAAATCGGATGCCTGGTCCATCTACTGAACCAAAGCTCTCTATGCTGTGAACAAATCCTTTATGCATTCTTTCGAAGATCATATACTCCCCACAATGCAAAAAGACTCATAAATAAGGCTATAACGCCCAAAAAAAGAAATACACCCATAATTATTTTATCTTTTTAGAAATGATTAAAAACAAGAAGCCCAAAAAGGTAAAGAATAAGACTATAAGAACTCCTAACATATAAAGAGTTACTTTATCTATATCTTCCTTCATGATGCTCGCCAGAAGAACACCACCAATAACTAACTTAGCAATGTCCAAACAGAACTTACTCGCTTCAGCAAATAAAGTTCTTTTCCCATCTTTTGATAAATTCATACTGCAAAATTAGTAAAATTATCAATATCTTACTCTATTTTACAGTTAAATAAGTTAAAATTGCCCGCTAAATATCCTCGGAAAGAAAATCTAGCGGGCAATCTATATGTTACAAAGAGACAAGAGGATTCTTCACTCTTCCCTCTTCATTCTTCACTTCCTTAGAGTCTCTCGTGAGCCTGACGAGCGATTACATCGAGCTGCTGCTCGCGTGTCAAGTCGATGAACTTAACAGCGTAACCACTTACACGGATGGTGAAGTTCTGGTACTCTTCCTTCTCTGGGTGCTCCATCGCATCCTTGAGCTTGTCGATACCGAATACGTTCACGTTCAGGTGGTGAGAACCCTGGTTGAAGTAACCATCCAATACACCTACCAATGTCTGGGCACGCTCCTCGTCGTTGTGGCCGAGAGCACCTGGACTGATGGTCTGAGTATTAGAGATACCATCGAGAGCATACTCGTATGGCAACTTAGCTACTGAATTCAATGAAGCCAAAAGACCATTCTTCTCTGCACCGTAAGATGGGTTAGCACCTGGAGCCAATGGAGCACCGGCTGGACGACCATCAGGCATGTTGCTGGTGAACTTACCGTATACTACATTTGATGTGATAGTCAAGATAGATGTAGTTGGCTCAGAATTGCGGTATGTATGATGCTTCTTGATCATGTTCATGAAGGTCTTGAGCAACCATACTGCAATCTCATCAGCACGCTCATCATCGTTACCGTAACGTGGGAAGTCGCCCTCGGTCTTGAAGCTGAGAGGGAAACCAGTCTCATCACGGATGATGTTTACCTTGGCATACTTGATAGCTGAGATAGAATCAACCACGTGGCTGAAACCAGCGATACCTGTAGCGAAAGTACGACGAACATCTGTATCGATGAGCGCCAACTCTGCTGCCTCGTAGAAGTACTTATCGTGCATGTAGTGGATGAGGTTCAATGTCTTCACATAAACGCCAGCCAACCAGTCCATCATATCCATGAAACGTGGCATGAACTCATCGTATGTCAATACATCACCCTCTACGGCGCGATACTTAGGACCGCACTGCTCGCGTGTCTTTGAGTCAACACCGCCAGAAACAGCGTAGGTCAAGCACTTAGCCAAGTTGGCACGGGCACCGAAGAACTGCATCTCCTTACCTGTCTGTGTAGCAGATACACAGCAGCAGATGCTATAGTCGTCACCCCAAACTGGGCGCATTACATCGTCGTTCTCATACTGGATAGAGCTTGTCTTTACAGAGATGAGAGAAGCGTAGTGCTTGAATGACTTTGGCAAGCGAGAGCTATAGAGTACAGTGAGGTTTGGCTCTGGTGAAGGACCCATGTTCTCCAATGTGTGGAGGAAACGGAAGTCGTTCTTGGTAACCATTGAGCGGCCATCCTGACCCATACCACCTACTTCGAGAGTAGCCCAAACTGGGTCGCCAGTGAAGAGCTCGTTGTAAGAAGGGATGCGGGCGAACTTAACCATACGGAACTTCATGACCAAGTGGTCGATGAGCTCCTGAGCCTCATCCTCTGTAAGAGTACCCTCGTTCAAGTCGCGCTGGATATAGATATCGAGGAATGTAGAGATACGGCCTACAGACATCGCAGCACCATTCTGAGTCTTCACAGCTCCGAGGTAACCGAAGTACAACCACTGTACAGCCTCGCGAGCGTTCTTAGCAGGCTGGCTGATATCGTAGCCATACAACTGAGCCATCTCCTTCAAGCCCTTGAGAGCCTTGATCTGCATAGCAACCTCTTCACGAAGACGGATAACGTCGTCGATCATCTCACGGTCGCCCATGTTAGCGAGGTCGTTCTTCTTCTCCTCGATGAGGAAGTCGATACCATAGAGAGCTACACGACGGTAGTCACCTACGATACGTCCACGACCGTATGTATCAGGAAGACCAGTAAGAATGTGGTTATGACGCACGAGTTTCATCTCAGGGGTATAAGCATCAAACACGCCGTCGTTGTGAGTTTTGCAATACTTGTGGAAAATCTCATGCAACTTCTCTGATGGCTGGTAGCCGTATGTAGTACAAGCCTGCTCTGCCATCTTGATACCGCCGTATGGCATGAAGGCACGCTTCAAAGGCTTGTCGGTCTGCAGACCAACCACCTTCTCCAACTCCTTAGTACCCTCGCCGATGTAAGCAGCACCATAAGCTGTCAATCCTGAAACCACCTCGGTCTCCATATCGAGCACACCACCCTTGGCACGCTCTTCCTTCTGGAGCTCCTTCAACATACCCCAAAGGGTATTGGTAGCCTGAGTAGGTTCTGCCAGGAACGACTCGTCGCCATCGTAGCTAGTATAGTTGTGCTGGATGAAATCGCGAAGATTTACCTCACTCTGCCACAAGTTTCCCTTGAAACCTCTCCATTCTGTTTTCATCATTTTGATATCCTTATTTTATAAGTTAATAATATATTTATTTTGTACACACTGTTTTCTTCAAAGTCCTGCTGAATCTTTATACCTTTTGTCTATAAAATTCTGCTATCGTTATTTTCGATGCAAAGGTACTATAAAAAAACGGGAAAAGAGAAGAAAAACCAAAGATTTTTCACCTCTTTCCCCTAAAATCATCATTTATAAGTAGCATTTCTGCACAAAACAAATTGAATGTGCAATATGAATATTACATTTGCTTCAAATTCAATGTTACATTTGCTTCAATTTCTTGAGATACTCTGATGAATCACTGCCAGCTTATGCTTCACAGCCTTCGAGATATCCGACGAATGAGAGATATCGTCGAGCGGTCCCAGGATGAGCGTGAGCGGCGTGCGGAGCTCGTGGGTGATATTGGTGAAGAAGCGCAGACGCTCCTCGTTGAGTTTCTGCTCCTTCTCGTGGTTCACCTTCTCTGCCCTGAGCTGGTACTTGCCCGTGGCGGGATCCAACTGTTCCACACCCGCCCAATAGGTAGAAATCCAGAGTTTGCCATCCTCCGATTGCGTCATACTGGTAATATCGTTGGTAGCAATGCTGGCAGCATCCTTGGCATCATCTATCACGCAGTTCAGTTCGCTGCTCGAGATGCCCTGTCTGTCTCTCCGCTTATAATAATTAAAGAAGCGGTTGCCATCAAAACGCCCTAAATCTGCCCAAAACGACTCAAAAATAAGCTAAAAACGATACATAATCGTATTTTTGAGCGATTTGTTACCTATTTTGAACGAATTATTTCCTCCTTTTTGCCCCAATCCATGTACCTTTGCTGCCGAATTACAACAACATTTAGATTTTCAAAACTAACAATAACTAAATCGACTATTCAAATTCATTAAGATTCAAAAAAAGATTTATGTTTTGAATAGGTATTAGGAATCTGAAAGGAAAAAGACTGTTAGTAGGGATAACTTAACTATAGACAACAACGACAAATACATAAATATAACGATAACAACAAATACATATTATATATGATGATATACAAAGCACTCTCAGTTCTCCTCTTGATGACGGGCAGCCTCCACATGATGGCAGCTCAAGATGGAACTACAGAATACACTATTCTTACCCAGAGCCCCGAACAGCACATTCAGCATTTCGGAGCCAGTGATGCATGGAGCATGCAGTTTCTCGGTCTGTGGCCAGAGAAGCAGCAGGAGCAGATAGCCGACTGGCTTTTCTCTACCGAAAATGATGCTTTGGGCAAGCCTAAAGGCATCGGACTCTCTATCTGGCGATTCAACCTGGGAGCCGGAAGCGAAGAACAGGGAAAGGCTTCGCAGATTCAGCCGGGCACCAGAACACAGTGCTTCCTCAATGCCGACGGCTCCTACGACTGGAGCAAGCAGGCTGGCCAGCGCAAGTTTCTGAAGCTTGCCCAGCAGAGAGGCGTGCCTTATTTCCTGGCCTTCTGCAACTCAGCCCCGGTTTTCTATACCCAAAACGGACTTGCCACCAACACGGGACGCGGCGGCACGCTCAACCTGAAGGATGACTGCTACGGAAAGTTCGGCAAGTTTATCGCCACTTCGCTCAAAGGCATCGAAGAGCACGATGGCATCCACTTCGACTACATCAGTCCGATTAATGAGCCTGATGGCCACTGGAACTGGACCGGACCGAAGCAGGAAGGTAGTCCGGCAACCAACCGCGAGTTTGCCAAGGTGGCAAAGGAAGTGAGCAAAGCGCTGGTAAAGAACAAGCTCAACACCCAGATATTGATCAATGAATCGAGCGACTACCGCTGTCTGCTCGGCACGCACATGACCGACTGGCAGCGAGGCTATGAAATCAACTCCTTCTTTACCAAAGACAGTACGCAAACCTATCTGGGCAAGGTGAAGCAACTGCTCCCCCTCATCGGCGGTCACAGTTACTGGACCAACACCCCTATCCCCTACATGAGAGAGATAAGAATGCAGATGCGCGAGGCGTGCAAGCAGAAGAACATCAAGTTCTGGCAAACCGAGATCTGCATCATGGGCAACGATGAGGAGATAGGCGGCGGAACCCCTTACGACTTCTCGATGAAGACAGCCCTCTATGTGGCTCGCGTCATCCACCACGACCTGGTGTATGCCAATGCCGAGAGCTGGAGCTGGTGGCGTGCTGCCGGCGGCGACTATCGCGACGGTCTCATCCGCATCTACAGCAAGGATGGCTGGAAAAGCGGATGGGCTGTGGATTCCAAACTGATGTGGGCGATGGGCAACTACTCCCGCTTCATCCGTCCGGGAGCACAGCGCTACGACATCGCCACCACCTCAGCCGATGGCAAGCAGATAGAAGAAGGCTTCAACGACCCTTACGGAGTGATGTGCTCTGCCTATCAGAATGCCGACGGCAAATGGGTGATTGTAGCCATCAACTATGCAGAAGATGTGAAACCGGTGAACTTCAAGCTCGATAATCAGGAGAAGAAAAACTGGCAGATGTACCGCACCAGCGATATCTCTGCCGAAAGTCTGGCACCCGTGGGAACCTGCGATGGAAACACGCTCCTAGCCCCACGAAGCATCACGACTTTCGTACAGAAATAAGTTAAGGAATAAGCTGAAAACAAGAAAAAATAGCCATTTATACTAAAAATTAACGAAAAATCCTCATTTTTGAACGATTTATTAACGTCAAAAAGAGGATTTTTCTGTAATTTTGCAATCGCTTATCAGAGATAAACTGTAATCAAGCAATAATCGCTTATCAGAAATAAACTGAATATAGATAAAAACGTATTAAGATTATAAAACAAAAAAAGATATATGACATTATCAACTACAATCAAGACACTCGCCCTTGCCTCTATTTTGGCTCTGGCTCCATCACAAATGATGGCGGCAAAGAAGGGAGGTACTTTCACGACAGGAGATAAGACATTTCTCCTCAATGGCAAGCCTTTCGTGGTGAAGGCTGCCGAGTTGCACTACCCACGTATTCCTCGTGCCTACTGGGAGCACCGCATCAAGATGTGCAAGGCTCTGGGCATGAATACCGTCTGCCTCTACGTGTTCTGGAATATACACGAGCAGCAGGAAGGCAAGTTCGACTTCACAGGCAACAACGATGTGGCTGCTTTCTGCCGCCTCGCTCAGAAGAACGGCATGTATGTCATCGTTCGTCCGGGTCCATACGTTTGTGCAGAATGGGAAATGGGCGGTCTGCCTTGGTGGCTTTTGAAGAAGAAGGACATCCGCCTTCGTGAGCAGGATCCTTACTTCATGCAGCGTGTTGAAATCTTTGAGAAGGAAGTGGGCAAGCAGCTGGCTCCACTCACCATCCAGAATGGTGGTCCTATCATCATGGTACAGGTGGAGAATGAATATGGTTCTTACGGAAAGGACAAGCCATACGTGAGTGCTATCCGTGACATCGTTTGCAAGAGTGGCTTCGACAAGGTAAGTCTCTTCCAGTGCGACTGGTCTTCCAACTTCCTGAACAATGGTCTCGATGACCTTACCTGGACCATGAACTTCGGTACAGGTGCCAACATCGACCAGCAGTTTAAGCGTCTCGGCGAGGTTCGTCCGAATGCTCCTAAGATGTGTTCTGAGTTCTGGAGCGGCTGGTTCGACAAGTGGGGAGCCCGCCACGAAACCCGCCCAGCCAAGGATATGGTAGAAGGAATGGACGAAATGCTGAGCAAAGGCATCAGCTTCTCTCTCTATATGACCCACGGCGGAACCAGCTTCGGCCATTGGGCAGGCGCCAACTCTCCTGGTTTCCAGCCAGACGTAACCAGCTACGATTATGATGCCCCTATCAACGAATGGGGATTGGCTACTCCTAAGTTCTACGAACTGCAGAAGATGATGGCGAAATACAACGACGGCAAGAAGTTGCCAGCCGTGCCTAAGGCTCCGATGCAGATCATCAAGGTGCCTGAGTTCAAGTTCACTGAGTACAAGCCTCTGAGCTATGGCATCGGAAAGGAGAAGGAAAGCAATGCTCCTCAGAGTTTCGAGGATATGAACATGGGATGGGGAACGATGGTTTACGAGACCCAGGTTCCTGCCATCCAGGGAACATCTACCCTCACCGGTGAGTTCCACGATTTTGCCCAGGTATATGTGAACGGTAAGTATGTTGGCAAGATAGACCGTGTGAAGAACGAGAAATCACTCGAATTGCCAGCCATGCCACAGGGTGCTCAGCTCACCATCGTGGTAGAAGGTATGGGACGAATCAACTTCGGCCGTGCCATCAAGGACTTCAAGGGTATCATCGGCAACGTAACCCTCACCACTCAGAAGGAGGATTGCGAACTTGCCCTCACCCCTACCCGATGGAACAACAGTAGCATCGCTGATGATTATCAGACGGCAGTGAAGGCACTCGCCATGCCAACCAACAAGATGCGTGGTCTGCAAAGCAAGGCAGGTTACTATCGCGGCTACTTCAACCTGAAGAAGGTGGGCGATACCTTTATTAATATGGAGGCATTCGGCAAGGGACAGGTTTATGTAAACGGACATGCCCTCGGCCGCTTCTGGCAGATTGGTCCTCAGCAGACCCTCTATCTCCCTGGTTGCTGGTTGAAGAAGGGCAAGAACGAGGTCATCGTGCTCGATGTAGTAGGTCCTAAGGGTGAAGCAGGCAAGCCAGGTTCTAACGTGGCTCCTACCGCTTTCTGCCAGGATCATCCGGAGCTCGACAAGCTGAATCTCGAAAAGAGCAACAAGCACAACGAGCCTGGCCATCGCATGGATCTCAATTCTGCGACTCCAGTATTGAAGGGCGAGTTCAAGGCTGGCAACGGCTGGCAGACCATCAAGCTCGACAAGCCTGTAACAGGTCGCTACTTCGCCATCCAGGCAGAAAGCAGCCAGAGCGGCGACAGCCAGATTGCCATCGCCGAGGTTTATCTTCAGGATGCCAGCGGCAACCGCATCGACCGCAACAACTGGGTAGCCTTCTATGCCGACAGCGAGAAGGGCAACTCAACACTCGACAAGATGTTTGACTTGCAGGAGAGCACTTACTGGCAGACCGAAAAGGGTGCCAACTTCCCACACCTCGGCATCGTGGATATGGGCAAGGAGGTTACCATCTCAGCCTTCGAGTACTTGCCACGTGCCGAGCAGGGCGCTCCAGGCAGCGTGAAGGCATTCAAGCTCTATGTAAAGAAATAATAGTTTTTAGCATAAGTTTATATAGAATATTTGTGAAAGTTAGTTAGAATGACAAAGAGGCGAGTCGTGAGACCCGCCTCTTTTATTTATACAACACATAAATCATGAAGAAAACTTCCTTATTTAAAACAACTTGTCTCTTTTAAAACAACTTGTCAATATCTACAGATAATCCTACCTGAAGATTCACGCCATCGGTGATAGGACTGTTCAGATAATAATACTTCGGCTTATATCCGAAGAGATTATCCAGCGCCGCAGTCACCTTCACCGCCTTGCCGATGCGCTGCACCAGCGAAAGCTTCCAGATGGTGTAGGCAGGATAGCTCACCGTAAGGGTTCCCTCGCTTACATTATAATAATTCTTGTACTCCACGTTTTCTACACCCGAAAGATAGCGGCCGCTCAAGCCGATGTTCAGTCCATAGTTCTTGGTAAACTGATGGTCGTAATCCATGCGGGCATTGAAGGCATGCTCACGAGCCGGAATATACTGGTTGTTGATGGTGTTGCCATCCTTATCCTTCGCCAGCTGCTCCTTGGTATAGGCATAGGTGAAGCGGGCAGAAAATCCGTTGTTCCATCGTGCCTGCACGCCTACCTCTCCTCCACACACGCTGTAGGAATCCAGATTGGTGTAAGGCAGATAAGGCAACTTATCCTCTACACTCTTGAAATAAGGAGCCGATGTAGACAGCTTGTTCTTCACCTTATTATAATAGAGGGATGCCGTATAGTTGTAATGTCCCTTGGTGTATTCGGCAGAGAGATTGAAGTTATGACTCACCTCCGCCTTCAGATGCTCGTTGCCTTCCACAATCCAGATGCCGCTCATATCGAAGTTGTAGTATTTCTCCTTCAGCGATGGGGCACGGAAGCCCATACCGTAACCTGCTCTCAGCGAGAGATTGCGAATCGGGGTATAACGGAGATTCAGCTTCGGGGTAACATGCGAATCCTTGCCATCCGAGAAATAGTCGTAGCGCAAGGCTCCCACCATCTCCCATTGATCCGAGATGCGCCAGTCATACTGCGCAAATACATCGAAGGTATCCTGCTTGCGGGTGCCATTGCTCAGATTGGTATTCATCAGATAATCGTGCATATAGTCGGAACCGATGGTCAGCACGTCGCCGCCCTCGAATGTGTGGTTATAGAGCAGGCGGAACGTGTTCTGCACATTGCTGTAGTCACGGATGTCCAAATGGCGAATCTTCTGATAATCAGACTTATCATATTGGTCGAAAGCATAGCTCAACTGCAAGGCATCATCTGTAGTGATATCCCAATTCATCTTCAAGCCACCCGAGAAATCACGATAACGCTCTGGTAAATCGGCTGTTCTCACGGTTTCGCGGAAGAAATAACCGGCACGTCCGGTGAGGCTGAAGTTCTGGGTTGGACTCCATACCAGCTGGTTCTTGAAGTTGGCGGTCTTATCGCCATAAACAGTAGCAATGACGCGGGTCACGGGATTTTCGGCACTATGCACATTGTAATTATCCAGACGGTTGAAATTTGCCGTAAACATATTGTTCCAATGCTTGCTGTTCAGTCCGAAGGAAGCGCCATATCGCTGCTCGTTATGCTTGGCAAGTCTGCCGTTCACATTCAGCGTCCAGGGTTTCTTGCCCTTCTTGGTGATGATATTGATGACGCCGCCCGTGGCATTGCTGCCGTAAAGGGCAGAAGCTGCACCCTTCACAATCTCGATGCGCTCCACATTGTCCATGTTCAATCGGGTGAAATCTACATCATCCATTGTCTCGCCAGCCAGTCGCTCGCCATCTACCAGAAAGAGAACGCCCTGTCCGCCGAATCCGGAAAAGTTGAGATGGGTCTGCTGGTTCATGGCATAAGAGAACTCCACGCCCGGCAACTCCTGCTGAAGCAAATCCTGCACATTGGTGGCATCGAGCTTGGCGATATCCTTGGAACCGATCACTCGGGTCTGGATAGGTGTATCCTTCAGGAACTTAGGGGTACGGGTGCCCGTAACCACCACCTCGGTGAGGTCAAACTGGCGACTGATGGAATCGAGATAGGCCTCGTAAGCCAGGGAGTCACGGATACTCTTCTGGTCTACGCCCGGCACATTGTCATGGGTAGGCACATTGTCGGCGCTGGCAGAAAGCGCTGCGCCAGCCGGAAGAGCCGCCATATTGGCTAATAATATCGAGTATAACAGATATTTCTTCTTCATTGTTTTCGTAAGGATACAATTAATATGGATATTTATAATTAATATGGATATTTATAATTGATAGTCATCCAGCACTTTACGCCCTTTGGCGAGAGATAGTTCTCTAGCTGGATAGCGGCGTAGGTACCATCCTTCAGCCGGAGGATGAACACATGGTTGTTGAGCGAGAACGATGGCGGCATCGGTGGAATCTCCATCGAGAGCCACGAAGACAACACCTTGTTTATGGCGATGCCCTGCGATGGCACGGAACCCAGAAGCATCTGCTCCTGACTGTCCCAAACCTCATTCTCAGACCATTCATCTTCGGTAAACTGCTTGTTATGGAAAGCTTCACTGGTTTCAGGCAACTGGTCCATGGAAGTATAGCTGGTTTCCAGAACGGCCCCGCCATTGGTACGCACATTGTTGCGATGCACGGCAAACGACCAGTCGCTTGGTGCCCCCTGCTCGGCAGTAGGCACGAAATAAGTAAAGGTATTCTTCCTGATGCCTTCGCCGAAGACATCAAACCAATACATATATTGTCCTGCCTTTCTGCCCGCTGTGGCAGCAGCATGCCCGGCATCCGATTCATCCTTCTCGCCCGTGGCAGTCATCGGGATAGGATACGCCTCAAACTCGGTCTGCGCCTTCAGCAGGGCAGCCTCTTCACCAGCCTCCGTCAGTTTCTGCAACTTTGGTAAATCCACGTAATACCAATCCGTCCAACTGGTGGCATTCATCACAATCTGTCCCTTAGCCGGCACTATCTCCTGCGGCTCATCATATATATCATCAAAAATACCGTTGCAGGCAGTAAGCATCAGCATGCCCAAGCCTGCAACGGTCATTTTCAGATGATTCATTTTTATCCAATTCGTCATCTATTCTTGTTTGTATGATAATTGATACTCTATTTCCTGCGAAATATCGCTTTCTTGAAATCTTTCAGTTTTATTTCTTGAAATATTTCTTGCCGTTTACGATGACTACACCCTTGTAGCTCTCGCTGACAACCTGACCGTTGAGGTTGTACATCTTGCCATCGTTCTTCTTCTGAACATCGTTCTTGACAGAAGAGATGCCGGTAGCCGCGCTGTTGAAGCTTGAAACGATGCCGAAAGGCATGGCACCCATCTGGAAGGTATTCACGATGTCGGTAATCTTGCTGCCGTCATACTTCACGAGGATGTTGTTATCCTTCGCAGAATTGAACTCAAAGTCGCCATCCATGGTCTTGTTGCCATTCTGCTCTGCTGTGAAGTGGAAGCTCAAGCCATCCTCCTTATAATCACGGTAGAAGCCACCCTTCTCCTCATCGTAGGTCAAGCCCTTCACGGTGTAAGTACCCAGAGTCAGGTTGCCCATCAGGGTGTTATCCAGTGTATAGGTAGGAACCTCAACATCCACCTTCTGCACATCGCCATCCATATACTTGCGTACATTGTAGGTTACGCCCTCGTTGGCATAAGGGAACATGCCGCCTACATTCACGTTGATAGCGCTGGTAACAGCCTTTACATAATATGACTTGATGTTGTAAGTCATGGCAAAAGGCATAGCGCCATACTGGAAGACAGCCTTCAAGGTAAGCGAGTTATCTGCCATGTTATAGGTACCAGAGATAGATGAACCTGTGATGTTCTTCTCAACGCCATCCACGGTAACCTTAGAAGTAAAAGCCTGGTCAGCCATAGTGATTACATGATTCCCGCCCATGGTGAAAGCCACGTTCTTGATGGTGAAAGAAGGAATGGTCTTCATGCCCTTCATGGCAGGAAGAGTGATATTGCCGGCACTCATGCTAGCCATTTCAAACTTCACGGTATCGCTGGCATTCTCTGTATCCTGATTCAACACGTTCATGGTTGAAGCACCTGCAAAAGTCAAGGCACCATGCATCTGTGCCATCATATTACCTGCCAACATTGTGGCGAAGACGAGAGTAAAGAATTTCTTCATATCTATTTTCTATTATTTGTTTATTAAAATTATTATATCTATTTTGTTTCACTTATCGTTTTGGGGGTGCAAAGGTACGGAGTTTCCTCCATACCTGCAATACCCATAAATAAGGATTCTCATCAATACCTACTTTTAGGTATCCAATGAAAGAAGCAACTCGAAAGAAGCTTCTTACTCCTTTATTTCAATCTCTCCCCCGTTATCCTTGGCGTTGTAAAACCAGAAACCGAGAATCAATCCTACAAAGACCAGCAGGATGCCTACCATCTCTGCAACATGGTTGCCCGGATCCACCCAAATCTCCTTGAAGAATCCGTTGCGGGCTGCAATCTCCACAGCCGTCCACAATACGATGACGTTGGCAAGCGACATGCGCAGGTTTCTACCCCAATGACCGATGTACAACTGCTTCTTGAAGATCATGCCCGAACCGATGAGACAGAGGATGCCGATGGCATAAGTCACAGGATGAGTGGTGCCGAGGAACACCGGGTCGTAGCAGAACATTAATAATAGGTATAAGCCCCACATCATGATGTTCCACTCCATAAAGGTAACGATGCTGGCATGATGAGCCATCGGACGAAGCTCTACATGGTTCTTCACGCCGCAATGGTTCTGAATCCAACGGATGAAATTGCAGCCCGTCTTGGTGCAGAATATATACATCACCAGGAACATCATCCACATGCCGAAAGTGGCTGGCATAATGAGATATTCAGGGCGTGAGCCACGAATTTCCTTCAGTTCCGCACGGCTGAATTCCTCCAGCGGAGTGCCGTTGATGGTATAGGTATGATGCACGCCGATGCCATTCACATATTCTGTAGCAGTCTGAACCACGCCATTGCCCACCAGGTCGCAATGCACACCATAGCGCTGGGCATAATAAGCCAGCAGGAACTCCACCCAGCCGGTCCAGAACAGCAGGGCACCCGCCATACCGAACACGGTCTGTTTGGTATCACCCTTCACGAATACGCCCCAGATGGTAATCACCAGTCCCACGAAACCCATGGCAAAGGCAGAATAATGCAAGGTGGCAGGCTGCATGGTATGCTCCATGATAATCATCAGCGCATGACCCAAAGGCATCAACAACAAGATAATCAATATAGACCCTATGGTCATTCCCAAGTTTTTTGTCTTCATCATGTTTTATTTCTATTTATTACTACTTATTACTATTTATACTGTTTATTATTATTTCAAATTGGGTTGCAAAGATACAACTATTTAGACTTTTTCGCAATACCTAGAAATAATGATTTGATTTCACTCGGTTTATCACCATAAATGATGATTCAAATTCATCAGTCTTTATCATTAGTTTCCCTATAAATCATGATAAAGCCTGATATTCTGCCCCTTTTGTTTTTTTTATACTTTCTTATGCCGCAATCTGAATACTTTTGCGTATCTTTGCACCACAAATACAAATTCATTATTTATGTTGACAGATATTGAAATAGCTAAATCAGTTAAACTGCGCCCTATCAATGAGGTAGCAGCAGAACTAGGAATTCATGAAGACCAGGTTGAAAACTATGGTCGCAACATTGCCAAGATTACTACTGGCGACATCGATCCTAACAAGTTCAAGAATCATCACCTTATCCTCGTTACCGCTATCAGTCCTACCAAGGCTGGTAATGGCAAGACCACTGTATCTGTGGGTCTCGCCCTGGGTATGCAGAAGATTGGCAAGAAGGCTGTAGTGGCTCTTCGCGAACCATCTCTGGGTCCTTGCTTCGGTATGAAGGGTGGTGCTGCTGGTGGCGGTTACGCCCAGGTTTTGCCTATGGATAAGATCAATCTCCATTTCACTGGCGATTTCCATGCCATCACCGAGGCTAACAACATGATTGCTGCCCTCCTGGACAACTATCGTTTCCAGCACGAGGCAGAGGGATTCAAGTTGAAGAAAATTCTCTGGCGCCGTGTGATGGACGTAAACGACCGTGGTCTCCGCCGCATCATCACCGGTATCGGCGATAAGAACGGCATCGAGACAGAGGCTGGCTTCGATATCACTCCTGCTTCTGAAATCATGGCTATCATGTGTTTCGCAACTAGCGTTGACGACCTGCGTCGTCGCATCGACAATATTCTCCTCGGTATCACTGAGGATGACAAACCATTCACCGTCAAGGACATGGGTGTAGGCGGAAGTATCGTGGCTCTGCTCCTCGATGCCCTGAAGCCAAACCTGGTTCAGACCACAGAGGGCACTCCTGCCTTCGTTCACTGCGGTCCGTTTGCCAACATCGCCCATGGCTGTAACTCAGTGATGGCTACTGCTGCCGCTCTGGAGTATGGCGACTATGCCATTACTGAGGCTGGATTCGGTGCCGACCTCGGTGCAGAGAAGTTCTACAACATCAAGTGCCGCAAGACCGGTCTGCAGCCAGACCTCACTGTGCTCGTGGTAACTCTCCAGGCATTGAAGATGCATGGTGGCGTAGCTCAGGAAGATATCAAGAAGCCAAATGTAGCTGGCATGGAGGCTGGTTACTGGAACCTCGATAAGCACGTGAAGAACCTGCAGAGCTTTGGTCAGACCGTGGTTATCGCCTTCAACAAGTTTGCCACCGATACCGACGAAGAGATTGATGTATTGCGCAAGCATTGCGAGGAGATGGGTTGCGGTTTCGCCGTGAACAGTGCCTTCGCCGAGGGTGGCAAGGGTGCGATGGAATTGGCAGAGCTGGTAGTGAAGACTATCGATGAGCATCCATCTGCTCCTCTCTACTTCACCTACGATGACGATGAGCCAGTGGAGAAGAAGATTGAGGATGTAGCCTTCAACCTCTATGGCGCCGGCAGCGTAACCCTGAGCGATTCTGCCAAGGCAATGATTGAAGAAATCAAGAAGTTGGGTGCCGAGAAGTTCCCTATCTGTATTGCCAAGACCCAGTATAGCTTCTCTACCGATGCCAAGGCATACGGTCCTACAGAAGGTTTCGAGCTCCACGTTCGCGACATCACTGTCAACATGGGTGCCGAGATGATTGTAGTCATCGCTGGTCCTATCATGCGAATGCCAGGTTTGCCAAAGAGCCCACAGGCAGAGCGCATCGACGTGGTAAATGGTGAGATTACTGGTCTTTCTTAAGTCCCACAGATTTCACAGATTCACACAGATTTTTATATAAAACTGTTCGCCCTGAAAGAGCAAAAGCGTTCGATAGACAATGCTTTTGCCTTTCAGGGCGATTTCTTATCTCATGCTGAATTCACAACCGCAATACAATTGGTTGTAGAATTCATTCTCTTTCAATAATTCTCCTCGGCGATTCTGCAAACCGCCTTTTCTCCAGTTCATATCCCACCACTCTACATCCGGGCATCCCTCTACGGCGATATGTCCGGCAGCATCAATCTGCCTGATATTCTTCCATCTCGACGAAGCCAGCGTAGTGGTAAGCAGATGGAAACCATGCTTCTGCGCATACTTGGCCGCATGCTTCAGGCGATAGAGGAAACAAGCTGAGCAGCGGCTTCCCCTTTCCGGCTCATTCTCCAAACCCTTGATGTTGGCAAGCCATTCCTCATGGTCGTACTCATCCTCCACGTATGGCACGCCCTGCGCCTCCAGGAATCGCATCAGCTCGTGCTTGCGAATCTCGAATTCCTGCTGCGGATAGATATTGCTGTTGCTGAAATACACCGTAGGCTTCATACCATTACGAAGCATACACTCCACGATGGCAGACGAACAAGGGGCACAGCAGGCATGCAGCAATACAGCCTGACCATCGGCCTTGCTTCCATCAGGGAGAGAAAGTTTCACGAATTTATATTGTTCTTCTACTGGAATCTTCATTTTTACTTTGAACTTTAAACTTTGAACTTTTTACTAAAAAAAACAAATGGAGTACAATCTCTCGACACCCCCCATTTGCCCAAATATATGCGAAAACTAGTGCAAAGTTACGATTATTTTCCGAATCACCAAATTTTTAAGCGATGATTTTTCAAATTAATCTGTTTTTCTCGCCTTTTTTACCAAGGCTTAACACTTTGCGCCAGTTTTTAACTATCGTAGCTCTCGCTTCAGGGTAATCACGGTCATTTCAGGCCATGCTCCCAAACGGAACGGGAAGGTACCGCCCAGGCCTGCAGATACATAAAGCAACTGCCTGCCCTGCCAGTATTCGCCGCCCCACTCCTTGAAAGCCATCTTGGCAGGAGTCAGGTTGCCAATCTTCAACTGTCCGGCATGGGTATGACCAGCCAGTGTCAAGTGGGCACCCGTCTTCTGCACCTCTCTGCGCCAATGATGCGGGTCGTGGGTCAGCACAATCTTAAAGGCATCCTTCTCCACCCCCTTCATCGCCTTCTTCAGATTACTGCGGTTGGTAAACGGCGGCTGTCCCGCATTCTCCACACCGATAATCTCTATCGAAGCCATGCCATGCGATATGGTGAAATGCTCGTTCATCAGCTGGTGCCATCCCATCTGCTCCTGCAGACTGAACAGCAGTCGTCTGTTCTTTTTCAAATCCCTGATGCCATGATGCGTATTGTATTCGCAATAGTCATGGTTGCCCCACACCGAGAAGATGCCATCAGGCGCATGCAGTTTCTTCAAATCATCCACATAAGCCTCCACCTCGCTGGCATCATTGTTCACCAGGTCGCCGGTAAAGAGCATCATCTCCACCCCCTCGGCATTGGCACGTTCCACCACCTGCTTCACGAAGTCAGAACCCTTAGGGAAGGTACCCAGATGGAAATCGCTGAAATGCAGAATCTTGTATCCGTCGAAATAAGGAGGAAGATCGGGCGATGAATAAGTAACATATTTCACCTCCAGCCGCTTCCAGCCCGCCACGAAGCCAAAGAGGAACCACCCCATCACAGCCAGCGCCGGCAAGATGGCGAAGAACCAAGGCATGATGAAATCGAAGAGGATGAACACCACCTTAGGCATCACGGAGAAGAGAATCAGCGTGAAGAGCACCCTCACCGACTCCCGATGAAACTTGCCCAGTTGCAGTCCCATCTCGGCAAGGAGGATGAGCAACGTGGGAACCCACCAGAGGATGGCAAGCAGCAGAGGCCATTCGCTCACTCCGATATGCCAGAGCCACATATCTGGCACCATCGAAAGCGCCACGACGCCCACGACATACAATATCGATCGAAATATCTTTTTTATAATCTTATTCATATACCTATTATTATAGATAGCAGCATCTGGTTTATTACAGATTGCAACATCTTGCTGCAAAGGTACTGCAAAACGGAGACACTACAAAATAAATCCCCATTTTTTTATCCGTCAAGCCAGATTATTCCATTTATTCAGCAAGTCAATAATCCCCCTTCTTTCGTTTTAACTTTCTTTTGCTAAATCTCACGCAAGTTTTTCCTTCTTTCGTTATTTTACAGACAGAACATCTAAAGAGAGAATCAACACGTGTACTCTAGTTCTAATAGATAATAGTGAAAAAATAAACAAGAAAGGAAAAGAATAAGTATGAGAAAAATAGAGTTCAAGAAGGCGTGGCTGGCAGTGGCACTGCTCCTGTCAGCCCTCACCTTCCAATCGTGCAACAACGACGATGACACCGATTGGGATCGTATTTTACCAAACGCATTGGTAACAGTAAAACAGAATGGCGATGCCTGCTATTTGCAGCTCGACGACAACACCACGCTGCTCGCCAAGAACCTCAACAAGCCATTCGGCGACAAAGAGGTGCGTGCACTCGTCAACTACTCCGTCACCAATGAGAAGAGCGACCTTTACAACCAGGTGGTTCATGTAAACTGGATAGACAGCATTCTGACCAAGAAGCCAGTGCCATCTCTGGGTTCCGACGAAGCAAACAGCGAGAAGTATGGCAACAACCAGGTAGATATCGTTCGCGACTGGGTAACCGTAGCCGAGGATGGCTATCTCACCCTCCGCTTCCGTGCTCTCTGGGGAGGTCAGAAGCCTCATTACATCAATCTCGTAACAGGAGTAAATCCAGAGAATCCATACGAGGTAGAGCTTCGTCACAACGTAAATGGCGACCCTCAGAACTACTGGCGTGATGCCCTGGTAGCCTTCAATCTCAACGAAGCCCTGCCAGATACCAAGGGCAAGACGGTGAAGCTCACCATCCGCTGGCGTTCAAGCCAAGGCTACAAGAAGGTAGATTTCGACTACTGTTCCCGCAAGTCCATCACCAGCACCAGGATGCTGGAAGGCTATAGCGAAGCTGGCGAAAGCATCAGATAAAAGAAAAATCTGAAAAGGAAAAGGATATATGGAATAAAAGGAAATAAGGAAACAAAGAATCCCCTGATGACAACTCCCCCATCGGAGTTCATCAGGGGATTTTTGTATTTATTAGTATACACCATTCGATACAAAATTAATCTTTTCTCATGAAAACACAAAAGAAAAAACCCAAAAACTTGCATAAAAGAGAAATATTCTAGCTGTATGGTAGAAGTTTTTCGTGAAAAGTTTTGGAGATTAGGAGACAAAGTGTTATCTTTGCCATCAGATTCAAAAACGAATAATCAAACTGAGTTATGATAGTAAGACCAAAGCGCATTTATCGCAAACGCATACCATACGGCATGCAGAATTTTGAGGATGTCATAAAGGAGGATTGTTACTATGTGGACAAGACTCCTTTCATAGAGCAAATAGAAGAATCCAACAAGTATTTCTTCTTCATTCGCCCTCGCCGTTTCGGCAAGAGCCTTACTCTCTCCATGCTTGAGAATTACTATGATATCAATAAGAAAGACAAGTTTGAGGAAATCTTTGGCAAGCTTTACATCGGTCAGAATCCTACACCGGAGCATAATACATATCTCATCATCCACCTCAATTTTGCCGAGGTAGCAGCAGGATTGGATGATTATAAGGATGGACTGGACAACCATTGTCGCCTTGTGTTCAATTTCTTTTGTGACATCTATGCACATATTCTTCCTACTGGTACCAAGGAAGGATTGCAACAGGAGCCTGATGCGGTATCCAAGTTGAGATTTCTTTGCCAGAAGTGCCAGGAGGTGGGAAAGAAGATTTATCTCTTCATCGATGAGTACGACAACTTCACCAATATGATTCTCGCCCATGAGGAGCATCTTGTGAGGTATCGCAACCAGACCCACGGTGAGGGATACTTGCGCCAGTTCTTCAACACCATCAAGGGTGCGGCTGGCAATACCCTGGGCAGAGTGTTCGTCACGGGAGTAAGCCCTGTGACCATGGATGACCTGACCAGCGGATTCAACATCGGAACCAACTACTCGCTCTCACCTGACTTCAATGAACTGACGGGATTTACCGAGGAAGAAGTGAGAGAGATGCTGGATTATTACGGCAGCGTCCTGCCGTTCAATCACACCACCGATGAGCTGATCAAGGTGATGAAGCCTTGGTACGACAACTATTGCTTTGCCGAGGAGAGATATGGTGAGACCACCATGTACAACTCGGTGATGGTGCTCAACTTCGTAGATAATTACATCCGAAGCGAATACCAAATCCCTAAGAAGATGGTGGAGACCAACATCCGCATCGACTATGACAAGATGCGAATGCTCATCCGCCACGACAAGGAGTTCGCCCATGACGCCAGCATCATCCAGCAGTTGGTAACCCAGGGATTCGTGACAGGTACGCTCAACGAGAACTTCCCTGCCGAGCGAATCAACGACCCAGACAACTTCCTCAGCCTGCTGTTCTATTTCGGCATGGTGACGATAGACGGAACATACAAGGGTGAGACCAAGTTCATCATCCCGAATGAGGTGGTACGTGACCAGATGTACACCTACCTGCTCGACACCTACAAGGAGAATGACTTGGTATATGATAGATATAGCAAGGGTAAACTGGAGAGCAAACTGGCATACGATGGACAATTCAAGCCATACTTTGAGTATATTGCCGACTGCCTGAAGAAGTACTCCTCCCAGCGAGACAAGCAGAAGGGAGAGGCTTTCGTGCATGGCTTCACCTTGGCGATGACGAGCCAGAACAAGTTCTATCGCCCTATCTCAGAACTGGACAATGACGGCGGCTATGCCGACATCTTCCTCTCTCCGCTCTGTGACATCTACAAGGACATGGTGGATTCATATATCATCGAGTTGAAATATTGCAAGAGCCAAACCACCGATGAGCAAGTGAAAAAGCTCTTCGAGGAGGCTTCAGCTCAAATCTCTCGCTATGTGGACAGTGATATGGTCAGAGAGGCGGTAAAGACCACAAAGCTCCACAAGCTGGTGGTCATCTACCGCGGAGCGGAAATGGTGGCTTGCGAGGAGATATAAAATTTACCCCACATTGCAGCCACTCGTTATGTAACTGTAACTCCTTGACCTGTGTGCTGGCAATGCACATAATTTCATAAAGAAGGCATTAGATTATTACATATCAAATAATTCATATATCACTGGTTATCAAAAAAGGAAATAAAGAAACAAAAAATCCCTGATGAAACCTCCCCCATCGGAGTTCATCAGGGATTTTTTGTTTTTGATGGGTATTAATCACGATGTCTTGGTTCCGGCTCCGCTACCATTGCCGGTTTTTCTTCCGGCAATTCATACCTTCTGATATGATGATCTTCCAGGAAGATATGGTTCAGCGTAAAGGCCAGCGACTCCAGGGTCTTCTCCCTGACAGCCGGCTTCAGTTCGCATTCCCAGATAACGATGGTATGCCATCCCATTTCTGCCAACCGATGCAGCACCTCATGGTCCCGTTCCCGGTTCCTCCTGATTTTATTCTGCCAGAACTGGGTATTCGATTTCGGCATCACATAATACTTGCACCCTTCATGTCCATGCCAGAAGCATCCATTCACCAGAATGCAGGTACGATACTTCCTGAGCACAATATCCGGTTTTCCCGGCAACCGTGGATGATTGAGCCGATACCTGAATCCCCTAGCCCACAGGAACTTCCTGACAAGAATCTCCGGTTTGGTATCCTTGCTTCTGATTGCCGCCATGTTATGGTGGCGCTGTTCTATGGTCATTCTATCTGGCATACGCTTAATTTATTAAGACATCTTCTTTCTAATCAAATAAGTTTTTCAAACTATATGCTCCTCTATATGAAAATATTCCGCAAACTGCGGAACTTTTCTCGGATTCATTGTCAGACCCAAAATCGTCAACAAGCTGTAGACGATTTCAAGATGCTTTTTCTCATTCATGAGAATTATATAAGCGCAACGGCTTGTATCTTATGAGCAACGGCTACATCGCCGATGATTTCATTTACGAGAAGCAGAGTGATTAGAGACACAAAGAATATTTTCACCACGAACAAAACTATCCCATAAGGAATGATATTTGCTCCGTGGCGAAACAATCTGTATAAGACAATTCGTATCTAAAACCAAGCGACTCATGCCATTTTCAATTTATGCAAATCCATATTATTGATTTCATCAAGTTTTTTCTGGTCAAGCACCCCCGAATCCCAAAGTTCATTCAGGGTCTCATCCATTTTCTTTGAATAATAAGAATACAACAATTCTTTTAATTCCTCCAAACCTTTCTGAGAATCATCTACTTGAAACATCTGCAAGAGATGTACTTGTGTACTGTTTAATACCATTGCTGCCATAACTTTTTCATTAAGACATCCTACATTTTGTTGCAAAATTAATCTTTTCTCCTGAAAACACAAAAGAAAAAGCCCAAAAACTTGCATAAAAGAGAAATATTTCTTATTTTTGCATTATCTTAGTAGGAATTTAGAGGAAAGGGCGAAAAATGGAAAAAGAAAACAACAGAATACAATTACCCCTAGAAGAAATCAAGCTCGCCTTCGCTGCATCATGCATTGAGGGAGCCGCAAGAAAGCTAGGGTATCATATATCGAGATATACGAAAGAATGAGAAAGGTTGATTTAATCAACAAATTCATTCTGCCCCACTATGATACGCTCCATACAGAAAGTAAAGAGTATCTTATAGAAGATGTCATAGAGTGTCTAACTAATTGGGAGAAGAAAGCTTCTCATCAATAAATACTTAGTATATAATGGAACAGAAAAAATATAAACAGATCAACACCAAGACGCCTGAGATTCAAGAAATGATTCTCAGCTATCAGATAGGAGGCGTAGCATACGAACTATCACAGCGCCTGGAGATTTCGCCAACCCTGGCTCTCGATCTCTTCTATCGCAGCAAAACCTGTGCCCAACTCCACGATAAGCGCACCGGCTTGTATCTTATGAGCAATGGCTACATCGCCGATGATTTCATTTACGAGAAGCAGAGAGGATACTAAGCCGCATTTTTATACCAGAGCCATCTGAGCCCCCACACGCCCTGAAAAGGCAGAAGCTCCTAGCCCAGGGTAACACCCTGGGTATAAGCGCAATCAGCATTGCGCCCCGTAAGGGCAAAAGCATTGTAGCAGGAGCAGCAGATACGAGGTGAATTCAACCAGCAACTTCGTTTAAAAGCGAAGAACTTTCCACAGTTTTTTAGAATCATTCTATCATATACCTCATAAATCGTGTAATAATTCATAAAAAAGAAGGCTTTTACTTGGAAGTTACAAGTTTTTATCTTATCTTTGCGGTAGAAATAAAAAACGATAATTATGAAGTCAAGGGAATATTATATATCACTCATCACTTCTCATGCCGAAGAACTTAAAAAAAACTTCGGCATTAAGTCATTACGCCTTTTCGGTTCAGTGTCAAGAAACGAACAGAAAGAAGGTAGTGACGTTGATATATGCGTAGACATGGAACCGAAAATGTTCCTTGTAGTACGCCTGAAACGTTTTTTAGAAAACCTGCTGGAATGCTCTGTTGACATTGTAAGATTGCACAAGCATATCAATCCATTCCTCCTTAAAGAAATAGAACATGACGGAATATACATCATCAAATAGAATAATTGGAACCTTAATACAAATTAAGGAAGCCATTAAACAATTGCAAGATTGGAACAAAGATGTACAGACTGTTGACGATTACTATTGTACACCAGAAGGAATGAAGAATCTTGCAGCTAGTTGTATGCTTATCGAGGCAATTGGAGAGGGAGTTAAGCAAATTGACAGACTAACTCAATCTCACCTACTAAATGAGCGTCCAGAAATACCATGGCAAGATGTTATTGGCATTCGCAACCATATAGCACACGGCTATTTTGATATTGATGGAGACATCGTGTTCGACGTCATCAAAAATAATCTTGACGACTTACTAGCAGCTATAAATTATTTTATATCAAAATTCTAAAGTCTGTGTTGTAGCCTTCTGCCCCCCACACGCCCTGAAGGGGCAGAAGCTCCTAGCCCAGGGTAACACCCTGGGTATAAGCGCATTTCGCCTTAATTCTCAATAATTCTTCTTCTGAAAGGCCTGTATATCTCGCGATTTTATCAACAGTTTCATTTTCCATCAGCATATTCTTAGCTACTTCTATTTTAGCCTCTATGATAGCTCCTTTATATGCTGCAATATAGTCACGCATCACCTTGATTGCATCATCATATTTCTCTTGATCTTCCTTGCAGAGTGCAGTAATATCCTCTATCACAGCAAGTTTCTGGAAGAGTTCATTTCCTGCCAAAGAAGGTATTTTGTCCAATATACTCATATTATTTAATTCTATTAAAAGAAAACATTCTTATATCAATTAACACCATTCATTGGCAAAATTAATCTTTTCTCACGAAAACACAAAAGAAAAAGGCCAAAAGCTTGCATAAAACAGAAATATTTCTTATTTTTGCAGCAAAATAAACTGTAGAAATATGACAACTGAAGAACAATATAAAAATTTCATTAAGAATTGCACTACCTCACCAAAAAGTGTCAACAACTATAGTGACTTTAAGCGCATCAATGAAACTGTAGCCAAAATCAAAGGAGTTGATTCCTTTGATATCTACTCTTGTGTACATACCAAAGAACTACAAGATATAATTGATTCACTTAACAACAATGAAGAATTCAAGCAGTATGAGAAAACTGGCAGTAACCAGTATTCTAACGCCCTAAAGACATACATGCGATTTCTTTACGCTAAAGAAATTTTCCAGAATGAAGCTAAAAAGATAAAGGCTCCTTCAAATCTTACTCTTCAACAGATTTACTATGGCGCTCCTGGTACAGGTAAATCAAAGACCATCAAGGATTTGACTTTTGGTGAAGATGTTATTCGTACCACATTCCATCCAGACTCTGATTACGCCTCTTTTGTAGGTACTTATAAACCTATTACAGAAGAAGTTGTACTCCGAGATTGTAATGGCAAAAAGGTTATTGATGAGGAAACCGGAAAGGTTGTAAAGGAAGACAGAATTGCCTACAAGTTCATTCCTCAGGCTTTTCTCGAAGCCTATGTTGAAGCGTGGAAGAAACTTGGATCCGGCAAAAAGCAATATCTTATCATCGAAGAAATAAACAGAGGAAATTGTGCCCAGATCTTTGGTGACCTGTTCCAATTGCTCGATCGCAACGAATATGGTTTTTCTGATTATCCTATCGTTGCAGATAAGGATATGCAGAAATATCTTAAAAAGGAATTTGAAGGATGGGAGATTACGAATAAAGACAAAATCAATCAGCTCTATGGCGAAGCCAATATGATAGGCCTCATCATGAAGGGAGAACGACTTGTTTTGCCTTCAAACCTCTATATTTGGGCAACAATGAATACCAGCGACCAGAGCCTCTTCCCTATTGACTCTGCCTTTAAACGTCGTTGGGATTGGAAGTATGTGCCTATTCGTGAAGGACGTGACAAAGAAACCAACGCTAAACTCAACTGGTATATCAACACGGGTGATAGGCAATACGACTGGTGGTCATTCGTCAGCCAGGTCAACAAGTTGATAGGTTCACTTACCAATTCTGAAGACAAGAAACTCGGCTATTTCTTCTGCAAGGCAAAAGATGGTGAAATCGATGCCGATTTATTCGTAAGTAAGGTTATCTTCTATCTCTGGAATGATGTGTTTAAAGACTATGGTTTCGATGACAAGGACTTTCAGGATGAAGAAGGCAAGATTCTGTCTTTCGACCGATTCTACGAGGATAAGAACGGCAAGACTAACGTTGATATAGCTATCGTTAAGCAGTTCTTGGAGAATTTGGGAGTGGAGGAATACATTTCAGAAGAAGAGGATTCTGATGATTCATACGAAAACGAATCAGATTTGGAACTTAACAATAATACCAATAGCAATCAGCGTTCATACGACAAGACGAAATATCGAGTTAATGGAAGCAGCGAACTCCTAAATAAGGGAGAAACGGCTCTTGCCGTAATAGAATATCTGGTTAATAATAAGAAAGAGACATATTCTGAAATTTTAGCAGATATAACCAGATTTATCAATCCGAAGAAGACTGATAGAATAGTTATAAAGGTAGAGGACTATCCTCAATGGAAAGAGAAACATAAAAATGACAAAGGTAAACGTTGGTACGACGATAATCCTTTAACAACAATAGATAACGTCAAATTTTATTTTACAACACAATGGGGCATAGATAATATCGATCTTATTATTGAATTAGCAAAATCAAAAGGATGTACTGTTGAATCCGTAAAATAACATAACATGAGAATCCTCATAGAAGAACATCAGTATCAGGCTGAACAGATCAGGGATGTCCTGCACGGCATTGACGCCATGCAGGACATTGATGGCAACGTCAGCGTTAACTATGTTGGGTATTACTACAATACCCAACTGAACGATTGCGTCTTTATTTTACCAAAGGTACTGCTGGAAGACACTCCAGAAGGCGAAAGAGTTTTTGGCAAATACGCCCCAGAAAACATCGTCAACCTGAACCAGAACAACCCTCTTTCTCAACACGAGAAAGACTTCATCTACGAGTTCTCTGTCTGGATTTACCGCACCATCGAGGTTTACAACAATACCACCAGAAACGGTATTGTATATCACCAGAAAATAGCATGTCTCGGAAAAAGTACCAGACAAATCAACAACACATTCCTCGATATTCTGCTGGCTCTCATCGACTTCAACAAGCATAACCAGGATTTCATCTTCTTCATCCTGAAGAACATCCATTCCGGTTACAACCGCATTCATTGGTCAAAGACCATAGCCACCACGAGTGCCATCATCAGCAAAAACAGCCCTGTTTATACCCATCCTGTCAACAGGAAGAAGCAGATCAACTTCGATGAAGAGTTACTGATTATTTTCTATTCTATCCTGAACTATATCAGCGAAAGATATGGTTTCACCAATCATATCAACTGCAATTTCCAGTTAATCACAGGTTATCGTTTCAAGACTTATCTGGATGGATTAGGAAAGACCAGACTCCTCCAGATTAAATACAAGTACTTTTCGGATAAAGCATTATTTCTCTGGCAGTTATGCTATGACTTCTTTGACAACGCCAAGCGCATGAACATCCAGAAGGAACGTAAAGAGTATCTTCTGGTTAAGAGTTTCAATATCGTTTTCGAAGCCATTATTGATGAACTTCTGGGAGAAAAGAACATCCCAGCTGGTCTGAAAGAACAAGCTGATGGCAAACGCATAGACCATTTGTACACCTACCAGAACCTGATTACAAGCAGAGACCCAGAGCCTGTTTATTACATCGGTGACAGTAAATATTACAAGCTTGGTCATTCCATCGGAAAGGAATCTGTATATAAGCAGTTTACGTACGCCAGAAACATCATCCAGTGGAACCTGAACCTCTTTATGAACGACGATAAGGACGATGAAGAACTGCAATACGACAAGCGTAATTTTGGCAACGTACCCAAGCTTCGCGATGACCTGACGGAAGGCTACAACATCATTCCGAACTTCTTCATCAGTGCAAAGATGGCAGAGAATCTCTCTTTCTCAGACCAGATTTCGTCAACCGACAGGGAAAAGAAGTGCTTCAACACCCAGCATTTCAACGACCGCCTGTTCGACCGCGACACCCTCCTAGTCTTCCATTACGACGTAAACTTTCTCTATGTCGTATCTCTGTATGCCCGTCATAATGAGCACCAGAAATTTTCCTGGAAGAACAGAGTCCGCAAGATGTTTCGGGATGAAATCCAGAAAATGCTGGATGAAAGATATGAGTTCTATCGCCTCACGCCAAAAGAAGGTACTCAAGTAGAAGAATTTGTTAGCAGGCATTTCAGAATGCTTATCGGCAAAATCTTTTCTCCTTCAAAAGACAATGATTATCTGATACTTGCACTCGAAAAGAACAATTCTGATGAGAAGCTAAAAGAAGAGATAATAGAGGCTGCCAAGGAGAAATTCCATCTAGAGGAATTTGCCTTATCAACTAACGGCAAGATTGACTAGCGTATTATAAGATACTTTCCACTATCCCAACATCCGCTGCAGCCCAGTCGAGATTTTTCAACTCTACAGGGCTGCACCATTTGCTATCAGCATGCTCCCTTCTCTTGAACCCATCAGCCTCAGCTTTTGGAGTACATAGATAGGCTGTCATAGTTATCGAGAAATCGGGATACTCGTGATTCACGGTCACCAGCTCCTCTCCTACTTCTACAGGATACTCCATCTCCTCCATCAACTCACGAGCCAACGCCTGTTGAGGAGTTTCACCAGGTTCTATCTTGCCACCAGGAAACTCCCATTTATAGCTGGTATATTCAAACTTCGTCTTGCCTTTCTGCATGCAGAGATACTTGCCATCATGGCAAACTACAGCTGCTACTACATTATAATGTTTCATTGTCTATTCTCCTAAAATATAATTTACTCCATCCACTGGAAATCCTCCTGCAATTCCTGCGGCAACGGATTGTCCATGTGAATATCATACAATATGGAACCATTCGTCGTTGCTTCCTTTCTTGGATTCTCCAAATGCCCTGTTCCGATATAGGTATATGGCAGAGTGATACCATTCTCGGCACTCACCTTTCTCACAAATACCAATACCCTTTTGGCAGCCCGCTGCAAAGCCTCATCCTTGGCAGAAATATGGGCAATACTTTCCCACTGAAAAATATCCGGAGCCAAGAACTTGTCATTATACTTCAGATGATCATCCAGGGAAGCATCCTTCTTCAAACCAGCAAAAACATACATATTGCCATTCTTATAGTAAGTGCCATACTGATTGTGCTTCGGATTCTCCAATATCTTCAAGAGCACCTGGTCCTGGCGATAATCCTGCCATAACAGGAAATCTTCTTTCGTGTCAGCATACCTTGCCTCATATTGCGTCAGCCCATAGTTGAGCAAATCTTGCAGATATGCCTCATATTCCTGTTCTCTTTCACCACACAAATGCACTTCACTCTCTTTTATCTTCACCGCATTTCCATCTTCCAGGAATCGCAAAGCGTGCTCCAGTTGCTCATACTTGATACCTGGGATCTCCTCCTGGATATTGGCTTCTATATGCGATAACGTAGTCTCTCCGTTCAGTAAATTCTTGATTACCAAATACTCGTGTTCTCTTACCAAAGGCAAAAGACTTGAAAGATAATTGATGCAAGCTATCTGCTCTTCTGAGAATACAGGCAAATCCTCTTCCTCTATACCCTTCAAGAAGCCATAATAAGAATTGGTTTTCTTGGAACCAATCTTTATCTTCATGAATTTCAAGAGATTAGGAGCATAATCACTATTCATATAATCCATGTGCGATGGATAAGACGAAGTCTTCAGATATGCCTTGAAATTCTGATAATCCATCTTCAGATAGTTGATGCGATTGAAATTCTCACTCTCTATCTTGTCGATGATTTCTTCCTTAGAAAGGTCATCGATGTGTATCTCAACGCCATAATCATCCAGACCCAAACTCTTGAAATCATTCCTTACCATAAACTTCAAGAGTTTCTTTTCCAAGATGGAATTGCGGGAAAGACTACCAAGCGCCAAGGCTATATGAACGCTACGCTTATAGCTGTTGCCGATGAAATCGAGTATCGTAACATAAGGCTTGTTGGCATACTTACGAAGTCCTCGACCCAATTGCTGTAAGAAGATGGTACTCGATTCCGTTGGGCGCAGGAAAAGCACCATGTTGACACCAGGAATATCCACACCCTCGTTCAGGATATCTACAGCAAACAGGATTTCCAAATCCCGGTTTTCATCTTGCAAATCATTATAAGCACGAATACGTTCACCGGTCTTGTTCTTACCACTCAAGAAAGCTGTATGATAATAATCACCCAGATTATCAGCCATCATTCTAGCATGCTGGATGTTTCTACAGAAAGCCAGAGCCTTCAGTTTCTGTCCTTCCATACGATGTTTTTCAATCTGTTGATGGATAAACTCACAGTTTTCCGGTGTAGAAATCTGCGAAATCAAACGGCGTTCTCCTGAAGCTGTCAAGCCATAATCAACCAGTTCGTCACGAATGCCGAAATAATGGAATGGCACAATCAGATCATTGATGATGGCATCACGAAGTCGCAACTCGTATGGGATATTATTACCGAAAATCTCTACTACATCCTGATTATCCATACGGTTCTCGGTAGCTGTCAAACCCAGCAGGAACTCTGGCTCAAAATAGTCGATGATTTTCCGATAACTGTCCGCAACAGCATGATGACACTCATCGATGATGATATAATCGAATTCCTTCTTATCAAAGAGTTCGAGTGAGCGACACATAGATACATTGGTAGAAAACAGAAAATCTTCTTCTGTTTCCTTTGCTTCCGCATTATACAAGCCGCAAGTTTTAGAGCCACCAAATACCTTTTGGAATGTCTCTAAGGATTTCTTCAAGATAGAGCCCTCGTGCGCAATATAGAGTAATCTGTCTGGGTTGAAATTGAGCGCATCAAATGCTGCCAGATATGTTTTTCCGGAACCTGTAGCAGAAATCACCAAAGCCCTCTCCTGTCCGATGGCACGGTAACGATTCAATTCACGAAGTGCTTTACGCTGCATATAGTTAGGCTTGATATCGGAATTCGCCATATCGTAATCCATATCCCAACGCTCTATCGCAAAACTGAGTTTTGTAGAGTAATCCTTGATTCTATCCTGTGATAATTCATAAGTCTGGTTCCAAAGATTTTCAAACTCATTCTTTGCATCAAGATAAGCCTCGGTATCACGGTCGCAGCTTACAACCAAATCCCACTCTATGTTTTTCAACAAAGCATAACGGGTGATATTAGATGACCCAACAATCATCTCGATTCCATCTTCCATCTCGAAGAGATAGCCCTTGGAGTGGAATCCATTGGTAGAATAGTTTTTCTCATCGTGGAAGCATTCGTCATCCAGATGGCATTCAAAATTGGGATACCGGGTTAGGCCCATGAAAAAGTTCAAAGATTCCACATCCGTGAAGTTCTGATAGGTAGAAGTGATGATTCTTCCTTTGGCGCCACGTTCTACAGCAGCCTTGATGTCCTTAGACAGGAGTACCAAGCCGGCTTTCTTGATAAAGCTGACCGAGAAATCAAATGCCTTGCAGCGACGCAAGTTCATCTGAATGGTTGACAAGAAGGTTGTCTCTGTATAATTTGTTAAGAATCTCGATTTCATAAGCCTTGTATTTTATTTCAAATGCAAAAGTACAAAAAAGATTCCACTTACGTTACTTTTCTCATATTTTTTTTTCAGAATATTGGCTATACACAGCTATTAGGAATGCTAACATATATTGTTATAGGAGGCCAAAATAAAACTGTCACAACTGTAATGTAACGCTTTTAGTACAAGTAAATCCTAACGATTAAAAGTATATATTACTGGCTATCAATACTTTAAATCTAGTGACCCTGCGTTTTACAGGGTCACTAGAATAGGTAGGTCTGGCTAATTTACTGTATCTACCAGTTGGCTGTCTCTACCCATACGCAGCGTTTCGCTGCATCATGTGGATTAACACTCTGGTTTACAGCTATATACTCTTTTTTAGTCCTATGCATCAAATGCTTGATTATGCTTGTCACGATTAGCTGTGGCTTGAGAATAATGATAGCAGCGAAAAAACAAAAAAAGTCAGGTCTAGCGACGCTGCGAAACGCAGCATTGCTAAACCTAACCTAACTCTTTTGCTTGCTTTCATTACTTTTCCTTAACTCACATGCAGCTCATTACTCCGAGCGACGTACCAATGGCTGTAGTCAATACAAAAGTTACTTACCTGCGTTCTTACCATTCCGTGGAGTGCACTTTACTTTACGATACTTAATGTTCCCTGTCCATTTTTTTAGTGAGTAGTGAGTAGCGAGCAATGAAGGAATGGTAAGTAACTCTTGGCTTTCTAAAAAATCAGAGGGGGACGATTTCTCTGAATGACGGTGCAAAGGTACAACTTTTCTCGGATACCACCAAAAAACACCCTGCACAGTTCCGTTAAGCAGAATTAACATTTGCAACGGATTCAGTTAAAAATAAAAACTCATAGATCTTTGGGTGAGAAAACTATGAGATGATACCAGGAACTCTATGAGATGATATCTGGAACTCTATGAGATGATATCAGGAAAAGCTTAGTGCGTTTTTGCTCTCATTTAGCTCAAAAACGTTACAGTTACAGTTGTGACAGTTTTTTTTCGAAGGGGGTACCCCGCTTTTTGCAAGTTTCAATCTGTAAGTAGTATATAATAACTTATATATATATATATAATATAAGTTCCTTCTATATAACGAAAGAAAGAGGGGTGCGAGAAAAACTGTCACAACCGTAACGTAACGCTTTTTGCCTCACCAAGCGTTCATCGAGAAATCGCACAGAGGGCAACAGAATGTCTATTTATTTCACACAAAGATAGTCATACAACTAAAGGGTATACAGTCGTACAACCAAAAGATGTATGGTCGTACAACCAAAAGGTATATAGTCGTACAACTAAAAGGTATATAATCGTACGACTAAAAGGTATATAATCGTACGACTAAAGGGTATACACTCGTACGACTAAGAGGTGTATACTCGTACGACTATTCAGGTTGTAGTTGTACGCTTTAAAGGTGTTGCGACTAGGCTCAGCAGACGTGCTGACTGCAGTCTGCAGACCTGCCGACTAGGCTCAGCAGGTCTGCTGAGCCTAGTCTCAACAGTCAAGAAGATACCTTCCCGAACCCCGAAAGAGACCTTTTTGAACCCCGAAAGAGATATACTTGAGCCCTAAAAGAGACGTACTTGCAACCACGAAGAGACGTTCTTGCAACCAAGAAGCCCTACGCTTTATCAAGGAAAAACCAACTCATAATTTGTGCTTCTGCCACCCTCTCCTGTGGGTCTCAATATGCCCTTGGCTATCAAATCCTTGATGTCACGATTGGCCGTGTCCTGAGAACAATGATTTATCTTATACCATTTGGAGGAATTCAACTTGCCTTCAAAACCATCAAAAAGCATGTTGAGAACCTTACGCTGACGCTCGTTGATGGAAACCATGCGATGCGCATCCCAAAACCTGGACTTGCGCAATACTCCTTCTGTTTTCGCAAAAGCAGCTTCCAGCGCTAACTTCAATGTCTGCAAAAACCACTGAATCCAAGGCGTCACGTCAAGACCACCCTTCTGAGCCTGCTCCAGATATTGATAATAATCTTTACGATGATTCAGAATCTCAGAAGAAAGACTATAGTAACGCTGGGAGGTCTGATCGGCACGAGACAACAACAGCTCTGTCAATGTTCGGCATATACGACCATTGCCATCATCGAAGGGATGAATCGTTACAAACCAAAGATGCATAACGGCTGTCTTCACCAATGGATCAAGCGTATTTTCGGCATCAAACCAACAAAGAAAATCTGACATCATACATGGAACGTCCTTACTTGCGGGAGCCTCATAATGTATCTTCTCATGGCCTAAAGGTCCAGAAACAACTTGCATAGGCTCTTCTCCCTGACGCCAATTACCCACTAGAATTTTATGGATACCACTTCTTCCCGTAGGAAACAAAGCTGCATGCCAGGAGAACAAGCGTTCGGCATCCAACGGCATATCGTAATGCTGCACAGCATCTACCATCACCTGTACGACTCCTTCTGTATAATGATCGGAGCTTTTCAATCCTTCATACTCCAAACCTAACTGTCGTGCAACAGACGAGCGGACACTGTCTCGATTCAATTCCTCGCCTTCAATTTTTGCAGAGTGTACAATTTCCTGAGTCATAGACTCCAGCATAGACAGATTCTGTTCTTCAAAACCGAACATGGAAACTCTACCCAGCAATTTGCCTCTCAGCAGATTGATTTCTGCCAGGATATTGCTGAAACTGGTATCATCCCATTGCATGCGGGGCCAGCCTTCCTGTTGCCATATATATTTAGTACCTCTCATCATTGTAGTCTTTTTAATAATGATTTCAAATTCTCCCTGCAAAAATATACATTTTTATCGAATACTGCAAGTTTTGCGGAGATTATTTGCCTTATTCTCCGCAAATTTGCGGAGAATAGCCATGAAAAGGATAGGAAAAGGGATCATGCAAGAACTCCTGATGCATTCCGCTAAGCCCCCGAAATGCAATACAAAATAGCGGTAGAATATTTAGCCTTAAGGATAAATATATTTAGCCTTAAGGATAAATATTTTTTGCCTTAAGGGAAAATATATTTTTGCTTTTGAAAAGGCTTCATGACACATTGCTCTCCAATCTTACCGTCGTTTTTTTCAATATCAGAAGAAGTTATTGTCGGTTTTTCTCCACTATCCGGTAATTTGTCATCGGCAACACTAGGAATAAACAGCGTCATCTCTACCCTATCGGGACGATTTGCTATATTTATTCTCCGTTTATTTAAATAAATTTCGAGCATCAGGAAGCTTGACTCCTGATGCTTCCGCAGTAATCTTCATCCCTATTTACATTGTAATAGATAAATAATAGGAAAAAATAAAGAGGACCTATAAGGTGTCTTTAATGGACAACCTCATAAGTCCTCCCTTGTTTTGTACAAGTAGATGCTTTTAATGCTTATGGTATCACAACTTTTTTACTTGTTCCATTTGTATATTTCACAATGTGTAGTCCTTTCTTATCCGATGGAATTCTGCAACCCGACAAGTCATAATGAGCTATCACCGTCTCACCTTCAGTGGTCATTACACTACTAATGCCACTAGGAACAAATTCCTGAACATCAATGAAGTCTTTCCATACCTCAGCATGGGCATAAGCATCCAATGACCCTTGTGGCACATAAAGCGTTGTCAGTTCCTTGTCTGTAAGGTTTAAAGCTGATAAAACACGATCTACATATATGTCCAACCACGGGTTATACACACTCGTTGTCATCTGACAAACAGGCGGTATGTTGCGATAAACATAAATCTTACCTATAGTATCAGCAGAAAACACGATTTGACTAACCAGATCTTCTATATATTTACCAATCTCCAATGTCTTGAATTTCCAAGAATGATGTAATTTATATTCTGCTAAATTACGACCATAATAGAGATTTTCCAGAGAGTCAGTATCTACAATCCATGAATTTCCTTCCACGTGCAGGCTATCCGTTCCATCTTCCAATCGTAAGGTTCTCAGAGAATCCCCATATATGGTTGTTAAGGTGAGAACTGAATTTGGAATAGATAGATTGCGAATAGCGGTAGCTTTGAAAGCATCACCATAAACAGTCTTCACCCCCTGTGGCAGAGTTATCTGAGCCAAACTAGAGCAACCACTGAAAGTATATGCCTCTAAACTTTCCAAAGATGCAGGCAAGTTCACCTCTTTCAGCCCGGTACAACCACTAAATGCTCCCTGGCCGATGAAGGTAACACTATTAGGAATCGTGATACTCTCCAAACCTAAAGTATTCTTGTTTTCGTTCAATAAATTATATGCAAAGGCCTCGCCTGCAATACTCACACAATCATCTTTTACGACAATATGAGTATTTGATGGAATCACGCCTTTATAAGAGTATAGAACATTACCGACGTAAACTATTCCGTCAGCTTGACGCTCCAGCCACTTTGTGCCGTCAAAAGCACCTGTACCAATTTTTTGCAAGTGAGAGAATCCCTGGATATTATCCAATTTGCTACAATCGCAGAAGGCATTATCACCTATAGTAGTCAGATTCCCTGGCAATGAGATAGAGGCCAAACTATCGTTGTAGGCAAAGGCATAATTACCTATATGAAGCAAATTGTCTGGCAATTCAACAGATGCCAATCTACTGCACGAAGCAAAAGCACTTTCATCAATAAAAGAGCCTTCAGACACCTGTTGGCTAGTACTTCTTGTTTCGCCTTTTTTCTTCCATACCAGTTTTTTTAAGTATTGACATTGGCTAAACGCACTTTTGTCAACGAAGCGGGTATTCTGCGATATATAAACAGTCTCGATGCCCTGACAGTCACTAAAAGCATACGGAAGGATCCGTTGAACCGTATAAGGGACAACCAAATGTTTCAGCTCCTCTCCTTGGATAGTCAAAGACCAAGACCCTGGCTTTGATCCTTTATCCCATACTATTTTGCACCACTGTTCCAAGGTGCCCTCATAGGTAATATATGAATATCCAGCAAAATAGAAAGCACTATTCTCTGCTCGTTTGAAGTTCTGACCCAATGTAAGTTTTTTCAACTTACTGCATGCACTGAACGCTGCTTCTTTTATAGTTTCACACCTTATGATGGCTGAGGTAAACTTACAAAATGAGAAGGCATCATTGCCTACATATTTTACTGTTGAAGGTATCTCAATAGATTGGAATCCTTTAAAGCAGGTAAAAGCATAAGCTGGGATGGAGTCAACACCAGCTGGTATCACCAAGTCTGTCACTAGATGATAACGTTCCAACTTTGTGTCGTCTGTCACAAAGAAATGACTGGCGTTACTTAACGGATTGGTATCTTCAGGATAACCACTTACCAAGAATTTGGTACGACACCAGTCTTTCAGCGTTCCATTATAGTAAACATGCAGGTTCTTCAAATTATGAAAGGCAGCATCACCCACGCTCTCGATGTTTTTACTCAATACAATTGCCTTCAACGACTTACAACTAAAGAATGTACTTTCCTCTATTTTCCTTACTCCATCAGGAATGACAATGGAGTCTATCTTACAATCAGAAAAAGCGGCGGAACCTATTGTCTGTAACCCAGCAGGCAGGCTTACTGTAGATAAACCAGAATTACTGAATGCCCCACCGCCGATACTCTTAACAGTCGTAGGCAACTTTATAGTAGATAAAGAGACGCATCCCCAGAAGATTCCATTAGGAATCTCCGTCATACCATCAAATAATTGTACAGAAGAAAGAGTTTGACAATTCTCAAAGATGCCATTTCCTAAATGTACAGCACTGACAGGAATGGACACCTCAGTGATTCCCGTGGCAGAAAAGGCATATTCCCCAATAGAATCGAGCGTGGCTGAAAATGTCACGTTTTCCAAAGCACTACATCCTTGAAAAGCATTATTAGCAATAGTATCAACAAGTAGTGTTGTACTTTTCAACGTAGTACAATTGCTGAAACCTTCAGCTATGCCTGCTGCCTTAGCTATAGTCAAAGAAACGAGGTTCAATGATGATCCCCAATCCCAAGAATTATGCAGAGGCTTTCTACCGATATATAGGTCTTGGACAGTACATCCTATATTGTTCAACACTATATTAGTCATGCCGTCTTCAATCCTAAAAGACAGGAACGAACAACCCAAGAAAGCATCATTCTCGATATTCTCTACAGAAGGAGGAATCGTGATTTTCTGTAAAGATGTGCAATTATTGAAAGTGTCCCATTCGATTGTCTTCAAACTGTCTGGCAACGAGATAGACTCTAATGAAGTACAGTCTTGAAAAGCTTGACTACCTATTGTTCTAATGGTATTCGACCATGAAACACTCTTCAGCTTCTGACAGTTTTTGAAACAACACCATGGTACTGAATCAAGGTTGCGAGGCCAAACCACGGAAACGAGCTCGCTGCAATTTTCAAAAAAAGGAGAGTTTTCATCATCTATCTCACCATTGAAATCCTCCGAAAAAGTGACTGATGTAACTTTCGAGTTTTGGAAAATATCACCCTTAACTCTCACAACAGCGTATTCATTTCCGTTAAAAATGACACTACCTGGCACCACAATATCGGTTTGGTCTCCCGACAATCCCACAGCTACAGCTGACTTTTCACTCCCATCCAAGTTGTACTCCAATCCTTGGATATTTATACCAGCAAACAGCTGTCCACTTGTCGATAACAATACGATAAAAAGTAGAAGTTTTAAAAATCTCATAAGCCATAATACCACAACACTATAATTAATATTTTCATAAGTTCCTGAGCAACTTCTTGTTGCTCAGAAACTTGCCATATATGAAGATTCAATTAACCTAGTGTTGCAATAAAATCAAACAAACCCTCATAAGGCACGACAAAGATACAGATAAAATTTGAGAAACTCACAACTTTGGCGATTTTTTTTCAAGAACAGAGCAATTTTATACCCATTTAGTTTAAACCCCTCTGTCTTACAAGAACGCAATGGTCAAACCCGCCATCACGATGCTTACCATCGACATCAGTTTTATCAAAATATTTAACAATGGACCCGATGTATCCTTAAACGGATCGCCCACCGTATCGCCCACTATCGTGGCCTTGTGGTTCTCGCTACCCTTGCCGCCAAAACGGCCCTCTTCTATCATCTTCTTCGCATTATCCCATGCGCCTCCAGAATTTGACATGAATACGGCTAGCGTGAATCCGGCAGCCAGACCGCCCGTAAGAAGTCCCAATACGCCGGCTACACCCAAAACCAAACCTACTACAATAGGAATAATAATGGCCAGCAACGATGGGATAATCATCTCGCGCTGAGCACTACGGGTACTAATCTCCACACATCTTCCGTAATCAGGCACAGCCTGCCCCTCAAGGATTCCCTTGATTTCCCTGAACTGGCGGCGAACCTCCTGAACCATGGATTCAGCAGCTCTGCCCACGGCTCCCATCGTCAATCCGCAGAAAAGGAAGGCAGCCATCGCTCCCAGGAAGGCACCTACCAATACCTTCGGATTAATGAGATTCACCTGGAAGAAATTGATGAAATCGATGGTGGTGGCACTCGTAGGATCAAAGAGATTTCCGGCAGCATCCATATACTGCTTGCCATTCTCCACGGCTCGAATCATAGCTATCTTAATCTCCTCGATATAAGAGGCAAGAAGTGCCAATGCCGTGAGAGCGGCTGAACCGATGGCAAAGCCCTTGCCGGTGGCTGCCGTAGTGTTGCCCAAGGCATCGAGGGCATCGGTGCGCTCACGAACTTCCTTGCCCAATCCGCTCATCTCGGCATTACCTCCGGCGTTATCGGCGATAGGACCGTAGGCATCCGTAGCAAGGGTGATACCGAGCGTTGACAGCATACCTACGGCCGCGATGCCAATGCCGTAAAGTCCTGTACTGATTGACTTTGCCGACATCGACATATCAAAGCCATTGGCGCAGAGGAAACTCAGCATGATGGCCACCGAAATGGTTACCACAGGAATCATGGTTGAAATCATTCCCGTTCCAATGCCCTTGATAATCACCGTGGCAGGACCCGTCTGCGAAGCCTCAGCTATCTTCTGCGTAGGCTTGTAACTCTGCGAGGTGTAATACTCCGTGGCCTGACCGATGATGACACCTGCCACCAATCCGCTGATAACGGAGAAGGACAGTCCGAGCCAATTCTCGATGCCCAGGAGATATAATATTACAAAAGTGGCTACGGAGATGAGACCGGCGCTCACGTTGGTGCCGAGACCCAGAGAATGGAGCAGATCTTTCATGGATGCGCCCTCCCTGGTACGCACCAGGAAAATGCCGATGAGCGAAAGGAAGATGCCGATAGCGGCGATAATCATAGGGGCTATAACGGCACGAAGCTGCATATCGCTGTTCATGGCAAAGGCAGTGGTGCCGAAGCGTAGGTGGCTGTCTTCATGCCGAAGAAGCCTGCCAAGCCCGAAATTTCTCTCATTCTGTCGGTTCCTTCGTCTTCATTCATCATGGAGCGGAAGAAATACCATGCCATTCCCAATGCCACGATGCTGGCTATCGGGATGAGCCAAAAAACTAATGGAATGTTGTTCATAACGGTATAATTTATTTTGATTAATACATCACCTTGCGGGTGATTACCTTGCCCTTTGCATCAATCTGCTTCACGATATTAACGCCTTGACGCTTATCATCTTGCAAAGCTCCATTCAAGGAATAGATTTGCTGCTGAATGATGGCTGCTGAAGAGGATGAAGAAGAGGAAGGAGAAGTGGCTTCGATGCCCTGGATGCCTGTGATTGGCTCGTCCTGATACCAGTGGGCGATGTCTTCAGCAGACAGGGCATAGTTGTAGATGCGGAGATCGTCGATGTTGCCCTTGAACAGTGGGTCGGCACTAAACTGGCTCTTCCCTACATAGCAGCGACTCAGGTTCAGCATGGCTGGCGTGCAGGTCATCTGCTTGCTGCCCTTCTGCTTGCCATCCACATAAAGCACTGCCTGCATGCTCTCATCAAGGCTGACTACCACATGATGCCAACCGGTCTGCAGACGAGATGCCGAAAGTATCTGCTCCACTCCATCGTGCTTGATGACAAAGCGCATCTGGCTGCCATTGCTTGGCGTGAGGAACATATATTCGTCGGTGCCATTGCCGAAATCGAAGATGCGGGTCCACTGTGCGCCAGTGTTCTTCCAATAAACCCAGGCTCCGATGGTGAAGTAAGTCTGATTAGCCACCTGGGCTGGCAACTGCAGGAAGGCATCCTGACCATTGAGCACGAGGCTCTGGGTGCCCTCTTTCTTGGATGAAGAAGCGTAAGAGATGGTTCCTGCCGACACGGCATCCATCAGATTAATGGTGGTATCGCGCAGACTGCCCTCCATGCTGTAAGAAGCCACCAGGGCAGCCATTTCAGGCAATTCCACCTGCACCTCATCACCAGCCTTCGACATGTTGCTGGAGTGGTCGATGGCCTTCAGCTTATATAAATAGGTATGGCCCAGCTCGCAGGTATTATCCACGAAAGCGGTATCCTTCACCTGTCGGCCTATCACCTGCCACTGGGCATCTTCTGCATCGGCATTGCCACGAAGCACCATGTAGCCCTCCAGATCCTTGTCTGTATTGGCATTCCAGGAAAGGAGCACCGAAGCCGACTGAGCCTCTGCCGTTAATCCCTGCGGTACCTTAGGAGCCACGGTTTCGCAAGCCGCACCATAAGGCAGGATGCGCCAGCGCTGCTCCGCATTGCCTGTAAAGGCATGCTGCTGCACGTTGGTGCCATCGGTGGTGTTCATCACCTGAAGATACAAGCCTGAATGGCGGGAACGGATGTAATAATCGCCATTGCCGGCATATTCAAACGACCACTGCTCGTTGCTGCCCACGGTGCCATTATAAGCTATCAGCGTACCGCCAGTTACGGTTGACCAGTTGAGCACATCGGCATACATTTCCTTATTATTGGCACACTGCAGGGCGAAATATCCAAAGTCGCCACCGATGCGGGAATCCACGGCATTGACCACCCATTTCTGGAAAGACTTCGACTTGGAATAGGTGCCCTGGGTAAGGTTGGTGCCCGCCTGTACAGGATTGCCCGCTGCCTGGAGCACCTTTCTTGATTTCTTGTTCATGAGCACGTAATCGCCATTGGTGATAGGATATGGAGGAACATCCTCGCCGCTGGTGATGCGCACCATGCGCTCGGCATTGGTCTGTCCCTTCTGATAGCCCGTACCGCCTGGCATGTTGATGGAGAAGGCACGCATCGGTCCGTAGCCATCGAAATAGACATCACGGTCCTTGGATACGAAATCATAGGAATGGGTGGTTGCCTGGCGCTCGGAAGAACCGATGAATCCCTCTACCTTGCCATCAGGCAGGCGATAAACGGCGGCTGAGGTCCAACTGCCACGGTCTTCGGCATAGCCCAACCGGCTGCCTCCTGCAGTGTTTGCCTTGCAGAATTCGCCTCTTGCCACGCCATCGAAGCTCCACCAGATACCATTCTCCATGCCATATTCCACGCCTACGATGGCCTCACCCACATTGTGAAGCTCATCAGCCGTAGCCACCTTGCCATCGTTCTTCACGGTCTGGAAGAAAAGGGCATAGTTATCGAAGGAACCTGCCAACTGATGGGTGTTTCCCTCGTCAAGATAATCCTTGAGTGCATTGTACCAAGGCAAAGCCTCATCGCAATTGAGCGTGTTTCCGCCACAGATGCGGATTCCGGCGAAATCAGCATCTGCCTTGATGAGTTTGCAGATGTTCAGGAAATCGGCCTTTGTGCCTTCGTTCCATGCCGTATAATCAGGCTCATTGAATGGTGCCACACTCTCTACGATGAGTCCTTTCTGCTGGGCATATTTCACGGTGGCCTTGATAACGCGGAACCACTGCTCAGGCTTGCCCTTGTAGTTGGCTGCATTGAGCGCCTCGTGGTCGCAGTTGATTTCCACCGAAGTGGCTCCCGAAAGCTTGATATGGGCGATGCGGGAATTGAGGGCAGTTTTCTGGGCAGCAGAAAGCTCGCCATCCTCCCCCACCAGGTCGCTAGGCTGGAAAGAAATTCTACCCGTAGAAATCAGATTCTTGCCGATATGGTTGGTTCCTCGGCGCACGTTACCCTCGTCGTCCCAAGCGGTATCCATGCCCCAGCGCACAACAAATTCTCTGCCTACATCGTTCCAATCGAAAGGAACGGTGGTGGAACCTACGTTTGGCTGCAAATACATTGAAGCGTGCGATGGTCGGAAATCTGCGGTCTGAGCCTGGGTATTCTGTGCATACTGTGAGAATGCTGCCAATCCCAAAGCAATGAATAATGTCGTTTTCTCCATTTAGTTGAAATGTTTTTTACGTTTATAATATGTTAGTTTGTACTAAGTTGCTGCAAATATACAATAAAATATTGGTTCTGAAAAATATCTAGCCATTCTTTCGTGAATTTTTGAAGAATATTTTGTTTTCTCATAAAAAAGCAGTAACTTTGCCGATTCAAGGACAAAAGAGAAATCATAATTATATAATAATATCATTAAAAAGTAAAATAAACAACCAAGTAATGAAGACTCATACTACATCAATTACAAGTCACAATAAACATCACTACAGGGAACTGCTTTCCATCGGTATTCCTATCATCATCGGACAGCTGGGTACCATCATCCTGGGATTCGCCGACACGCTGATGATAGGTCATCACAGTACGCTCGAACTGGCGGCAGCCGGACTGGTGAACAATATCTTCGGTCTCGTATTCGTATCCTACATGGGATTCACCTACGGACTCACCCCTATCATCGGCAGGCTTTACGGAGAGGAACGCACAGACTGCATCGGACAGAAGGTACGCAATTCCTTCTTTGCCAACATGATTACGGGCATCCTCTTCACCCTGGTCCTCATCCTGCTCTATTTCAACCTGGGGCGCATCGGACAGCCGGAGGAACTGCTCACACTCATCCGCCCCTACTTCCTGGTGAACCTGGCATCGGTGCTCTTTATGGGCATCTTCTTCACGATGAAGCAATTCCTGGATGGTATCGGACAGACCAAGGTGGCGATGTGGGCGATGATAGGCGGAAACGTGGTCAACATCCTGGGCAACTGGGTTTTGATTTACGGTGTTGCGGGATTCCCGGAGCTGGGTTTGCTCGGAGCGGGCATCTCTACCCTGGTAAGCCGCATCCTCATGGCGACGGCTATGGTGGGCATGGTGATGGCATGCAGGAAATTTGCCGATTACAGACACAATATCATTCATAGTGAAATCAACAAGGTGGATTTCAAGGAGATGAACCGGTTGGGATGGCCTGTGGCCCTGCAGCTGGGCATGGAATCGGCTGCCTTTACGCTGAGTTGCGTGATGGTGGGCTGGCTGGGCACCATTCCGCTGGCGGCTCACCAGGTGATGATTACCATTTCGCAGCTGTTCTATCTGGTACTTTCGGGTATGGCGGCAGCGATGGCTATCCGCGTGAGCCACTTTATGGGACAGAAGGACTATGCTGCGGTGCGCCGCAATGCCTACGACGGATTCCGATTGAACCTGCTGTTCTCGCTGTGTATGGGTTTGCCGGTGCTCTTGCTCCGCCATCAGATAGGCGGTTGGTTTAACGACAATGCTGAGGTTCAGGCTTATGTGGCGGTATTGATTATCCTGATGATGGTGTATCAGTTTGGCGACGGCCTGCAGTATACCTTTGCCAATGCGCTGCGAGGCATCGCCTGCGTAAAGCCGATGGTGCTCTATGCCTTCATCGCCTATTTCGTCATTTCATTGCCTTTGGGATATACCCTCGGTTTTCCATGCGGCATGGGCTTGCTGGGCATCTGGATAGCCTTCCCGTTTGGTTTGACCATAGCGGGCGAAATGTATCGCAGAAGATTTGAGAAGGAATTGAAAAAGATAGAAAAGGAATAAGAATCGAAAAGAGGGTGTGCCATGGATTTATGACACACCCTCTTTTTATATTTTAACTGATCAATGATTCTTACTCAGCAACCTGCTCAGCACGATCATCTACGTTCTCACCCTCTGTTGGAGCGAGAGTAGCCTTGAAATCGGTGATGCCGTACTTGGCAAGAATGTTGTACCACTGGAGGAGCTTCTTGATATCGCTGTCGTGTACACGGTCGCGGTCGTAGTTAGGAAGAACCTCAGCGAAGTAATCGTGGAGCTCAGCAGCTGGAGCCTTCTTGTAGTTGAAGGTGCTAGGCTTGCCCTCTTCCTTCTTGCTTACGCTGTCGAGAACCTCCCACAATGGAACCTCGTCTGCATCAGTATACATAGCGATGTCGCCAAGACTTGTAACGCGGTCTGTTGCGAAAGCTGGCACACGCTTGTGAGTCTCGTCGAGAGTCTCAACGATAAGAGTTCTGTTACCTCTTGAAACCAGTTTGTAAAGGCCTGGCTTGCCTGCAATTGAAAGGATTGTTTCCATTTTCTTTATTCTTCTATTTTTATATGATTTCTTTTATTTCAAATGAATTTCCAGATGATTCAGCAGATTCACTACCTGCTCTTCCACATTCCTCACCCCATCATTCACGATTTCAAAATCAGAACGGGCTTTGAGTTCTTCCTGCGGCATCACGGCATCTATCCATTGCTGCGCCTTCTGCTGCGAGATATGATCACGCTGCATGATGCGTTCGATACGCACGGGGATGGGAGCTGTGACACAGACCACGAAATCGAAGTGGGTGCGATGGTTGAAACCGCTATCAAAGAGAATGGCACTCTCCAACCAGCTGCAATCGCTCTTTTCGAAATCGCGCGCCACGGCTGGATGCACCACATCATTCACTGCCTGCTTGTTTGCCTCGCCGGTGAGGATAAACTGGGCAAGCACGGGCTTCTGCAAGATGCCATCGGCACTATACACCTCCTCGCCCACCAACTTCTTCAAGCCGGTCTGCAAGTCAGCATCCTGCCTCATCAACCGCTTAGCCCCGGCATCGCAGTCGTAAACCCTGATGCCGTGCTTCTCCAAGATTCTGCACACATAGCTCTTTCCGCTACCTATGCCCCCCGTTATAGCTATCTTCATCATAGTAGAAAAACTATCAACTATAAACTATCAATTATAAACTATCAACTATAAACCATCACTGCTGTTCCAGCAGATAATCCACCCTATCTATTTCGAGCGATGCCTTGCTCACGGAGCGTGGCACACTGCGAAGCTGCAAGGTGCATTTATCCGACGGATTGGCTGCCAACTCTTCGTAATCTACCACCACCTTAAACAGGCTTGGCTTGATGGTACGGAAGAGACTGGCTCCGATGGTAAACCTCACTGTTACCTTGGAAGGGAAGGTTCTGAGCACCATGCCCGGAGGCATATTGATGGCAGTAATCGGCACTTCGATAGCTTCTTCGGTCAGCACATCAGGATATACCGACAATCTAACCGTAGACGGAACGATTTTAACGCCACGAATCTTCCTGATCTTCACCGCCTGGCGGATGGTATCCTGAAGATTGCGGTAATTGAAAGGTTCTATCTCTACCGTCTGAAGTTTGTCAAGCTGCTGCTTGTTGGCATACACGGTGACTATAGACGGATAGAATTCCGTATGAGCCAGATAATAACTCTTGCTGGTCGTAATCTTACCCCTGAACACCACCGGCACCTTCTTGGAAGTTCCATAGGTGAAATAGAAGTCGAATGCACCCGGTTTTACCTGCAGCAGTTTACTGGAACCATACATCTGCGAGAGCACCTGTTTCTGCACATCCGTCAGCGGTATCACTCCCTTGCCTTCATCCTCATCAGCATAGTTGCTGAATCGGAAGACGAGAGGACGGAAATCGTAGGTAACGAGCGTGAATCCCTTATCCCTCACCGTAACGCGCACGGTATCAGGCAGTTCACCCGTTATCACGGCATTTCCAGGCACGCCGGTCAAGCGCATAGGAATCTTGAATTCTCTCTCCATGGTCTCATTGAGCGTCATCAACAACCAGAAGGCGCCGCTGAGAGCGAGAAAGAACAAAAAAATCAGAAACTCCTTATTCAGGCCACTGAACAGGAAGTTTCTGACAGCTTTCAATATGTTCCGAACACTACGCATGAGAGTTCCTAGTGAATCCTATTTATGCGTTAGGAGTCTGGCTGGCAGCATCGGCAAATACATAGCCCTTGGCTACAGTGATGACCACGCCACGTGCAATCTCCACATCAACAGTGTTCTGCTCAAGGTTTACATGCTTTACGGTGCCATAAACACCGCCACCAGTAACCACCTTAGATCCCTCGGCGAGAGAGTTCTGGAACTTGCGTATCTCTTTCTGCTTCTTCTGCTGAGGACGAATCATGAAGAACCACATGATAGCGAAGATGGCTACCATCATAATGAGGAAACTCATGCTGCTACCACCAGCAGCTGCTTGCAATACCAAATTTGTCATGTCTTTATGCTATTATTTTGTTGAATTATCTATTTATCTATCTATTCACTCTATCATACTCGGCATTATGCCATTTATAATGTACGCGTACATTATAATATATATTACTTATCGTAATGTGGGCGATGTGGATGGTTTGAGTGATTAGGATGCTGACCGCCTTTGTTGTTCTTGCGCTCAGGCATTTCCTTCTGGATGAGTCCGCGAGAGTTGAGGAAACGGGCGATGCTATCAAGCATACCATTCACATAACCACCGCTTCGAGGAGTGCTGTATACCTTGGCAAGATCCACATACTCGTTGATAGTAACGATGGCCGGGATGCCAGGGAAAGTCATCATCTCGGCGATGGCAATCTGCATGACTACCACATCCATGTAAGCCAGGCGTCCGAAATCCCAGTTGCGGCAGGCATCGCTGATGTAGTGCTGGTAGGATTCGCAATTGAGCAGGGTGGCACGGAAGAGCTTGCGGGCAAAGTCGCGGTCTTCTGCATCCTTATACTCAGGGAGCAACTCCTGGTTTGCCTTGTTGGCTGGGTCGAAGCGCTTGATGGTCTTCAGCACGAAGGTATCTACGATGTCCTTATCGTCGTTCCAATAGAGGCTCTTCTCTTCGAGCATGGCATCGAGTTCATCATTGTTCTGGATGAAAGCCTTGTAGGCACGGCGCCAGAACTCACGGTCGTATGCATAGTCATCGAGTTCCCCCTCTTCGTGATCCTTCGTCATGGAACCATCAATATAGCTGGTATAGAGATCGCTAGAGACAATGGCAGTATAGAGCTTGCGAACCACTTCGATATCCTCTTCCCACGAAGACTTCTTGATATCAATCCACTCTACGAGCATCTTGTTCTCCTCCAACTGCGTAGCGAAGCGGTTGAAAGCCATTCTTGAAGAAGGCTCTGGTGTACCCTCACGCTGAGCTCGTGCCACCTCAACGTCATAACGCTTGCGAGCCTCCTGGGTGATAGCCACCATGAGCTGCAACATGTAGTTGTACAAATCATACGACTTTGAGAGAGCAAACATGAGCTCCTTTTCAGCATTATCAATATTATGATTGCCGTTCTGATAGTATGCGTAGGTTAACTGCACAATCTTACGTCTAATCAAATCCCTATTAATCATTCTCTAATAATTTAAAAGATTTATTTATATATTTACCTAAAACACTGCAAATTTACATATTTAATATATAATATGCAAGAAAACGGGTAATCTTTTCTATTTTTTTAAGGTTAGAAGAGCGTTTTTAAATATTTAACGCATCTAAAGGAAGAAAAAACGGGCTAAAACTTGCGTAATTCAAATAAAAGTAGTAATTTTGCACCCGCTTTGCGAGAAAACCTCGCGGGGCATGCTTAAAACAAAGCTAATCCGTGTGATGGCGAGTTAAGGCAAAATTATTATTCACAACTTAATTTAGAGTAACACAAATGAAAGAGATTAATGTAACAGGTCAGAAGCGTACAGACCTTGGCAAGAAAGCTTCTAAGGCATTGCGTAAGGAAGGTTTTATCCCATGTAACCTTTATGGTGAGAAGAAGGATGCTAACGGTGCTCCTGAGGCTTTGTCATTCGCAGTTCCATTCACAGAGTTGCGTAAGATTATCTACACTCCTCATGTATATGTTATCAACCTCATCATCGATGGTGAGAGCCGTACAGCTATCATGAAGGAGATTCAGTTCCACCCAACAACAGACGCTCCTCTGCACGTTGACTTCTACGAGGTGAACGACCAGAAGCCTATCACTATCGGTATTCCAGTGAAGTTGGTAGGTCTTGCACAGGGTGTACGTGATGGTGGTCGTATGAACCTCTCTATCCGTAAGATCAACGTTACTGCTCCATACCAGCAGATTCCTGAGCACCTCGATGTAGATGTTACAGAGTTGAAGATTGGTAAGAGCATCAAGGTAGGTGATCTCTCATTCGAGGGTCTCGAGTTGGCTACAAGCAAGGCTGTCGTAGTTTGCTCTATCAAGATGACACGTAACGCTCAGCTCGCTGCACAGGCTGCTGCTGAGGAGGCTTAATCGATAGTCATCAAAGATTTTACGAACCTGAGTAAAGCATTATCAAACATTGGATAAATATTTGATTTGTGGGCTTGGTAATCCTGGCGACGAATACGCTAATACCAGGCACAACACAGGATTTATGGTATTGGACGCTTTTGCTAAAGCGTCCAATATTCATTTTGAGGATAAGCGATATGGCTTCGTTGCCGAGACCACGCTCAAGGGAAGAAAGATTATCCTGCTGAAGCCTACCACCTTCATGAACCTGAGTGGTAATGCCGTGAGATATTGGCTGAATCAGGAAAAGATTGACCAGAGCCGACTCCTGGTAATCAGTGATGAGCTCGCTCTGCCGCTGGGTGCTTTCCGCCTGAAGGCGAACGGAAGCAACGGTGGTCACAACGGCTTGGGACATATACAGCAGCTTATCGGCCAGAACTATGCCCGCCTGCGCATGGGTATCGGCAACGATTATCCACGAGGCGGACAGATAGACTGGGTGCTGGGTAAATACACAGAGGAAGACATGAAGCAGCTTCAGCCTGCCATCGACTTGGGTGTGGAGATTATCAAGAGCTTCGTATTGGCTGGTATCGACATCACCATGAACCAATACAATAAGCTAGGAAAGAAATAATCATGAAAGAATCAGCACGAATAGACAAGTGGCTTTGGGCTGCCCGCATTTACAAGACCCGCAGCATTGCTGCCGATGCCTGTAAGAATGGCCGCGTCATGGTGGGAGGCGTAACGAGAAAGCCTTCCTTCATCATCAAGCGTGGCGATGTGGTGAGCGTTAAGAAAGCCCCTATCACCTACTCTTTCGAGGTGCTCGATTGCATAGAGCAGCGTGTAGGAGCCAAAATGCTTTTCGGAGTCTATAAGAACGTGACGGATCCCAAGCAATATGAATTGCTGGAGATGAGTCGCATCAGCGGATTCGTAGATAGAGCAAGAGGCACTGGTCGCCCAACCAAGAAAGAACGCCGAGCCCTGGATGCCTTCGTTGATCCAGCCATGTTTGGATTTGACGAAGAAGGCTGGGACGAGGATGAAGAATAAAAGAATCCCCTATACATTTTTTATACTGTATAGGGGATTTTTTTATTCCCATTGAGCATTCTTCTTTTGCTGGCTTTTTTCGTGAATAATCAACCCGACAGCAAAAAGACAAATCAGGATGAGTGCTCCACAAATCATTGCGAAATTAATTTCTTGTGTAGTCATAATTATTTTCCTTTAAGCCGAAAGGCTTTTTTCTTTCTTTTGCTTCTTTGTATCATAGATACCTATTCCTAATCCTACCAAACAAAGTAAGAAAAGGGTTCCTAATATAAGCCAAGTATTAAGTTCATGAGCATCCATATTTATTTTCCTTTCTTTTTTACTTTGCAAAGATACTACTTTTTATGAAACAATGCAAGAAAACGGGGATAAAAAAAATCTAAAAATATTCTATATGGTAACAATTTCGTATTTTTTCGCCCGATTTAAGCAAATAATCATTAATTTGTTTGGACTCTATTGTGAAAAATTATATCTTTGCACCCGAGAGATGATGGAAAGGCATGATAAATGGCTACCTCATTTCAGCTTTATAGTAACATACTATTTCAAAAGCTACGTGAATATTAACAGTTTTAAATTTATAATTTGAAAGAGTTATGAAGAAATTATTTGTTATGGCAGCTATGGCGCTGTCTTCAGTAGGTGCTTTCGCACAGCAGGCTGCAGGTACAACAACTCTCCAGCCTAAGGTAGGTTTGAACGTTGCTACAATCGGTGATAACGACTGGAAGGCTGGTTTCGCAGCTGGTGCTGAGTTGCAGTATCAGGCATCAAGCAACTTAGGTGTTGCTGTTGGTGCTCTCTATTCTGTGCAGGGCTACAAGGCCAAGGATGTAAAAGTTGCAGGTATGACCATCGAAGGCGGAAAGTGGAATCCAGGCTATATCAATGTGCCTATCACATTGAACTACTACCCAGTAGCTGGTCTTGCTCTCAAGGCAGGTTTGCAGCCAGGTTTCCTGGTAAACAAGGATGATGCAGAAGACGTTAAGACCGTAGACCTCTCTATCCCTGTAGGTCTCTCTTACGAGTACCAGAACATCGTATTCGATGCTCGTTACAACATCGGTGTAACTAAGATTGCAGACAACTGGGATCACTACAACAACGTAATCCAGATTACTGTAGGTTACAAGTTCTCTCTCTAATCAATGAACTTTTAGTAATCCCAAATAAAACAATCCCCGCTCCTCATAACGAAGAGCGGGGATTTCTTTTTATCATACCTATTTGATTGTCTACCTATTTGATTTTCATTTAGAACATTCTTCCGCCTGGATGACCGCCACCGAATGGACGACCACGGAAATCAGGACGACCGCCAGGACCGCCAGGACCACCAGGTCCTCCCTGACGTGCCTGCTTGCCTCCGAAGAGATTCAAACGATATACCACATGAAGCATCGCATAGCTGTTGATGGCATTATACTCCGTATCCGTACGGGATGTAGCAGATATGGCACGGGAGAAAGTGCTCTGCTGACGAAGAATATCGTAGAACTGGAGCATGATGGTCAATGGCTTGCCCTTCAGGAAACTCTGGGAGAGCTGCGCATTCCATACATACTCATCAGTATTCATACTGCTGTCATTATAGCCACGGCGACTGCTGATAGAGAGGCTTGAGTTCAAGCTGGTTCCCCAAGGAGCTGTAAGCGTCATGCTAGGACCATAAGAGAACTGCCAGGTATCGAGGTTGCTGTTAGGCTGCAACTTGTTCTTGGCATGGTTATAATTCAATGTTCCATCAAGCGAAAGCTCCAGCCAGTTGTTGCGATAGCTGAAAGAGAGGCGCTCTCTCCAAGTAGTACTCCTGGTGGTATTCTTCTGAGAATCAGACTGCTTGTCGAGACTCAGATAGCTCACGTAGTTGTTGTAACCCAAGTTGGTGTCGGTATTCACGTTCCATACACCGGCACTGTCGATAGAGCAGTTGAACATGAAGGCTCCCATCACATTCCAATTACCATTGATATTCTCCGGACGAGTGATTCTTCCACCAGTCGTCTCATCGTAGGTCACCTTGTTGCTGATGCTATTGTTGGTGGTAGAGAAGTTGATGAAGGTCATGACACCCTTGTTGTGGTTCTGCACGAAGTTGTTGTAGAACAATCGGAAGTTCTGGGTGAACGATGGCTTCAAGCCAGGGTTACCCTTCGAGATATTCAGCGGGTCGCTGTTATCTGTGATATCAAGCAACTGCGAGATGCTTGGCTGAGAAGTAGTACCACGATAGTTTACACGCAGATTGCTCATCTTTGAGAAGCGATAACGGAAATCGAGGGTTGGACTGATATTCGTCACGTTGCGAACGGTATCTACATGCACTCCCTGATAATCCTGGATATACTTCGACTGCTGTGGCTGAACCATCACACCGAAGTTCAGATTATACTTCTTACGGATGAATCGCATCATCACCTGGATATCATGGTTATAGTTGCGATACTCAGAGAAACGGCTCAACTCATTATCCCTATAGTCATTGAGCTGACCGGCAAACGGATTCAGATAACTATCCCAACCACGATACTCATGATCTCCTGTCATGGCATACTTGCTGAAATCATAGGTGTTGCGGTCGCTCTTGGAGTAGCTGTAAGTAAACTTATAGCTGAACTGCAGGAAGGTGGCCTTCCAGAGTGGCTCACTATAGGTCAACTGACCCGCATAACTGTAATTCTTTGAAGGAGTCAGGTTGTAGCGGTTGGTCTGATAGGTAGAATCCTTACCCTCCGCTGTCTGTACGAGATAGAGCTTGGCATTGTTGAGCGAGATGCTCTTGCTGTCCTTATCCGTATATTTGGCATCCATACGCAAGGTGATGTTACGTCCCTTGTTGCCCAACTTGCGGTTGATCTGCAACATACCACGGATATTATTGTTATCAGAATAGCTGATTCCCTGAGAAAGCTGTCTGTTCACCATAGCCTCAGCCTTGTCCAACTCATCAATACCTTCCTCAGAAAGAGGATCTTTGGTAGTGATGGTGTAAGGATCCTTGTTGTAAGATGCCGACTGGCTGCCGCTTAAACCATCGCTGGTGCTCCAGGAGATGGAAGGACGGAAGAGGATGTTGGTCATCGTATCAGGCATCCACTCCAATCGGATGTTACCATTCCAACTGTTGCTGCGGGAGAAACTCTGGCTCAGGCTATTGCTGAAAGAGCTGCTGCTACCCATGAAGTTCTCACTGGAACGCCTGCTCCATACATCGCCATCGCTGTGATTCCAGCGAAGAGAAGTATTGAACTTGAACTTGTTCTTTAACTCATAGTTATAGTTGGCTCCAATCATCTTGCTGGCATTCAATCCGTTGGCACCGCCCCAGAATCCTCTGCCAGGACCACCGCCGAATCCACGGTCGCTGGTATTGTTGGCATTGGCAAAGAGCATGAATCGGTTGTTATCATTGAAATAAGCGCCCATGCCACGCATATTGTAGCGGCTCTTGTTGCCCACACCTAGGTCGATATTGGAAATCATACCCTTGTTCATACCCTTCTTCACACCGAAGTCGAGCACGGTCTGCTCCTCGCCATCATCGATACCGGTTACCTTAGAAAGATCACTCTTCTCATCGTAGGCCTTGATCTTGTCGATGATGCTGGTAGGCAGGTTCTTCAGGGCTGTCTTGGTATCGCCCGTCATAAACTCCTTGCCATCCACGAGAATCTTCTTCACTTCCTTACCATTGATCTTGATGGTACCGTCGTCGCTGACCTCAGCACCCGGCAGGCGCTTCACCAGCTCCTCAACCACCGAACCTTCCGGTGTGCGGTAAGCCGCCGAGTTATAGACGAAGGTATCCTCCTTCAGGTTCACCTTCTGCGCCATGGCAGTAACCACGGCACCCTTCAGCATGATGGCATCTGCACCGAGAACCACATTGCCCATTGCCAGATTCTTATCGTCGGCAATCTGCACACGCTTCACGGTAGTCTTGTAACCCACACTAGAAATCTTTAGTAAATACTTGCCATTGGCAGGTGCATTGAGATGGAAGAGTCCCTTCTCGTTGCTAATGGCACCCGACACATAGGTGCTGTCGGCCTTAAGTAGCTGAATCGTTACTTGCTCCACGGGATCCTTAGTATCGCGGTCGATAATCGCACCGCTTATCAGGCGTTCCTGAGCAAAGGATGCCATGGCGAAGATAGCCAGGAGCATCGTCAGAATTGTTCGTTTCATCATTTATTTAATGTTATTATTTATTCTATGCATTTTATAACTGCCTATTTTGACGCACGAAATATAACAAGGTTTAAACTTTTATCATTAAAAAGTGCTTTTTTATTTTGTTTTGTCTCTTATTTAACGTACCTTTGCAACATAATTTCAGATGAGCCAGCAGAAGATGGCTCATAAATAATGACCTTTAAAATGTTTATATGTTATGAATCAGAGAGTTATCATATCAACCCATCTAGAAGGCGAACTGGTGAGCGCCCTTGCCGAATGTGAGCACGACAAGCTGTTTGTTCTTACTGATACCACTACCCAGAAAGAGTGCCTCCCGCTGCTGAAGAAATTCTACTGCATGAAGGAAGCACAGGTGATTACGATTCCGGCAACCGACAGCCACAAGGACATCGAGAGCCTCATGATGGTTTGGAAAGGATTGCAGGAGGGTGGCGCTTCTCGTCACTCTTGCATGATTAACCTGGGAGGCGGCATGGTGACCGACCTGGGAGGTTTCGCTGCCAGCACCTTTAAGCGTGGCATCAACTTCATCAATATCCCAACCACCCTGCTTGCCATGGTGGATGCTTCGGTGGGCGGAAAGACCGGTATCAACTTCGGCGGACTGAAGAACGAAGTGGGCGTTTTCAACGACTCCAAGTTCGTGATTCTCGACACCGAGTTCCTAAAGACTCTGGATGCCGAGAACATCTGTTCGGGCTATGCCGAGATGCTGAAGCACGGTTTGATTTCTACCGAGGCGATGTGGGAAGAACTGGTGAGCTTCGACCTTGCCAATCCCGATTTGAAGCAGTTGCAGCGTATGGTGGGCGACAGCGTGAAGGTGAAGGAGCGCATCGTGGAACAGGACCCTCACGAGAAGGGCATCCGCAAGGCACTGAACCTGGGTCACACCTTCGGTCATGCCTTCGAGAGTTGGGCATTGAAGCGCAAGCCTATCCTCCATGGTTACGCCGTGGCATTCGGTTTGATTCCAGAACTTTACCTCAGTGTCATCAAAACGGGATTCCCTACCGAGAAGATGCGACAGACCGTGAACTTCATCAAGGAGAACTACGGTACGCTGAACATCACCTGCGATGACTACGACGAGCTGATTGAGCTGATGCATCACGACAAGAAGAACCAGAATGGCATCATCAACTTCACCATGATGGGAGGCATCGGAGATATCCGCATCAACCAGACGGCTACTACAGAAGAGATCAAGGAAGCACTCGACTTCTTTAGAGAAGGATAGACCGCTTCGGCTTTCCGGTTTCGGTAAGCGGAAGATGCTCTACATATCGGAATTCCCTTGGAATCCAATATTTATGATCTGATAAGAGGCGGCGGATAGTCGCCTCTACTTTTTTGAGATCCTCATCTTCTGTCAGGAGAACGGCGATTTCTCCAAACTTCTCATCTTTCTTCTTGGCTATCATGAAAGGCTTTTCAAGATGAGGCTTCAAGAGAGCCTCCACTTCTTCTATCTGAATCTTGATACCACCGCTGCAGATTACATTATCCTTTCTGCCCTTGATTCGGAAACGAAGTTTTTCCACCTTATTATGATTTTCCACCTCTTCATGGTTTTCCACCTTATTATATATATAGGGTTCTATTTCCACAATATCATTCGTTACCAAGGTTTCGGCACAAACCAGAGGAGCATCGATGACGAGACAGCCTTCATCAGTCTGACTGATTTTCACGCTATCGAAAGGCTGATACCATTCGCTAGCCTCATCGCCATTGATTCTTCGCAAGGCAATATGAGACAAGGTTTCGGTCATGCCGTAAGTGCTCCAGATGGCAATATTGCCAGGAAGCGAACGGAGTTCTTTTTCTAAAGATGCATCGATGGCTCCACCTCCGATAATGAGATGGCGGATATGAGTGAGTCGCTCCCGCTCCTCAGGAACCTGCAGGGTGTTATACACCTGCATCGGAACCATAGCAGCAAAAGTAATCTCCCCGTTTACATCTTTTCCATTTGCATCTTTCAAATCTATATCCTTCAGCGGATGGCCACTGGGAGAAACAGAAATAAGATGGAGATGGCGCTCGATACTGCGCACCACCACCATCTTACCTGCGATATAATCAAGCGACATACAGAGCAGCGCACTATCACCCGGCTTCAAACCCAGGAAATCGCAAGTAATGCGGGCGGAGTTGAGCATTCGCTTCTTCTCCACCATCATCGGCTTGGGCTTTCCCGTGGAGCCACTGGTATGCACCAGCACCCGGTCGCTATCGTTATTCCATTCTGAAAAGAAATCTTCTAAAGTCATACTTTAAATTATACCCTAAATAGTTTATCACCACGGATTTCCAATGGCATCGGGATGTTATCAGTAAAGAGCTGACCGGTGCCCAACCCCTGCGGCATCTCGACATTCGGACCATATACCTTGGCAGCATAATGAGCAATGGCATGAAGACCGATGTTGCTCTCCAATGCAGAGGTAATCCAACTGCCGATGCCTCGCTGGCTGGCCAACTGAATCCACTCGTTGCAACCATAGATACCCCCATGGAGCGAAGGCTTCAAGATGATATATTGTGGACGAATGGTATCAAGCAGAGCCTCCTTCATGCTTCTCACATTCACACCAATCAGCTCCTCATCCAGGGCGATAGGGAGCGGAGTTTCCCTACAAAGCTGAGCCATCTTAGGCCACTGATGCTGCTTGATAGGCTGCTCGATGGAATGGATATCATACTTGGCCAAAGCCTCCAACTGGCTCATGGCATTCTCTGGCAGGAAACCGCCATTGGCATCCACTCGCAACTCCACCTGTTCCTGGGTATAGACATTGCGAATGCGCTTGATGAGATCGAGTTCTTTGAAGAAATCGATGGCACCAATCTTCAGTTTCACGCAATGGAAACCCGCCTGGAGTTTCTCCTCCAGTCGTGCCAGCATTTCCTCGTAAGTACCCATCCACACCAATCCATTGATGGTGATGCCCTCTTCTCCCCTACCGAAAGGAGAGTCAAAAAGACCTGTCAGGTTCTCCATTCCGGCTGGAACAGAGACACTTAAGTTCTGCTTCTTCGCTGCATCGAAGAACGAAGCGAAGGCTGTTTCCAAACCGAAGGTAATGCTAGGGTAAGCACGAATCATATCGTATGGAATGCGTCCCATCTGCTCCACCATCTGGCACACCTGCCGAAGGGTGACAGCATATTCCGGTTTGGCATCGCAACTGAGATCTGGGAGCGTAGCACACTCACCCACTCCCTCTACTCCCGGCAATTCATCCGATGTAAGGGTGAGATAATAACTGTGTCTCGTGGTATAAACCCCACGAGACGTGCCTGCCGGCTGCTTGAAGTGGAGCGTGCGCTCCGAGATGTCTATCTTATACATTCTTTATATATCTATGTATCAATACAATTGAATTCTTCACTCTTCGTTCTTCACTCTTCACTTCCCTTCCCCTACTTCTTCTGCTTCAAGTCATAAAGGTCCTTGCGGCGATCGCGAAGATTTCTTACAGCACCATAGGTATGAAGCTCGTTCAGAAGGTTCAAATCTACATCTGAAACGAGAATCATCTCGGTATTCGGTGTTGCCTCCGAACGCTTGCCGTCGTTAGGGAAGGCGAAGTCGCAAGGGGTGAACACAGCACTCTGGGCATACTGGATATCCATGTTGTGAACACGAGGCAAGTTGCCCACACTACCCGCAATGGCTACATAGCATTCATTCTCGATGGCACGCGCCTGGGCACAGACTCTTACTCGGGAGTAAGCATTCTGCGTATCGGTCATGAACGGAACGAAGAGAATCTGCATGCCATCCTCTGCCATTAATCTTGACAACTCAGGGAACTCCACGTCATAGCAGATGACGATACCAATCTTACCGCAATCGGTGTCGAAAGTCTGGATATGGCTACCGCCGCTCAATCCCCAGCACTTCTGCTCATCTGGCGTTACGTGAATCTTCTCATACATATCCACGCTACCATCTCTACGGCACAGGAAGCCCACGTTATAGAGGGAGTCGTCCTTGAGATAAGGCATACTACCCGTGATGATGTTGATGTTGTAACTGATGGCCAACTCGCGGAATCGGTCACGAATCTCATCTGTATATTGAGCCATCATGCGGATGCTCTGTGCCTCACCCAAATCGTTGAATCTCGCCATCAATGGCGCATTGAAATACTCTGGGAAGAGGATAAAATCGCTCTTGTAATCGCTCACGGAATCCACGAAGAACTCTACCTGCTCGAAGAGGTCATCCACCGAAGCGTATGGACGCATCTGCCACTGTACCAGACCGATTCGCACGGTTGGCTTTCTATCTACATAGGAATCCGTAGGTGGCTGATAGTAGATGTTATCCCACTGCAGCAGGGTGGCGCAGTGTTCGCTCTCCTCATCACTAGGAAGATAGTTGCGGATGACACGGCGCACATGGAAATCGTTAGAGAGCTGGAAGGTAAGAACCGGGTCATAGATTTCGCGGTTTCTTACGTGCTCGATATACTCCTTAGGGCGCATCTTGTCGGCATACTTATGATAGTTTGGAATACGACCTCCAAACATGATAGCCTTCAGGTTGAGCTTCTCGCAGAGTTCCTTGCGATACTCATACATACGGCGAGCCAATCGCAAGCCACGATAGTCTGGGTGGATAAACACCTCGATGCCGTAAAGGATGTTTCCATGAGGATCGTGGGTATTGAAGGTTTCATTACCCGTAACCTGAGCATAGGTATGGTCGCCCTTCACCATATTATAGTTAACGATGATAGAGAGGGCACAGCCCACAATCTTATCATCCACGATGATAACCACCTGTCCCTCAGGGAAGATAGTAATGAGTTTCTTAATCTGCTCTTTTGTCCAGAATACATCTGAGTCAGCGTAAATACGCTTAAACGACTTGGCGAGCTGGTCGTAATCCTCCATGCGGAGGTTGCGCATACCCACCTTTTCTATTTTTCGAGTTGGTTCCATAACAACTGTATTTTTATTATTATCTAAATCCGAGTGCAATATTATTATCTAAATCCGAGTGCAAAGATACTGCAAAATATAGATACGACAAAGAGTTTTCGCAAATAATTGATATTTACGAAAACTCTTTTCATGAATTTTACATCAGGAAAGCCTTTTGGCTTAGAATTTAACGCAAAAACTTGGCATCTTCCTGTGGTATAGCCCCATCATGATCATCGAGATAGAGCAACTTCGTTGGATGATATTTACCACTTGCCACCGAGTATTCATCCTGGCGATAACGGGTCTGAATGCCACCGATGCCCAGCATGGTATGAAAAGCCGAAAGACTACTCTGCACCTGTTTTGACCGATTTTCTCCCAATGCCTTCAATATATTCGGATATTGTTTACTGAATCCATCAGAAGTCCAGATGATGAAAGGCACATGCAGTTCGAAATCCGAAGCCTTCGGGGCAGCATGAAGGAAGAGGCAGCGCTCATCATCAAAGATATTCTCGCCATGGTCGCTGGTATAGAGCATTGCCGATGTAGGCTGATCATATACCCCATCCGTCTTAGTCTGTACCCCCTCCCATTTCTGCAGACGTTCTACGATACCATGCAGGATATAATCGGTATATCGAATAGTATTATCATAGGCATTCAGGAGATCACGCCGATTCTCCGATTTTGCCTCACTCCTGATATCGGGCTTGAAGTAAGCAAAACTCCTAGGATAACGCTCCTGATAATTGAAGTGAGAACCATAGGAATGAAGAACCACGAAGAGTTTGCGATAACGGTAATGGGCAGACGAGGAAGCATCAGCCAATGGCAATATCTCATCCAGTTTCTGCAACAGATCCTCATCATAATGGTTTTCCTCAGAAGCAGCATCTTTCTTTGAAGATTCATCTTTCTTCAGGAAATAATGCTCATCAGCCTGTTCTCCCAGAAAATCGATAAACGAATGGTTGGGCTGTTGGTTACTGATAAACACGGTATGGAATCCGGCTTCCTTAAAGGCTGCCAGGATGCCTTTCTCATGAAAGAGCCGCTCAAAATCCTCTGCCGATGCTGCCGAAAGGAGCATCGGTACACTCTTGTGGGTAGTGTTACTCTGCGTCATGGCATCAGGAAAGGCGATGATACCCGGTGTCTTGGAAAGCAGAGGATTGGTATTCCGAGGATAGCCATAGAGACTGAAGTTGTGGGCTCTCGCCGTCTCTCCCACCACCATCACATACACCTCGGGAGCCGTGGCAGAATGCTCACTCCTGGCATCAAACTTAAAATTCCGGCTTGCCTCCTTGTAATTCTCCGATGCCGCATTGCGCTCGAAAGCCAGATAGAGATTGTAGCAGACGTTGACAGGATAGAGCTTATTGCGCATACGGTAATCATCCACTACCACATAGCATGCCAGCAGAAAGAAGAGACCGACAGACCCCACCTCCATCACCCATTTGCGAACGTGATGCTGAAATGCAGCCGATATCTGATATTTCTTCCTGATATGGATAATGCCCAGAACCAGCAGAGGCAGATAGATGACGAAGACACCCACCACGGCAGGAGCCAGATTATCCAGGAGTTCCATCGCTTCACCCGCATTGGTGGTTACGAGATTCAGAAACATATCCACCGCTATCACTCCCGTTCCGAAGAGATAGAGCAACACCAGCTGGAAGGCTGCGAAAAAGATGAAGATGAACGCCCACCATACCATCTTTCCCGGACATTTGGCGACGGAAAAGAACCACATATACAGTGCCAAAGGCAGCAGCACGTTGACACCACAAGCCCAGAAAGATAATCTTTCGGTAAAGCACAGGGCTATATTAGGCAGCAGCAGCGCCACCACCGCATAACCATAAAGAAAGGCTCCCGAAGACACCTTATTATATATAGTATTACATATCGTTTTACATATTGAATTATTCATAGCCTACACCTTATTATATATAGAGCATATCGTGAATACATCATGAATGCATCGTGAATGCATTATGAATACATCATGAAAAGACTTCATCAAAATGCTTCGTTGATATTGAAGAGGAAACCGGATTGTCCCGACTTTCCAAAACCATAATCCAATCTTACATTCACATCCTTCTTGAATTCCCAGCGATAGCCCATACCGGCATTCGGCAGAATCTGCCGGCTTCTCATGGCAGAGAACTTAGGAAAAACGGTGCCGGCTCCTGCCCAAACCACAATGCCGTTGCGCTTCCACACATGCTGGCGCAGCTCCACCGTAGCCTCCAGTGAATGCTTGTCACGATAGCGGCCTTCGTAATAGCCACGCATCGAACTGGTTCCGCCCAGTTCCGCCATCATGCCCCACGAAGGATTTCCGAAATTAAGATTCGCTCCAAAATCCTCGGCAAGTATCGTTCCCTTACCCAGCCGCTGATAAGCATCAAAGCGGAATTTCGTACTGCTGAAGGCATAGTCATTGCCCATGAACTTAGGCCGGAACATCTGCTTGATATTCAGATAGATGCCCCGATGCGGATTCGTCAGATTATCGCGATTATCATAAACCAGCGATACACCCGCTCCCACATTCCAGGTATGCTTATCCATGCCCTGCAACAGTTCTGGCCGTTCTATCTGCTTTCCGATTACATAATCATAAGCCGCCATCGGTCCTACATAGAAGTTATCAGCCACCTTGATGAGGAAGCTTGCTTCCACTTGAGCCTGCCATCGCTTCATATCGCTCTTGTTGTCGTCGTTATCGCCCATCTCAAAGCCCATTCCCCAGAAATCAGAAGGGAATGAATAGAAATAAAGGTGATAGTCAATGCGATAGCGCCCCTGGGGTGCGAGGTGGTTACCCCTAACCCCCAACATATAGAACCCCACCGTGCTCACATCGCCAAAGAGCGAGACATTGGAAGGAGGAAGAATGCTGTCGTTTACATCGGCACGATAGAGACCCGCCGCCACCATGCCCAAGCCAAACTTGGTATCGGATGCATAGTGCGGACCACCTATCACACTGAAGTCGAACCGCTTATGCTTCTTGTTCTTATTGGCATCATTGAAGTAATCAAGAAAACGAGTCATCCACGATTTCTTGACTTCATGAATGGAATCAGCCTGCACGATAGTGCTGCTAGCCTTTTCAGAAAAGACACTATCTGCAGAAAATGGCTCCGAGGCATAGCTGCCCAATGCCAACATCGCAACAAGTATTGTCAGGATATGCTTCATAAAGTCGATATTTAAAAGTCAATATTTAAATGATTAATACACCATTGCCACATTATCAATCCACAGGGTATTGCCTGGCGTACCGATGTAGGCTCCGCCATGCGAAGAAGAGAACTGCAGGATGAGATGGCTCGGCGTATCGCCAGCACTCGCCCATCCCACTTCCTTCACAGGCACACGTTTTCCCTTGCTGTTGCGGGCGTAATCGGTAGAACGGAGACCCATCGTGGCTGCATCGTAACCGGCCATGTGGCGGATGTCACCATAATGAATGGTATAGGTGGCATTCTCCACCCATCCATTGGTGCTCTTGCCATACTTTACCACCATCGTTCCCACACGCTTGGCCGTGATGTTGCCCTGGGCATCCTCATGACGCTTTTGCAGATAGAGCACGGCGATGGCATAGTCGCGACCCGCCACGGTGGATGCACTGCTGAATCCGGTCTGCTTGATGCGATGAGCCACATTCGGCATGTAGGTTTTGTAGTCGAACCTCACAGCCTTAGGACGTGCCGTAAACGGGATGCCCCAGTTGATAGCCTTCGGACCATCCTTGGTACTGGTAATCGGTTCGCGCACATCGCCCAGAAAGAGGGAGCCGGCAGCCAGCACCTTGATGTTGATGAGTCCGAGCACCTTCACCTTTTCTATATGGGTAACCAGTTTGGCACAATATCCCCCCTCGTGTTTGTCGCGATACACCGAGTTGTTGGTTTTATAGATGCCCGACACATGTGCCAGCACATTGGATGATCCCCATGGCGAACCGCCCTTGTTGGTATAAGGCGTATTTCCGTTGATGGTCATATTCGGTCCCACGGCATAGATGGTTTTCTGATTACCGCCGATGATAGCCGATTCCTTGATATTTCTTACTACCCAGTGGTCCATGTTTCCATATTTCAATGGAACCACCTTTTCCTGTCCCTTTATAGGGAGGCACGACAAGGCGGCAACCGCCATTGCTATGCCGAATACATTATGTTTCTTCATCTCAATACCTTTTATTATTCCTTAATTCATTCTAGGATATTCTTGTTACTATTCTAGGATATTCATTATCTAACTTGAAACTGCAAAGATAGAAAAATATTTTCTACTTTTGAGTTTTCCTTGAAACAAACATGAAAATATTAAGAATTTATAATAAATTTATAGGTTTTTAATCGATGAAAAGCAAAAAAGCCCTGCATTTGCGCTAACAAATGCAGGGCTTCTATATGATAAGATGTATCTACTACCGATTAGATATAATAAGATAATCTACTATCGGTTAGAATACATGTTGTCGTAGTACTTCTGGTAATCACCAGAGGTTACGTTGTCCATCCATTCCTGGTTCTCGAGATACCATTTTACTGTTTCCTCGATTCCCTCCTCAAACTGGAGAGATGGCTCCCAACCCAATTCCTTCTGCAACTTTCTAGAGTCGATGGCGTAACGCATATCGTGACCCTTTCTGTCGGTTACATAAGTGATGAGATCCATATCCTCGCCTTCCTTTCTGCCGAGCAATCTATCCACGGTTTTGATAACCACCTTGATGATGTCGATGTTCTTCCACTCGTTGAAACCGCCGATGTTGTAGGTCTCGGCAATCTTACCCTTGTGGAAAATCATATCGATGGCACGGGCATGATCTACTACATACAACCAGTCGCGCACGTTCTCACCCTTACCATATACTGGCAATGGCTTGCGATGACGGATGTTGTTGATGAACAGCGGAATCAACTTCTCTGGGAACTGGTATGGACCGTAGTTGTTAGAGCAGTTGGTCACGATGGTTGGCATACCGTATGTATCGTGGAAAGCACGCACGAAGTGGTCTGAGCTTGCCTTGGATGCAGAGTATGGAGAGTGAGGATTATACTTGGTAGTCTCCAGGAAGAACTCCTCGCCGTAAGCCTCGTGGTTCTTACCGCTGGATGCCTTGGTAGTGAAAGGAGCAGGAACGCCCTCAGGGTGAGTCATCTGCAATGCACCATAAACCTCATCAGTAGAGATGTGGTAGAAACGCTTGCCCTCGTAACCCTCTGGAAGACTCTCCCAGTAGATCTTTGCCGCCTGGAGCAGAGACAGGGTACCCATCACGTTGGTATGAGCGAAAGTGAATGGATCCTTGATACTTCTATCTACGTGGCTTTCGGCAGCGAGATGGATGATACCATCCACCTTGTAGTCCTGCATCAGCTTCAACATCAGGTCGAAATCGCAGATGTCGCCCTTAACGAAAGTATAATTAGGCTTGTCCTCAATGTCCTTGAGGTTAGCCAGGTTGCCTGCGTATGTCAACTTATCGAGGTTGATGATGTGATACTCAGGATATTTGTTCACGAAAAGTCTTACTACGTGTGAGCCGATGAAACCAGCACCGCCCGTGATAATGATATTCTTCATTTCAATTAATAATTTACAATTAATAATTAATAATTATTTTGCTTCTGCCAATTCGGCGATACACTTCTTCAAACTGTCAGTCCAGTATGGCACCTTGAATCCGAAGGTCTGCTTCAGCTTACTCTTGTCGAGCACTGAGAAGTGAGGACGCTTCACTGGGCTTGGGAACTCCTCGCTGTAGCAAGGCTGGATATCGCAGGTATTGCCGCTTAGTTCGCAGATAATCTTAGCAAAGTCGAACCAGGAGCATACACCCTCGTTAGAGAAGTGGTAGATGCCGGTCTTGTCGAGCTGGTTGGTCTCGATGATGTGAGAGATGACAGCAGCCAGGTCGCCAGCGTAAGTAGGAGTACCCACCTGGTCGAACACCACCTTCAGGGTGTCGTGACTAGCCGTGAGGCTCTGCATAGTCTTCACGAAGTTCTTACCCCACTGCGAATAGAGCCAGGCTGTGCGGATGATGATGTGCTTGCAGCCTGTAGCCTCGATGCTCTTTTCTCCTGCGAGCTTGGTCTTGCCGTATACACCGAGCGGATTGGTTTCCCAGTCTTCCTTACAAGGGATGTTCTTGTCGCCCTGGAACACATAGTCTGTGCTCACATGAATCAGGGTTCCATCCACTTCCTTCATCGCCTGCGCCAGGTTGCCTGCCGCCGTATTGTTGAGCAGGTTAGCGAGGTCGAAGTCGCTCTCTGCCTTATCCACGTTGGTATAGGCAGCGCAGTTAACGATAACCTGGATATCATTTTCCTTCACCTTTTCGCGTATAGCGTCGAGGTTGGTGATGTCCAATTTCTCATAGCCTTCAGCCACATCGGTGAAGACAAACTTGTGATTGCTGTTTTTGGCGCAAATCTGCATTTCATGGCCGAGCTGACCATTAGCGCCTGTTACTAATATATTCATTGGATTATATTTATTCTATATTCATTTATAACTAAGATTAAAAACTAAAGTTCACTAGCCCATTTTTTCCCTCGTTCCGTATGAAGGAAAATTGCCAGACCCCATCCTGCAATAGCAAAGATTGCAAAAACAAAAGTCAATAATTCCATAATAGTTTATTTTTTTGTTTGAATTCTCAGCAAAGAATTTGCAGCATAAGCGAAACCAAATGCAGCTATAGAACCTAATCCTAGACACAAATAGTTTTCTGCACACAGCTCATCACCCGTTATTATTGGTGACAAACCTCCTACTCCGACACCGCTTATCAGCAGTTTCGATACATCATACAGGTAGGTGGCGAGTATCGTGCGCCTATCGTATTCCTTTTCAGTATTCGACTTATTGCCCATTTCAATGCTCTTTAATATATTATATATAAATATGTGGCAAAGGTACGTAATAAATCTGATATACGCAAGTTTTCGGTGAACAAAGTGAGGATAAAGAGGGAGATAGTAACAAAAATTAAAGTTTAGGCTTTGAAAGTATAGAGCATAGATATGAAAGTTTAGGGCATAAAAAAGCCCATCACCTTCTTTCACAAGAAAATGATGGGTCTTTCCTAAACATAATAGAAAAGCATTTCTGCTTTTTTGAAAGCAATACTGATTCAATCAAGCAGGCTTCCTATTCAATCAATCCTTTTCCCTAAAAAACTAATACTGTCCTTATTTAAATCAACATACTAAATCAACAAAAGGAATATTTTATACCTTTAAAACTAACTTTTAAGAAGACTTGAAGTGGTAATAAAACCTTTGTCTTAATTATACTGCTTTTTTGAATTCCGATGCAAAGGTAGGCATAATTTCTCAAAGTTGTATACCCTAGTAGGCTCTAAGTAAAACTTTTAAAAAGCAAAAACTCCATAACAGTCTGATAATCAATATAGGTTAAATCTTAACTATTTTTATCAAAGTAAATGATATTATATGAAAAGAAATTTGTATCTTTGCACCACAAAATCGACAAAAGACTATTTTGTCACCCTTTGGAGACGATTTTGTCACTAACAAAAAGCGAATAAGAAATGAAACAAATCGTATTTTTACTTCTTATGCTTATGATGCCACTGCTCACCCAAGGCAAAACCGATGAGAAGAAGCTTCTGGAGCGTATAGATTACATGATTGATAACGACCAGTATTATCAAGACATCAAGGAAAAAGAGCTGAAACAGCTGAAGCAACAAGCTTTAGACGCAGAAGATAACAAAACCCGGCTGCTTTTCCTCGACAGCATATACCGTGCCTACAGCGCATACCGCTACGACTCGGCATACGCATATATGAAAAGAGGACTTGAGCTGGCAGAAAAGTGCAAGGATTCTTATTACATCACCCTCAACCAGATAAACCAGGCGTCTGTACTCTCGGTAAGAGGATTCTATAGCAAGGCCGAAGTCCTGCTCCAGACACTCAACCCAGAAACAATGCCCAACAAACTGAAGTTATACTATTACTTCACATACGCCTGGCTGTATAATTACTTGGAATCCTACGCCAAGGGTTCTAATTACTCCGAGGAATTCCGCAGCCTGAAGAAGCATTACATGAGCCTCCTGATTCTGAATTTTAACGAAGAGGACAAACATAGTGCGTACTATCATTATCTCATGGGCGAATACATCTATCTCGACAATCCTACCAGTAAGGAAGGACTCAACCATTACCAGAAGGCACAGAAAATGTCTCCAGCCAAATCACGCATCCATGCCATGTCGGCATACGCTGTCGCCAGATATTACAAGCTTACAGGCAACTTCGATCTATACGAGGAATATCTCGTGGAAGCATCCGTGAGCGACGGCCTATGCCAGCTCAAGGAAACGGTAGCCCTGCAGAAACTTGCCTACTTCCTCTTTAAAAAGGATGAAAACAACAGCAAGAGAGCGGCTAAATACATCCAGCACACCATGGAAGATGCCCAGTTCTTCAACAACCGACTGCGCATGATGGAGATTTCAAACATCCTGCCAGTCATCGCAGCTGCCAACCAGCAGGCTGCCGAGCGTTCACGTGCCCGCATCCTTACGGGCTTCATCGCAGTAAGCGCAGCACTTATCATCATCATCATCCTTGCCTTCGTGAACAACAGGCAGAAGAACAAACTGAAGAAAAACAAGCAGAAGATTGAAGAGCAGAACAAGAAACAGATAGAGATGAACGGCCAGCTTTCAGAGATGAACAATCAGCTCACCGAACTGAACCAGCAGCTCATAGAAACCAACATCAAGCGCGAAACATACTTGCGCCTCTTTATGGACATCAGCGCTGCATACATCAGTAAGCTCGCTGATTATCGCAAACTGGTAAGCCGAAAAATCAAGGCAAACCAGGCTGCCGACCTGCTGAAGAGTCTCAACACCCACAAGTTGGAAGAGGAAGAGACACAGATGTTCTACAACCGTTTCGACAAGGCGTTCATGGAACTGTATCCAGGTTTCGTTATGGAGTTGAACAAGCTCCTGCTGCCAGAAAGCCAGCTGGAGGTGCCAACTACCCACACGCTGACCACGGAAATCCGCATCTATGCCTTGATGCGACTGGGCGTAACCGACAGTCAGGAAATAGCCACCCTGCTGCATTACTCCACCCAGACCATCTACAACTACAAGTCGGGCATGAGAGCAAAGGCGATCAACCGCGATACGTTCGAATCGGATGTCAATCGCCTCTGCCACATTATTATATAAACTATAAACTAGTCGCGGTGTATCACGGTTCCGTTGGCCTGATGCGTAGCCAAAACCAGAACTTCTGCTATCTGCACATGCTCTGGGGCACTGGCAGCATAGAAGGCTACGTCTGCCACATCATCACCATTCAATGGTTCGATGCCACGATACACATTGTCGGCACGGCGGGCATCGCCATGGAAACGGACGTTAGAGAAGTTGGTCTCCACCAATCCCGGCTTCACGTTGGTAACACGCACCTTGGTGTGAGCCACGTCAATACGCAGTCCATCGGTGATAGCCTTCACAGCCGCCTTGGTAGCACAATACACGTTGCCACCCGCATAGGCAGCATCGCCAGCCACACTACCAATGTTGATGACATGACCATGGTTTCTTCTCACCATCCCCGGCACAATGAGACGGGTCATGGTGAGCAGGCCCTTGATATTGGTATCAATCATCTGATCCCAATCATCAAAATCTCCCTCATACTCAGGTTCCAAACCACGAGCCAATCCGGCATTGTTGATGAGCACATCAATCTTTCGCCAATCCAGCGGGATGTAATCCACCGCCTTCTTGGCTGCATCACGGTTGCGCACATCGAAGGCAAGTGCCAGCACCTGGATACCGGTACTCTCCAACTGTTTCTTCAAGATTTCCAACTTACCGGTGTTTCTACCCGTAAGAATCAGATTGTAGCCGCCTTGAGCAAAGCGACGTGCGCAAGCCTCGCCTATTCCGCTGGTTGCGCCAGTAATAAGAGCAATTTTATTCATGTATTTTGTTACTTTGAACTTTATGATTAGTCTTTGTTTTTAAAGGGTTCTTCCATCTTAAAGTATCAGAACTCTCACTTCTGCATTCGCCATTTTTTCTATCTGGTTCATCGGGCGCTTGTAGTAAACACTCTGAATCGCCTTGTTGATGATGCCGTGACCCACGGCAAGAATCGTCTTGTCGGGATACGCCACCTTGAGCCAGGTAAGGAAGTTCTGGGCTCTCGACTTCATCTTTTCCAATCCCTCGATGTTATCAGGCCAATCCTTCGGATCCTTGGGAAGCGAAGGGATGAATTTCCCCGTGAAATCTCCCCAGTCACGCTCACGAATCAGAGGAGTCGTCACGATATGCTGAAGAATTTCATCTTCAGACAAAACATGGCGAGAGCCTGCAGGTTCACATTCCAGATGAGGACGGGCGATGATGGCACAGGTCTGCATGCTGCGGTAAAGGTCGCTCGAAACGAAGACATCGATGTGGTCGTTTGCCATCTTCTGGGCTACTTCCTCAGCCTGCTCAATACCCTTTTCATTCAGTCTGCCAGGCGTTTGTCCCTGCATAATTTGTGCGGCATTGTCAACGGTCTCTCCGTGACGCACCAGATACAATGTTGTCATATTTTGTTTTTGCTTACAAAATTACTGATATTTATTGAGAATAAGGAATAAATTGCGTTAAATAAGATATAAAAGGTGTAGAAAACACGGGTTATATGAAATTTCTTTTGTATTTTTGCAGTAGGAAATATATCCTGAAACGAGATATAAGATGACGGATATGACAAAAGGAAGAAAACAAGATTGCAAACGAATAAAATATTAACAAAAAAATGAAAGTGATACATAGTTCATTATTCCGCGCCGTTTGCGCTATCATCGTGGGCGGACTGCTCATTCAATACCGCGAGCAGACCGTAACCTGGATTACCATAGCCATCGGCATACTGTTTTTCCTCTCGGGTGTCATCTCGCTGCTCACGTATCTGAGTGCCAAGCGAAATTCCGAGAAGATGAAGGGACAGTATCTATATGATGCCCAGGGTAACCACATCGTGGGCATGCGTCCCAACTTCCCGCTGGTGGGAATGGGTTCGCTGATTCTGGGACTGATCCTGGCGCTGATGCCAAACGTATTTATCTCCTGGCTGATGTTCATCCTCTCGGCATTGCTGATTATGGGAGCGCTCAGTCAGATGGCGAATCTGGTGGCAGCTGCCAAGATGGGAAGAGTGGGAATCGTGTATTGGCTGATGCCTACAGCACTCCTCCTGCTCGGTCTCCTTGCCCTCTTCCGTCCTAGCTCCATCGCCTCTGCCCCACTCCTGGTCATAGGATGGGCGATGCTGGTATATGGAGTAGTAGAAGCCATGAATGCCTTCAAGGTTTCCAATAACCGGAGAAAATGGAAGAAGATGCAGGAAATCAAGACATCCGCCTCTTCTTCTGATAAGGTTTTCGAGGATGCCACGTTCATTGAAGAGAAATAAAAGACTACTGCCGTCCCCAAAGGGGGCGAACTCTCAATAACCGCAGGTGGAATGACCGAAGGGAATGGAACCAGCGGATAAAATCGCTACTCAACAAACGTCCCCGAAGGGGGCGAACAGCATCCAATCTGATTCCTGTTCGCCCCCTTCGGGGACGCTTACTTTTTTCTATGCCACTATCCGCAGGTTCCATTCCCTTCGGTCATTCCACCAGCGGTTATTCACATTCGCCCCCTTCGGGGACGGATGGAGAGAAAGTCAACACCGAGACGCCTAACGGAATCTTTCAACCACTTATGATTGCAAATCCGCCGAGACGCCTAACGGACGCCAAGCGACAGATGCTAATCTACGATTAATCCACCAGGCCCTCCACATACTTACATAGAATACCGATGCCGGTGGCATTCTCGCCACCTTGCGGGATGATGATGTCGGCATAGCGCTTGGTTGGTTCGATAAACTGCTCGTGCATAGGCTTGAGCACCTTGAGATAGCGGTCTACCACCATCGAAACCGTTCTGCCACGATCGATGGTATCACGCTGGATATTGCGGATCAGGCGCTCATCGGCATCCGTATCCACGAAAACCTTCAGATCCATCAGGTCGCGCAAGCGCTTGTCTACCAGCGTCATGATACCCTCGATGATGACCACAGGCTTCGGATCCACATGCACCGTTTCCTTCTCACGGTTGCATTTGATGTAGCTATAGGTAGGCTGCTCGATGGCACGGCCCGCTCTCAAATCTGCCAACTGCTCGTGCAGCAGTTTCCAGTCGAAAGCATCAGGATGATCGAAGTTGATCTGATGACGCTCCTCCTCGGTCATATCCGAGGTATCATTGTAATAGGAATCCAATGGCACCACAGCCACGAAATGAGGCGGCAAAGCCTCTACCAGTCGCTTCACCACCGTGGTCTTGCCAGAACCCGTTCCGCCGGCAATACCAATCACAGTTACTTTATCCAGATTTTCCATTTATTCTATTCTATTTTTCTATAAGATATTCAAGTTTCGCAAGTAACCTCCGGTCCCCGAAGGGGGCCAACTTTCAATAACCGCTGGTGGAATGACCAAAGGTCATGGAACCTGCGGACAACCAATAGTAGGGAGAAAGCGTCCCCAAAGGGGGCGAATCACATCCAGTCTTGCTCCTGTTCGCCCCCTTCGGGGACGATAAGAGAGTATCTGTAACTA